>ERZ650311.592-NODE-592-length-21688-cov-7.218971_pt1 | contig 21688 bp, 23 predicted proteins | sample MGYA00376247_ERZ650311 | MGnify/ENA primary metagenome ERZ650311 (study PRJEB26733, sample SAMN07839324) | wastewater metagenome | biome: small river; feature: stream; material: water | place: USA: North Carolina | collected 2016-07-28 ...
AGATGAGAGAAATTGTGGACTACATCTGGAATTCGGGGAGGCGGACCTTGAGCCCGTCCAGGGACGTGCACGCCTTCACCTGGCACGCCAGGCGCGAGTTCGGTTCGCGCTCCGGGAACATCTCGAGCATCTGACTCTCCTGCTCCGAAGGCGTCCCGGTTGCCGAGATCCACGCGTCGTCGACGATGATGTGGCACGTGCCGCACGCGGCTTCGCCACCACAGTCGCCGTCAATACCGGGGACGGTGCTGCCCGTCGCGAGCTCCATGAGCGACTCGCCTTCAACGATGTCGACATCGTGGGAGGTACCGTCGTACTCGACGAAGGTGACGGTGGCCATTGTGTTTCCTCCTTGGTGATAGCGGCAGTGTGGGTCGCAGCGGTTGCAGCAGATGTCCCCGGGACCAATGTCAGCCGTTTAGCCTTGTGTCAAGACTTCTTCCGGTGACGCACCACATGTTCATCAACTGGACGTGAACTGCAGCCAGCTTCTCTCAGGCGGGCAGTCCAGAACTTGGCCGCGATTTGTAAATCACACTGGATTCAGCGTCTCCGACAACACATGGCCGCGGCAACGTCTCACGGAGCCGAAACCTCGGCAGACTTTTGGCGCGCGAAGACAAACTCTGTCAGAGCCGGGGCAGCCACCATGATTGGAATCGTGCTGAACGCAGCAGCCGTCGTCATGGAGGGCTTCGACGCACGGCGCGGAGAAGGGTGCGGGTTCTGAGCCCTCCCAGTACAAGCTGTTCTACCCAGCCCATGTCTCGAAATAGAACCGAGTGAGACATCCCGCCGAGGCAGCCGAGGCGATCCGTTGGGCCGGGGATTCAAACAAAAGAGGCGGCTTCGGATCTCTCCGAAAACCGCCTCTGAACTGGTCTTTCTTTGGTCGGGCTGACAGGATTTGAACCTGCGACCACTTGACCCCCAGTCAAGTGCGCTACCAAGCTGCGCCACAGCCCGCGGCGCTGCCGGGATCGCCGGCAGCAGATCGAAAGCCTACCGCAGCCCCAACGGCCGTCCCAATCCCCGGTCGGGGTGTCGCCGACCCCTCGTAGGCTCGTCAGCAATGAGCAAACCCGTGCCCGACGACGCTCCCCTGTGGCTGTTCGCCGACCAGCTCGGCCCGGCCGTCTACGGCGGTGAACACGCCCACCGCGAAGTCGTGTTGATCGAAGCCACCTCGGCGCTGCGCCGCCGGCCCTACCACCGCCAGAAGCTGCATCTGGTGCTCTCGGCGCTCCGCCACGCCCACCGCGACCTGGGCGAACGGGCCACCCTGCTGCAGGCCGACACCTATACCGACGCGCTGCGCCGTTACGGGCGCCCCGTCCTCGTCCATCAGCCGACGTCGCACGCCGCGGAGGCGTTCGTGCACCGCCTGCGGGACCAGGGGCTGATCGTCGACGTCCTGCCGACACCGACGTTCGCGCTGCCCCGCGCGGACTTCGCCCAGTGGGCGGGCGGCCGCAAGCGCTTCCGGATGGAGGACTTCTACCGCGAGCAGCGCCGCCGCTTCGGGGTCCTGATGGACGGCCGCGAACCCGTCGGCGGCCGCTGGAACTACGACCCGGAGAACCGCGAGTCGCCGCCCCGCAAGCAGCGCACCCTCGGCCTACCCGGTCCGTATCAGCCCGCCGAGGACGAGATCGACGCCGAGGTCCGCGCCGACCTGGACGGGATGGACCTCCCCGCAGTGGGCGTCGACGGCCCGCGCCTGTTCGCGGTCACTCCCGCCGAGGCGCAGCGGGCGCTCGCCCACTTCATCGAACACCGGCTGCCGTCCTTCGGCCGCTACGAGGACGCCATCATGGGTCAGGACTGGGCGATGGCGCACTCGCTGCTGTCGGTGCCGTTGAATCTCGGTGTGCTGCATCCCCTCGACGCCGTCGAGGCCGCCGAACAGGCCTACCGGCGCAAGCACGCCGAACTGCCCGCGGTGGAAGGATTCATCCGCCAGATCCTCGGCTGGCGCGAATACATGTGGCACCTGTACTGGCACTTCGGTCCCGAGTACATGGACAACAACGCACTGAATGCGACTGTGCCACTGCCGGATTGGTGGACCGGCCTGGACCCCGCCGCGGTGCGCGCCGAGTGCCTCCACCACGCGTTGGCCGGGGTGCGCGACCGTGGCTGGGCCCACCACATCCAGCGCTTGATGGTATTGGGCAACCACGCCCTGCAGCGGGCGTATCGGCCCGGCGAGCTGACCGAGTGGTTCGCCACCGCCTTCGTCGACGGCTTCCGTTGGGTGATGCCGACCAACGTCATCGGCATGAGCCAGCACGCCGACGGCGGCCTGCTCGCCACCAAGCCCTACGCTTCGGGCGGCGCCTACATCAACAAGATGAGCGACCACTGCGGCGACTGCGCCTACGACCCGAAGAAGCGCCTCGGTGACGACGCCTGCCCCTTCACCGGCGGCTACTGGTCGTTCGTGCACCGCAACCGCGACATGCTCGCCAGGAACAACCGCACCCAGCGCTCGGTGTCGACGATGGATAGGCTGACCGACCTCGACGCCGTACTCGAACAGGAAGCCGACCGGCGGCGGTTCTAGATGGCGACGGGCGAACGCTCAGCGGGGTGGGCACTCGCAGTCGCTGAGGATCAGCGTCGCGCCTTCCGGGCACGGCGGTGAGGACTGGCAGACCGACGTCGGCGAATCCGGGTCCACCGCATCGCCGCCCGATGTCTGGCGCCACTCGGGGGACACGGGCGATGACTCCCCGTTGGTCGCCGGTACGCACACTCCGAACTGGCCCATCGTCATTCCGCTGGCGCAGTTGTCGGTGGCCAGTACACTGCCGGCCCCGACCGGGACGACGAAACCCATTGCCCCGCTTGCGATCACCAGGACAACCGCGGCTCGGCGCACGGCACACATCAGCCGCGCGCGGTGCCGGGACAGACGGCGGGCAGCAAACCCAGCGAGGTCGCCATGGCCGCCTGGTTCTGACAAGCGTTGATCCCCGAATCGGGCACCGCGGATGCCGGCGTCTGCGGAGTGGCGCCGGCCGAATCCTGTCCCCCCGCCGAACACGGCGGAGGCTGATATCCGCGTTGAAAGCAGTCGGCCACCGCGGTGCCCGCCGGTACGTCGGCCATCAGTCCGATCGCCGCGACCGCGAGCGGGGCGGCCGTGAGCACCACCAGGCGCCACCGGCGGCGAGCCGGATCTGGCGTCGATCGCCAGGCCATCAGCGGTTCGCCGGGCACGGAATCAGCATGTCGCCCCCTGTGTCCACACCTTGGGCTTCCTTTCCACACATGCAAAGGCTGGGGGTTGATCTTCCCTGATCCGCAAAGTCCGCGGTCGGGTTTCCGGCAGGTCGCGGGACTTCTTATGAAACCGTCGGACCGGTTTCGGCTGGGGTTTCAGACCGACAGCAGGCGGTACAGCCCTATCAGGCCAACCACCACGATCACCGCTCGCAGTGCGTTCGGCGACAGCCGGCGGCCGTAGCGGGCGCCCAACCACCCGCCGACCAGCGATCCGGCCGCGATCAGCCCGGCCGCGGGCCAGCTGATCCGATCGAACGCCACCAGCGTGTAGCCCGCCGCGGCCACCACGTTGACCAACAGCGACAACAGGTTCTTCGCCGCGTTCATCCGCTGGATGTCCTCCGGCAGCAACGCCCCCATCACGCCGATCAGCAGGATGCCCTGCGCCGCGGTGAAGTAGCCGCCGTACACCCCCACCGCGAACGTGCCGAACACCAACGCCGCCATCCGCGCGGCCGAGACGTGCTCGGCGGACCGGCCGGCCTCCTCGGCGCGCCGTCGCGCATAGGCCTGGATGCGCGGGCCGATCACCACCAGGATCAGGGCCAGCACCAGCAGCACCGGCACCACCCGGGTGAACACCTTCTCCGGCAGGTGCAGCAGCAGGAAGGCCCCGATGGCCGCCCCGGTCAGCGAGGCCGGGATCTGCCACCGCAGCCGGTCCCACTGCCCGCTAAGTTCCGCGCGGTAGCCCCAGGTTCCCGACACTCCCCCGGCCACCAGGCCGATCGCGTTGGACATCGTCGCGGTCACCGGCGGAAATCCGAGCGTCACCAGCGTCGGGAAGGTGATCAACGTGCCCGACCCCACCAGCGAGTTGATCGCGCCCGCGCCGATCCCGGCCAGGACGATCAGAATCATGTGGGCGACGGACACCCACGCAACCCTAACGAGCGCGCACCGTCGCCTCCGAATCCGCCGGACCACCACGTAGCCTCGGGAACCATGAGCCAGCCGACGAACCCGATCCCGACCACCGACGAAGCGCTTGCGGGTCTGACCATGCCGCTCGTCGAGGCGATGATGACGCAACGCGCGGTCCGGCGCGTCCGCCCCGACCCTGTCGACGACGCCGTCGTGCGCAAGTGCATCGAACTCGCGTTGCGCGCCCCCACCGGTTCCAACGGGCAGAACTGGGAGTTCGTCGTCGTCAAGGATCAGCGCGTGAAAGATCAACTCGCCAAACGCTATCGGCAGGCCTGGGCGCCCTACGGCGCGATCGGCAAGCGGGTGGCCGGCAAGGACGAGTCGATGAATAAGATCCTGCGGGCGGTGCAGTGGCAGGTCGACCACTTCAGCGAGATCCCGGTGCTGGTGGTGCCGTGCCTGCGTGCCGGGAGCCGCCTGCCGTACGCGCCGAACCCGTTCGTCTCGGAGTCGTCGTTCTTCGGCTCGATCTACCCCAGCGTGCAGAACCTGCTGCTGGCCGCCCGCGCGATGGGCCTGGGCGCCTCCCTGATCACGCTGCCGCTGTGGAGCGTGACCTCGGCCCGCAGAATCCTCGGGCTGCCGCTGACCGTGACGCCGGTCTGCGTGGTGCCGCTGGGCTGGCCCCGCGGGCGCTACGGCCCGACCACCCGCAAGCCGGTCGACGAGGTGATCCACCTCGATTCCTACGGCAATCGGGCCTGGAAGGACTGATCAGCGCTTCGGCTTCGCGCCCCTTTTCTCCCGGACGCGGACGTTGATCCGGATCGGGGTGCCCTCGAAACCGAAGGTCTCCCGCAGCCGGCGCTCCAGGAACCGCCGGTAGCCGGCTTCCAGGAAGCCGGAGGTGAACAGCACGAAGGTGGGCGGGCGCGCGGTGGCCTGGGTGGCGAACAGGATCCGCGGCTGCTTGCCGCCGCGCACCGGTGGCGGGGTGGCCGCCACCACCTCCTTGAGCCAGTTGTTCAGCTGTCCGGTCGAGATGCGGGCATCCCACGACGCCAGCGCGGTCTCCATCGCTGGCACCAGCTTCTGCACCGCCCGGCCGGTCTTTGCGGAGATGTTGACCCGAGGCGCCCACTGCAGCTGCGCGAGTTCCCGATCGATCTCCCGGTCCAGCAGATAGCGCCGGTCCTCGTCGACCAGGTCCCACTTGTTGAACGCCAGCACCAGCGCCCGCCCGGCCTCGATCACCATCGACAACACCCGCTGATCCTGTTCGGTGATCGGCTCGGAGCCGTCGATCAGGACGACCACCACCTCGGCGGCGTCGATGGCGCTGTGGGTGCGCACCGAGGCGTAGAACTCGTGGCCGCTGGCCTGGCCGACCCGGCGGCGCAGCCCGGCGGTGTCGACGAAACGCCAGATCTTGCCGTCCAGTTCGATCAGTGAGTCCACCGGGTCGACGGTCGTGCCCGCGACGTCGTGCACCACCGAACGTTCCGAGCCGGACAGCTTGTTCAGCAGCGAGCTCTTGCCCACGTTCGGCTTGCCCACCAGCGCCACCCGCCGGGGCCCCCCGCCGGCGGAGACGGTTTCGGACACCTCCGGCAGCGCGGCGACGACCTCGTCGAGCAGGTCGGCCACCCCGCGGCCGTGGATGGCGCTGATCGGGTGTGGCTCACCGATCCCGAGCGACCACAGCGCCGCCGCGTCGGCCTCACCCTTCTCGTTGTCGACCTTGTTGGCCGCCAGGAAAACCGGCTTGCCGGAACGCCGCAGGATCCGGGCGGCCGCCTCGTCACCGGCGGTGGCGCCGACCACCGCGTCGACCACCAGAATCACCGCGTCGGCGGTCTTCATCGCCACGGCGGCCTGATCGGCCACCAACTGTTGCAGCCCCTTGGCATCGGGCTCCCACCCGCCGGTGTCCTGCACGACGAACCGGCGCCCGGTCCACGACGCGTCATAGGACACCCGGTCACGGGTGACGCCGGGCAGATCCTGCACGACGGCCTCACGGCGCCCCAGGATGCGGTTCACCAGGGTGGACTTGCCGACGTTGGGCCTGCCCACGACGGCCACCACCGGCGGCGGCCCGGCGTCCTCGACGGTGTCGTCGAACCCGCTGTCGGGGATCTCCCATTCGCTTTCGTCGGACCAGGTTCCGTCCTGCGTCATCGCACCGCCCCGCTTCGCTGTTCGACCAATTCGAGCAGGTGCGCCACAACCTGGTCCTGGGTCATGTCGCTGGTGTCGACGATCACCGCATCCGTCGCGGGCCGCAGCGGTGAGACCGCGCGGGTGGAGTCGAGATGATCACGGCGGCGCACATCGGCGAGCACGGTCGGATAGTCGTCGGGCAGTCCGGCCCGGATGTTCTGATTGTTGCGCCGCCTGGCCCGGGTCTCGGCCGAGGCGGTGAGGAAGATCTTGAGGTCCGCGTCGGGCAGCACGACGGTCCCGATATCCCGGCCCTCGACGACGACGCTGTCGGTGCCGGCAGCCAGGTCGCGCTGCAACTCCACCAGCCGGGCCCGCACGGCAGGCACCGCGGACACCGCCGACACGGCGCGAGTGACCGCCTCGCCGCGGATCTCGGCCGAAACATCCTCAGCACCAAGGAAATCGCGGTCATGGTCCGGGTCGTATCCCACCGAGATCGGCACGTCGGCGGCGGCCGCGATGGCCTCGGGATCGGCGAGGTCGACCCCGCGGCGCAGGATCGACAGTGTCACCATCCGGTACATCGCACCGGTATCGAGGTAGCGGGCGCCCATCGCGCGCGCCAATCCCCTTGAAACCGTGGACTTTCCGGTCCCAGCCGGACCGTCGACGGCCACCACCACGGCGTTGCGGGTCACATGCCCACCGCCTTGTACAGGTCGCCGACTTCCTTGCGGGTCAGCGCCCGGATGCTGCCGGGACGCTGGTCACCAAGGGTCACCGCGCCGATGTCGGTGCGCACCAGCGACTCCACCGGGAAGCCGGCGGTGGCCAGCATCCGGCGCACGATGCGCTTGCGGCCCTCGTGCAGGGTGACCCGCACCAGCGTCTTGCCGGGCACCGCGTCGACGACGGCGAAATCGTCGACCTTGACCGGCCCGTCGTCGAGTTCGATGCCGGCCCGCAGCGTCTTGCCCAGCCCGCGCGGCACCGAACCGGTCACCGTGGCCAGGTAGGTCTTGGGCACCTCGAAGGAGGGATGCATCAGCCGGTGCGCCAATTCGCCGTCGTTGGTGAGCAGCAGCACGCCCTCGGTGTCGGCGTCGAGGCGACCGACGTGGAACAACTTCTTGTTGCCCCGCACCCGATGCTCCACCAGGTCGCCGATGCAGGGCCGGCCGCGGTCGTCCGACATCGTGGAGTGCATCCCGCGCGGCTTGTTCACCGCCAGATAGACCATCGTGTCGTCGAGCACGATCCGGGCCCCGTCCACCCGGATCTCCGCGGTCGCCGGATCCACCCTGGTGCCCATCTCGGTGACGACATGCCCGTCGACCTCGACGCGGCCGTCGAGGATCATTCGTTCGGCCACCCGGCGCGACGCAATCCCGGCCTGCGACAGCACCTTCTGCAGCCGGATGCCCTCCGGTTCAGCCATCGGTGTCACGGTCGACATCGAAGGTGATGTGCTGCTCGCCCTGCGGCGCGCCGGACAGCTTGGCGAAACGTGGCTCGCTGTCCAGGTTTTCACTGAGATCGTCGATCACGTCGACGTCGGGCAGCAGCGGCGCGATGTCGGGCAGGTCGGTCAGCGACGAGAGCCCGAGGCGTTCGAGGAACAGTTCGGTGGTGGCGAAAGTGGTCGCACCGGTGTCGGTGTCCGTGCCCGCCTCGGTGATCAACCCGCGCGCCACCAGGGTGCGGATCACCGCGTCGACGTTCACCCCGCGCACCGCGCTGACCCGGGCCCGGGTCACCGGCTGGCGATAGGCCACCACCGCCAGCGTCTCCAGGGCCGCGCGGGTTAGCTTTGAGCGCGAGCCGTCCAGCAGCAGCCGCTCGACATAAGGCGCGAACCGGGCGCGGGTGTACAGCCGCCAGCCCCCGCCGGCCTCCCGCAGGTCGATACCGCTGTCGCGCTCGGTCAGCGCCGCGGCCATCTGCTGCAGCTTGTCGGTGACGCGGTACACCGGCTGTTCGGTCACCGTGGCCAGCGTCTGCACGCTGACCGGGGTGTCCACCACCAGCAGCAGGGCCTCCAGCACCCGGGTGAGCTCATCGTCGTCCAATTCGGCGGTGGCGACATCGATACCCAGGTCGTCGAGGTCTACTGCGTCGTCGGTCATGATTGGTTCAGCTCTTCTTCCAGATCGGCCCTGGCCAGCTCGTCACTCGTCGGACGGTCTCCGGTCCACGAAATCTGCAGAGGACCAAGCGCTTCTGGCTGCTCGAATGCTACCGCCCGGCTCCGATACAGCTCGAGCAGCGCCAGGAACCGCCCGACGATCTGCAGCGGCTCCTCGCAGTCGGCGACCAGTTCGGCGAACGACGCCCACTGGCCGGGCCCGCGCCGCTCCAGCAGGGCGAGCAACCGCTCGGCCTGCTCGGGCACCGAGACCGTCTGGACGTGCAGGTGCTCGGTGGCCACCGTGGGCACCGGACGCGGCGTGAAGGCGGCGGCCGCGATCTGGGCGAAGCTCAGCGGGTCGACGCCGATCATCACCTCGGGAAGCAGCTCGGAGAACTGGTCCTCGAGGGCCACCGCACGCGGATAGCTGCGCAGGGCGGCGGCCTCCAGCTCGGCGAACATCTCGGCGACGTGCTTGAACGCCCGGTACTGCAGCAGCCGCGCGAACAGTAGGTCGCGGACCTCCAGCAGGGCCAGGTCGTCCTCGTCGTGCACCTCACCGGCCGGCAGCAGCCGCGCCGCCTTGAGGTCCAGCAGGGTGGCGGCGATCACCAGGAACGTCGTGGTCTCGTCGAGCTCCATCACCCGGCCGATCTCGCGGGTGTAGGCGATGAACTCGTCGGTCACCTGGTGCAGCGCCACCTCGGTCACGTCCAGGCGGTGCGCGAAGATCAGCTGCAACAGCAGGTCGAACGGGCCCTCGAAGTTGGTCAGCCGGACTTGGAAACCCTTGTCGGCCGCAGGCTCGGCCGTCACTTGCCGAAGCGGTCGATGACCTCGCGGGCCAGCGATCGGTATGCCTGTGCACCAGTCGATTTCGGCGCCCAGGTGGTGATGGGCTCGCCGGCGACGCTGGTCTCGGGGAAACGCACGGTACGGCTGATGACGGTGTCGAACACCAGGTCCCCGAAGCGCTCGAGAACCCGGGCCATGACCTCGCGGGCGTTGACGGTTCGGCTGTCGTAGCGGGTGATCAGGATTCCACTGATCTTCAGCTTCGGGTTGAGCCGATCGTGCACCTTCTCCACCGTGTCGGTCAGCAGCGCCAGGCCGCGCAGCGAGAAGTACTCGCATTCGGTGGGGATCACCACCCCGTCCGAGCAGGCCAGTGCGTTGACCGTCAGCAGGCCCAATGACGGCTGGCAGTCGATCAGCACGTAGTCGTAGCGGTCCAGCACCGGATGCAGGGCCCGGGCCAGGGTCTGTTCCCGGCCGACCTCGTTGACCAACTGAATCTCCGCCGCGGACAGGTCGATGTTGGACGGCACCAGGTCCAGGTTCTTCACCCGGGTGTGGATCAGGACGTCGTCGATCGACACCCGGGGCTCGATCATCAGGTTGTGCACGGTGGCGGCGAGGTCGTAGTGCGGGACACCCAGGCCCGCCGACAGCGCGCCCTGCGGATCGAGGTCCACCAGCAGCACCCGCCGGCCGTACTCGGCCAGCGCGGCCCCCAGGTTGATCGTCGAGGTGGTCTTGCCGACCCCGCCCTTCTGGTTGCACATCGAGATGACGACGGCGGGCCCGTGCGAGGACACCGGCTGCGGCTCGGGAATGTGGCGGGGCGGGCGACCGGTGAGACCGACCGGTGCGTCGCCGTCTGCCTCGTCGGTCACGCCGGGCACCTCCGGACCAGGGGTAGCTGCGGCGTGGCGGACATCCGCGCAAGTCTAACGGGGTGTCCCGCCCGCGAGAGGCAGACCCGCGACAACGGGGCCGCCGATATCGGGCGGGTCCGCCGTCAGGCCCGCGGATGGGCGCCGGCCCACACCTCACGCAGCGCGTTGACGGTGACCAGGGTGTAGATCTGCGTGGTCGTCACCGAGGCGTGGCCGAGCAGTTCCTGCACCACTCGCACGTCGGCGCCGCCGTCGAGCAGGTGGGTGGCGAAGGAGTGCCGCAGCGTGTGCGGCGAGACCGCCGCGGTGATGCCCGCCCGCTCGGCGGCGTCCTGGAGCACCTGCCAGGCGCTCTGCCGCGACAGTCGGCCGCCGCGGGCGTTGAGGAAGATCGCCGGAATGCCGCGTCCCCGGCCGGCCAGTTCGGGGCGCCCGCGCACCAGGTATGCGTCCAGCGCGGTGATCGCGGGCCGGCCCACCGGAACCAGGCGCTGCTTGCCGCCCTTGCCGCGCAGCAGTACCGAGCGGGCGTGGGTGTCGATGTCGTCGACGTCGAGGCCGACGGCCTCGGAGATCCGGGCGCCGGTCGAATACAGCAACTCCAGCAGCGCCCGGTTGCGCAAGGTCAGCGGACCGTCGGACGGGCTCTCCCCACCGGCTCCGTCGAGCAGTCTGAGCACTTCGTCGACGGTCAGGCTCTTCGGCAGCCGCCGGCTCGGCGTGGGCGGCCGGACTGCGCGGGCGACGTCGACGTCGATGACCCCCTCCGCGGCGGCGAAGCGGTGCAGGCCGCGCACCGCGATCAGCGCCCGCGCCGCCGACACCGCCGAGAGCGCGGTCACCCCGGCCTCGGGGTCGCCGCGGCGCAGCGCGACCAGGAACTCGCTGACGTCGGCCTCGGTGACATTGCGCAGGTCGTCGATGCCGCGGGCGGTCAGGTGTTCGGCGTAGCGGCGCAGATCACGGCGATAGGACACCAGGGTGTTGGCCGCGACGCCGCGCTCGATGGTGAGGTGGTCGAGGTAGCCCTGCAGCTGGCCGTCGAGGGCGGAAACAAAGGTGGTCATGACTGGGCCTGCCGCTCAGCGAACGCATTGGGCCGATCGGGCCAGGGCGCCTGCACATCCCGGACGGGCTTACCGTCCACGATCACCGCGTGGGCGGCCAGAACACCAACGGCCGCACTGGAATTCACGATCTCGCCGGCCAGCACCCGCTCGGCCGCGTCCTCGATACCGAACCAGTGCACCGTCAGGTCGGCTTCCTCGTCGTGGGCATCTGGGCGCCCGACCTCCCGCAGCCCGCGGGCCAGGTAGATCCGCACCGTCTCGTCGCTGAACCCCGGCGAGGAGGCCACGTCGACCAGGACACTCCAGCGTTCGGCGGTCAGCCCCGTCTCCTCCCGCAACTCCCGCCGCGCAGTCACAACCGGGTCCTCCCCGGCGGCGTCGAGCAGCCCGGCGGGCAACTCCCACAACCGATGCCCCAGTGGGTGGCGGTACTGGTAGACCATCGCCAACCGGTTGCGGTCGTCGACGGCGGCCACCGCGACGGCCCCGTAGTGTTCGACGACCTCGCGGATCGCGGTGTGCCCGCCGGGCATGTGCACCTCATCGCGGCGAAGGGCGAGAATGCTTCCGCGGTAGACGGTTTCGGAGGACGTGGTGACGAATTCGTGGTCAGCCACGGACTTGTTCTCGGCGGTGCTCCGACAGTGGCTGGGCGGCGGTGTCCGGATGTTCCCTGCCGTTGGCGTGCTGCTCGGGAATCTCCACCGGAAGCCGTTCGGCGGCCTTGTAGTCCAGCGCCGCGCCGACGAACGCGACGAACAACGGATGCGGCCGGGTTGGCCTGCTCTTGAGTTCCGGGTGCGCCTGGGTGCCGACGAGGAACGGGTGCACCTCCCGGGGATACTCGACGAACTCGACGAGGTGCCCGTCGGGCGAGGTGCCGGACACCCGCAGACCGCTCTCGGCGATCTGCTCGCGGTATTCGTTGTTCACCTCGTAGCGGTGCCGGTGCCGCTCCGAGACGTTGGTGGACTGATATGCCTCGGCCACAATCGATCCCGCCTCCAGGGTGGCCGGGTAGGCGCCCAGGCGCATCGTGCCACCCAGGTCTGCGTCACCGGCGACCGCGTCGCGCTGATCGGCCATCGTCGAGATCACCGGATCGGGGGTGTCCGGATCGAACTCGGCGGAGTTGGCCTCGGTCAGACCCACCGACCGGGCCGCCTCGATCACGATGCACTGCAGGCCCAGGCACAGCCCGAGCACCGGAAGTCGGCGATGGCGGGCGTAGCGGATCGCACCGATCTTGCCCTCGATGCCGCGGATGCCGAACCCGCCCGGAATCAGCACGGCGTGCATATCGGCCAGTGCCGTCGCCGCGCCGCTGTCGGTCTCGCAGTCGTCGGAGGCCACCCAGCGCATCTCCACCTTGGCCCGGTGGGCGAATCCGCCGGCCCGCAGCGCCTCGGCCACCGACAGGTAGGCGTCGGAGAGGTCGATGTACTTGCCCACCAAGGCGATCCGCACCGTCTCACCCGGGTCGTGCACACGGCGCAACAGGTCGTCCCACGTGGTCCAGTCGACGTCGCGGAACGGCAGGTTCAGCCGGCGCACCACGTAGGCGTCGAGTTCCTCGCGGTGCAGCACCTTGGGGATGTCGTAGATCGAGGGCGCATCGGGCGTCGAGATGACACCGTCGATGTCGACGTCGCACATCAGGGCGATCTTGTTCTTCAGCGGTTCAGGGACATCGCGGTCGGACCGCAGGATCAGCGCGTCGGGGGTGATACCGATGCTGCGCAGCGCGGCCACCGAGTGCTGGGTCGGTTTGGTCTTGAGCTCTCCCGAGGGTGCCAGGTAGGGAATCAGCGAGACGTGCAGGAAGAAGCAGTTCTCCCGGCCCACCTCGTGGCGGACCTGTCGGGCCGCCTCCAGGAACGGCTGGGATTCGATGTCACCGACGGTGCCGCCGATCTCGGTGATGACTACGTCCGGCCGGATGCCCTGGGCGTCGGGTTCAGCCATCGCCAGGATCCGGCTCTTGATCTCGTCGGTGATGTGCGGGATCACCTGAACGGTGTCGCCGAGGTACTCACCGCGCCGCTCGCGGGCGATCACCCTCGAATACACCTGGCCCGTCGTCACATTGGCCGAGCCTGACAGGTTGCGGTCCAGGAAGCGTTCGTAATGCCCGACGTCGAGGTCGGTCTCGGCGCCGTCCTCGGTGACGAAGACCTCGCCGTGCTGGAACGGGTTCATCGTGCCCGGGTCGACGTTGAGGTACGGGTCGAGTTTCTGCATCGTCACCTGCAGCCCGCGGGCGGTCAGCAATTGGCCGAGGCTGCTGGCGGTCAGGCCCTTGCCCAGCGAGGAGACGACGCCGCCGCTGACGAAGAGATGCTTGGTGGCGGTCTGCGGATGCTTGCGCAAAGGTGGCAAGAGCAACCTCCGTGACGACGGGCAGGGGCTCGCTGGTGTCTAGCTGGGGCCTGCCGACCCACGGAATCTCACCCTAACACCGACGCCGACAAGTCGTCGCTGACACGCGGCGGGGGCCATTACTGCGGAATCGTCACCGATGACGATCCGGGCCCGATGCCGAACTTGCCGGGCCGCCCGCCGTTGATCAGGCTCTGCAGCGCCAGCACCGTGGTGATCCGCCCGGATTCGACGCCGATGTCGTCCACGGTGCTCACCGCGTCAGCCATCCCGGCATCCGCCCTGGCCACAGCCACCGCGGAGGTGCCGGTGGCCGAGCCGTCGCGGCCCGCGAGCACCGTGCCCAGCCCGTGCGGGGCCAGTGCGGCGGCGAAACGGGCCACCGTGGAGCCCTGGTTGCCGGCGTTGTCGCCGAGCGCCCCGCCGGTGACCACGACCGCGGTGTTGGCCGCGCCGATGCGGTCACCCTCGTAGGTCAGAAAGCCGGTGTCGCGCAGGGCGGCGAGCACGGTGTCGCGCTGGGTGTCGTCGGCGGGCAGCACGGCCGGATCGCGGTTGATCAGCAGGGCGATGCCGAGCAGGTCACCGGCCTGCGAACCCTGGTCCACCAGCGTGGTGCTCAACTGGGCGCCGGCGGGCACGATCGAGGAGTTCACCACTGAGCGGAGTTTCTCCGCCGAGTTGGCGTCGACGAACTCCTGAGTCAACGCGATGGTTCCGGTCAGCGTGCCGCCGGACTGGCCGACCAGGCGCGCCATCGCCTCCACGTCGTCGTTGTCGGCGTCCGGGGTGCGGAACAGCACCACCGACTTGCCGGCCAGCGCGTCGTGCACCATGCGCCCCGACATCTGGGTGTCGAAATCACTGGCCGCGCTGAGTTTCTCGTTGAGCGCGTTGCGCTGATCGCTCAGCGCGGTGATCTGCTTGTGCAGATCCTGCTTCTCGTTGCGCAGTCCGGACAGCAATGTGTCGGACAGCAACCCGGAGCCCAGCACGACACCGACGGCCAGTGCGATGAACACCGCTGCCAGTGAAATGGCATGGTGGCGTAACGAAATCACAGCCGATCAGCCTCTCTGCTCGCCGTCCCCGCTAGGTCACCCAGCCCTGCACCAGGAGCACGAAGCGATTCCAGTAAGCCGTGATCCAGTCGAGCACGATGGTGTCGGTGCGCGAGACCCACAGTGCGGCGATGATCGCGATCAGCACGGCGAGAATCAGCATGGCGATCGCCCCACCCGAGATGTGGTTGCGGTACAGGGTGGCAACGGCTTTCGCGTCGACCAGCTTCTCCCCCACCTTCAACCGGGTCAGGAACGTCGACGGGTTGCTCTGTTGGCGGGAGCGGTCGAAGAACTCCTCGATGCTGGCCGACTGGCCCACCGTCACGATCAGCGACGCGCCGTGGTGGTCGACAAGCAGCAGCGCCAGGTCGGCCGCGGACCCGGCGGCCGGGAACGTCATCGCCCCGACACCGAGGTCCTGGATGCGTTCGAGCCCGTTGGCGTGTCCGTCGGCGTCGGCGGGCAGCACCACCTGTGCGCCGCACTTGAGCACCTCGGCGCTCATCTGCTCGGGGTTGCCGACGATCAACTGCGGCCGGTGGCCGGCCTTGCTGAGGATGTCCGCGCCGGCACCCACGCCGACCAGGACCGGCTGGTACTCCTTGATGAATGGCTTGAGGGCCTTGAGGTCGTCCTCGGCGCCCGGTCCGTCGGCGACCACCACCACGTGGCGGCGGTAGACGTCGACGTCGATGTCGGGGATGCCGATCCCGTCGATGAGCAGCGGTGACTCGCTGCGGATGAACTCGATGGTGTTGCCGGCGAACGCCTCCAGATGGGCCACCAGCCCGGTCTTGGCGTCATGCATCAGGTCGGCGATCTCCTCGTCGCTGCGCTCCACACCGTGCACCAGCCGACGGTCCCCGGCGTACACGGCGCCGTCGTGCAGCCGGATCTTCGCGCCGTCCTTGATCTTCTTGAAGACCTCCGGGCCGGCGTTGTCGATCAGGGTGATGTGGTTGGCGACCAGCACCTCGGGGCCGAGGTTCGGGTAGCGACCCGAAATCGACGGTGAGGCGTTGACCACTCCGGCGATGCCCGCGTCCACCAGACCGTCGGCCGTCATCCGGTCCAGGTCGAGGACGTCGAGGACGACGATGTCGCCCGGGCCCACCCGGCGCAGCAGGCGGTCGATGTCCTTGTCGACCCGGGCCGTACCCGTGACGCCCGGCCGTGCACTGGTGTTACGCGAAAGGAGCGCTGACATCTTCATGGGGCGATTCTGTCGGCGGCATACCTTATCGTCCGGGAGGCGCGCCGTAACTCTGGCCCCACAAGTTACATTTTGTCACATCAGTAACAGGGCCTCAGGAGGCGATGCGGTCCTCCTGCGCGGCGGCCAGCAGTTCCCGGGCGTGGGCCCGGCCGGTGTCGGATTCGCCCAGGCCGGCCAGCATGCGGGCCAGTTCGGCGACCCGGTCCTCGTCATCGAGCCTGCGTACCGTGCTGGCGCCGTTGCCCGCGCTGTCGACGACCAGATGCGCATCGGCGTACGCCGCGACCTGCGGCAGATGCGTGACGACGATGACCTGGTGGCTGCGCGCCAGCCGGGCCAGCCGACGGCCGATCTGGACCGCCGCCCGGCCGCCTACACCGGCGTCGACCTCGTCGAAGACCATCGTGGTGCCCTCGGCGGACGCGGCCAGGACGACCTCGAGCGCGAGCATCACCCGGGACAGCTCGCCGCCGGACGCGCTGCGGCTCAGCGGCAGCACCTCGGTGCCGCGGTGCGCGGCGAAACCGAACTCGACGAGGTCGATGCCGTCGCTGCCGGCGTGCGCCAAGTCCCCGGACGGCAGCCGCAGCGGCGCGCTGTCGTCCTCCCGGGCCGCCATGGTGCGCACCTCGACGGCGAAGTCAGCATCGGCCATCGCCAGCCCCGACAGCTCGGCGGTGACCGCCTTCGCCAGTCCCTTGGCGGCCTTCGCCCGGGCCCTGGACAGTTCGGTCGCGGCGGTGGCCACCTGAAGTGCCAGCTCGTCGACCCGGCGCGCCAGCCCGGTCAGCGCCTCCTCGGACACGTCGAGCTGTGCCAGGCGTTCCCGGGACTCCGCGGCCCACTTCAGCACCCCGTCGACGTCGGCGGCGTACTTGCGGGTCAGGCTGCGCAGTTCGGCCTGGCGCGCCAGCTTGGTCTCCAACGAGCTGGCGTCGCCGGGCAGATCGGCCAGGAAGTCGCCCAGCTCACGGGCGGTGTCGCCGACCACGGACTGCGCCTCGGCGAGCTGGCGGGCCAGCGCCCGCAGGGCGGTGTCGTCGGTGGAGTCCAGCAGGGCGATCGCGCGCCCCAGGGTGTCGGTGGCGGCGCGCGGCTGGGCGTCGGCGGCCTCGTCGTCGGCCCCGGACAGCGCGGCGCGGGCGCCGGCGGCCGCCTCGCGCAGCGCGTCGAGTTCGGAGAGGCGACGGATGTCGGCCACCAATGCGTCGTCCTCACCGGGGGTGGGGTCGACGCCGTCGATCTCGGTGAGGGCGAACTTCAGGCGATCGGCCTCCTGGGCCAGCTCCCGGGCGCGGTTGGTCCGGTCGACGAGGTCGCGGCGGGCGATCTGCCATTCGTCGCGCAGCTTGCGGTAGCGCTCCAGGCGGGCATCGACCCCGGCGAACCGGTCCAGCGCGCCGCGCTGCTGCTCGGGGCGCATCAGCCTCAGCTGGTCGTTCTGGCCGTGCAGGGTCAGCAGCCCGTTGGTGAACGTGGTCAACGACTTCGCCGGCACGCTGCGGCCGCCCAGATACGCCCGCGACGGGCCGTCCCGGCTGACCGAGCGCAGCGCGATGATGCTGCCGTCGTCGTCGCGATCGGCCCCCGACGAGTCCAGGATGTCGTCGATCTGCGCTGCGGTGGCGGCGTCGAGATCAGCGGTGTCGAACCGGCCCTCGACCACGGCCCGCTCGGCCCCCGAGCGCACCCGGGTCGCGTCGGCGCGAGCACCGCCGAGCAGGTGCAGCCCGGTGACCACCATGGTCTTGCCGGTACCGGTCTCCCCGGTGAGGACGGTCAGGCCGCGGTCGAACTCGGCGGTGGCGGACGTGATCGCGCCCAGCGACTCGATCCGGATCTCGGCGAGCATCGTCGCTTACTGCCCGCGCCAGCCGGTGACCGGCAGACGGAACTTGCGGACCAGCCGGTCGGTGAACGGCGCGCTGTCCAGACGAACCCACTTCAGCGGGGTGGCGCACTTGGTCACCTCGAGCCGCCCGCCGGCCGGGACCGTCATCTCGCGGCGGCCGTCGCAGAACACCAGCGCGTCGTGGCTGTCGGCGTCGATCTCGATCGCGATCATCGCGTTGGGGCTGGTCACCATCGGGCGGGCGAACAGCGCGTGGGCGTTGTTGGGCACGACCAGGATGGCCTCCAGATCCGGCCACACCACCGGGCCGCCCGCCGAGAACGCGTACGCGGTGGACCCGGTCGGGCTCGACACCAGCACACCGTCGCAGCCGAAGGCCGACACCGGCCTGCCGTCGATCTCCAGGACCACGCCGAGCACCCCCAGTCGGGGGCCCTTCTCCAGACTGGCCTCGTTGAGCGCCCAGCCATGCGAGATCACCTCGCCGTCGGCCCGGATCAGGACGTCGAGGGTCATGCGCTGTTCGACGCGGTAGTTGCGGCTGACGACGTGCTCGAGCACGGTGTCGATGGCCTCGGCCTCGGCCTCGGCCAGGAAGCCGATCCGGCCCAGATTCACCCCGAGCACCGGGATCTCGGCGTTGCGGGCCAACTCCGCGGCGCGCAGGAAGGTGCCGTCGCCGCCTAGGACCAGCACCAGCTCACATCCGGCGGCGGCATGCTCATGGGCGTCGACCACCTCGGCACCCAGCTCCTCGAGGCCTGCCAGATCCAGCCGCTCGGCGCCCCGGTCGACCGCCTCGGCGGTCAAGATTCGAAGGCCGATCCCGTTGTCGCCCAACACCTTCTGCACCCGGCGCGCCGTCTCGGTGGCCTCATCGCGGCCGGTGTGCACCACCAGCAGCACCACCCGGTCACCGGTCATTGCGGTCCCTCCGCGACGGCGCGGCGCACCGCGGCATCCAGTTCGTCTCCGGTCAGTTCGCGATCGGTGTCGGCACGCAGCCACAGGAAGTACTCCACATTGCCCGATGGGCCGGGCAATGGGCTGGCCGTGACGCCGACGGTCTGCCAGCCCAGTCCGGCCGCCCGCCCGGCGACGGCCAGCACAGCGTCGCCGCGCAGCCGCGGATCACTGACCACACCGCCGGAGCCCACCTGGTCCTTGCCGACCTCGAACTGCGGCTTCACCATGGGAACGATATCGGCGTTCGGTCGACAGCAAGCAGTCAGCGCGGGCAACACCGTCGCCAGTGAGATGAACGACAGGTCGGCGACGGTCAGGTCGACGGGACCGCCGATCGCCTCCGGGGTGAGATCACGCACGTTGGTGCGCTCGATCACCCGCACCCGCGGGTCCGACCGCAGCGACCAGGCCAGCTGGCCGTATCCGACGTCCACCGCGACCACCTTGGCGGCGCCCCGGTCGAGCAGTACTTCGGTGAAACCACCGGTCGAGGCGCCGGCATCCAGGCACCGGCGCCCGGCGACGTCGATGCCGAAGGCGTCCAGCGCGCCGATGAGCTTGTGCGCCCCGCGCGACACCCAGTTCTTCTCGTCGGAGCCCTCCACGACGAGGGCGGCGGTGACCGCCACCGCGGTCGCCGGTTTCACCGCGGGCATCCCGTCGATGCGGACCCGTCCGGCGCCGATCAGCTCGGCGGCCTGCTGGCGGGAGCGGGCCAGGCCACGACGGACCAGCTCGGCGTCGACCCTGGTGCGCCGCGTCACGGCGATCTCAGCCCTTCTCCACCGACTCCAGCGCCCGGACCAGAACCTGGTGCGCTTCCTCAAGCCGGCGTCCCACCGCGTCGATGTCGACGTCGGCGCCCTCCGCCTCGAGGTCGGGTAGCTCGGCGATCAGCGCATCGACCTGCGCGCGGATCTGTTCGGGATCGGTGTTCATCTCACCGCTCACGCTAGCCGATCCGGTGCGGTCAGCAGCGCCCAGCGGTCCAGCGCGGCGCGGGCGGTGTCGTCACCGGCGACCACCGTGACCCGGCGGCCCGCAGCGTCGGCGTCCCATACCGCGCGGGCGGTGGCCCGCACCACCGAGAGGTCGTTACCGGGGTCGGCGCCGGTGGCGGTGACGGTGACCGCCGAATCGTCGGTGCTGACCCGCCAGGCGGGGTGGTCGGTGACCGCCAACGCCTGTGCGTCGGCGTGCAGGCCGCGCAGGTCCGCGGCGATGTACGTGGGCCGCTCCTCGGGGCGGGCGTGCACGGCTTCGACCGCGGTGCTGACCCCGGTGAGCACCATGAGGCTGGGCAGATCTGCGGCGTTCGCGCCGGCGATATCGGTGTCGAGCCGGTCGCCGACCACCAGCGGGGCGTGGAAGTCGCCGCGCGCCAACGCATCCGACATCAGGGTCGGCGCCGGCTTGCCCGCCACCCGAGGCTCGGCCTCGGTGGCCGTGCGTAGCGCGGCGACCATAGCACCGTTTCCGGGCAGCAGCCCCCGTTCGGTGGGCAGTGTCTTGTCGACATTGGCGGCCACCCACAGCGCACCCGCCCGGATGGCCAGGGCCGCTTCGGCGAGGTTGGCCCAGCAGGTCTCGGTGGAGTGTCCCTGCACCACCGCCGCCGGCTCCTCCGACGCCAGCCGGACCGGTCGCAGGCCGACGGCCGCGATCTCGTCGCCGAGGGCGTCGGTGCCCACCACGAGCACCGCCGAGCCGGACGGCAGGTGATCGGCGAGCAGCTTGGCGGCACTCTGGGCGCTGGTCACCACATCGGCGGCCTCGGCGGTGAATCCCAGTTCCCGCAGGTGCGCGGCAACGTCTTCCGCGGCGCGGGAGGCGTTGTTGGTGACGAACAGGGCGCGGGTGTCGGTGGCTTCCAGCGCCGCGACCGCCCCTTCGGTTGGAGCATGGCCCCGGAACAGGGTGCCGTCCAGGTCGAGCAGTAGGCAATCGTGTTGCTGGGCAAGGCTTCCCACGTCAGGCTAGCTCGCTGACCCGGTCTTCGGCGTCGGTGACGCCGTCGAGGTCGGCCGCCGCGGCGTGGATGAACCACTGCAGGGCGTCGTCGCCGCGGCCGAGCGCCAGCAGGGTTTCGGCATAGGCGTAGAACAGCCGGGCCGCCGTCGTCCCGGTGCGCGCCGGGTCCGGAAGCGGACTGGACAGCAATGCCAGCGCCTGGTCGAGTTGCCCGAGGTCCGCCCGGGCCCCAGCGGCGACGATACGCATCTCGTCGGCGTCGTCACCGCCGAGTTCGGCCGCTTCCGCGCTACGGGCCAGTTCGATGGCGCGTTCCGGGCGGCCGACGCCGCGCTCGCAATCGGCGATCAGCGGCAGCAGCTGAGACTTGCTGCCCATCCGCCGCGCGGCGCGGAACTCCGAGAGGGCCTGGGCCCAGTCCCCGCAGTGGTAGGCCGCCACCCCGACGGCTTCGCGGACCGCGGCGATGCGGCCCGACCGGGCGCGGGCGGCCTGGGCATGGGCCAGCGCCGCTTCGGGATCCTCGTCGATCAGCTCACCGGCGGCGACCAGGTGCCGGGCCACCGTGTCGGCGGTGCTGCGATCCAAAGTCGAAAGCTCACGCCGGATTTCGGGGGCGAGTTGCTTGGCCTCGATGGTTGGTGGGATCGCCGGTCCGGCCGGCTGGCGCGGGGACTCCTCCATCTGCGACGGGTGCTGGGGTTGGGCGCGGCGGGCCCGCCCCGGCCCACCGGACCGGGGTGCCGATGAGCCGCGGTCGCGACGCGGAGCGCCGGCCCCGGGGGGACGACGCGACGGGCGCCCGTCTGCGTTGCCTTGCCTGTCGTCGGCCACTGGTGCCTTCCGGTTGATTCAAACTTGTTCAGTAAAGGATACGGGCAGCACCGATATCGCCACCATTCGGATAGCGATATCGCAAACGCGTTGATGCCATGTGCCGCAATGGAAATGCCCCCCGATTTCTCGGGGGGCATTTCGCTAATGTGTGTTCGGCGGTGTCCTACTTTTCCACCCGGGTTGGGTAGTATCATCGGCGCTG
>ERZ650311.594-NODE-594-length-21628-cov-18.995782_pt1 | contig 21628 bp, 23 predicted proteins | sample MGYA00376247_ERZ650311 | MGnify/ENA primary metagenome ERZ650311 (study PRJEB26733, sample SAMN07839324) | wastewater metagenome | biome: small river; feature: stream; material: water | place: USA: North Carolina | collected 2016-07-28 ...
GCTTAGGTGAACGATCAGAAGAGATAACGATCTGCTTCTTCGCATTATGCAAAGTATTAAATGTATGGAAGAACTCTTCCTGGGTACGCTCTTTATTTTCAAGGAATTGAATATCATCAATAAGCAGTACATCTAAGTCACGATAGCGACGTTGAAAAGATGTTGCTTTATCGTCACGAATCGAGTTAATAAAGTCGTTGGTGAACTCTTCAGATGAAACATAACGGACACGGATATTCGGAAAGAGTTCACGTGAATATGCACCGATTGCGTGAAGTAGGTGAGTCTTACCAAGACCTGAATCGCCATAGATAAAGAGTGGGTTGTACGCCTTTGCTGGTGCCTCGGCGACAGCGATAGCAGCGGCGCGAGCAAATCGATTTGATTCACCGGTAACGAAAGTTTCAAATGTGTAGCGCTCGTTCAATTGTGAACCGAGTGCATCAGAAGAAGATGTTGATGAGATAAGTGGTGCTGCTTCGCGACCTGTACCTGGTCGTGGAACTTCAACAACAACCATCGGTTCTGGTAGATCGGCGAGCTCGATGCTCTCATCAATCATCACCGCGATATTTGCCGGACCGCCCAGTTCGCGAGAGAGAACTTCATTCACAATTGGACGGAGGCGGGACTCAAGAACATCCTTTGCAAATGCATTGGGCGCTGCCACTAAGAGACTGGTTGGCCCATCCTCATTTTCAAGGAGGCCGAGCGGCTTAGTCATACTAAGGAAGGCTCGGTGCTGTGGTTCGCCGGTCGAGACATGATCGACCACGCGCGCCCACAGCTGGGTTAACTCGATGGCGGTAATTGCCATAGAACCCCTCCCGAACCGGATATTAGATATCCACAAAGTTATCCACAGGGTGTGGTCTAAAGTTGGACTTTACCCTTACTTTTCGACCCAAATTGACGGATACCTGTGGAGAACCCGCAAAGTAGACCCTTTTCCAGCAATTAGCAAGTAGTTATCCACACCATGAGACCAGACGAGGGCTCAAGAGCGAGTTTGACCTCGCGCTATCCACATCCGTACTGTTGCCTCCTTGCTTCCCCCGTATTTCTGACCTGATCGACAACGAGCTAGCTAGGCTCACTAAGTATTTGGAGTTCTCATGACAAAGCGCACCTACCAGCCAAACTCACGCCGCCGCGCCAAGAAGCATGGCTTCCGCGCACGCATGGCTACTCGCGCAGGACGCGCAGTTCTCTCAGCTCGCCGCGCAAAGGGCCGCTCACGCCTTTCAGCGTAAGCGCCTTCGCTAAGAACTTTAGGTAGAGCTGAACCGGATTTAGTACTCGTGCTGCCAGTATCTGCACGTTTAACTTCACCGCACGACTTCGCTCGCACAACTAAGAGCGGACTCCGCGTTACTTCAGAACACTTTGTTGGATATCTGCTCATTACCCCTGCATCAATGGATTCACCTCGCGCAGGTTTGATTATTGGAAAGAGCGTCGGAGGGTCAGTCCGCCGCCATCGAGTATCACGTCAGATTCGCCACACAATCGCGCCACTTCTAGAAACTTTCCCACAGGGATCATTGATTGTAATTCGCGGCTTGAAACAAACTAACAAGGTAGATGTTCAGAGCGAAATTACTGAAATCTCTTCACGCTTAATTTCGAAAGCTGCAAAGCGAATGGCGAGTGCATAGATGAAGCGCATCGCAGAGTTTCTTATCAAGGCCTATCAAGCTTTTTCAACTACTCGCGAACCGCGATGCAAGTACTACCCATCTTGTTCAAATTACACAGCAACAGCAATCCGACGTTACGGCCTTAAAGGTGTAGCGATGGCTGGTTGGCGTTTGTTGCGCTGTAATCCATGGTCTGAAGGTGGCTTGGATTATGTTGATTACGAACTCGATAGCGCAGATGCCCTCGCAAAGACGCGTACCACAATGATTTCAAGCATGACAACAGAAGGGGTCCACTAATGGGCTTTATCTTAAATCCGCTCTACAACATCGTCTCTGGAATCATGATTGCATTCCACAAGGTGCTCTCACCGATATTCGGTTTCGATTCCGGTGTGACATGGGCGCTATCGATCATGGGACTTGTAATCCTCATCCGAACAATTTTAATTCCACTCTTTGTAAAACAGATTAAAAGTCAGCGTGCAATGACAGCGCTGCAACCTCAGATGAAGGCAATTCAGGCGAAGTATAAAGATGATCGCCAGAAGCAATCAGAAGAGATGATGAAGTTGTATAAGGAACATAAGACAAACCCACTTGCATCATGTTTCCCAATTCTTGCCCAAGCACCGGTGATGTTTGCACTCTTTACAGTTCTTAATGGAATTGCAAAAGACAAACCACATGGATTTATGAAAGGTGAATATTTAACGTCAGCTGCACAAGCAAAGTTCTTTGGTTCACCAATCTCTGAGACATTCCTTGGCTCAGATAAAATCACCGTAAAGATTGTTACAGTCTTTTTGATTCTCCTTATGTCAGCAACAACATTTACTACTCAGAAGCAGTTGATGACAAAGGGCATGCCAAAGATGGATGCAAGCAACAATATGATGTTGCAACAGCAGAAGATCATGTTGTATTTATTCCCAGTCATCTTCGCTATCTCAGGTGTGAACTTCCCAGTCGGTGTTTTGATCTACTGGTCGACAACAAACTTGTGGACATGGGGACAGCAGTTCTACGTGATCAAGCGAAACCCAACTCCGGGATCTCCTGCCTATGAAGAGCTAGCGCGCAAACGTGCTCACAAGGCGAAGCTCGACGGTAAGGAGCTTCCATCAGAGGGTGGATCTGCACCTATTGAGGCGCCTAAGGCCGAGGGTCAGCGCCAACAGCCAAAGAAGGCTAAAAAGAAGAAGAAGTAATTCGGACATTTACTACCAATAACGCACAAAAACATATAATTCACCCTACCCATAGGAGAGAAAATGCCAGAGTCAACAGAAGTTGTAGAAGAGACCAAAGATGTAGCTAAGAAAGCCCCTAAGTCGGTAGCAAAGCTCGAAGAAGAGGGCGATATTGCAGCTGATTACTTAGAGGCGCTCCTTGATATCGCTGATCTCGATGGAGATATCGATATCGATGTCGAAAATGGCCGCGCTTCCCTTGCAATCGTCGGCGGCAAACTCAACCACCTTGTCGGCAAGGATGGCGAAGTCCTCGACGCTCTCCAAGAGCTCACTCGCCTCGCTGTCCAGACATCATCTGGTGATCGCAGCCGTTTGATGCTCGATATTGAGAACTTCCGCGCCAACCGCCGCAAGGAGCTCACAGCTCTTGCTAAGAAGCTCGGAGAAGAGGCTAAGTCAACAGGTAAAGAGATCAAGCTCGACCCAATGAACGCCTTTGAGCGCAAGATCATCCACGACACAATCCAGGATATGGGCCTTACCTCAGAGTCTGAGGGCGAAGATCCACGCCGCTTCGTCGTAATCTTCCCTAACTAAACCCCACGCTAAAGAAGTTTCACGTGGAACCAACGCTCGATGAGCTGATAGCCCGCCACTTTCCTGAAAAGGAGGGGGCTATTCGCGCCTACGCCGATTTCCTTAAAGGTGCCGGTATCGAGCGTGGCCTCATCGGCCCCCGTGAAGGCGACCGTATCTGGGAGCGCCATATCCTCAACTCCCTCTTTGTTACCCAGCTACTTCCTCAAGGAGCCTCCCTCTTTGATATTGGCTCAGGTGCAGGTTTGCCTGGAATTGTGATCGCACTCGCTCGCCCAGACCTGAAAGTCACGCTCATTGAACCTCTAGAGCGCCGGGTGGAGTTCTTGAAAGAGGCGACAAAGGGCACAGATATCCAGGTTATCCGTGGCCGAGCACAGGATGTGAAGAAGAGCGCTGATTATGTGACAGCTCGCGCTGTAGCTGCCTTGGATAAGTTAAAGAAGATGAGCTGGCATATGCTCAAGATGAATGGATCCCTTCTCGCAATGAAGGGGGAGTCTGCCGCTAAGGAGATGGAGGCGGTTCCAGGCTCGATTTTGCATGAAATTACCCTCGAAGGTATCGGCCTCGGCCGCGTGGTGGAGCTTAAGAAGCTTCCCAAAGTAGCCCCACAGTAAAACCACCCCATCTTTGGTGGTTAGATAGACCTGTGGATGATTCACGTGAAACAAACGGAAAAGTGATAGGCGTCCGTCGCCTTAAAGAGGCGATGGCTAAGCCTGCTTCCACCCGTATCTTCACGGTGGCAAATCAGAAGGGTGGGGTCGGAAAGACCACCTCTACCGTCAATATTGCCGCAGCCCTGGCTATGGGTGGCCTTCGCGTCTTGGTGATCGACCTCGATCCTCAAGGAAATGCCTCAACCGCTCTTGGAGTCGAACACCGCGAGAGCGCAGGCGTCTATGAAGTCCTCATGGGAACTGCGCCGATTGCAACAGTGATTCAGAAGGTTGCAGGCTTTCCAGAGCTCGATTGCATTCCATCGAATACATCGCTTGCTAACGCTGAAATTAATTTAGTGTCAATGGTTGCACGCGAACTTCAATTAAAAGAAGCGATCGATGAGATCAGCGTCAACTATGACTACATCTTTATTGATTGCCCACCATCACTTGGTTTATTAACTATCAATGCATTTGCGGCATCACGCGAATTGATGATTCCTATTCAAACTGAGTACTACGCACTCGAAGGTTTGTCACAACTTCTTGAGACATACACACTTGTAAAGAAGCGACTTAATCCCGCTTTGAATCTCTCAACAATTATTCTAACCATGTTTGATTCACGCACACGTTTATCCAATGATGTTGCAGCAAATGTTCGTGCACATTTTCCTAATGAGTTAATTGATGTGCCAATTCCACGTGCTGTGCGTGTATCTGAAGCGCCTTCATACAATCAAACTGTGATGACATACGATCCCTTGTCGCCAGGTGCAATTGCATACATGCAGGTTGCTCGCGAAATTGCAGAACGCGGAAAAGCTAAAGAACCAGATCTATCTACAGAATTTAATTCAAATGTAGTTTCGATTAATTACAAGGATGGCATTGCATAATGGCAACAAAGCGTGGCGGACTCGGAATTAATTTAGATTCATTGATTCCAACAACTCTGACAGTCAATGATGAAGTTGTCGCAACATCAAATGAAATTCCTCTTGATCAGATTTCACCTAACCCACGTCAACCACGCACCGTCTTTGATGAAGATGCACTCAATGAACTCATTTCATCAATCAAACTATTTGGAATTTTGCAGCCACCAGTCGTTCGTAAAGTTGCTGATAACAAGTACGAACTCATTATGGGAGAACGTCGCTTCCGCGCAGCAAAAGCTGCAGGTTTGAAATCAATTCCTGTCATTATTCGACAGACTCCAGATAACGAACTTCTTCGCGAAGCGCTGATTGAAAATATCCACCGCAGCCAACTCAACCCCCTTGAAGAAGGCGCTGCATACTTACAACTTCTCACCGATTTTGGTTGCACACACGATGAACTTGCACTGAAGTTAGGGCGTTCACGGCCACAGATTTCAAACACAATCCGACTTCTTAACTTGCCAGAATCTGTGCAACGTAAAGTTGCTGCAGGAATCTTGTCAGCAGGTCATGCTCGTGCACTATTGGGACTTACTGATGCAACAGAGATCGAGAAGTTGGCATCACGTATCGTGGGCGAGGGCTTAAGTGTTCGCGCCACTGAAGAGATAATCGCAACTCATAAGCCAGGAAAGTCTGCACCAAAAAAGAGCACACCTAGAGGTGTATCTGGTGCAGGACTTGCAGCAGCTGAGCTATTGAGTGATTACCTCGATACCCGCGTCAACGTGGAGCTCGGAAAAGGCAAAGGCAAGATTGTTATCGAATTTGCGGGAACAGAAGACCTTCAACGTATCGTTGATTTAATCGAAGGCGCTTAATCTTTAATTTAAAGCTGTACCGCGACGCTGCATCTCGCCCTTGATGACTCCACCCAGCGCTTTAACGCCTTCACGAATGCGCTCTGGAGTTGGGTGGCAGTAGGAAAGACGCATCGACCAAGAACCAAGACCATCTGCATAAAATGCATTTCCTGGTACATAAGCAACCTTGGCAACGATCGCCTTTGGCATTAACGCCTTTGTATCAATTTCAGGTGGCAAATTAACCCAGACATAGAATCCACCGCCTGGCTTTGTCCAGGTTGCCTCTTTTGGAAAATACTCTTCAAGTGATTCGAGCATCGCGTCACGACGAACCTTGTACAACTCGCAGAAACTTGCAATCTGATCGCGCCATGGCTGATCTGCAAGGTAGCTAGAGATTGTCAGTTGTGTGAAGTTTGAAGGGCACAAGATTGATGATTCAGATGCAATCACCAACTTATCTTTCAGCGACTGTGGCACCAAAGCCCATCCCACACGAAGTCCAGATGCGATTGTCTTAGAGAACGAACCTAGATAAATAACATTCTCTGAATCTTCTGCACGCATCGCATTAGGTGATGGTTTATCAAAACCAAGCAAGCCGTAAGGGTTATCTTCAACGACAAAAATGCCTGCTTCACGGCAGATGTTGAGGATTTCAGTGCGGCGATCTGCTGGAAGGCAGACACCTGTTGGGTTCTGGTAGTTAGGAATCAGATACAAGAACTTGATCTTGCGACCTGCAGCACGAACGCTGGTAATCGCATTACGTAGCGATTCAGGAACCATTCCATCGCTATCCATCTCAACGTGGACTACAGATGCCTCATATTGGCGGAATGTTCCGAGAGCTCCAACATATGAAGGCGCTTCAACGAGAACAACATCGCCTGGATCGATAAAGATTCGCGAAATAAGGTCGAGCGCCTGCTGTGAACCAGTGGTGACGACAACATCATCAGGATTGGCGCGAATACCTTCAAGTGCCATCACATCGCAGATTTGTTCGCGAAGCTTTGGGTGGCCTTGGCCGCTTCCATATTGAAGCGCCTCAGCGCCATTGGTAAGAATGAGTTCGTTTACAACGCCAGCCATCATCTCCATTGGTAGAGCTGAAAGATTTGGCATTCCACCTGCAAGAGAGACAATCTCTGGACGTGAAGCTACTGCGAAGAGGGCGCGAATTTCAGAGGGCAACATTCCAGCGGCTCGCGCGGCGAATCGAGTTTCAAGATTCTGCGGAGCACCGGTCTGATAGCGAACATTTACCTCTGACATGGGAAGAATCTTCCCATAATGTTGTGATAACTCGGTACTTAATTAAAAAGTAAATTACGAGCGACGAATTCCTGCACTACGAAGGTCTGAAATTCGCAGAGTTCCTGTCTTGGCATCATCTTCTGCAGATAGGTAGAGGCGCTGGATCGCAATAATGAAACTTTCAGCGACGGTATCGCGGAATTCAGGGCGGGCAAGGCGGGCGGCGTCGCCCGGATTGGTGAGATAACCAAGATCTACACGGATGGCAGGGCACTCAGTCAGACGCAGTGCATCCCATGTCTTTGCATGAGTGCGGCAATTCAAAAGATCGGTTCGTGCCGAGATTTCACGCTGCACCAGTGATGCAAAACGTTCACCAACAATCGAGTGAATTCCATGTGCATCGCTGCCATAGAAGAAAGTTGCGACACCTTCTGCAGCAGAATTCTCATGCTTATCTGTATGCAATGAGATTAATAAATCTGCACTGTTCTTATTTGTAAATGTGATGCGTTCTGATTCTGTTGGATTATTTGTTGCTCCACGTGTAAGAAAAACAGTTGCACCGAGTGCGAGCAAACGTCCTTCAATGCGATTGGCAATATCAAGCGTGATTTCTTCTTCACCAAGATTTGAACCTGGATCAATCACAATCACTTTATTAGCAAGTGCGGGGCCGCGATTGCGTTGCTGTGCGCTCTCACGCAGAGCAGTCGGTGCGCCACCGGTCTTTGTCTTTGTTAAACGCAACAAGGCAATAATTGTTGCCGGTCCACATTTTCCATCAACCTTTGCACCAACAGATTTTTGAAATTCTTTTACAGCTGCTTCAGTTGCAGGGCCGTAAATTCCATCGACTCTTCCGCAGTTAAAACCCATCTCCGTTAAACGTGCCTGCAGCGTCGCCACATCATCTCCGCGCATCATGGGAGATGGTTGCAAGTTGAGTGAGCGATCACCGAGCTTCCAGCGCGCCTCTTCCATTGCGCGCTGGGTAGCCTCGTTTAATTCACCGGTGACATGGAGTCCACGCTCTTGTTGGAAAGAGCGAATCTCGTCGGGAGATAACTCCTTCATGAGAGATTTAGATAAAGCCTTCGAGTTCCTTCAAAAGTGCTGGCTTTGGCTTTGCACCGATGATGGTCTTTACAACTTCACCGTTGACGTAGACGTTGAGCATTGGGATTGAAGTAACGCCGTACTTGATAGCGATTGCTGACTCTTCATCTGTGTTGAGCTTTGCGATTGTCAGCTTCTCACCGTGCTCAGCTGCGATGTCATCCAAAATTGGAGCGATTGCGCGGCATGGGCCACACCATTCTGCCCAGAAATCAACAAGAACAGGCTTGCTGCTCTTCAATACAACCTGGTCGAAATCTGCTGTCGTTACCTTGATTGGTGCGCTCATGACTTACTCCTATTTATTTAGCGTTTTTACTTTAAATTTGATTTGTTAAGAATACTAGTGTGAGAGGAATTTCTCAGCGTCTAACGCGGCCTGACAGCCAGAACCTGCTGCAGTAATCGCCTGACGATATGTGTGATCCACGAGATCGCCACATGCGAATACGCCTGGAAGATTGGTACGTGTTGAACGACCTTCCACTTTGACGTAACCCTCGTCATCGAGAGAAATCTGTGATGTCACAAGCTCTGAACGTGGAATATGTCCGATTGCGACGAAGAGACCTGTAAATGCACCAGTTGATTCTTCGCCAGTCTTTGTATTTCGGAGCTTGAGGCCTTCAACCTTGTTCTCACCCAATACATCGATGACTTCTGTATCCCACATGATTTCAAGTTTTGGATTATTGAATGCACGCTCTTGCATAATCTTTGAAGCACGCAATGAATCACGACGGTGAATAAGTACAACCTTTGATGCAAACTTTGTGAGGAATGTTGCCTCTTCAACTGCAGAATCCCCACCACCGACAACCGCGATTACTTGTTCGCGGAAGAAGAAGCCATCGCATGTTGCGCACCATGAGACGCCACGTCCGGAGAGACGCTTCTCGTTCTCAAGTCCAATCTCGCGATAAGCAGATCCCATAGCAAGGATCACCGACTTTGCTTTAACAACATTGCCCGAACCATCTTTAATTGTCTTGATTTCACCCTCAAGGTCCATCTCGACAACATCATCTGTAATCAGTTCGGCACCAAAACGCTTTGCCTGCTTACGCATGTTATCCATGAGATCTGGTCCCATGATTCCGTCGATGAATCCCGGGAAATTCTCAACCTCTGTTGTATTCATCAACGCGCCACCCGCAGTAACTGAACCTTCATAGATGACAGGTTTTAATTCTGCGCGTGCTGCGTAGATTGCAGCTGTATATCCGGCAGGGCCAGAACCAACAATGACGACTTCCCGAACTTCAGTGCTCATACCCGCACCTTATCGCGCCTTTATCTCTTGAGCTTGGTCAGGACTGTTGTGGCGAAGCTGCGTAGACCTGCGATTTCAGCCACTTTGAACTGATGGGCAATCACGAGATACCCGATACCTGAAACGGACAAAGTTAAGAGCAAACGGAGGGCGCGAGTAAAGATCGAAACATCGTCGTTTGTCCAACCAAAATAGGTAGCAACTGCAAACATCGGCGCCATTGCAAGAATTGAGGCCGCGAACAAAGTTGCGTGCTGACGAGCAAAATCTTTAACAGAGAGCGTGCCCACATGCTTCTTTATCAACTTCAAAGTAATCGAAAGTCCAACTATGTAGCTAATAGAGAAAGCGATACCTAAGCCAATGGTGACAACGTCACTGTCGAGCTTCCAGAGGAAGAGGTATGAGAGGAGCACCGAGATCAGATTGATGATGAATATTGATATGACCTGTGTCTTTGTATCTTCAAATGCGTTAAAACCGCGGACAAGAATCAAATTGATACTAAATGGAACAAGTCCTAATCCAAGTGCCGCAAGCACATAACCGATATATCGCGAATCATCGAGCGAGATTCCCATATAGAGAACTTCTGTCATTAAAGGACCAAAGAAGATTAAAGCTATTGCGCTGGGAACAGTGACAACCCCAACCATCTTGATAGCGCGAATTAATTGAAGGCGAACATCTTCCACCTTCTTCTCAATGGCAAGTTTAGATAGATGAGGTAAGAGCGCAGTCACAATAGAAATTGTTACGATCGAATATGGCAACAACATGATGTAGTAAGCGCTTGTATATGGAGTAAAACCAACACCAGTTGAGATTCCTGCTTTCGCACTACGCACTGCCGCCGCTGTTGCAACGTTAACTGTTACTAAGTACCCCAGCTGTGAAATCAAGACATAGACGAGAGTCCATCCGGCGAGTGAGAAAGATTTACCTAAACCTTTCACGCCAAAGATAGGGCGCAATTTAATCCCTGATCTATGGACAACCGGAATCAAAATCAGAGCTTGAATCACAACACCAGCAGTTGTGCCCCAACCAAGAAGTTGAATCTGAAAATCGGTAATGCTTCCCACTGTGATTGAGCGTTGAAAGGCGAGAAAGCCTGCAAATACAGCGATAACGACGAGGTTGTTGGCTATAGGTGCCCACATCAGTGGTGCGAAAGAGCCACGAGCATTGGCCACTTGGCCGAGCATCGTAAATAGTCCTAAGAAGAAGATCTGTGGCAGGCAGTACCGAGTAAATGCCACCGCAATAGCTTGTTGTTGTTCGAATCCCACCTCTGAAAATTCTGGAGCATAAAGACGAACCAACCATGGCGCAAAGAGAACGCCGATAATGACAAGCGCTAAGAGAATTCCAGAGATTGTCGTTACTAGGCGAGATGCAAAACCATCTCCACCATCTTCATCGCTAAAAGATCGCACAAGTTGCGGAACGAAGATTGCGGTGAGCGCACCACCCACCAACAAGTTGTAGAGAATATTGGGCATTGTGTTTGCAACGTTGTAAGTATCTGCCAAAAGGGCGGTACCTAAAACAGCTACACCGAGAATTGCCCGGAAGAAACCCGTAATACGCGAAAGGATTGTTCCAACCGCCATAATCGAGGAAGCGCGAAAGAGTTCGTTATTTTTCACTCTTACGCCCCTTTCGAATGCGTCGTACTGATTGCGCTACTGCAGCTAAGAACAAGACAATCGCAGCGGCAGTTGTAAACCAGGCAACACGAGAATCAATGACAGTCATCGTGAGATTGAGCTTTGAAATTTCACCGACTAACGTTCCTTGAGGTGTCATAAATTGAGCCAAAACCAAAGTTGAACCCGAGGCAATTACCTGAAATGGAACGGCAATCTGAATCTGTGACTTTGGCGGAATCGTGATGTTGCTCAGGTTCTGCACCTGAATTCTTGAATTCATAGGGATTAACGAAAGGCTAATTGTTGTTGCTGTTTCAAACTTATTGACAAGTGTCAACGGAACCTTTGTTGTCTCAGAGGTTAATTGGTAACGACCAGAGACAACCTTTAACTTACCTGCAACTTTTCGAACGGCTTCACGCGCGGAGTAAGAGAAATACGCGCGATCTTCAACGCTCAGAAGTGGGTTGAGAACAATTCCTAAACGCTGTCGTAGTTCGGTAATCTCTGGAACCGGCATCACTTTGCTGAGGCCCAGTAAAAGAGCGCGCTCTGTGCGGTAAAACTCTTGATATTGGCTCTCTAGGCGAGACTTTCCACTACCCCAACCATTCTGTGAAATTACAGGGCGAGAGAAGAAACGCTCGAGCTTTGCAGCACCCAGCGCTGAGTAGAACTTGATCTCACTTGGTGCCAATTTACGAGCAAGTGCGGCATCTGGATTTCCGTAAGGAAGGGCAACGATTGGATTTCCCACAGTTGCAATCCGAAGTTGCTGCAACCAAATGGTTGCGATTGATTGCCCGACAGGATCTTCTTTACCTTCAAATGTATAGCCATCGGCCATGTCGAGAACTTCATCAATCAAATATGCATCAATAACCCATGTGGCGCTCTTATTAGATGAGAAGAGCGCTTTACCAAGACGACCATCTGGAGTCAGTGTGGTAGCTAATTCGTTGTCGCGGAAAGTTCCATCAAAGTTACGATGCGGAATATCTACGACTCTGATTACAGGAGTATCTGCAACTGAAGTAGGAAGCCCACTAACAAGTGCAAGCATCGCTAAGAGCGCAGCAAATATTTTTCTCATATCGCCTCGAGCTCTGTAGTTGCATTAGTGCGAGCAATCAACTTCTTCTCATCGGGATAAGCAAGCTTGTCGATGATTTCATTGAGTGGAAACCATGCAACCTCATCAACTTCGCTCTCTTGTGCTGCGAGCAAGCCACCGCTTTCACGGAAGAGATAGTGATGAACAGTTTTATGGATGCGCTTTCCGCCGGCCATAAACCAGAAATCGATGATCCCAAGAGACTTTTCAATTGTTGATTGAATACCTGTCTCTTCAGCAACTTCGCGGAGAGCGGCTTGTTCGGGAGTCTCACCCTCTTCAATATGTCCCTTAGGAAGCGACCAGAGAATTTTCTTGCCGGTTACATCCTTTTGATCACGACGACCAATAAGAAGGCCTAACTTTCCGGTGGTATCGATAACCAAACCACCAGCGCTGACTTCATCGACCCGCTTTGCATACGTGGCCTGCGATTTCTTTGCAGGGGTCTTCTTTACTTGCTGCCCACCTGGTTGGGTAGGTGAATTCTGTGGGGAGCGATGCGCCGGACGCTTGCGTCGACGCTTCTTCTTAATACCTTCGCTGCCCGCACTAGGTGCCGGGGTCATGGCATAAGGGTACGCGTTAGGCTTATCTATTGTGAGTGATGCGAAGACAAAATTAGGGCGCGAGCTTGCGCTGGCGACCCTCGTCGAGCGGGCGCCTCTGGCTAGCTCACTCGCAGCCGCCTTTAAGGAGAAGGGCTTCCGTTTAGCACTCGTCGGCGGTCCGGTTCGCGATGCGATCTTGGGCCGACTTGGAAACGACCTCGATTTCACAACTGATGCGCATCCACTCGAGACAAAGAAGATTCTAAAGAACTGGGCAGAAAATGTCTGGGATACCGGAATTGAATTTGGAACTATCGCAGGTAAGCGCGGCGATACAACTGTTGAAGTAACGACATATCGCACAGAAAAGTACGAAGAGGATTCTCGCAACCCTGATGTCGAATACGGTGATTCTATTGAGGGCGATTTATCACGTCGCGACTTCACAGTGAACTCGATGGCGCTAGAGCTAACGACAGAGTCACCAGAATTCATTGATCCCTTTAATGGCATCGAAGATCTTGCTCAGAAAGTTTTACGTACACCAGCAAGTGCAACACAATCTTTCTCTGATGATCCACTTCGCATGATGCGCGCTGCGCGTTTTGCAAGCCAGTTAGGTTTTACGCTCGACGAAGAAGTTGTCGATGCAATGCGCAACATGTCTGGCCGAATTTCAATCATCTCAGCAGAGCGTGTGCGTGATGAATTTGTAAAGATGTTGATGTCGCCAACTCCACGTATTGGAATCACAATTCTCGTCGATACCGGAATTGCAGAGCATGTGTTACCAGAGATTCCTAAGTTACGTCTTGAGGTAGATGAACACCATCACCATAAGGATGTCTACGAACACTCCATCACTGTGCTCGAGCAGGCAATCACTCAAGAGGATCGTCTTGGTGGGCCAAATCTAATCAACCGATTAGCAGCTCTCTTGCATGACATCGGAAAGCCAAAAACACGTAATCTCATTCCAGGTGGTGGAGTCTCGTTCCATCACCACGAAGTTGTTGGTGCGCGTTTAGTGAAGTCTCGTTTAAAGGCGCTCCGCTTTGATAATGAAACTATCGATGCTGTGGAAACTCTTGTCGCATTGCACCTTCGCTTCCATGGTTACGGCGATGGCGAATGGACCGACTCTGCTGTGCGCAGATATGTGCGTGACGCTGGTGAATTACTGACACATCTACATGTACTGACTCGTGCTGATTGCACCACTCGCAATGTAAAGAAGGCAGAGCGCCTATCTCGCACCTATGACGGGCTCGAAGCACGTATCGCCAAGTTGATGGAAGAGGAAGAGCTGTCAAAGATTCGCCCCGATCTCGATGGCGCACAAGTAATGAAACTTCTTAATATCAAGCCATCAGCTGATGTTGGAAAGGCTCTCGATTTCTTGATGGAACTTCGCATGGAGCATGGTCCACTCGGTGAAGAGAAAGCTACAGAAGAACTTATGGAGTGGTGGCGTTCACGTCGCCACCCTTAAGAAAGAATTTTGTAGGTCGCAACACCACAGCTGCAATAAATAAGTAAGTCGCGGCAACAAGAGTTGGCACCAACCAGGAATCTCCACTCTGCGGAAGCAATAGCGCAGCGATGATGGAGAAAGAGACAATTGATCCATTGACGACAACGTCATAGACAGCAAAGACGCGCCCACGGAATTCATCACTGATCTTTGACTGTACTAATGCATCGTTGGTGACCTTTACGCCTTGACCAAAGAGCCCGGTAGTAAATGCTGCAAGACATAGCAAAATCTGATTGCGGTCGATAACAAGAATCAGAGTTCCTGCCATTGCAGCAAACATTGATAGACGCATCCAACGATGGCGACCTGTCCATCGCACACCAAGTGGTGCAATGAGCGCTCCGATGGTGAATCCAATCGCAGCACATGAGAGCGCGATACTTAAACCCGCTAGCCCTGCATCGCTATCTGCGGGATCATTAAAGGTATTTCGCTCGAGCAACATTGCAGTCAGTGTTAAAGCTGTAATTCCACCACGATGGATTGCTGTTGCAAGAATTCCGCGAGCTGCATCTTGATGAATTGCGAGAAATTTAAAACCCTCGCGGACTTCAATAAATCCCTCTGTAATCGACGCCTTTCGAACTTGGTGAGGCGCAGGACCAATCTCTGATTTCTTCATCAATGACGCAAAGAGAGCTGCGAAGAGATAACCGCAGGACGCTGCGAGGATGAGGTACCCATCGGCGTGATCTGCAGTTGTGATGGCATCGGTAAAACGCCTAATTAATAAGCCCATTCCGCCACCGAGAACCACCCAGACAGATCCACCGGTGACAGCGAGAGCATTTGCTGCAATAAGAGAGGATGGCGGTGCAACGAGTGGCAGCCCGGCAGATAAGCCAGCGAGAATTAATCTGTTGACGCCGAATGCGACCAGAACAAAGATCGTGAGCTCTACCCCCGTGCGACCTTGGAAGATCAACGTCGCTATATAGATAAGTGTGAGAGCGCGAGTCAGGTTTGAGAAGAGAACTGCGCGTTGGCGAGAGAATCGATCGAGCAACGTGCCGACCATCGGCCCAACGATTGAGTACGGCAGCAAAACAACTGCGAATGCAACGGCGGCACTTAAAGCAGAAGCTTGTCGTTCAGGTGAGAAGAGAACAAATGAGGCGAGAGCGCTCTGGAAGATTCCATCAGTAAATTGGCCAGTCCAGCGAGTACGCAGCAGAGGTCTCAAGCGCCGATCGCGGATCAACTGCCAGAAAGAAGAACCTTGAGGTAACACGTCGATAAGCGTAGTGACGAATTACCGAATATTCTTCTCGCCATGGCTTTAAAGGCAAGGACAGAACGAGCGTTCATCGATTATTCACTCGATAAGCGCGCAACCTTGCTTGCCCTCTTTCGCGGAGTTGTTGATGCCTGCGATGCCGATCCATATTTGATGCGAGCTGCAAAGTTTCATGGCGAGAAAGCTGGACGCAACTGCCCCGTCTGCAAGAAAGATGCGCTCGTTGAATTGCGTTACACATTCGGAGATCAACTCGGCCAATACTCAGGCCGCATTAAGAGCCCCGCTGAGTTATTGGAGATGGAGAAAGAGTTCGGTGAGTTCTCTGTCTATATCGTTGAGGTATGCCGTGAGTGCTCATGGAATCACCTCTGTTCTACCTATTTATTAGGTGATGGCAGTGTGCGAAAGCCACCACGTCGCCAACGAACCCTCGAGGATGAGGACTTCAGCGGTAACCTTGGAAAGTGATTAAAACCAAGCTCATTCGCGCAGGCATATTTCTCGCTGGTTTTGGCTTCGTTGCCGGATCGACTCTCTTCGCGCTCGCTTGGTTTACAGTCGATATTCCAGATCCCAATGCATACGTCAACAGCCAAGCGACCGTTATTCAATACTCAAACGGTCAAGAGATCGGTCGCATTGGTGCACAGAACCGACAGATCCTTCCTCTTGCGAAAATTCCACTGCGTCTTCGTTATGCAGTGATGGCGGCAGAAGATCGAAACTTTTACTCTAACCGCGCATTTAGCATCTCAGGTTTAACACAAGCTGTTCTCTCCAATGTATTAACACTTGGAAAGGGTCGCGGCGGTTCGACGATTACTCAGCAATATGCGAAGACTGCATTCTTAACTCCCGAGCGAAGCATTCAGAGAAAGATTAAAGAACTTGTCATCTCTCTTAAATTAGAGAATGCGATGACGAAGGATCAGATTCTCGAAAACTATCTCAATACCATTTACTTTGGTCGCGGTTCTTATGGTGTGCAGACAGCTGCACAGCAGTACTTCAACCGCAACGCCAATCAACTATCGATTTCACAATCAGCTGTCATCGCATCGATTCTGCGATCACCAGGTCTCTACGATCCTGATTACGGCGATAAGGAACAGAAAGCACGCAACCTTGCTCGTCTAGAAGCGCGCTTCCACTATGTCATCCAAGGAATGTTGGAAGAGAAGTGGATTACAGCAGCCGATGCAAAGGCAGCGAAGATGCCGACGGTTGCACCGCGCACAACTGGTGGATCACTTTCTGGTCCTAAGGGTTACATCATCGATGCCGCTCAGAAAGAGTTGAGCAAACTTGGATTTACCCAAGAGCAGTTGATGGTGGGCGGCTACGTCATCAAGACAACTCTCGAACAACGCGCACAGCAATCTGCAGTCGATGCGGTGAATAAATTAACTCCAAAGCCTGCGCCATCAAATCTTCACATCGGACTTGTTGCGATTCGCCCAGGCACCGGTGAAGTCATTGCTATGTATGGTGGAAAAGACTATGTAGTACGCCAACTTAACGATGCAACACAATCAATCGCTCTGGCTGGTTCTACCTTTAAACCGTTCGCACTGGTTGCAGCACTTGAACAAGGAATTCCACTGACATCGATGTGGAATGGTGACACCCCACAGACATTTGATGATCTTGGAAAACCTTACACAGTAGATAACTATGGTGGCGAAGGTTGGGGTCAGATCGATCTCATGACGGCAACGCAGCATTCAGTGAACACAGTCTATGTTCCACTTGGAATTAAGGCCGGCCTCGATCGCGTTGTCGATGTTGCTCGCCGCGCAGGTATCCCAGAGAACGTTGCTTTGATGCCAACACCTTCTGTATCTCTCGGTGTTGCCAGCCCTCACGTGATCGATGTTGCCAATGCATACGCAACATTCGCAGCTAATGGAATTTACTCAAAGCCCTATATGGTCGCTCAGGTAATCGGTCCTAATAAGGGTGTTCTCTACGAGGGCAAAGCACAGACTCAAGAGGTATTTAGTAAAGAAGTCATGGCAGATCTCACCTACGCGTTGAAATCTGTCGTCAATGGCGGAACCGGTGCAGCAGCTCTAGGCCTTGGTCGACCAGCTGCTGGCAAGACCGGTACATCACAATCAAATGCATCTGCATGGTTTAGCGCTTACACACCAAACTTGGCAGCATCAGTTGCACTCTTTAGAGATAGCGCATCTGAATCTCTCAATGGAATTGGTGGGCTGACATCTGTCACTGGTGGAACTTTCCCGGCACGTATCTGGACTGCATTTATGAAGGGTGCGCTGAAGGATCAACCAGTGATGGAATTTCCAGCACCTGCCAATATCGGTGGTCTCGATCCAATTGTGATGACCAGCGGCGGCAAGCAGACAATGAAGAAGAAGTAATACCACTTTCTCTATGCGCATTACTACCCGCGTAATTGTCCTCTTTGCGATTATTGCTTCGCTCTTCTCGTTTGCAAAGTTCAGCCATTGCGAAAAGTCAGTCTGGGCCGGGCCTGATCAATATATTCACGCTTGCTATAGCGATCTACCTGCGCTCTTTAGTGAGCGTGCATTCGGCAAAGGTCAATGGGCTTTTAGCGGTGGAGATCAAGCAGTTGAATATCCAGCGCTGCAAGGTGTCGTCATGTGGGCAACTGCGAGAGTGTCACCTGATGGACCGGTGAGCTACTTTAACTTCAGCGCAATCTTGATTGCCTTGTTATTTATTGCTACAGCTGTATTGGTCTACAAAATAAAACCCGAGAGCGCCTTGTTATATACGCTCGCACCGACGGGAATCTTGTCGCTCTTTATCAACTGGGACATGTGGGCGATTGTCACAACTTTGCTTGCGATTTATTGGTTCGATAGAAAACAAGAGTTAGCAAGTGCAGCAATTCTTGGTGTATCGATTGCTACAAAGTTTTTCCCGATTGTTCTACTACTTCCGATTGCGATTATCTATATTCGTAGGCAAGAAGTGAAGAACGGAATCCGATATATCGCAACTGCTCTTGGAACTTTCGTTGCTATCAATATTCCATTTGCACTAACAACACCAACTGGTTGGTGGCGTTTCTATGATCTCAATCTTCATCGTGAAGCCGATTGGGGATCAATCTGGTATGCACTCAGTGTTTTCGGTTTAAATCTCAGCCACATCAATTACTTTGCAATTCTGACTCTTCTCATTGGTGTTGCAGTCGTTGCAATCTTCTTGCTACAGACTAAAGAGACACTTTCTCTTGCAGAGAGTTCCATCTTCATCTTTATTGTTCTGATGACAGTCAGCAAGGTGTATTCACCTCAATATGTACTGTGGCTGACTCCACTTGTTGTTCTTGCGCTGCGCGATAAACGCGATCTTTCATGGTTCTGGTTCTGGCAGATTGCAGAAGTTATTTATCACCTAGCGATCTGGCAACATCTTGCATTGTTGACTGGTGCACACTTTGGTCTGCCGGTGAAGGCGTATGCGGCAATCGCTCTCTTCCGTATCTCCGCAGCCATTGCCCTAGCTGTAGCCCTGGCGAGAAGGCACCGTTCTTCGGGTTCGTTCCCGCGTGAATTTCTCCTTTCTAGCGGCGAGAGTTACCCTTAGACCTCCTGAAAGCAAGGCCACCGGCCGGAAAAGTCAGGATTTTTAACCCTCCTGTCACGGAAATACCGTGGCCGTCTTAGTCCAGAGGAGGTCGGGTTAACACATGCGTCATTATGAACTTATGGTCATTCTTGATCCAGAACTAGAAGAACGCACAGTCACACCAAGCCTAGAAACATACTTGAAGATCATCAAAGACTCAGGTGGAACAGTCAACAAGCTCGACTTGTGGGGCCGTCGCCGTATGTCTTTTGAAATTCAGAAAAAGGGCGAAGGTATCTACGCAGTAATCGATATGAACTGCGAACCAGCAGCGATTAAGGAATTAGATCGCCAGCTTAATTTGAACGAATCAGTGTTACGCACAAAGGCGATGCGTCTAGACGCATAATCTTTTTGCATACACAACAATGCACGGACTCCACCAGTAGATAGGGAAATAGAAAATGGCAGCAGGCGATACAACAATCACAATGATCGGCAACTTAGTTGACGATCCAGAGCTACGTTTCACACCATCAGGTGCGGCCGTTGCAAAGTTTCGTGTTGCATCAACACCACGCTATTTAGATAAGCAAACCAATGAATGGAAAGATGGCGAGAGCCTTTTCCTTCAGTGTCAGATCTGGCGTCAAGCAGCTGAAAATGTTGCAGAGTCACTGACAAAGGGAATGCGTGTCATCCTTTCGGGTCGTCTAAAGCAACGTTCATATGAAACTAAAGAGGGCGAAAAGCGCACCGTCTTTGAGGTAGAAGTAGATGAAGTCGGTCCATCACTACGCAATGCAACAGCGAAGGTCACAAAGGCCCAGCGTGCAGGCGGAGCTGGCGGATACTCTGCACCAGCTGCAGCGGATTCATTTAACGAAGACCCATGGGCAGCAGCATCATCCTCTGCGCCAGCAGGTGGTGGATGGGGAACATCCACAACTGACGAGCCACCGTTCTAAACAATTAATCAAACCGACAATCCATTCCTAATTGAGTTTAAAACAAAGGTTTTAAAGGGAAATTAGGGCCCGAAAAGGAGCACCATAATGGGAGCAAGAAATAACAAGGCTCTACGCGAGCCTAAGAATAAGAATGCAAAAGCTGCAGCCTTAAACAAGAAGTTTAAGAAGAAGCCTTGCAGCTTCTGCCAGCAGAAGGTCACATTTATCGATTACAAAGATATTGCGACACTTCGCAAGTACATTTCTGATCGCGGCAAAATCCGCGCTCGCCGCGTTACAGGTGCATGCACACAGCACCAGCGTTCAATCGCAACTGCGGTAAAGAACAGCCGTGAAGTAGCACTACTTCCTTACACATCTTCAGCACGATAAGGAGACTAGACAATGAAACTAATCCTTACTCGTGAAGTTGCAGGACTTGGTTCTGCAGGAGATGTTGTAACTGTTAAAGACGGTTTCGCACGCAACTACTTGTTGCCTCGCGGAAACGCAATCGCTTGGTCACTTGGTGGAGAAAAGCAGATCGAAAGCATTCGTCGCGCGCGTTCAGCACGTGAAGTTCGCGATATCGATCATGCAAAGGAAATCAAGGCAAAGCTTGAAGGCGCATCAGTAGTTGCTAAGGCAAAGGTTGGCGCTAAGGGCGCACTCTTTGGTTCAGTAACTGACAAAGATGTTGCACAGGCAATCAAGGCAGCAACTGGTCTAGATATCGATCGTCACTCGATCGCTACTAAGGGCCACATCAAGAAGCTTGGTAACCACGATGTAAAGATCTCTCTAGGTCACAACGTGATTGCAAAGGTTTCAGTTGCGGTTGTTGCTGACAAGTAATTAAAAATTACCTAAGTAATTAATAAAGAGCCCGTCGCGTAATGCGGCGGGTTTTTTATTTCTCGCATTCAAATCTCACGATATGAAATTTAAAAAATTACTTTGCTCCACAGGGTTGTGTGCATGAAATACCCCGCTGACCTGCGGATTCATTAGTTGCTCTTTCAACTATCCACAGTTATGCACAATGCATCCACCGCTCTTTACACAGGAAATCGGGGTTATTCACCTACTTATCCACACCTTACCCACAGCCATTTTCACCCATCCTCGCCTGCGCTAGGGGTTAACGCCTAAGTTACGCACGCAGGCAAGAGCTTGTCAGTGTCCTATGGGAGGTTTTACGCGTGAGCATCGCAGAACTTCCTAACAACCGCCCAGCGCGCGATCCCAACATTAACTCTGTTGGCGCCGAGTTTGAGCGCACACCACCACAAGATTTAATCGCAGAGCAATCTGTTCTTGGTGGAATGTTGTTATCTAAGGATGCAATCGCAGATGTCATCGAAATTATTCGCGATCGCGATTTTTATCGTCCCGCACATGAATTAATTTACGACGCAATTATTGATTTGTACGGCCGCGGAGAACCCGCAGATGCTGTAACAGTTTCTGCTGAACTTTCAAAGCGTGGAGATATTGCACGTGCAGGTGGT
>ERZ650311.596-NODE-596-length-21622-cov-9.296379_pt1 | contig 21622 bp, 33 predicted proteins | sample MGYA00376247_ERZ650311 | MGnify/ENA primary metagenome ERZ650311 (study PRJEB26733, sample SAMN07839324) | wastewater metagenome | biome: small river; feature: stream; material: water | place: USA: North Carolina | collected 2016-07-28 ...
GCGAGTACATGGTGGGCCTCCTAGTAGACGTGGTGGCAGTCAGCGTGGCAGTGAGTGTTACAGGTCCAAGCGGACACCGCGGGCACGGGATCAAGCCCCGATGCAGGGACCGGATCAAGGCACTCAACTTCGCACCCGCAACCCATGGCGCCGCAGCAAGGGCAAGGGCATGCCTCGTTACCGTCAGCGTTGGGAGACTGAGCGTGCCACCACTTACTAACGGGAACGGCAATCACGAGGTAGCGGTCGGTATCCATGGTGTCTCCTTGTGACCTAGAGCATTGCAAGGGGGAGGCCAGAGACGACCGGCATCCACCCTAGGCGCCTGAGCAACGAGTTGAACATGCCCGACCGATAGAGCATGTGCCGTGCCATGGTGCAGGCCCTTGTGCGGCAAGGGGTTAGAGCTGCATGAGGCGCAGCAAGGTGCGTAGCGTGCGCACCACGCTGCGAAGCTCGATACGCACCGACGGGGCGGAGGGTGCAACGTGCAACACCGACCGCAACGTTGCAGGGTGTTGCAGGGTGTTGCACCACTATGCATGCGTGCTCGACCCGTGCATGCGCGTTGTTGCGTGCGTGAATGCATCGGCGACGTGCACACACGCACGCGCTCGGGTCCCATGCGGGCCGGGCTTTTAGAACGCCCTCCCCCGCACCTATAAAATTTCCAGCCCAAAAATCCCCCGCGCGACTTGACAAGAGTGAGAACCACAGCCACCCTCAGGAGCAACCCACCACCTCCCTCGCGGCACTCGGCCCGGCCCTCCCTTCCTCGGTGACGGCGCTGCGAGAGGGGTGGTCATTTGCCGCGCAGGAGACACCATGACCCACGCCGTCCTCCGTCAAGCCGAGCTTCGCATGTGGATGGCGGAGCTGGACTCGCGCGACTGGCGCATGCGCCTCCTCGCGGGGGAGAAGGTCTGCGAGCTAACGGGGGTGCTGCCGGCGGTGCGCGGCGTGGCGCCGGACGGCTCGCTGCGGCCGGTGCCGGAGTGGCCGCTCGTCGACATCGTGCCCGAGGCGTGTGTGGTGGAGGGCGGCGTGCGGTGGCTCCAGTGCGCAGTGCGCACGCTCCGCGGCGGGGTGGGGATGGTGGAGCGCGTGCGGGTGGAGGTGCCGCTCGCGGACGGGGCGCTCGAGGAGGCGGTGGAGCGGGGCAGGCGGGGGATCGCGGGGAGGTTCGCGTGACGCCCACGCTCGCCGACCTCGTCCAGCGGGGCGCCAACAGCTACGCGAGGTGGTACTGGAGGCGCGATGCGTTCACGGCGCCCGAGTGGGTGCCGGCGCTCGTCATGGGCTACCGCTCGGCCACGGGCGAGGAGTTCGTGTCGGTGCTGTCGTGGGGGTGGGAGGATGCGGAGATGATCGGGCAGACGGAGGCGGAGTACATGCCGATGGTGGTGCCGTGAGCCGCAGCTTCGTCTGGTACGGCGTGGCCTTCTGGCTGGCGATCGGGTGGGATCTGGTGAGCGGCGAGCCGGTCAGCGTGCCGATGGCCGTGGTGTGCGGCGTCGTGGTGGGGGAGTTTTTGCGGAGGATGCCGTGACGCCGAGGGACACTGCCCGCGCATGGCTCGACGACCCCCTCGGGGTGGTGCTGGACTTCGAGACGACGGCGCTTGACGGCTACGCGGTGGAGGTGGGCATCGTGAGCATGACGGGCGAGGCGCTGCTCCACGCCCGGCTCAAGCCGCTGGCACCGATGGACCCGCGCGCCGAGGCCGTCCACGGCATCACCCTCGATGCCTTGGAGGAGTGCCCGACGTTCGCACAGATGCAGGGACGGCTCCGCGAGGTGCTGCATGGGCGCAACGTCGTGGCCTACAACGCCGCTTTCGACTGCGGGGTGTTCCAGCGCGAGCGCGCGCGGCTGACACTCAACGAGCAGGCGGACTTGACGCCGCTGTCGTGGCGGTGCGCCATGCTTCTGTGGGGGCAGCATCTCGGGGTGCGCAAGTGGCAGCGGCTCCCGGGCGGGGACCACTCGGCGCTCGGCGACTGCCGTGCGGCGCTCGAGGTGGTGCGGCGCATCGCAGGCGCTCCCTGCGCGGAGCTGGCGCGGACGCGGCTGGCGTGCGCGTTTCGGTGCCTCGACTGCAACAAGGTGGTCGGCCCGACGGTGACGAGCAGGGGTGAGGCGCTGCCGACTCGGTGCGGGCGGGATGTCTAGCCCATCTCCTCCCCGAACCGCACCTTCCCCGCCGCCACGTTCTCCATGGCCTTGATGTACTGCGCGTGGCTGCGCACGCTGGCGTAGACGAGCCACTGCGAGAACGCATCCACGCGGTCGTCGCGGCGGGCGAAGGGGAACGTCACCAACTCCTCGAGGAAGTCGGCCACCCACGGCGCCTCGCTGTCGTCGGGCAGGATCACGTCGCCGGCCTCGCACAGCGGCGAGACGCTGTTGGCGCGGGCCACCTTGCCGCCCTCGGGCGTGACCATGATGATGCCGGACAGGTTCTTGCGGAGGCGCTGCTCGACGGCGGGGCCGTTGGCCTTGTCCTCGATGAGCTTGGCGCGGCAGTAGGGGTGCCGGGCGAGGAGCGCGGCGATGCACCGCTCGATGCTGTTGAGGTCGAGCCGGTCGGCGATGCAGTCGAGCAGGTAGTGCTTGCCCGCGGCGGTGCTGCCGGCGAGGAGCGCGGTGTTGTCGGCGCCGGCCACGTCCTTGAAGGCGCAGTCGACGGAGATTTCGCCGGAGAAGAAGCGGGGGAGCGGCACGTACCGCTCGCGGTCCTGGGCCGACAGGATGGCCCACTTGGGGTTGTCGGGGCGCATCCAGCGCACGTCGAACCACTTGCGCTGAAACACGTTGCCGCCCGCAGGCGCGGGGCGCTGCTGGAGCTGGGCGGCGGCCACCTGCGAGCCGAATTCGCGCTCCAACTCCTTGACGGTGCGGAGGTTCCAGCGGCCCTCGCACAGAAGCTCCCCCTCCTCGCGGCGCGGGTCGTGGCCGAATGGAGTGATGCACGCACGGTCGGGCTCGAAGCGCATGGGCAGCATGAGGTGCGTCCACTCGCGCTCCTCGGCGGTGGCGTCGAGTTCAAGGATGCGGCCCACGAGGTCGAGTTCGTGGAGGCGCTGCATGATGATGACGCGGGCGAAGCGGGCGCCCGTGCGGCGGGACGCCATGGTGCCCGTCCACCACGCCCAGCACCGCTCGAGGGCGTTCCTGGCGATCTCGGGGTCGCCGGCCATGTCCTTGGGCTTGATGGGGTCGTCGATGAGCTGGATGTCGGCGTGCCAGCCGATCGCGCCGCCGCCAACGGTGGTGGAGTAGCGCCGGCCGCCGCGGGTGAGGTTCCAGATCTCCTGCGTCATCTGCGCGTGGCCGGACTCGTCCACCTGCACCGCGTCGCCCCATCGCTGCTGGTACCACTCCGACTGCACGAGGCGCCGGCACGCCAGGGCATCTCGGCCCGTCAGGCGCTCCTCGCACGAGACGGCCATCCACTTGCGCTGCGGACGGAGCGTCCAGTCCCACGCGGGCCACATGACCGATGTCACCGTGCTCTTGCTCGCGCCTGGAGGCACATTAATTACTAATCTCGTGCATTTACCGAGACTTACGGCCTCAAGGTGAGCGCAGATGAGGCGGATGTGCCAGCCGTCCACGAACTCTATGCCGGGGTTGACGACGGGCCACGCGCGGAGGACGAACTCGTAGAAGCCCCGCCGACGGATCAACTCCCGCTCGATGGCGGCGTGCGCCTCGGGCTTGAGCAGGGACGGGTCGACGGGGGGGTGCATCAGGACATCGCGCGCCGCGGTGACACGCGGACGACGCGCCGCGCGCCCTTGCCGGCGGCAACGCTCTCCAGCAGCGCGGCGATGGACTGGATGCGGTCGGGAGTGCCGGGGTCGAGGGGCATGGGGACCTCCTTCCTTGCCGGTGCGCGCTTGGTGATCGTCGTCACGCCGCCGACGGTGGAAGTGACGTATTCGCAGGCGCACACGCTCATCGCGATCACGCCAAGCGGCTTCATTGGGTGCTGGAGGTGGCGGTACGTCTCGCCGCAGTCGGCGCAGCGGTCCATGGTCACGCCTGCCTATCCCCCGCCGGGGCCGGTGCCGCCTTGGGCTTGCCCCGCGCCACCCGCTCGGCCTCCGCTTCCTCCCGCGTCAGCGAGCAGCCGATGCAGTGGTCGTCGCCCTCGGCGAACTCGTGGCGGCGGTGGACGACGGACAGCGCCCCTGAGGCGATGAAGTCGCCGATGCGCGGGTCGCCGCCGAGGCTGTGCCACACCTCGATCGGGAGGGTGCTCTCGCCCGGCGGCAGGCTCCGCTTGTTCGGGAGCACCAGGGGCTCGGGGCCGTCCCACTTGACGGTGATCTGCTTGGGCAGCTTCAAGAAGTTCTGTCTCATATCGCGCATGGTAGCATACGGGCATGAGCTGGGTTTCTCAGATGATGAAGCAGGGCCGCGAGTCAAGCGCGGAAGTCGCTCGGCGCCTCGACTCGTGGGTGAACACCCTGAGCGGGGTGGGCACGGCGCGGGACAAGACGACGTACATGCAGCCGGGCGTCGTGTCGGTGCTCTCGCCGATGGACCTGGAGAACCTGTACGCCACCGACGACATCGCCGTGCGCATCGTCCGCGCCATCGTGGACGAGTGCTACCGCGAGGAGTGGATGATCCTGCAAGACTCCGACGAGGCGGCCGACGGGATGGATCCCGGCGAGCGCAACGACGAGGAGGAAAGCGGCGAGCAGCAGCGCCTCAAGGCCCGCATGAAGGAGCTGGAGGCGTGGCGCAAGCTCAAGGAGTCCCGCATTTGGGGGCGCCTCTACGGCAAGGCGGCGCTGCTCCTCGGGGCCGACGACGGCGTTCCGCAGGAGGAGTGGTGGAGGCCGCTCGACGAGGAGCGCGTGAGGGGGTTCAACTTCCTCACCGTCCTCGACCGCAGGGACCTGACGCCGAAGGACTGGTACGCGGACCTCGAGCATCCCAAGTTCGGCCAGATCGCCACCTACTACGTCCAGCCACTCGGCGTCTACATGGGCGCCCCCTACGAGGGCATCGCCACCAACCCGCCGATCCTCGTGCACGAAAGCCGCCTGCTGCTGTTCGCGGGCGAGTTGACCAACAAGCGGCAGCGCCTCGCCAACCAGGGCTGCGACTACTCCGTGCTCCAGAAGTGCTACCGCGCGCTCCAGCTCACCAACAACAACTGGCAGTCGACGAGCACGCTGCTGGCCGACGCCGGGCAGGCGGTGTTCAAGATCCGGGGCCTCATCGACATGATCGCCACCAACCCGGACGTGATGAACAGCCGCATGCAGCTCGTCGACAAGATGCGATCGACGGTGCGGGCTGTCATCCTCGACGCGGGCGACGAGCGCAGCAAGACGCCGCCCGAGGACTTCACGCGCATCCCCACACCCTTCACCGGCATCCCCGACATGCTGGAGCAGACGTGGAACCGCCTCGCGTGCGCCGCCAAGATGCCGCTCATGATCCTCATGGGAAGCAAGCCCGCCGGCCTCAACAGCGACGGCGAGCAGGACCTGGAGTGGTGGTACAACGACGTGGAGGGCGAGCAGCGCAGCATCGACCAGCCGGCCATCGAGCGCCTGCTGGCCCTCATCGCCAAGGCCGAGGGCATCGGCGGCAAGTGGACGGCGCGGCCCGGGGCGCTCCGGCGCATGAGCCCCGCGCAGGCGGCCAAGGCGCAGATGGACACCGCGAGCGCGATGGAGAAGTACGTGGCGAGCGGCATCTACATGCCCGAGGAGATCGCGCTCTCGCTCGACAAGGACCCGACCGGAAAGCGGATCGACATCGACACGGACGTTCGCAAGCAGCTCATGAAGGCCAGCGTGGACGCCGCGCACGCCGAGCGCGAGATGGCCGTCAAGGAGGCCAAGGCGCCCGTCGTCAAGCCGGCGGCGCCCAAGCCCGCTTGACAAGTGTGAGAATGCGCGTTATCAGATAGCGCATGATCCTCACCCCCGACGACCGCAGCCGCCTCTTCGATGCTTTCGTGGAGCGCATCGGCCCCACCGCGCTCCCCGCCACGTCCACCATCGACGACCTGTGCCGCAACCTCGTGCTCGCCATCCCGGCGCTGCTGGAGACGTGCGAGGAGTTGGACGGCCACTGCCCCGAGTGCCACGCCGCCGAGGAGAAGGTGAAGCGCGAGGACGTGGCCAACTGCCAAGCCGTCGCCCGCGAGCACATCAAAGAAGCCGTCCGCCTGCGCGAGCTACTCGCCGAGGCGCAGCGCACCATCGCCACCCTCACCGCCCGCCTGGAGGCCGACCCATGCCCGTAACCCCGCACGACGCCATCGAGGCGTCCCCCGCCGCGCAGCTCACCGAGGACGAGTACCTCAAGCTCGCCACGGTGCTGCGCGAGATCGACAAGGCCCTCATGGAGACGTGGCCCGGCGGCTCGGCCATGCTCCGCGTGGCCACGCCGTTCTCCGCCCGCGTCGCCGCCCGCATCCTTCGCTCCTACACCGAGGCGGGGTGGAACGTTGTGCTCGAGGCCATGGACGGCGCCTTCGCCAAGGGCACCGATCTCATCGCGGCCGGGGCGGAGTCGACCTGGGTGGTGAAGATGGCGCCGGACTGGACCCGGAAGGGCTAGTACCACTTCTCCCGCGCCTTCCGCTCGCGCGCTTCATCCATCGCCGTTCGGTACGCCGCCCTCCGCATCCACGCGCTCACGCTCATCCCCTCGCGCTTCGCGGCTTCCTTGATCCGCGCCTCGTCCTCATCGGAGATGCGCAACTCCAACTTCGATTCCAGCTTTGTCAGTACAGCCATGGGGACAGTGTACCTCGTGAGCCGTCCTGACGGCGTGCGGATTGGCAACCGTCGGGCCAAGGGACGGCGCACGCTCCTCCCACAAGCGGAGGAACCCCATGGCCACCAACATCACGCTCAACCCCAGCATCGTCGCGCAGGGCAACGCCTGGGCGCTCCAGATCGCCACCGGCTCGGCGTTCACCTACGTCAACGCGTGGCCCACCACCCGCGCGGAGCTGGTGCTCTACAACCCGGCCTCGAACACCAAGAGCCTCATCATCGACTACGCCTGGATGGTGGACATCTCGACCGCCGCCGCCGCGCAGTCCAAGGCGCTCCTCGGCCAGCTCGTGCCGTCGGCCTCGGCCACCGTGCCCACCAACGACACCAACCAGCTCATCGTGTCGCTGTCGGGCAAGACCGCCTACGACGGCAACGCCACCCGCGCCGTCGCGCAGACCTACGCCACGGCGAACAAGTGGCAGCTCCTCGGGGCCACCAACAACGTCCAGTCCGCCTCCGTCGGCGCGGGCCTCACCGTCAACCTGAACGGCATGTACATCGTGCCGCCGGGCGCGGAGTTCCTGCTGGCCGGCGTCGCCTCCACCGCCGCGGGCACCGCCTCGATCGGCGTGGCGTGGCACGAGCTGGTCCTCAGCGTCAACTAGGAGCCCACCATGGCGTACCAGCCGTTTTGCATCATCGGTGGCTCGGGAGGCATGAGCCACCTCAACTCGCCGGTCACCAGCTCCGGGAGCATCGCCTGCACCAGCGGGACCGTGTGGGTGCGCCTGCTGCACACCGCCACCGTCACCGCGAGCGGGAACAACAACACCATCACCTCGCCGGCCAACGACGGCATGGTGGACGGGTGGGCGCGGCTCGAGGATGGCGACGTGCTGGAGTTCGGCACCGAGCGCATCACGGACACCACGCAGCCGGACTTCGTGGCGCAGATCGACTTCTTCTGCGAGCAGTGCAACGTCACCGTCATCCAGCACTGAGGTAGACTGGCGCCATGCGCGCCAGGGCTACCACCTCCCCGCCTGACTTCCCCTCCGCCGTCGAGGCGCGCGTCAAGTTCGCCTCGATCGGCCTGCTCGTCCAACTCCACAACGAGATCCTGCGCGCCATGGCGCCGCACCGCGTCCGCATCGCGGGCGCCGCGCACGGCCAGCTCGTCGCCGACATCGGCGCCGCCGGGCGCGACATGGGGCGCTACCTGCGCGGCCAGTCCTACCGGGCCATCCTGACGCGCGAGGCGGCGCGAGCGGCGCGGCAGGCGGCCAGCTTCACCTCGCAGGTGGTGGGGTGGCGCGTGCCGGCGCCCACCGCGTCCCCCGCCGCCTTCGTCGCGGCCTCGTGGCTCAAGGCCGAGGAGGAGATGGACGCCTTGGCCGAGTGCATGATGGGCAAGCTCGAGGAGTGGCTGGCCGGCGGCGCCCCGCCCGAGGCGCTCGACGCCTCGCTGCAAGAGTGCCTCGACCGGACGGCGAGCCGCTGGTACGCATGGCTGACGCTCATGCTCGGCTGGCTCGCTGGCCGCGTCATCACGGAGTCCTACGAGGCCGGCGGAGTCATCGAGGCCGAGTGGATCGACCGCGGCGACGAGCGCGTGCGGCCGGCGCACCGGGCGATGCATGGGACGGTGTTCCGCTACGGCGAGAAACCGCCGCTTCCGGCGGACAAGTCGAGCAACGGTGAGGCGTGCTACCCCGGCGACGACTACAACTGCCGGTGCACGGCGAGGATCGTGGCGTTCCGGGAGGCCCGGGCTCAGGCGTACTCGGCGAACACCGCCACGCTCGCCGCGCCGCCGCTGCCGTTGTAGAAGGCGGCCACGTTGCGGGCGTCGTAGATGCCGCTGGGCGCCTGCGCGACCACGTCCAGCCACAGCGTCGTGTTGGCCGCTAGCGGCAGGTCGCCGTTGGTGGCAACGAGCGTGCTGGGAGCCGCCAGCGTGCCGGCGCTCCGCTGCGCGGTGACGTAGCAGGAGGCCGCGTTGGTGCGGAAGCCGAGGCGCTTGACGCCTGCTGGGATGAGAAACGGGACCGCCGTGTTGGTGTTGTTGGTGCTTTCCGTGTCCGCTGCGCTCAGGATGCCGAGGGTTGGGTTGGTCGCCATCTTGCCGCTCCTACGCCACGCGCTCGCGCACGTAGCAGAACCATCGCTCGCTCGACTGCGGCGACGTGGTCAGCCATTGAACGAAGATCCAGTTGCCGCCGTACCCCGTCGAGTCGATGAAATTGACGCGGTACGAGCCCTTCGCCACGCGAACGATCTGGCTGCTGTAGTCGGCCGCGATGCCGTCGTCGCCGAACTTCACCCACGCATCGAGCGAAACGGGGTCGACCGGCTCGTCGTTGTCATCCTTGACGGTGAGCGTCGGGTAGATCGGGTCGCCGTCGTCGTAGGTGGTGTAGTCGGCGGCGTTCATTCGGAGTCGGCCTTTTCCTTGGACAGTACCGTATCGCCCGTCGCCGCGTCCGTCAAACGCACGTCACTCGCGACGGCGTGGATGCGCACGCTCGCAGGCGTACCGCGCTGCGAGACAGGAGCCGCGAAGGACATCATCGGCGCGCGCGGCGGCAGTAGCGCCCCTGCGGGGTAGTAAGCCGTGATGAGATCCGGCGCGGGCGTGGGCACGATTGGGACGCCAAGGCCCGCCGCGGCCTGCTGCTCCGACACCGGCATCCATGCACGAACCACGCGGTCAGGAGCCACCACGGCGACGAGGACGGTGTTCCTGTCGAGCGGCACGCGCGGAGACGCTTGCTGCTCGGATGCGTGCATGAACAGGCGAATCAGGCGATCGGGGTGCACTGCCACGGCGATGGCCGCGATGCGCTCGGGCTTGGGCGGCAGCGCGTGGGCCTGCTGCTCGGCCACGGGCATCGCGGGGCGCCGCACGCTCGCCGGCTGCTCGCCGCGCCAGGACAGCGCGGGCGCCGCCGGCACGAGGTTCCACCCGTAGGTGGGATCGGCGTAGGCTTGCTGCAACGCAGCGAGGAACATGCTGCGCCGCACACTAGCGGGCATGAGCGCCGCCGCGGCGGGCAGCGAGCGATCGGGCAGCGGCCAGAAGGCCAGCGCCTGCTGCTGCGCCGGCAGGAGCGCGGGGCGCCGCAGCGAGTCGGGCCACGTCCCGCGCCAGGACAGGGCGGGCGCAGGCGGCGCGAGGCCCCACTGGTACGTCGGGTCGGCATACGCCTGCTGCACAGCCACGGCAGGGGCGCGGCGCGCGCTGGCGGGCGCCGTCACGGACGGCTCGGGCACGGGCGGCTCGAACGGCCACCCTCGCGGCGGGGAGTATTGCTGGAGCGCCGCCGGCATCGCGGGACGGACGAGGCGCGGCGGGACGATGGCCTCGGCGAAGGCCACTGGGCGCTCCACGACGCCACGCGGAGCGATGGCCATCTGCAAGGCCACCGGCAGCGCGGGGCGGGCAAGGCGATCGGGGGCCGTGACGGCTACGTGTGGAGACTTGCGGTCGACGAAGGTGTAGGCGAAGTAGGAGTGGCGCCGCTCGTACTCGGGGTGACGCACGGCGGCCGGCTGCGGCGCGTCGAAGTAGACCAGCTTTCGCTCGGGCTTTCCAAGGCCGGCAAATGCCTGCATCTCGCGGCGCATCAAGAGGCGCTGCGCGGGGAAGAGATCGGGGTAGCGGCCCTGCCACGTCAGATCGGGGAGGGAGGGGGCAGAGCCGGGCTGAATGGCTACGGTGATTCCGGTCGCACCTGTCGAGCCCGTGTATGTGACGCCTGGGTTGATGGTGCCGGCGTTGACCACGTTTGAGATGGTGCCGCCGACGCCGGACGCGAGGTTGAGCAGCGTGTATCCGGCGTCGGGAGTGAGCGGCCCCGCCGTGCTCGACGGGTCATAGGACAGGCCGAGGATCAGGTCTCGGTTTGCCGTCGTGACACTGCCGGTGCGGCCGTTGGTGCCGTAGCCGTTGGTGGTGGAGCCGACGTCCTCTACTGGCGTCGTCGTGTCCGCGTCGGCGATCTCGTAGAAGTTGAGGTAATAGCCGCGGTAGGCGTCGGAGACGTTGATCGTGATCGCCAGCACCGTGTTGTCGGCGTTCTCCGGGAGCACGGCGTAGTACAGGTCGCCTGAGTACAGCGACGTGTATTCCTTCACCAACGTCGGCCACGTCCCGTTCACGCCGTCCGAGATGCTGTTGATCGTGACCGTGCCACCGAACGCGGAGACAGCCAGCGCCACGATCGTGGAGCCGGGCGTCAGCGCGGACGGGGGCGTGGTCGTGAACGACGTCGAGGGCGGGCTCTCGTACTTCGCCCATGACTGGAGGATCGACGGGTCAGCCAAGCCGCACCTTGGCGATCTCGGCGTCGAGAGCAGCGCCCAGCGTGTCCATGGCCTCCGTCCCGCCGCTCGCAAGAACGAGCAGGCAGGCGCGCCGCCATGCGTGAAGAGCCGCGGGGGGCGCCAGCGGATCGCGCGCTACCTTCGCGTCGGCCACGGCCTTGTCGAGCACGTCGAAGCCGATGCGAGTGGCGACGCCCTTCTCGGCGACGTAGGCCACCGCGTCGGGGAATCTCGGGCCGGCCACCGCCTTGCCCCCGGCCCACGCGGTGGTAATGGCGCCGAGGGCCGTGGTGCGCGCGGTGTTGAACGCCGCCTCGTCGGCGATGGGCTTCGCGGTGCGGAGCGTGGTCGCGGCCCCGCGCGCACCGATGGCGTCGAGCCAGAGCGGAACGTAGGTGCGCAGGAACCAGTCGAGCGCGTCGAAGCCGGTGAGGGCCACGCGACTACCCGAGCGCGCGGAAGAGGTCTTGACGGGAGAGGCTGCGGAGGATGCCGCGCTCGTGGGCCTCGAGCGCCTTCTCGAAGGGAACGCACGTCCCGTAGTCGGCGCAGGGGCCGCAGACGTGGCGCATGCAGCGGCGGCAGAAGCCGCCCGCGTCGGTGGGATCCTGAAACGGCCTCACCTCGTACACCTTGTTGCAGTGCGCGCAGGTGAGCGTGTCGAACTCTCGCGTCGGCGCGGATGGGTCGACGATGATGCCGTAGCCCTGCGGCTTACGCACCGAAGGCTCCCCGCTTGGCGCAGGCCGTGCGCCGCGCCAGTCGGTCGGCGTCGCTGCCCACGGTGATGGATCGCTGGCACCCGTCGGGCTCTCCCGACTCGCGCAGGCCGCAGACGCGGCAGACGCCGACGACGGCAGACGGCACCGGGCCGAGCGTGCGCCCGGCGGCATGCGCCCAGCAGTCAGCCTCGCGGCGGGCGAAGTCCTCGGGGCTGCCGGTGTCCGTGATGTACTTCGGGCAGCAGGGAGGAACCTCGGACTCTGGGATCTCGACGTCGGGCGCCCACCCGACGGGATAGGCGCGCTCCGCCTGCGACTTCGTGCGCCCGCAGTCGGGGCAGATGTCGGTGAGGAGCGCGGCCACCATCTCGGCCGACACGGCCTAGCACTCCTCGAACTGCACGCCCACGTTCATGACGGAGGTGGAGGCCGCCGACAGGCCGATCATGATGCCGTTCGAGGCGGTGGCGGGGATGAGGATCTCGCCGTAGGGCTGCGCGACCCACCGGAACGTCGCGCGCTGGTTGAGGGCCGCCTGGTAGAGAAAGGCGTTGGCCGTCAGCGTCGGGTCGGCGGTGACGACGTTGGTGGCGACGATCGTGCACGCCAGCGTGTCGGCCGGGTCCAGCGAGTTGGGCGTGGTGGTGGTGCCGGTGCCCGCCGTGGTGCACCGCTGGATGATCCAGATGAAGGCGTTGTCGCCCGGGGTGGCCGCCGAGCCGAGCGTGATGTCGTAGACCTTTCCGCGACGGGGCGAAGAGGCGGCGGCGGTGAGGAGGCTCACCGACTGCACGTTGTCCGATGCCTTGTTGTGTCGGGTACCCCAGCGGGCCATGTGTGCTCCTTGGAAGGTGCGTTCAGGCTAACTGGAATAGTCCGAACCTTGCAAGGAAAACGTTTGACACCCGTGCATGCTTCTGTTCCACTTTCAAAGTCAATGCCATACCGGGTCGACTACGGCACTCTCGGAGAAGCCACGCGGACGCCGCAAGGCGGGCTCGCGGTTCCCGCCGCTCTCACCCGTGCCGGTGTGTTCACCTACGTCAACCCGGATGGTACAACGCGCCGTGAGTGGCGCCCGCTCTCCGAGGTGCAGCGTGCAGACACGCTGGCCTCGCTCAAGGGCGCCCCGCTCACCGTGCGCCACCCGCCGCCCGGCAGGCTGGCTCCCGAGAACTACAACCAGTACGCGCGCGGCCACGTCGGCGACGACGTGCGCATGGACAGCGACAAGACCGCCGCCACCCTCTACGTGCAGGGCAAGGAGGCGCTCGACGCCATCAAGAGCGGCTGGCGCGAGGTGTCGTGCGGCTACGACGCGCGGCGCATCGACGCGACTCCCGGCGTGGTGCCCGAGGGCGAGCCGGACGCCGGCCAGCGGTACGACATGGTGCAGCGCGACATCCAGTACAACCACGTCGCCCTCGTGCCCAAGGGGCGCGCGGGGACCGACGTGCGGCTTCGTCTCGACAGCGCGGGCGATTCCATCCGAGAGGACGAGGACATGAAGATCGAGATCATCGGCGGGACCGAATACGAGGTGGGCACGCCGGCCCACGCCGACGCGCGCAAGCGCCAGGACGCGGCCGACGCCGCCACCAAGGCCGAGGTGGAGCGGCTGCGCACCGAGCACGCCGAGGCCAAGGGCCAGCTCGCCGCCACCAAGAGCCGCCTCGACGCGCTCGAGGCCGCCGAGAAGCAGCGCGCGGACGCCGCGGAGCGCGAGGTGCTCATCGGCAAGGCCGCCTCCGTGCTCGGCGCCGGCTGGAAGGCCGACGGCAAGGACAGCGCCGCCATCACGGCCGAGATCCTCGCCAAGCAGTTCCCCGACGTGCGGCTCGACGAGGTGGCCGAGGCCGAGCGCCCCGCCTACGTCAAGGGCCTGCTCGCCACCATCAAGTCCGGGCAGCGCACGGACGCCGCGCCCAGGCGCGCCCCCGCCGCCCCGGTGCCGTTCGCGCCCACCACGCCCGGCAAGCCCACGGGCACCGCGGCGTACCGCGCGGACAACTACGAGGAGATGGAGAGCCTGTGCCAGCGGCCCATGGCCATCTCCCGCTACAAGCCGCAGCCGATGCTCCAGCAGCCCATGATCGAGAACCAGCGGTAGTCGAGGAGACGACGATGCAGACCACGTACAACCTCGTTCCGGCCGTCGGTGTCGAGGGCCAGATCGCCTCCGACATGGAGGGGACGATCATCGTCCCGCGGCTCGCCCAGGGCCTCGTGCCCGTCGGCAAGCTGTGCGCCAACGGCACCGACAGCATGACCGGCCCCCCGCTCACCACGCTCAGCTCGAACAGCACGAACCCCGGGCAGGTGAAGGCGCTGCCCGCGGGCATCGTCGACAACCCGATCCTCACGTCGCAGTACCTCGGCGTGCCGATCTACGACGCCAGCCGCGAGCCCTACGACGCCACCCTCGGCTACTCGTGCTACTCGGACGACCAGACGGTGCCCGTCATGCTGCGCGGCCCCATCTACGTCAAGCCCGAGAACGTGTCGAGCGTCGTGCAGGGCGGCCTCGTCTACGTCCGCACCGCGGCCTCGGGCGGCTTCACGGTGCTCGGCTCCTTCTCGCCCATCGCCGGCACCGGCCTCGTGGCCTTCCCCAACGGGCGCTGGCTGTCCGGCCCCATGCAGGGCGCGTTCGCCGTGCTCTACATCCAGTTCTAGGAGACGACCATGCTCGCTCAGCGCAACCTCGGCTCCTTCGGCGACGGCACGGCCGCCCCCGCCGGCATCCGCCTCGAGCGCCTGTCCGGCAACTACGCCCGCGACGTGCAGCGCGGCGCGTTCCGCATCGACGAGACGGACGGCGAGTACGAGGCCATGTACCGCCGCGTCGAGTCGTGGGACCTCACCGACCCGGAGACGGGCCGCCGCCTCGACGCGGGGGAGACCGCGGTCATCACCCGCCAGCTCCTCTACGTCAAGGCGCAGACCTACGACATCAAGTACCCCATGCAGAAGGCGCGGATGTTCATCCCCGTCTCGCACGACGTGCCCTCGGGCGCGGAGACGTGGAGCTACTGGACCTACGACAGCTACGGGATGGCCAAGCTCATCTCCAACTACGCCCACGACTTCCCGAGCGTGGACGTGAGCGTGGCGGAAACCACGCAGAAGATCGCCCCCATCGGCGCCTCCTACACCTACACCATCCAGGATCTCCGCCGCATCGCCATGATGAGCGCCAACGGCACCGCGCGCGGCACCAGCATCGACGCCAAGCGCGCGGCCCGCGCCCGCATGGCCATCGAGCAGGCGATCGACGACATTGCCGCCGTCGGGGCGCCGGACGCCGGCTTCTCGGGCTTCATCAACAACGCCAACGTCCCCGTGCTCGCGGCGCCGACCGGCAACTGGAACACCGCCAGCGCGCTCCAGATCGTCGCCGACCTCAACGCCGGCTGGCAGACGATCCAGAACACCACCAACCAGATCGAGATCCCCGATACGTGGCTGCTCGCGCCCTCGCGCTTCAACCTCATCGTCGGGATGCCGTTCTCCACCCTCGGCAACATGACCGTCGCCGACTGGTTCATGCAGGCGGGCAACCCCATTACCAACATGGACCACTGGTACAAGCTGGAGAAGGCCGACGCGGGCGGCACCGGGCCGCGCAACATGTGCTACCGCCGCGACCCCAACGCCGTGTTCCTCGAGATCCCGCAGGAGTTCGAGCAGTTCGCGCCGCAGCTCGAGGGCATGCAGTACAAGGTGCCCGTGCACGCGCGCATCGGCGGGGTGGCGTTCCCCTACCCGCTCTCGGCCCTCTACATGGACGGGTGCTAGGCCATGACCACCTCGCAGACCGTCGGCGTGCTCAGCCGCCGCCCCACCATCCTGCACCTGCCGCCCCGCGCCACCGTGGGCAAGAGCCCCGAGGGCGACATGCGGGTGGACGTGGGGGCGCCCATCCCGCTCGCGCCCGGCTCGCCCGAGCACCCCGTCGTGACGTTCGTGGCCGCCGAGGAGTGGGAGCGCGCCAAGAAGCACCCCATCGTCAAGCAGTGGCTCACGATCGGGTGGGTGAAGGAGAAGGCGCCCGACGCCGAGGCGCCCACCGAGGCTCCGCCGCCCGACGACCTGCTGCACCTGTCCGGCCCGGCGGCCACCGCGCTCGTCGAGACGGAGCGCAGCGCGTCCGTGCTCGGCAAGTGGCTGGTGGCCGAGGGACGGCAGCCCGTCAAGGACGCCATCGCCAAGCGCCTCAAGGCGCTCAAGTAGCGGAGGGCGCCGATGGCGCTCACGGTCGACTCGTTCCAGCGGCTCTACCCCGAGTTCGCCAACGCTCCGGAGGGGCTCGTCGCTGGCAAGTTGGCCGAGGCGCAAGCGCACTGCCCCGAGGCGATTTGGGGCGACTTCACCAACGAGGGCATCGGCCTCTACGTGGCGCAGTCGCTCTACGACTCGCCCTTCTCCCGTCACATGGCCCGCGTCGACCAGGGCAACGACCGCCAGGGCGTGCGCTCCGACGCCTCCCCGTACATCGACCGCCTCCGCCGGCTGACGCAGATGGTGGCGAGCGGGTATCGGGTGCTGTGATGGTGCGGGCGCGTGTGAAGTGGAACCACGACGTACTCGACCGCGTCGCCGTGGGCATGAAGAAGTTTCAAGGCTACACCAAGCCGCACCATGGCTCCATCGGCATCCACGAGAAGGACGGCGCCAAGGCCAAGATCAACGACTTCGGCGACCCCGAGGACGAGACGCTCGCCCAGGTGATGATGCGTCACGAGTTCGGGTTCGGCGTTCCAGAGCGGTCGTTCCTGCGCGCCTACTTCGACGCCAACGCGGCCAAGTGGCAGAAGCAGGCGACCGCGGCCATGCGCGCCGAGGCGGCCATCAATGCGGGTCGGGCTTTCAAGGAATTTACCCGAGAGCAGCGGGAGAACGCGACGGCCGGCGAGATCGAGAAGCAGGAAGAACCGATGAAGGCGTGGTTTCGCGCCGTGCTGCGCGGATGGCGCCGCTTCATCGTCGGAGGCTCGGGCTTTGTCACGCTCAGCCTTCGCCGCGTGGAGGAAAAGGAGTTCATGGGGTTCAAGTACCCCGATCGCCCTCTCCAGGCCACGCGCCAGTTCTTCGAGGCATGGACGGCGATGCTCGACGGCCAGCCGCTTGATCCGACGATTCGCTGGCGCCCCGGCCGCAAGCCGTCGCGTCAGCCGTTCTCGTCGGACAAGACGACGTGGTATGCGAACGTGAGGAAGCGCTCGTGATCGACTTCGCCGCCATCAAGGGCGAGATCGCCTCCTTCGTCCCGGCGCTCACGGGCCTACCTGCTGCCGCCGTGCGCTGGCGCGACGAGGCGCAGGGCAGCACATGGGCGCAGGGGCCGTCGCTGTGGATGCGCCTCCAGACGGTGACGCGCATGGGCATCGAGGAGGAGTTCCGCACGGCGGGCGCGGCGCCGGGCGATGACGAGGTGGTGACGCTTTCGGGGCAACGCGAGTTCGTGTGGAACGTGCGCGCCGAGTCCTTCGAGCAGGACATCGCCTCGCCGGACTTCGCCGGCAACATCCTCGACCGGCTGTGCCTGCGGCTCATGCGGAGCACGGCCATCTTCGCTCGCACCTCGTTCGGCATCGTGCACCGCTGGCCCACGCAGTTCTTCTCCTACAAGGAGAGCGGGCGGCAGGTGTCGTGCTTCGTGGTGGACATCGTGTGTGCGACGAAGGACACTGACATCGACACGACGCGCGGCGCGGGCAACTACATCGACTCCGTGCACGTCATCGGAGACATCAACGGCGAGCGGCAGGTGGACGAGATCATCACCTCGGGAGACACGTAAATGGGCATCCTCGACACCCTCGTTCCGGTGACCATCACCGCCAGCGGAGCAACGCCGCAGGTGGCCAACTATGGCACGCCGGCCATCATCTGCTACCACACGCTCAACAGCGACTACATCCGCACGTACACCGACGTGGAGGGGTATCTCGACGAGCCCGGGGCGGCGGCGACGGATCCCGCCTACTACATGCTCTCGACGATCTTCTCGCAGGAGCCGTCGCCGTCGAGTGCAAAGCTCATCCGCGGCACCAGCGCCGTCACGCAGTCGTGCACGTTCACCGTGAACGACGCGGGCGGCGCCACCACGGTCCCGGGCGACGTGTACGGCTATCAGGTGGTGGGCACCGACGGCGTGGTGGTGGACATGTACCACACGGCCACCGTGGGGCAGACGCCGACGCAGGTGGCCACCGCCATCGCCGCACTCACCGACCCCACGGGCGTCACCACCACGTCCGCGCTCGCCGTCGTCACGAGCGCCACCAACACCGCCGGCAAGATCGCCTACTACCAGGGCGTCAAGGGCGGCGTGTTCATCGACAACACCCCGACGGCATCCCCCGCCACCGACCTCAACAACGCGCTCGGCATCGACACCGACTGGTACACCATCACCAGCGAGCACCAGGACCGGAACAACATCGCCGCCGTGGCGTCGTGGGCGGAGACGAACGAGAAGTTTCACGCCTACTCCACCATGGACAGCAACGCCAAGACCGCCGGCACGGGCATCGGCGCCACCATGAAGGCCGCCGCCTACTCCTACACCTTCGGCATGTGGGGCGGCACGAGCATCCAGTACGGCGCCCTCGCGCTGGCCGCGCAGCGCCTCACGGCCGACCCCGGCACCGACACCTGGGCCTACAAGACGCTCGCGGGCGTCACCGCCGACAGCCTCACGGCGACGGAGATCACGGCGCTCGGGACGGAGACGGCCAACGGCAACCGCCTCAACTACTACATCACCGTCGCGGGCGTGAACGTGACGCGCTTCGGCATCTGCGCCTCGGGCATGTACGCCGACCTCCGGCGCGGCATCGACGCGCTGGCGGCGCGCATCCAGATCAACGAGTTCCAGCTCGTCTCGTCGTCGCCCAAGATCCCGTTCGATCCGGGCGGAATCGCCATCCTCGCCGGCGGCGTGCGCTCGGGGCTGGCGCAGTTCACCGCGACGCCCGTGCAGCAGGCGGCGCTCCTGCGGAGCGACCCCGGCTACGCGCCGCAGGTGTTCCCGCCGGCCATCGCCGACACGAACGCCACCGACCGCGGGAACCGCTACCTCAACAGCATCCGGTTCACCGCCTACGCGCAGAACGCCGTCCAGATCGTCGCCATCTCCGGCGCCGTGAACACGTAGTCGTAGGAACAAGGAGCGACCATGGCCGTCGGGTTCTACAACGCGGATCTCTACGTCATCTCCATGGGCGGCATCCGCATCCAGGGATTCGCCGATGGCGAGTTCATGAACATCAAGCCCACGCGCCCGAAGTTCGAGCGCGTCGTCGGCGTGGATGGCGAGGTGGCCCGCGGGCGCAACAGCGACCGCACGGTGGAGATCAAGATCACGCTCCTCCAGACGAGCGCCTCCAACCTGTTCCTGTCCTCGATTCTCCAGACGGACATGGACGCGCCCAACGGCGCGGGCGTCGTTCCGTTTCTCGGCCAGGACATCAGTGGCAACAGCATCGTCACCGCCGAGCAGGCGTGGGTGGTGGACTTCGCCGAGCTGTCCTACGACCGCGGCCCCAAGACGACGGAGTGGACCATCCACACCGGCATGGCCATCTACGTGGCGGGCGGCAACCACTAGCCCACGCGCCATGGGCGTGATATGAGAATCCCATGGCGAACATCAACCTCCGCGACAAGGCCCAGCAGCGCGAAATCGACGGCGTGAACTACGAGGTTTGGCCGCTGCCGCTCGGGCTGGCGCAGACCATTCTCCTCAAGTTCGTCCGCGCCATCGGCGCCGCCGCCGAGGCGGCCGACGCCAACGACGCCGCGCAGTTCGCGGCGCTCGCCAAGGCGCTGCCGGACTCGGAGCTTTCCTTCATCGCCGGCAAGTTCGGCGACGCGAGCGCCTACGAGGAGGACGGCAAGATGGTCCCGCTCATCGCGCGCACGCAGGAGTTCCACTTCGCCGGACGCTTCGACGCCTACCTCCAGTGGCTTCTCTTCTGCGCGGAGGTGAACTTCGCCGGTTTTTTCGATACCGCTCGGAGGAAGGCAATCGCCGAGGCGTTCGCTCGGATCGCGGGGCCGACGCCGGGCGAGACGACGGAGTAGACTGGATGGTGTGGCGCATCGCGCTCCACGAGCGCCGCCCCGCCTCGGCCACGGAGATCATCTACGGCATGTGCATGGACGACGCCATCGACGCGCACCGAGCCCTCGACGCATTTGAGGCAGCGGTCGAGCGCGCGCGGCAGGAGCGGGAGTAGCCATGGCGGCCGGCGGCGCAGGCGTCCTTCGCCAGCTCCTCGCGGTGTTCACGTTCGAGACGGACACCAAGGGTCTCGACAAGGGCAAGGCGAAGCTGAACGAGTGGGTGGGCGACATGAAAAAGGTCGCCGCTGCGTTCACGGGCGGCATGATCGCCAGGGGGATTGGCCACTTCGTCAAGGACACGGTCGACGAGATGATGAACATCCGCAAGGGTGCTCAGGAACTCAAGATCACCACCGACGAGATGCAGCAGCTCCAGTCGGCTGCGCGCGCCACGGGCATGGACGTGAAGTGGCTCCACTTCACCCTCGAGCGGCTCGAGGTGAACGTGGAGCGGGCGGGCCACGGCGCTGCGCGGCAGGCCGAGGCCATGCGCCTCCTCGGCATCAACGCCAAGAACGCCAACGGCAGCGTCAAGAGCGCCAAGGAACTGTTCCTCGACTTCGCCAGCGGCATGGAGAAGGTCAAGAACCAGAACACACAAGCACGCGCCGTGTGGGATCTCATGGGGCGCGGCGCGCACCGCCTGCTGCCGCTCCTTCGCATGGGGCGCCAGCGCGTCGAAGAACTCATGAACGCGACGGAGGAGTACGGCAAGTATCAGAAGGAGGAGATCGAGCAGGCGGCCAAGTACACGATCACGCTGGAGCACATGCGGCTCGTGTGGATGAGCATCAAGGGCTTCATCATGAGCCAGTGGCTGCCGGTGCTGGAGAAGCAGACGAACGGCATCATCAAGGCCGGCAAGTGGCTGCTGTCGATGGCCAAGCACAGTCTACTCGCCAAGGCCGCGCTCCAGATGTTGCAGGTGGCGATGGCGGGGCTGGCCGTGAAGATGGCGGTGGCCTACCCGTGGGCCACGGCGCTGCTCGCCGCACTGACCGCGTTGACGCTGATTTGGGACGACATCCTCGTCATGTTCGAGGGTGGGCACTCGCTCATCGGCGACACGATCGACAAGCTGTTTGGGAAGGGAGCCTCGGCGTCGTTCGTGGAGCATGTGCGCGATCTGTGGCGGGATATCGCGCAGTTCACTCGCGAGTCGTGGGGCTACGTCAAAAACATCCTTGGCATCAAGGATGCGGAGCCGGACATCAACGGCTCTGGTCCGTGGTCGCCAGCGGTGCTCGATCTGAGGGAGAGGGGAAAGAAAAAGGCAGCGGCACTGGCATTGGAGAAGGGAGAAACTCGCACGGCCAGTTTCAACAACGCCAAAGTCGGAATGGATCCAGCCGCCCCGTCCGGTGGGCAGTGGATGAGCGGCATGGCCCAGCTTGGAGCCGCCATCGGCAGCGCGCTGTACAGTTCCACGTTCGGCAACGCCGAGCGCCTGACGGACACCGTGGGCAGGATGGCGGCAGGCGACTTCGAGGAGCACTTCCCTATCACGGTCAATGTCACTGCGCCTCCCGGCGCGGACGCTCGCCAGCAGGGACAGGTGGCGGGCGCGGCAGCGGCGGAAGAGGTCCAGAAGATCATCAAGGACGCTGCCGCCGCCCTTCGCCGTGAGAGGTACTGATGGCGCTCGTCCTCTTCTCATGGGTGGACAGCGCCTCCAACGCGCAC
>ERZ650311.597-NODE-597-length-21621-cov-10.143559_pt1 | contig 21621 bp, 31 predicted proteins | sample MGYA00376247_ERZ650311 | MGnify/ENA primary metagenome ERZ650311 (study PRJEB26733, sample SAMN07839324) | wastewater metagenome | biome: small river; feature: stream; material: water | place: USA: North Carolina | collected 2016-07-28 ...
GAGGACGAAAACGAAGGGGAGTAGTCGGCGCATCAGTAGCTCCGTCGAGCGACAGAAATCGAGTAGATGTTCGGGCCGGTGTCCGTTCCGTTGATCCAGATACCGACGCGGCATTCGTACCATGGCCCAGGATCTAGCACCCCAGGAGCGGACGCCGCGGTGACTTGCCGGTACGTCGGGCCGATCGCGTCAGCGGCGAGGACCGGAGCGATTTGGCTCCATCCAGACGCAGGACTCGGCCGGCAAAGGACATTCCAATCGATCGTTCCGGTGACGTTGAACTGGAACACCGTCAACGTGAGCGCCAGTGGCCCATAGTTCATCGGGATCGTGTTGGAAATCGTCGGCGGCACCGTGACGCCAGTCGAGCAGCTGATTTTCTGGTAGGTCCAGGAAGTGACGTTCGTGAAGGTCAGCGTCGAAGTCGCTCCAGTCGTCGGGAGTCGGTAAGAAACCGTGATCGAAGACGCCGATGCGCGGGCCGTAACTCCGACGAGATAACTGGCGGTCGCCGTGTTGATCGTGAGCTCGTCTCCGATCGCGACGTCCGTGAAAGCATTCGTGCCGGTGACCGTGTTCGATGCCGCAGCGGAAATCGCAACGGTTCCGACCCGCGGAGACCCGGAGGCGAGAGCGCAGTACTCGACGGCCGTCACCAGAAGATCCCGGTTCGTGGTGACTCGGAGGCTATTCCCTCCATTCGGGACGGTCTGAGCATGGACCGGAGGCCGGCCGAAGATGCTGAGAAGCGCGAGGACCGCGCAGATGATTCGTTTCTTCATGGCCGTTGAAAACTCCCTGTGTTCGCGCGGAATACGGCGTCTCTGAGACGCACCGTTTCCCCGATGTTCGTGTCAAGTTTTTGGGTGAGCAGCTTGTGATCCGACCGTAGCTCCGTCACCACGTTCTGAATCTCTTTGATCCCGGCGAGGATCTCGGATCGGACCAGGTTCCGCGCCGTATCGACGGCCGAGAATTTCTGATCCAGCGTCTTCTGGTCATCCAGGTCAAAGAGTTTCTTCGCCTGTTCCCCAGAGATATCCACGAGCGTCTGCCCGAGCTTCTTGGCCATGTAGTGCGCGGTGAACCCGGCGATGGAAAGGACGCCCATCCCGATTGCGATGAGAAAGCCTGTGAAGATGACCACGTATTCAGCCGGTGTCGTCGATGCCTGCGCCATCACCATGGAGAGGGTCTGCCCGCTTACCGAGACGACGGCGAGCGCGGCCGGCTCGACGATGCCCCAGTTCTTGGTGATGATCGCGGGGAGAAGCATGTGCCTTACTTGCTCAACAGGACGCCAGAACGCACCACGAAAGGATTCTTGAGGAATCGCGTCTGGCCGAGAGGGACGCCAGCATCAGCCGTGAACGCGACATGATCGCCTTTCGGGATCTCGAGAACGGTGAAGGCGCCGACACCGCCGACGGGCGCGACATGCCCCACTCCGACGAGAACGTAACCGGTCTCTGAGAAGCGGTACTTGACGTATCCGCCCACTGTCCACTGGTGCGGATCGCGGAGGTTCGTTTTGGCATCGACATCGAAGAACGTCCCGCCGAGCGCTCCGAGCGCGAAACTGTCCGAGATGAGCCTGTCCCCAGCGAGAAACACTTCGATGGCCTTGAGCGTCTTCACGTTCAATTCAGAGGCATCCTGCGCGCGCACAAGTTGCCCGCGGCCGAAGATGGCGTTCCGGCCGAACTTCACTCCGCAGACCGCGCGCGCGGTCCAGTTGTTCGAGTCTTGCTTCCCGTGTTCAACGTACTGGAGGAAGCCAGCCGATGGCTGACACCCGAACGTTGTCTGGGCGAATGAAGGCGCAGCCATCCCCAAGAAAAGCAGGATGGCAATATCCCAGACGCCACGACGGCTGATGCGGCTCACTTACTTGCCCTTCTTGGCCGGTGTCGCCTTCGGCTTTGGGGCCGCTTTCGGTTTTGGCGCGGCCTTCGGCTTGGGCACCGTGACGGTCGGAGCCGAGGTCACGGATTCCACGGTGATCGCCGGAGGAGGTTCGAACACCACCGGTTCCACCTTGTGGATCGGTTCGTGAACGGAAAGAGCCCCCGTGATCGCCGCGGCCTGTTCAGGCGACGGAGTCAGATAGGGCTCGACCCGATCCGAGTTCGCACCCGGAATGTGAGACACCGGTTCTCCGGCCAGGATCTTCTTCGCGATGTTCACCTGGTGAGGCTGAGGACACTGCTGAGTCCCCGTCTTGTCGTTCTGGAAGGCTCGGAAGTCTTCCATGATCATGCGAGCGATTGCGTGTTCCATTTGCTACTCCTTGGGAGGTTCAACGGGCGCCGCAGCGCTCGCCTTCGCCAACCGATTGAGAAAAGTGAGGGCCGAACCGACGGCGGTCGTCCAAAGCGTGACCGTGTCAGAAAGGCACGGCTGATCGGGCAGGATCGCTTCGAGAAGCCCGCTTTGGGCGATACCGAAGAGGACGCCCGAGGCTCCGGCGAAAGCAGCCGAGACAGCGGCCAGCGTTTCCAGAACCCACGGCTCGAAGATCGGCTCTTTCCGGCGTGCCTTGTCGAGGACACCGAGCGCGGTCAACCCCATCGCGACGAGCGCTGCGATCCGGGTGTACTTGTCAGCCCACGGCGGCGTGAATTCGGCGACGGCCAGCGTGATCGTGGTCAGAAGCGCGCCGATCGCGGTCTTCTTTCCCTTCGTGGCCAGGTAGGCACGCTGGACGAGCGCGCCAAGTTTCCCGGTCTCGGCTTCGTGCGCGAGGTTCTTTGCCGCGATCTCCGCGACTTTGATCTTTACAGTGGTGCCGAGACCCATGATTTTGTCAACCTAGGCAGAACCGGCTTCCAAAATCAAGCCCCTGCTACGAACATGAGGCCTCCGTCGCTCTGAGCACACCTCCCCTACGTAATGCTTTGTCACTCCGAAGGCAAGCGCCAACGCCCCGCGGCCTTCACCCGCAGCCTTACGGCGCCGCATCTGAATCACATCCGCGTCTGAGAGTTTTGAATGTTTCCGGTTTTCTCCAAGCGGCATGCGACCGCGCTCGAAGCACTCAGCCATATTTTGAGCGTTTGTACCCAGGCCGAGATGGTCCGGATTGATGCACCTTCTGTTGGTGATATCCCCAGCCGGATAGAACTGGTCACAAGAATGGCAGACAAACAGCCCGTCCGGGATCGGCCCTTTGTGCAGAATGTACGAGAGCCGATGGGCGTAAACGACCTTCCCTTGGTAATTCAGGACGCCATAGCCCTTGTTGTTTGTGGCGCGGGTCCAGAGCCAACATCCAGTTTCCGTTTTGTGGAGCGTGGAGAAAAATCTCTCCATCTGGAGAGACATCATCGGACCTCGACGGTGAACGGCGTCGAGATCACATCCCGGTTGTCCCATCGCATCGTCGCGATCACCGAGCAGGTTCCGACCTTGAGACCACGGATGAATGGGCCGTAACCGTTCCCGATCACGATGCAGACCGTCGGCGTCAAAGCCGTCATGACCGGTTCTCGGACCACATCGCAGCCCTTCGAGGTCGGGCCGCTGGAGTTGACCGGCGTCACGTCGAGTTGTTCGGTCGCCCCGAGTGCCACGAAAGGGAGCTGGGCGCCGGAGTGGAACCCGACCTGAACCGCTTCGATGCGACAAGGGTCTGGAGTCGCTCCGGGGACAGGCGTCGGGGTCGGAGTTTGAATCCCGGTCGGCGTGATGAAGATGTCACGCCCGCAGACCGAACCGTCCGAGCAGGAGTTGCAGGCGATGAGACCGGAACCGATAAGGCCCAGAATGGCGACGAGGGTGAAACGACGAGCGAGATTCATTGGAGTTCCTTCGAGCGCATATCCGGCTCTTTCATGAAGTCAGCGAAGATGGCGCGGTCCAGACTCTTCGGAGCCGGCCGCATCAGATGAGGGATCGGATGACCGGGGATCGGACACCCGTTCGCTCCGGAGATGCCGCAGAGGCAACCTTCCGGCTTCGCGTCGCCGCGGCAGGCTGGGCAGACGTGCATCAGCCGATGTTCCCGCTGAGAAGCCCACGGGTCAGCATCGCCGCGGGGCCGCTGGCGGCTTCCGCCTTTGTGATCACGAGATCACGGTTGAAATCCAGACCAGCATTCTGAAGGAACAGTTTCGGCCGCTTCGGATCGTCCTTGCGGAACAGCACGAAGTCTTCCGGCTTCCCCACGGCGCCAGGCCAAAGGATCGCCATGTAGACATCGCTCAGCGTCTTCAGGCGGTTCTTCCAAGGTCGGAAGTACGCCTCGACGAACACGAGCTGCTGTGGCCCAGACATCAAGGCCAGTTCTTCAGAGGTCGTCCCAAGCGCGGCCGCGGTCGAAGGCATGAACTGAATCAGCCCCACCGCCCCGGACCCAGCAGCGTTTCGAATCGACGGGCTAAACGTGCGGCCGGACTCGAAAGCCATGCAGGCCATCAGGTCATTCGGGTCCATCGCGAGACGTGCGCACAGGCGACGCACCGCACCGCGGAAGGGCTCGTCAACCTTGGCACCCCATGCAATCGGTTCAGGTTTCAGAGGCATCAGCGGTTCATCCGATTTCTCATGAAGGGGACGACTCCCATTTTCCCCTGACTGCCCCATTGCTCGCGCGCGCGCATCTGATCGAGCCCGAGTTTCAGAATCGCTTGGGTCGCGTCTTCCTGATTCGAGTTGATCTGAACCGTCGCGAAGTACTCAGCCGCGGCCTTCACAAGCTCCGACCATTGATCTGGGATCCAGAACAACTCGTCGGTCCCAGAATCGACGCCGGAGTAAACGCACTTCGGCGACCGTCTCAGATACACGATCCCGAGGGTTGCCGGGGCCGGGAGTTGCCGCCAGAGTTCGAGGATGTACGGAGCCGTGGCGCCGGGACCGATCGAATACTGCGTCCAAGGCCCCAATCCTTGCAGTTGAATCGGCGTTCCGTTCCTGAGGATGTTGAGTTCTCCGATGTCGATCGGTCGAAGCCATGACATCGGACTCGGACAATAGACGCCGGCACCCTTGGACTCGACGCTGCCGAAGTCATCCGGCATCACGTTTTCGATCAGTGGATCGTAGGCGAACGCCGTGTTCGTCTTCAATTTGAACGCCCAAGGGCGGTCGTTCCAGATCAGATTGGCCGCGCGCTGCACGGCACGACGCCACCGCTTCTTGACGGCGACGTCGTCCGTCTCCGAACCGTCTACGAGTTCGAGTTCCTCATCGACGATCGAAGTTGTGTCCATCGGCGAGTCTTAGCCCTGAGGACCGAGCAGGAACGCTTCCGCCTCGTCCAGCGCGACGGTAAGGATTTCGGGATCTTCGGACCGCAGGCCTTCGAGAAGTTCCGGGGGCAGGCTCACGCCTTCCATCCCGGCTCGCATGAAGACCGTATTCTTGCGGACCACGTTCGGATCGACGGGCTCCGGCTTCGGTTCGGATTTCGCCTTGCCGCGGCGACCCTTCGGAGCGTCTTCCTCTGCGGGTTCCGCCGTCGTGACGACGACTTCCGACGCAGCCGGAGCGGTGTCCGTTTCCCTGGTGTCCTTGATGATCGCGATAGGGTTCTTGTCCGGATAGTGCATCCGAGCCCACGCGTATCCGGCTTCCTTGCTGTCGAAGTCCTCGCCGTCCTCGGTGCAGAGGTAGCGCTTCGCTTCGTTGGCCAGCGATTCCAGACGGATCAAGTCCGTCTTCGCCAGGCGCCACGCCGCGTTCGGACGGGGCGGCCGGTGGTTGTACTTCATCGCGATCGCCACGTTTTCAGCGTGCAGTCCGATGATGGTGTCGCACTCTTCGATGCGCCACGGGATGTAGGCCTCCCGCGCTTCGAGCTTGATCCGCTCGTCGGTCGCCGGATCACCGGTCATCGCGCGGAGGCCCTTGGAATGAGCCTTCTCGAGCAGGCCGCTGACGATGTCGTCAGGGGTGAGTTTCCGAACCAAAGGCTCGGCCAAAAGGAGCTTGCCCGTCGAGGGCTCGCGCTTGTGGGTGAACGTGCTGAAGACGCGTGTCACTTCCCGCGGCTTGAAGAAATAATCGACGTTGTCGTACTTCTCGGTATGGACGTGATCGCCAGGCCAGTAGACCGGGAGACCGAAACCGGTATTGACCGGGGCTTCAACCGCCTGAACGGGAGGGCCGGAAGGCGCCGCGAGGGCAGGATGCTGGCCGACACCACGATTCGACATTTAGTTTGCTCCTTGTGCGATCTGATCTTTGAGAGGAGTCGGACGCACGGCCGTACTCCAATCGGAACGGGGGATCAAGTCCGCGAACCGCTGGTCCGCTTCGTCGATCATGTCGTCCAAGGCGTGTTCCTTCGCCGCTTTACGCTCTTCCGATCGAGCCATGAACTTCTGGCGCGCCTCGCCGTAGACCCGGCGACAGTGGTCGATGACCTTGGGACCTTCGAACGGTTCGTAAGGGGCAGGAAGCCCGTTTGAGTCCATGCCGACACCGAAGGGATAGATCCCGTCGAGATCGGTCGGATGCTCCAACGTAGCGAAATAGCCCGTCTGCGGCCGGTTCGCGGCCTGGAGAAGTTCGTTCTGGATTCCGCGCTCGGAGCGCCGGCAGACTCCCCAGTTGTGGCACTTGATCACCGGACCCAACACGGACTCGAAGACCATGATCCTGTGGAACGGGATGAACCCCGGATCCCACTGCGCCCGGATCGTGCGCACCGCATCCTCGTCAAACTCCATGCCTGGAGGCGGGACAAGGGTATAGACCGTCTCCACCAACATAGCCCGCCCGGTTCGTGCCGATTTCTGGAACAAACCGGGATCGAAGGCCGGCTGTTGCCGACCGTCGAAGCGCGGGTTTCTGCGGATGGAGACGGGCATGGACTACTCGGTGACGAGGACGTAGATGGTGTCCGTAGCCGCGAAGTCGGTCGATGCGTTGTTGAGCAACTTCACCGTGCCGGTCGTCGAGTCATACGAACGAGCCCCGCCCCACGCCTTCGTGACGCCGGTCGCGGTCACGATGACCGAAACGTTGAAGACCTTCGGCGCATTTGCCAGGACACCGACGTACCGCGTCATGTACCCGGCCGTGACTTCAGCCGCCGTCGGGACGAAGACCCCGCGGTACACCTTCACGGGTGTCGCCGCAGCGCCTCCGAACATCGTCGCACCACCGAGCCAGACGTTGCCAGCCGCGGTCAGTCCTTCCGTGGTCGCCAGTGCGAGAACGCCACCGACGGCGCCTCGGACCAGAAGACCGACGTTTGATGGCAGCACCGCAGCGACGACCTTAGTGGCGCGCGCAGCGTTGTTCTGCGCTTCCGTCAGGGTTGTCAGAGCACCGGGATCGAAGATCGTCGAGGCCTTCGCGACGGGGCGTTCGGAGTTCGCCGCGGTGCCAGAACGAGCGTTGTTGATCTCAGCCGCCAGCGAAGCGAGCCAGACGGCCGGCGTCAGAGTCGAGTTGACTCCGAACGGGACGTTGGTCGCAGACACCGCGGACGCCTGGAACACCGACGCGGTCGTGTGAACCGCGAGTGCCGTCCCACAACGGGCTCGAGCAACCACGAACACGAGGGAAGTCGTGATGACCCTCATGATCTTCACGATCTCGTTGTCGATGCGCAGGAGGTCACCAGCGACGCAAGTCGCAGGGGTTCCCGAAACACCGGAGAGCGTAAGCAGTTGCGCGTTCATGCTGTTCGCAAGAGACGCGGTTCGAGTTGAGTCGGTCGTCAGAGCCTTGACCTGGTAGGTGTCGGCTCCGATGGTGACGGTGTCGTCCGCGGTGATGTTCGACGGTGCGGTCAGAACGTTCGATGCGAATACGGCAGGAACGTACTCGACTCGGTCGGCGACTGCCGACTGGTCGATGATCTGGTCCTTGAGCGTTTGCGTCAGGTTGTAGCGTCGGATGGCCATGTAGGTTTACCCCTCTGTTGTGTTGGTTAAAGGTATGAGTGAGGGACCGGAGCCCCTCACTCAGTTGTCCCTACCCGACTTAGAGAGCGTCTCCCGCGCCGAACTGATCCTTCCAGCCACGCAGCGCGCCAGTGCGCCACGGTTCCAGAGCGATCAGGTTGATGTGGCCGGCCATGAGAGCGATCATGTCGGTGCTGTAGCCGGTCGAGGTCGGCACGCTCTTCAGCATGTCGTCGCCACCGATCCAACCCATCTTGAGACCACGGAGAAGACGGAAGTTCTCCGGGCTGAAGAAGAGCGCCGAACGAGGATCGACGTTCGGGTCTTCCTCGTAGGGGATCTCTCCGTTCTGCGTCATCACCATGAGGTCGCTGGCCTTGTAGCCGAGCGCGTACTTCATGGTCTTGCCGGGGGCGACGCTGTAGCGCCGATCCGGGTTCGTGATCGACAGGTATGCCTGTGCGAAGCCGGGGCCGCCGACCACCTTCGTCGGGGCACCGCCCTGATCACGGATCTGCTGCAAGAGCAGGATGATGTCCGTCTCCGCGAGGGTCTGAGGCAGACCGCCGCTGGTGATGTCGCGAACCTGAGCGTTCAGGTCGGGGTACGTCGCGCGCGCCAGACCATGCAGAACGGCCTGGTAGGTCGCGTTGTCGATCATGCCCTGATACCCGTTGAAGTTCAGGCCATAGGTGCCGGTGATGTAGATGTAGGCACCGTCAGAGCACGAGATCGCCGCCGTGGTGGTCAGCGTTCGCGTGTTGTTGTTGATCGAGGCGACGGTCGCCGCGGTTGCTTCGATGACGCCACCGGAGTCGGTGGTGTAGATGTCGATGCGGTCACCCTTCATGACGCCACGGGCAAAGTACGGGGCCTGAAGCGGAACGGTGGTTGACGCGACGACGGCGCCGGAAACACGGCCGATGGCTCCGGTCGCGTGACCGGTGACCGCCCAGCGCTGTTGGATCTGGTTCACGTCCTTGAGGACGTCCTTCATCTGCTGCTTGAGCTCGGCGCGTCCGAGGGTCGTGGACTTCGCGTCCTTGCCGACCGACATGATCATCTGGGAGATCAGAATCCAGCCCAAGACTTCGACCGTGGACTCGGTTCCGTTGTCCTGGTTGCGGATGCCCGTGGTGCCCGTCTGCGTGGACTGAGCCGCCGCGGTGAAGTTCTTCGGCGAGTTGAAGTAGTAGGCGAAGGACTTGTAACGGCCCTGGTCCTGCCATTCCGTCAACTCTTCGATGTCCTCGAAGGCGGGAACGAATTCGCGTTCCGCTCGGTGGTACTCCGCTTCGCCGTAGGTAACTCGGAGCGCGTTGATCAGCTGTGCTTTGGTAGGTGCGGCCATGATGTTCCCCTTGGGAGACTAGAAGCCCAGTGCTTTGTCCAGCACGCTTCCACGGTCTCTCATGTGCTTTTCGAATGACTTTGGTTTGCCACCGCTTCCCGGCTTCGTGTCCTTCACGATGTTGTCGGCCGGCTTCTTGGGGAGATCGCTTTCCTTGTCGTCCAAAAGGGCCTGCTGCGCGGCCTGTCCGATTGCTCGGAAGTCCTCGTAGATGTCCTTCTGTTCGACCATCCAAGCGTAGAAGTCATCCGGGACCTTGCCTGTCGTTTCCTTGTACTCGTACAAGGCGCGACCGAGCGCGGTCTTGATGTGCTTCTGGACGCGATCCGAGAACTTGTCGGACTTCAGGTGTTCGCTGAAGAGCCGACGTTCGGAGTCGTCCCACTCCTTTGTCGAGGCCTTCGAAGCCTCTTGCTGCGTGGCGGTTTCATACGTCTTTTGCCGTTGGCCGAGGTGCGCGCGCTTCGCGTAGTCGTCAACCTGAACCATCTTCGATTCGAATTCACCTTTGGCTGCGGTGTACTTCACAATCGCGTCGGTTCGGAGTGCGACCGTCCGGGCATGATCGCGGTCGAGCTTGTCCAGCTTCGCCTGGTTTTCCTGCAACCTCTTCTCGAGATTGAAGTCTTCCGGGTTCGCCTTGAAGGCCTCTTCCTGATCTTCGATGATGGTCTTCAAACGGGCCATCGTCGTCGAAAGTTCGGACTCTTTTGTGTCGAGTTCCTTCACCTTCGATCCGGCTTGCGTCACGGCTTTGTTGTCGGCGTCGAGCACGGCGATCGCGTTCTTGACGGTTCGCTCTTCCGCAGTCAGTTCTTCGGGCTTCGCGGTGTGAACCCGCTTCAACCAGTCGGTGTGCTGAGCCTGGAATTCGGGGGATCTTGGATCCACCGCTTCCACGCGCTCAACCTTTTCCGGCTCGGTCTTCTGATCCTTCGGCGCTTCTGGTGTCGGTTTGCCACCCTTAAGGGTTTCCAGTTCCGTCTTGAGTCGGGCGTTCTCTTCCTCCACGGCCTTCTTTTGGTCGGCACGCTTCAGCAGTTCACGGTCCTTCTCGACAACGGCCTTCTGAAGATCTTCAGGGGTCTTGTACTTCGACAGCGTCTTCTCGGGATCAAACCCGTCGTCCGTCTTTGCGGGAGTCGTCGTCTTGTCTTCGACTACCGTTTTGTCCTGACCGTCAGCGGCGACCGCGTCAGGCTTTGATCCATCGTCATTCGCGAGGGTAGTCCCCGCGCCCTTGGATGCTGGATCGGTGTCGTCAGCGGCTACCGAGGCAATCGTCTCCTCGACATCCGGTGCCGACACAAGCGCTTCGAAAAACTTATCGACGGCTGCATCACTCTGGGCTTCAAAAGAAGGTTCTTTAGCCATTGGCTGGAGTCCTACTCATAAAGGGCTTCCAAAATCAATAGCGATCTCACGCCACCATGCCGGGGGCGGCCTGTTCCTGCGCGCCGGGCGCCGGTTGAGGGCCAGCGGGCTTCTGCTGAACGGGGGCAACCTGCGCGGCCGCGAGATCCGCCGCGGCTTTCTTCGCCACGTTGAGAAGGTGAGATTCGCGGTGCGCGAGCCAGCGGAGCGCGGCCAAGTCAGCCTCGCCGAGTTCGATCGCTTTCCCTTCGGCGCACATCTTCTGCCAGATCTCGAAGATGCGGAGTTCGGCCAGTTTCGGCATGGTCTCGAGCGTGTCGGCGAACTGCTTCTTCATCGCCCACTGTTTCGCCAGCGCTTGGACCGCTTCAGCATTCACGGTGCCGTCGGCGTTCTCGGGAGGCGTCGGAGGAAGATCACCAGGCGGGTTCGCCTTGATATCCGCTTCCATCTCGACAAGCTGGGCGTACTTGTCTTTCCAGCCGTCAATCTTGATGTAGATCGGGTTGAGGTTCTTCCGGAGTTCCTCGCCTTCCCACGACATGAATTCGATGATGTGCTGTTCCGCGTGGATCGCGTCGTCGTCGATGCCTTCTTTGACGACGGGCGGTTCGCCGAACGTGAGCTTCGTTTCCCCGTTCTCGTCCGTGTTGTCCACGAAGTCAAGCCACTCGTCCGTGGCCATCTCGACTTGCATCCCTTCGCCGGGTGCGATGTCGGCAGGGACGCCCTGCGACGCGTTGAAGCGCTGCCGGTCTCCCGCGGTGCGGAGGGTCAGGGTGCCACGCGTCAAGCCTTCGGACGCCGCCTGCGCGCGCAGGACCGACGACTCGATGAACGGCTCGATCTCCACGGTTACGTCACACTGGCCCATCAAATCGGCGCCACGGAAGGACTGAATCGAGATTCGGTCCCCGCGACCGCCTGCCTTGAAGTCGCGCTTTTCCTTGTACAGGATGCCCATCAACTGGAGCCGGTGCTTGTCGAGGCTCTCGATCGCTGCCTTGGTCGCCGCGATGCGCGGGCCGCGGGTGACAGTCGCCGCTTCAGCAAGGATTCGGAGGGCCTGTGCCGCGACGACTCCGGCCGGCGCGTTCCCGTTCTCGACGTCACGCGAAGACGCGATGCGCTGGATCGCTTCCTTGTACTCCTGGACCTCGGCCTTCCACTGCTCGTTGAGCGGGGTTCCCGGCTTCACGACGGGCAGTTCGCCGCCGCCCGTGATCCGGTAAACCGAGTTCGCGGTGCCACCGTAGGACTGGCCCAAGAATTCGATGTTCTGACCGTCGCGGAGCCACATCTTGGGAGATCCGAAGTCGTGCCGCGCCTCGATCGCCTGAGCAAACGCCGTGTTCTCGTTGTCCTGAGGGCTGCGGAGGTACGTCGCCAGAGCGTTGCCCCATATCGAACCCTTGATGGGCTCCCATGGCGCCGTGTGGATCATGCAGCGCGGGACCCAGTCGCCGGAGCGCTTGTCCTGGATCATCAGATCATCGTCGATCAGGATGACCTTGCCGGCCATGACCGTGATGCGGCCGCGGTCGTAGTACTTGCGCCGGCCCTTGTCGTCCGATTCGAAGTAGGGAAGTCGCACGGAGCGACGGAGGATCGCCTGCCCGTCGAAGTCGCTCTGATCCGCGTCAATGACGTAGGTCCCGTCTTCGAAGCCCTGCGGATGCCAGCGGGCGAGCTCGCGGAGTTCCTGGTCGTCGCCCTTGACCTTGTAGCCGTCTTCGTAGAACTGGGCCAACCAGTCGAGGGACACGATCTCCTCGGTCGCCCAGCGGCGAACCGTGCCGTCGGGGTCGAGGCGCCCGGCCCCGTAGGGGAAGAAGTCCATCGCCGTGATGACGCCCGTGAAGATGTCGCCGAGCGGGATCTCTTTGTGGACGTCGTTCCCGGCGTAGTCCTGGTCTTCGGATCTCTCGGCCAGCCGGGGGATCAGATCGGACCCGCACTCCGGGCACTTCGTCATCAGGGCTTCAGGCTGGTCGTCTCCGAAGAGACCACCATCGAAGACGGGGTTCGGCCCGGACATCCGGAAGTTGAGAGGGGCCGCCCCGTTGCGCGCGGCACCGACGGCCGACATACCCTTCAGAATCGGGATCCCGCCATCGTCCTTGTCGTGGTCGTCCACCGACGCAGACCACCGGCACGACATGCAGCCCATGACATCCTTGGGCTTCCTGATCGTCTTGCAGTAGTCGGTCTGCTGTTCGGAAATGAAGATCCCGAGCCCATCGAGCGCCTGGCTGCGGACGAACTTCTGTTTCAGGCCCTTGAAATTGATCTCGGCGTCTTTGGCTCGGAGAACGTCCTGCGCGAGCTTGGCGCCCTTCTTGATCTTGGGGCCGCCGTCGTTCGGGGGGACCGAGACCGTAGACCCAGAGGCGACCATGCGGGCCACTTCGTTCTGGATGACCGGCAACATCTCGTTGTGCACGGGCCGCGGCGCGTAATCGCTGCCATCTGAGATCGGTTGCAGGAACGGGCTCGAGTACGCCCCGTTGACTCCGACAACTCCCTCCGCTCCGATCGCTTCCTCCAGCCACTGCTGGTTCTGCATGTAGAGCCGGTTGAATTCGCAGTTCCGGAAAAGCTGCCAGCGCTGCGGGGTGTTCTTCCGCGTCGCGTGTTCGAGATAGGCCTTGATCTCTTCGGGGGTCGCCTTCCCGATGGGGTCGAGGGGCTTCAAGCGATGAGCCCGGCCGGCTTGTCTTTTTCGGGGACTCGGCGGTTATGGTTCCCGGAGGTGCTTGAGTTCGCCCAAGGCGGTTTCGGCGGGCGCCGGGAGCCATCGGGGATCTGCCCTTCACCGGGAGCCGGGAGCGTCTTCAGAAGCCCCTTCAGTTCCTCAAGGTCCGCCGTGCGCTGGTCGCAGGCGTTTCGGAGTTCGAGGTTCTCGGCCCGGAGGGATGTCGCTTCGACGCGCGCCTCGGTGAGTTGGACGTTCGCTTCCGCGAGTTGCCGCTGCTGATCCGCGATGATGATCCGCTGACTCTGAAGCGTTTCCGTCACGATGGCGCGCAAGTCTTCCGACGCCACGCCGAAGAGGGATTTGAAAGGACCCATGCTGGGGAGAAGGCCTATAACTATTCCGCTTCCAAAAGCAACCCCCTTCGGATATCCTCCGTCGGTCGTCGTCGCTTGGATGGTTTGCACGGGATCTCTGAGTTGCCCACTCTTCGGTGTCGCATGGATCGCCAAGCGAGGCGGCTTCACGTTGCGGGGTAGAACAGCGGTAGTTCAGCGGCCTCATAAGCCGACGGTCACTGGTTCGAATCCAGTCTCCGCAACCATCTTCCGAGGTCGGCTGTGAAGAAATCCGACAAGCGCTGGCGTCAGTCAGTCCACGAAGCCGGTCACGCCGTTGTCGGTGTCGCGCTGGGGTGCAAGTTCATCAACATCGTGCGCTACCACGGGAAGCATGCCCGGACGCATCTCGGCGTCCCAACGCGAAACGGAGCCATCAACGAGCCCGATCCGGTGATCCTCGCCGTCATGACAGCAGCCGGAGCCGCGGCGAGCTTTGAGTACTTCGGCTTCTCTGAAGGGCATCAGTCCGACTTCCATCACAACCGGCTCATCGGGCTCAAGCGCGTGTCACTGGACCTCTGCGGAGAACTTGCCCGGCGGATGGTCAGAGAGAATCGGAGCGCCATCACCACCGTCGCACGAGCCTTCTACAAGACCGACCTTTTGACCAAGAAAGCGTTCAACTCGCTCATCGTTCGAAAAACACGCTGAAATGGGCAGTTCTCCCGCGGTGCCTCGCGGGTACCACGGGGATCAGACGATCATCCTCACCTTCCGCCAGAACGCTTCCGGATCGGGCTTGATCTCCCGTTCGTAGAAGCTCAGCGAGAACACGAAGCGCGGCGGGCGCGGCTCAAACTCGGCTTCGTACATGGCCTTGAGCGTCTTCTCGAAGTCCTCCAGCGTCAGCGGCCGCGGCGGTTCGCTCGGCGCATAGATGTCTTTCACCAGATCGTTGAGCTTGCTCAATCCGCGTCCTCGAGCGAGTGAATCCGAACCTTCCTCGGCAGGATGTGCCCCGCCTTCCGCTTCTTGCTCACCGAAGAATTCCCGACATGCCAGAAGGGGCAAAGCTGGCACTTGTACGCCTCGGATGTCCCCGGTCGGTTCTGGCGTAGGCCGTGGTTTTGAAGCGCCGCCGAACGCCGGGAGGAGTGCGCGATCTTGCCATCACACGATGCGGCCCCTGGTCGGTTCACCTACGTAAGCATCCGAGGCGGTGGGGTCGCTACAACGTCAATGGCGCTTTCTCTGTTCATCGCTATCCGAGCGGCTTCCCACGACCCAGTCAACAGGGTCAGTTCACAGAGCCGATCCATCTCGTCCATCGTTGAGCGTGTGTAGTGATGTAGGAGGTGCATCGGGATCACTTCGTCTGATCGCAACGTCCGGTGCCCATGAAGAGAACAGGCCCGTTTCACGATATCCCCGTCGCACAGGCATTGAACCGTTGACATCAGGCCTCCTAAATACGAAACGCGGCCGATGCCGCGCCCGCACCCGCTTTACTGGCGGACGACTGTCCGAAGCTGACGACTCACAGGCCAGAGAATACGAAAGCCTGCGAAGGCCGTCAAGCCTTGTTGTAGCCGAGCACTCCGCGTTTCGCACGATCCCGCGCACGCTTCCCAGACCACAGGTGCGCTTCTTCCAGTTTCGTCAGGACGATGGCTCCTTCGCGCGACTTGAAGGGTCCGTTCTGGAAGCCTTCCATGACCGCGATCAGGGCCGCATACACTGCGTCCGAGATCAGGCCAGGGCGAGATTCTTCGACGTTGCGCGGGCCGTGCTGGAACTGAAGGAAGCCGGTAAGGATCTCGCCATTGTCGTTGATCGAGACGTGAGCAGGAACGATCTCGGATTCGGTCAGCTTTCGGAAGAACTCAAAGCGGTGCGGCACGCCGTTCGCGTCTTCGTCGCTCGCCTCCACTCGGATCAAGTCATTCAGGCCCAGCCCGTCGTGGTGTGTCGTGATCTCTCTCATGGCTCAGATCTCCAACCGGTCCAACTGCGCGTTGACCTGGTCCCGAAGCGTGCGAACCCCGGACGACAGCGTATCTACGCGCGACACGAGTTTGGAGGATCCGCCCATCGCGAGTCCCTTCTCGACATCCTGCGTGGCCTTGTTGACCTGAGCGCAGAGCGGTTCGAGTCGATTCCTCTGCCGGTTCAGCGTTTCCGCCAAGACCGCAAGCTCCTTCTCGAGACCGTCGAGCGCCTCGTTGATGCCTCGGTGTTTCTGGGTATCCCCTTGGTAGCCGAGTGGCATTTTCGGACTCAGAGCAGCGATCGCGCCGCTCCCGCGAAGGCCATGAATCGGTCGCCCGACCGCAGCCCCGAGAGCCTGCTCAACGCTGTCATTACAGGCTCCTTCTGGGCCTGATGGAATGAATGGGTTCATTTCGATTTTCTCCCTTGGAAAGTGAACGGCTTTGGTGGTCCGAGTCTACGCCTACCGAGCCCGCCTTTGGAACGGTCTTCGGCCCTCATTGAACCCGCTGGGCTTCGGCGTCGCGGCCGCGATCATCGCATCCTTCCTAGCCGCGAAGACTTCGATCGGGGTTTCCGGTGCCGCGATACGCTCCGGCATCACCGCCCACGCGGACCACGCCAGCATCGCGCTATGCGCCTGGTCTGGGGATGCTGTCGGAAGATGCTTCGATAGCTCCTTGCCCTTGCCACCGTAGGACGAGGCCTTGTCGTAGACCGAAATCAGTTTCCCGCCGGCCGACGTGTAGATCGGGGCCAGAAGCTGCGCGAACAGGTCCGACTCCTCGGGGAAGTTCGCGGCCCGCTGCTCGGTGTCGCAGGGGAGATGGACGCGATTCTCTCGGAGCGCCTCGCGCAGCTTCCACCACAAGAATGCCTTCATGGAGTCGAAGATCTCGTCGTCACCCTTGGGCGGCTTGTTGGCGAAGTTCAGCCGTTGAACCGAGACGCGCATGTACTGCTCGTCCGGCGTCGCGAAGCGGCCCTTGGTGATGTAAATCGGGACCTCGGGGAACTCCTTCGGAGCCCGGCGCCACAACTCCGCGGCGACGGCCGCCCCCAGTCCCGTGTCGTCGATGCAGACCGACATGACGCGGGGGATCTGGAGAATCCCTTGGACGAGCAACTCGGTCGCGTGCGTGTGATCCCGCCCCCGGTGCCAGCACGGAAGCGTGTCGCCTTGGGGATCGCGCAGTTTCGGATAGAACAGCTTCCCCCCCTCGCACCCCATCAGGACCGTCAAGTCCTTCCCCTCGCCGGCCACGTCCAGCCCCAAGGCCACGCCGCGGTGATCCTTCGGGAACTTGCGCTGCTTCGGGGGTAGTTTGGAATCCTCGTACCTGAGCTCGCCGCGGAGTTTCGCCGCTTCGATCCACTCCGACCGGATCAGAGCGTCTTCGGCCTGGTTCGGGAATAGACCCAGGACCGACGTGCGGTAGTAGGCCGAATCCCTGGATCCGCCCTTCGCCAACTGCTTCGCGCAGAACTTGCGGGACGTCGCGCCGGGGATGATGTCCATGCCGAACTTCACGTTCGGGTGGTCCTCGGAGGAGAGGTGGAGCACGTTGAAGAGAGGCAGGCCCGTGGCCGGGTCCTTCATCTTCGCGGCTTTCGCGGCGTATGACGTGGGATCCGTCGGGTTCCCTGCCCCTACGAACTTGGCGTTCTCGTCGGTCAGAAGACGGTCGGCGGCTTCCCACACCGGCTCCGGAACGCCGACGAACTCATCCATGACGACCATCGTCTTCGAGTGATGCTCGCCAGCGAACGCCGTGGCGACCTGTTCCCCGGCCTGCACGCGGGCCGTGTAGCCACGCATGGTCCACTTCGGGGACAACTCCACCTCATGGGCACGGGGAGCCCAGCGGCCCGGCAGGCGCAATCCTCTGACGTTTAGGGCCTGTTCTCGGATGGTCCTGATTTCAGACCAGAGGTTCGCGACTTGGCGCTTGACCGGAGCCGTCGTGATGACCTTGTAGCCGTTGCAGAGATACCGCGTCGCCAGGATGGCGAGCCCGATCGTCTTCCCGATCCCGTTCCCGGAGAAGACCATCGTGTTCGCGTACTTGTCCACCGAATCCCAGATGGCGAGCTGTTGATCCGTGAAAGCGCCGAGATTAAAGCGTTTCTGAAGCTCATTCGGCACATAGCCGCAGATGCGATCGGCGAACTCGAGCGTGGAGTCCGTCCTGAACGCGTCGAGTTGCTCCTGGGTCGCAGCCAAGACCTCGAAGTAGTACTCGCGCTCATGGGGCCAGCAGTCAGCCGAGGTGATCAGGCTTTCGGCGTTCGCTTCCTCGTCTTCGGCCTCGTAGCCCGACGGGAAGGGCGTGTCTACTAACCCTTCCCAGTACGCGGTCTCGTCGCTGTGGGGGACGTATTCCAACTACGCGTCGAACCGCTCACCGCGGGTGATGAGACGGTTGTCCGATGTTCTCCACATGTAACCGTGGGCCGGTTCGCTGCTCCAATTTCCGAGCGGGCGCCCTTCGACATCGCGCACGTAGACGATCTTGTTCACCTCGTCCACGCGATCGACGATCAGGTAACGCTCTTCCTCAATCTCATCCAACTCGACGTCGTTGAAGTCCGGCAAGACCTTTGAGATACCCAAGGCCACCGCCAAGAAGGCAGCGCCGATCCCGGACAGGAAGCCGCGACGCCCGGTCACCGGAAGAACCACTGCGCGAGTTTCAGAAGCAAATACGCCATGAAAAGAAGCATCCATTTCGAGAACTCAACCTTGGACAGAGTTTCAGCCGAAGCAGGTTCGTCTGGGTCCACTTCCTCTGACAGTTTCTTCGCGCTCATCGACATCACGTTGAACAACGATATCGCGGAGATGGCGCAGTAAAACTGAAAAGCGCCGAAGGCCGGGGCTCCGAACGGGACGACAAAGCCTGCCAGTACTCGGCCAGCAGCATCGGGAACGCGAAACTCCGCGCGATGAGTAGCAGGATTTTCACGCCACCCTCCACGTCGAAGCGTGCGCAAAGCAGATCCGGTCAGTGCTGTAGCCCTCGCCACAAGGCATGCTCAGGAGCCGGCCGCCGCAGGCACCCAGTGCCTTCTCGGCGATGCAGACCTTGGACTGCCATCCCCGGCGCTCCAACTCCGATGAACTCATGATTCGAATCTCGATCGGAACCCAATCCCGTTCCGGGACGGCGACGTCCGAGTGGACCGTTACGTCCACCCCGCGCTCCTTGGTCCACGACAACCCGTGATGGACGCGGATCTCCTTCTTCACCGGTTTTGACCGGAAGCTGCAACGAGCCGCGGTGACCGCGAGCATCGCCCCGAAGAACGAACGGCGGGAGGGGAAGGGAGTCATTCGGCCACCTCGTCCGGCTGGAAACTGCTGCTGATCACTTCGCCTTTGTAGTCGAAGGTTTCGAAGAGCCACCCGACCACGTTTGCGGGCATCATCCGAACGCGCCGGCCTACGGTTTTCCGGAAGTTTTCCGGCTTGAAAAAGTACGCACTCCGCGGCACCGTCTGAGGCGTCATAATCATCGCTTCGGCCCTGCCTTTTTCTTCGGTCCCCGTTGCTTCTGCTCCGGAGTCCAAGTCATCACCGACCCAACGGTGACCCCGGCTCCCGGAGGCTGCTCTGTCGTGATTGTACGCTTACCGTCGGGCAGGGCGCGGTCCAGATGGAAGGTCCAGACTTGGGGGCCGTGCTTTGACGGTTCGTCGATGCGGGTGATCTCGTACTGGTTGCCTTCGGTCACAGCCACCTCTCCAACTTCGCGATGAGCCACATCAGGAACCGCGTGCGGAGTGGCGGCCGCTCTGACAGAACTCGGTCCATTCGGGCCTCGGCGTCAGCCATGACCTCTTCGTAGGGGTCGAGCAACTCCCGCGGCGTCTTGTCGATCTCGCCGCCGAAGCAAAGCTCGAAGTCCCACTCGTACACCGTCCCGACCTCGAACTTCTCCCAGCCCCGGCTATCGTTCGCCGCCGAGAAGTTCGAATAGCGAAGGTCTCCCGTGTGGGCGACCCCCATGCCTTTGTGGAGAGGGAAGACGGTCTTGTACCACTCGCGGCGACCCTTGAGATCGTAGCGAATCAGGTAGCCTTCGACGTGAAAATAGCGCGTGTCGAAGCCGATAGGCGAGGGGACCACCACGTAACGACGCGATGGGCAGGGCGGAACGTAGTCCTTAGCCACGGTCCGGGTGGAACTCCGGGCACGTCCTGCTGCACTGGTGAGCCTTGGTCAGGCGCCCGAAGATCTCATCCGCCCGAAGAATCAGGAACTCCTCGTCGTTCAGTTTCACTTCGGTCCCAGAGTACTTCCCGATCAGGATCCGGTCCCCCGGCTTCACGTACATCGGGGAGAGCGCCCCCGTGTCGAGCGTTCGACCCTGCCCGACGGCGATCACATCCGCCTCCATGGGCTTGTCCTTCGCCTGGTCAGGGACCACGATGGAGCCGATCATCTTCTCGCCCTGCTCTTCGTAGCGCTTGGCAAGGATGCGATCTCCGAGGGGTTCGAAGTTCACGGCGCGGGCTGCTTTGGCCTGTTCGGCGGCTTCTTCCTCTGCGGCTCGGGAGGCGATACGGTCGGCTACGGCTTCAATCATTGGGCTCTCTTTCTTGGTTTGAAGTGGGTTAAGTTGGGATGGCCTACAGGGCGACCGTTCTGAGTTTTTCTTCGGGCGGGCACTCGGGACACTCCCAAGTCAAGCCGATAATGCGACCGCCAACCGCAGAAGGGAGTCCGAGGTTCACTTCGGTCAAGACCGCGAAGTGATTCCGAGCGCATGCGACTATGAATCGCATCTCCGTACACCGGTCTTCGTTCATCGGTTTCCCCTTCGGCTTTTCTTGGCCATCTTGTTTCGGTTGGACCCGCGCTTCTTGGGCGGGTGGTATTTGTGAGGCTGCTTCGGCTCGGCTTCAGTCCCGATCCGGGCGCCCGGCGCATCGTCCTCGGGATTGTCCTTCGGGACCGACGCCAGTTTACGCTTCAGCATCTTGGTTTTGACCCGCGCCGTGTGAGCCGCAAGCTGCATCGCGTTCCCCATCATCCGCTCCCGTGCCTGGTCCGCCTTGACCTGCTTGCTGATCCGGTTTGCCCAGCGGACGCACTCGACGGCAAGCTCAGGGGTCACGCCCTCGGGGAGGTCGCACCTGGCCATGTTCTCAAGCGTGAGTGGCAAGCCAGCCGCCGTGGCTTGGACTGCCTTCAGGGTCTCCATGATGCCGGAGATCTCGAGATGGCCGATCTTGAAGGGGGGCTCAGCAGGGGCTTCCGGCTCGGACTGGGCCAAACCTTGCGTCACCGGTTCGTCCGGTTTCTCGGCGAGGATGGGCTCTCCGTCTGGTCCGAGGATCATGATTTGCGATCTCCGAATCGGGGACGCCTACCGCGTGGCCCACGCTCGACGTGGTACTTGACCTTCACGGGTGTCCATTTGTGCTCGCCGTTGAGCTTGCTCCACTTCTTGGCGCAGCCCGTGCAACTCCGATAGATCCAATCCGGGATTTTCTGTTCTGGACTTCCAACCACGACTGAGAATCGGAAGTGGTGACGATGCTTGCTCATGGTCTGGCCTCGCTCGGTGTCACGTCGATGATCTGAGAAGTCACGGTCTTGATAGCCGCACCCTTCGTCGCATGCTGGGGTTTCTTGCGCTTCACGTTAGCGCGTTCGATCTCGAAAATCTGCTTCGCCGCCGCGATTCTCAGCGCGATCCAGTCCTTGGGTTGCGCGGTTGAGTACTCGTCGCCGTCTTTCGTGTAGCCGGCCGGGCACATGCGCTTGTACTCGTTGAACTTCAGCCGGACCACCTCGGAGAGCATCTCCATGATCTCCCTGGGGCCGACGACTGGCTTCGCTGCCTCTCCCGTGGTGTTAAGGCGTTCAAGCTGGATTTGGACCTCTGGATGGGCCAATCGCTGAAATACAGCTTCAACCGTGATGCCCTCGGCCGCCGCGATCACAGGCCACCGGAACTGGAGCTCGTACACCCGACGAGCGAAACGCTCAGCCGGGCTCATCGG
>ERZ650311.598-NODE-598-length-21581-cov-7.076559_pt1 | contig 21581 bp, 18 predicted proteins | sample MGYA00376247_ERZ650311 | MGnify/ENA primary metagenome ERZ650311 (study PRJEB26733, sample SAMN07839324) | wastewater metagenome | biome: small river; feature: stream; material: water | place: USA: North Carolina | collected 2016-07-28 ...
CCTTCATGATCTTGGTGACGGTGCGTTCCTTGTCGCCCGGGTTGATCCGCTCGGGGGAGTAGCCGACGTTGAAGTCCACCTTCCACTTGAGGCCGGAGAACTTCTCAAGGATGGGAATGCACACTTCTTCGGTGGCACCGGGATACACCGTGGATTCGTACACCACGATGGCGCCCTTCTTGAGGTGCTTGCCGACGCTCTCGGAAGACTTGATCAGCGGGGTGAAATCCGGCTGGTGGGCTTCGTCCACCGGGGTCGGCACGGCCACGATGATGAAGTCGGCTTCGCCGATGATCTTCGGGTCGGTGCTGCAGGTGAGATGCACCGCGGCCTTCAGGTCTTCGGTGCTGACTTCGCCCGTCGGGTCTACATGGCGGCCGTAGGCGGCCACCTTGTCGGCGTGAAGGTCGAAACCGACCGTCTTCATCTTCTTCCCGAATTCAACGGCGAGGGGCAGGCCTACGTAGCCGAGGCCGATAACTGCGATTGTGCTCATGCTAGAAGACCTTTTCGTCGAGGATGCGCAGCAGGTACTGGCCGTAGCCGTTCTTGGCCAACGGGGCGGCCAGCTTCTGCAGGTGTTCGGCGTCGATCCAGCCGGCGCGCCAGGCGATTTCTTCAGGGCAGGCGATCTTGAGACCCTGGCGCTTTTCGATGGTCTGGATGAACAGGCTGGCTTCGAGCAGGCTTTCGTGCGTGCCGGTGTCGAGCCAGGCGTGGCCGCGGCCCATGACCTGCACGTCCAGCGCATCCCATTCGAGGTACTGGCGGTTCACGTCGGTGATTTCCAGTTCGCCGCGGGCGCCGGGCTTGAGGTTCTTGGCCACGTCCACGACGCGATTGTCGTAGAAGTAGAGACCGGTGACGGCGTAGCGGCTCTTCGGCACGACGGGCTTCTCTTCGAGGCTGATGGCACGGCCATCCTTGTCGAACTCGACGACGCCGTAACGCTCGGGGTCGAACACCGGGTAGGCGAAGACGGTGGCGCCGTCCTTACTGTTGCTGGCCGCCGATAGCTGACGCCCGAACTCATGTCCGTAAAACAAATTGTCGCCAAGCACCAATGCGCTGGGGCCGTTATTGACGAAGTCTTCGCCAATGATGAAGGCCTGCGCGAGGCCGTCCGGGCTGGGCTGGACGGCGTATTGCAGATTGAGGCCCCACTGGCTGCCGTCGCCCAGCAGTTGCTGGAAGCGCGGGGTGTCCTGCGGGGTGGAGATGATCAGGATGTCGCGGATGCCTGCCAGCATGAGGGTGCTGAGCGGGTAGTAGATCATCGGCTTGTCGTACACCGGGATGAGCTGCTTGGAGACGGCCAGCGTGGCGGGGTGCAGCCGGGTGCCGGAGCCGCCGGCGAGGATGATGCCTTTGCGTTGCATGGGATTTCCCTATTCAGAATATGGGGTCGCCGGGGCTTTAGCGCGCCGCGTAGTTGGTTTCGACCCAGTCACGGTAGGCGCCGCTGAGGATGCGGGCGACCCACTCCTGGTTGGCGAGATACCACTGGACGGTCTTGCGGATGCCGGTCTCGAAGGTTTCGGCCGGGCGCCAGCCAAGCTCGCGCTCGATTTTGCGGGCGTCGATGGCGTAGCGGCGGTCGTGACCGGGGCGATCGGTGACGTAGGTAATCAGGCGGCTATAGCTGCCGGCCGGGTCGGGCTTGAGCTCGTCGAGCAGCGCACACAGGGTGTGCACGATCTCGATGTTCGGCTTTTCGTTCCAGCCGCCCACGTTGTACACCTCGCCCGGGGTGCCCTGGGCAAGCACGGCGCGGATGGCGCTGCAGTGGTCGGTGACATACAGCCAGTCGCGGATCTGCTGGCCGTCGCCATACACGGGCAGCGGTTTGCCGGCCAGCGCGTTGGCGATCATCAGCGGAATGAGCTTCTCGGGGAAGTGATACGGGCCGTAGTTGTTGGAGCAGTTGCTGGTGGTGACCGGCAGGCCGTAGGTATGGTGCCAGGCGCGCACCAGATGGTCGGAGGCGGCCTTGCTGGCGGAGTACGGGCTGTTGGGCTCGTAGGTCTTGGTCTCTGAAAAGGCCGGGTCTGTCGGGCCGAGCGAGCCATAGACTTCGTCGGTGCTCACGTGATGGAAGCGGAAGGCGGCCTTGCCGGCGTCATCGAGGCTCATCCAGTGACCGCGGGCGGCTTCGAGCAGGGTGAAGGTGCCGTTCACGTTGGTGCGCACGAAGTCGCCCGGGCCGTGGATGGAGCGATCGACGTGGCTCTCGGCGGCGAAATGGACGATGGCGCGGGGCTGGTGCTCGGCAAACAGGCGGTCAACCAGCTCACGGTCACAGATGTCGCCCTGCACGAAGATATGCCGCGGGTCGCCCTTCAGGGAGGCGAGGTTCTCGAGGTTGCCGGCATAGGTCAGGGCATCCAGGTTCACCACCGGTTCGTCGCTCACCGAGAGCCAGTCCAGTACGAAGTTTGCGCCGATGAAGCCGGCGCCGCCGGTTACGAGAATCATGATGTCTTTGATGTGAAAATCGCTTTGCGCGCCGACGAATAGACTTCATCGCAAAACTTAAAATAAGGGACGACTAACAAAGCAAGCCGAAGCCTAAGCAGCCGCAAGCATCCGCAATTCGGGTGGGGGCGAAGGCAAATCCGAAAAAACTGTCCAAGCAATCCTGCTCTTCGGAAAAAGCACGACCCAGGCAGTTACGAAAATCACAAGAAAATAATTCGTCAGGCTTGCGTTCCGCACATACCACTTCTCAAGCGCACCTTTGTAAGGAGCGATCACTTCGTCGTAAAACTGGGCGGGGTTAGCAGCACCGTGCATCAGATCCTCTTCATCCCGAAAAAATATCGAGCCGACACCTGAAAGACCTGGGCGAACCTTGACGATATCGGCCTGCGCATCCTGCGAGAAAGCATCAAAGCAACGCTGAGTCTGCGGACGCGGGCCGACGATACTCATATCGCCCTTGAGGATATTGAACAATTGAGGTAATTCATTGATCTTCGTCTTGCGCAGGAAAGCCCCCATAGGCAAAACGCGAGGGTCATTCTTTACGGTTACAGTCCCGGTCCCCAGACTCGGGCTATTCTTAAGCATGGTGGCAAACTTCAACAAACCAAACATCCGGCCCTTAACACCCACCCGTTGCTGCACATAAAAAATCTCCCCCTCACCGGTCAGGCGAAGGAGAATCATGATCGGGATAAACAGAGGCGAGAGCACAAGCAGCGCCAGTCCAGAAAAAATAATATCGAAAAACCGTTGCATGATTACATTCTCCCGTCCAGATACTTGCCCGTTTCCTTGTGATTGAAATCCGGAATCATCCGGTTAAAAAGATCAACGAGGTCGGCCTTCTCCCAAATGCAGCGGCTCTTCAACGACGCGATCACGCTAACAAAATGATCCAGGGCTGCCGCATCAAAAACCGGCTCGTTCTTGATAACGCCAACCGTGTCGAAGCGCGACATATCCAGCACTTCCTTGTCGGTGAAAAACTCCTCGAAATCCTTCTCGCCAGTGGTATCACTGTTGAAGAAGTAACACGGCCACTTACCCTGGGCAATCAGCTCTTCCGCCCGATCACGCGCTTCGTCTTCAGTCGCACACTCATAAGCTTCATAGCCCAGTGCAGCAAGATAACGAACGGCAATGTCAGAGAAAGTGATCAGATGCAGCTTTTCGCTGAGCTTCGGGAAAAATATATCCCGGTTTTCACCAAGCAGGCAGGACATCAGGCATAGCTCTCCCGACTCCTGGGGCGTTACAAAATAGCGACGCACATCCTTCGGAGCAGAAATCGGCTGACGCTTGGCGAAACGCTGATTGAAACCGTGAAGCAGGCTACCGTCCGAGAATGCCACATTCGCAAACCGGGCAGTGGATATGGGAAGCTTGAGACTGGAGCGCATCAGGAACATCTCCATGATCCGCTTGCTCGCGCCCATCATGTTGACAGGGTTTGCCGCCTTGTCGGTAGAAACGCAGAAGTATTTCTTCGCGCCGGTAGCAAGTGCAAGATCAACCGTCTTGGTGGTGTTGGAGATATTGGTATCGATCATGCGCATCAACGTGAAGGGATCCTTCTCGCTTCTGACGTGCTTCAGCGCGGAGAGATTCAATACATAGTCGTAGCCGCCACTCCACTTGATGAGAGCTTCATACTCGACCGAACCGCAATCAATCGCAAAGGTACTGAAGTCCCCGTCGATGTAGCCAAGGGTACTTCTGATCTCCCTCACCAGCTCGACCATGTTGTTTTCGCTGATATCAACCACATGGAGCGTTTTTGGCTTGCGCTTGAAAATCTCCTTGGTGACAGCTTGCCCAATTGAACCAGCACCACCAACAACCAGAAAACGACTTTCCGAAACCAGACGCGACAACTCCGCCTCATGCTTGCGGATATCCGAGCCAAACAACTCTTCGGTACGGCCAATAAGATCAAGAATATTCATTCCGTCAAACTCCTACTTCAGCCATCGGTACACTGGAAGGGATGTTGACCACCCGTTCTTCCAGCCACAAGGAATTCTCAAGCCCGTCATGCTGACAGTGCTTGAACATCTCGAGCTTGGTCATAACCCGCCATATGGGCCTTGTCATGACGCCATTTCCGTTGGAATGCTTGAGCATGCGATCCCGCTCTTCAAGATCATCAACGAGAATGGCGTTTAGCCAGTAGTTCGACTTCGAGTCTGCCGGCTCACGAACGAAGGGGATTCCCTTGTCTGCAAAAAAATCCGCATATCGGGCGGCAAGACGACGCTTGATTTCGATGAATCCATCGAGTTGCTCAAGCTGAGCACAACCCAGCGCAGCGTTCAGATTAGGAAGACGATAGTTATAGCCAACCTGATCATGCACAAACTCATAGGGGTGAGGAACCTTGGCCGTCGTCGTAATGTGTTTCGCCTTGGCGGCAATCTCCGGACAATCAGTCACAATCATTCCACCACCACCAGTGGTAATGATCTTGTTTCCGTTGAAACTGAATGCACCAAGTAAGCCAAACGTGCCCGTATGCCTGCCCTTGTAGTAACTGCCAAGCGATTCCGCCGAATCCTCAACCAGGGGAATGCCATACTCTGAACAAATGGCCGCGATTTCGTCGATACGGCAAGGATGTCCAAAGGTATGCATGGGGACGCATGCGGCAAACCTCTTGCCCGTGCCCTTGTTGAAAGCCACGCCGTCCTTTAGCACGGCTTCCTGCTGCAAAAACGCCTTGAGCGCCACGGGACTCATTCCCAGAGTCTCGCGATCCACATCGACAAATACGGCCTCGGCACCGATGTACGAAATCGCATTGCAGGTAGCAATGAAGGTCAGGGCCTGTGTAATTACCTCGTCTTCTCGCGTCACGCCGGCCATCACCATCGCGATATGCAAAGCAGCCGTACCGTTGACAGTGGCAATGGCGTACTTGGCGCCAGTATAGGCAGCGATCCCCTTCTCGAACTCCGTAACCCGCGCACCTACGGAAGAGACGAAATTTGAATCAATGCACTCGGCCAGATAACTCTTCTCATTCCCGGAAAAAACAGGCCGATGAAGCGTCACACCCTCACCTGCATATATATTTTTTACGTATTCTTCAATTTCCGACAACACAAAGTCATTAAGACTCATTGCAGCCCCCATCAATAACAATTAATTTTTCAGAAGACGACTCTGAGCACCAAAACCAAAGATCAGGATTTAGTCATCAGGCCAGACAACAGGATCCCGTTCAGCGATTTTCTTCGGGCCAAGATAGATCCCCCAAGGATCAGTAGACTTGGCGATCGTTACACCTGCTGCAGCGACAGACCCCACCCCCATCGTCACATTTGGCAAAATTGTCACGTTCGCCCCGATGAAAGCGTCCTTCTTGATCAAGACTTTTCCCCTGATGACGTTCCGTTGATCTGCCGTCACCATCGGCCCTGAACAACGTGCACCATTCTTGAGAACCTCAGTGGAGGTAATAACATTTGAGTTTGTTGCAATGCAAGCGTAGTCCTCAATCTCGAAATCACCACCACCACTTATAAAAACTCGTGGAGCAATATGAACGCGTCGCCCTATATCTGCACGCTTGCTCATGATCATCACGTTCTTATCGATGTAAGAAAAATCTTTCAAAAAAACGCTCTTCGGATAGGCAAAGAATACATTTTGATCGATAAACACGTTTGAACCCATGTACCCGAGTTTCCGACGGTAATAGATCGCCCGAAAATACATACCTGCATATGAAGGCAAACCCCGCGCTCCATTTACAGTACGAAAAACAATCGAAGAGTAAATCGGGACAGGTGCCGCGAGAATCAACCCAAGTAGCAGCTCAAACAGGGCGAGCGGAATGACTACCAGCTTCCATTGCAACACCCTCTCGGCAAGTTGCAGCACTCCGGAAGCTCTCCCATGCTCTTTAATGGAAGAGTCATTAATATGCTTCAGCAGCAGATGATCGAAAACGAGACGCATACCCTAATCCTTTACACAAGCATCGAACAGCTCTGAGCCATTAGGCCTTCACAGCAACCGCTTTAAAAACGCGGCAGAATTTCTCGACCCCACGGCTAAACGACAGGTGCTTTTCATAGTAGTCACTGCCGCGTCGCGCCATGTTCTCGCGCTCACTTTTGTCCAAGGCATACATTTCAAGCACGGCCTTGGCGATGGACTCAGGATCTTCCGATGCGGCGATCCTGCCACAATGACTCTCTCTGACCAAATGTGCGGCATCGCCATCTACTGCCATCAGAATAGGCCGCCCAACAGCCATGTAAGCCTGAGTCTTGGATGGAATCGTCACCTCGAAAAGCGGGTCTTTTTTTAAATGTACCAACAGGACATCCGCCCCGCGTAGAAGCGGCCCCACTTGAGACATGGGCACAGAATCGCGAAAGGACACATTGCTCAAACCCGTGCTCTCGGCAAGCGCTTTGAGTCGGGGCACTTCAACGCCCCCACCCAGAAAATCGAAGGACACCGCAGGCGCCACTTTCTTGACAATTTCCGCAGCACGCAGCACGGACTCCAGCGACTGGGCTTTACCCATGTTTCCGGCAAACAACACCGAAAACTTCTTTTCAAGAACGCTGTGCGAAAGGCCTGGGCTGCTATCGACAATCGCCCCTTCGTCACACCAGTTATAAATCACATCAATCTTTTGCTCAGGAACGCCCCTCTCAATCAGCAAGCGCTTAAACCCGGGCGACAAGACAACGAGCCGATCCATACACCGATATACGGCCTTGCAAACACTTCCAACCAAGGACAAGGCCTTGGGGTTGTTCAACATTCCCGTGGCACGCAGCGTATCGGGCCACATATCCTGGATGTCGTAGACCACCGGGGTGCGGCGAAAGAATCGAATAACGGCGGCAGCCATGCCAACCGTCAGCGGCGGATGGTAGGCATAAATAACTTCGGCGCGCCGGGCAAAGAAAACGCCATACACCATCGCCGATGCCGCGAAACTGAGGTAATTCAATACCCGCTTGATGGCGCTTTGGTCGTGGTTTGGATATAGCGGAACGCGCGTGACCGACACCCCATCAATGATCTCCCTCTGCAGGAGCCGCATCCGATAACCCGGGTACAGCTTGCCCCCCGGGTAATTCGGAAATCCGGTCAGGACTTCAACGTCGAAGCCCTGCTTGTGAAGCTCCCGGGCAAACGCCAGCCCCTTGAAAGTGGGCTCAGGGTCAAACCACTGCGTTAGCAACAATATCCGCACAACAAACCTTTATCAGTACTTCTTCCAGACCACGCGATTCACGTAATCCGTATAGCTGTGAATGATCCGGACAACCTTGTCGGACACGTTGGGCATGCTGTAGTCACCCACTTGCCGCAAAATCCGGGCGTCACCAGACGGCTGGTCTTCAAGAATGGTCAGGGCCTGCATGACACGCTCGGTGTTCATGCCGGTCATCATCACTGCGGCCTCCTCCATACCCTCGGGGCGCTCATGGGCATCGCGAAGGTTGAGGGCCGGAAAGTTCATGATCGACGACTCTTCGTTGATCGTGCCGCTGTCCGACATAACCGCCTTGGCGGTGAGCTGCAGCTTGTTGTAATCCGTGAAGCCGAGGGGCTTAAGCAGGCGAACCAGCGGATGAAACTGGGCCCCCATGGCATCAACGCGCTTCTGGGTGCGGGGGTGCGTCGAAACGATTACCGGCATCTGGTACTTTTCGGCTACCGCATTGAGCGTTGCCACCAAGGCAACAAAGTTCTTGTCGGAGTCGATGTTTTCTTCCCGGTGGGCGCTCACCACAAAGAACTGCTGCGGCTTGAGTTCCAGGCGGTCCAGCACGTTGGAAGCCTCGATACCCTCACGGTAGAAATTGATCACCTCGAACATCGGGCTGCCGGTCTTGATGACCATGTCGGGCGGCAGACCTTCGCGCAGCAGGTATTCGCGGGCGATGCTGCTGTAGGTGAGGTTGATGTCGGCGGTGTGGTCGACGATGCGGCGGTTGATTTCTTCCGGCACACGCATGTCGAAGCAGCGATTGCCCGCTTCCATGTGGAAGGTGGGAATCTTGCGGCGCTTGGCCGGCAGCACAGAGATACAGCTGTTGGTGTCGCCCAGCACCAGCATGGCGTCGGGCTTCTCTTCGGCCAGCACCTTATCCACCGCAATGATCACGTTGCCGATGGTTTCGGCGCCGGTGGAGCCGGCAGCATTAAGGAAGTGATCCGGCTTGCGCACACCCAGATCATCAAAAAAGATCTGGTTCAGCTCGTAATCGTAGTTCTGGCCGGTATGCACCAGCACATGCTCGCAATAGTCGTCCAGGCGAGCCAGCACGCGAGAAAGCCGGATGATTTCCGGACGGGTGCCAACAACGGAAACAACCTTAAGCTTCTTCATGGCTTCACCTTCATGGCAAACGTATCGGGCTTCTCGCGGTCAAAAATCTCGTTGGCCCACAACATCACGATCATTTCGTCATCGCCGATGTTGGTAATGTTGTGCGTCCAGCCGGGCACCGTTTCCACAATGCGGCCTTCACCACCCTTGGTCACCAGCTCGTGAAGCTCGCCAGTGACGATCTGCCGGAAACCGAAATGCGCCGTCCCCTTGAGAACCATGAACTTCTCGGTCTTGGTGTGGTGATAGTGCTCGCCCCGGGTTACGCCCGGATGTGACGTGAAATACGAAAACTGTCCGCAATCAGGCGTCTTGAGCATTTCCACAAAGTCGCCACGCGGATCGGAATGCTTTACCACGCTATAGGCAAAAGCCTCCGGGGGCAAAAAGCTGAGGTAGGTGGAATACAGCGCACGCACAAGGCCGGTGCCAACGCGGTCGGTAATCATCGACGCGCGGCTCGCGGCAAAACCGCGAATGGTGTCGGCCAATTGCCCCACCGTGGTGTCGTACTCCGGCCCTGCAGTCACAAAGCCGCTCGCCTCGGGCTTGGTCAGCAAGCCGACAAAAGCCTCCACCACATCGTCCACATAAACCAGCTTCACCGGGGCAGCCGGATCATTGATGGTGATGTCGATACCGCGGGCAATGTTGTTGCAGAAGGTGGCCACCGCCGAGTTGTAATTGGGGCGCGACCACTTGCCGAACACATTGGTCAGCCGATAAACGTAAACCGGCGCACCCGTGCTCTTGCCGTGCTCAAGCAGCGCATTTTCGGCTTCCCGCTTGCTCACGCCATAGGGGTTGTCGAGCGCGGCCTGGGTGGAGGACGACAGCACGACTGGCGCCTTGTTACCGGCGTCCGCAAGAATCCTGCACACCGTTTCGGTCAGGCCCGTATTGCCTTCGGCAAACTCGCTGACCTCCTTGGGCCGATTCACCCCGGCCAGATGGAACACAAAGCCGGCACCCGCCAGGGCAGCCTGCAAATCAGCAGGCGTCGACTCAAGCGTGATTCCCACCACATCGGTGTAACCCAGCTCGCCAAGACGCACGGAAAGATTGCGGCCGATAAACCCGTCGGCCCCGGTGATCACGATACGCATTGCCAGTCAGTCCTGGGCTTCGGCGTTCTCGCCGCGAGCAATCTTCTGCATGAAGTCGAGCTTGAGCAGCAGCTTGGTCATGCCGTCCACATCCAGGCGCTCGGTGTTGTGGGAGGTGTACTCCACGGCTTCGGTGATCTTCTGCTCGCCCTCTTCCATGAACTTGTCGTAGTTGAGGTCGCGGCCATCAGCCGGCACGCGGAAATAGCCGGGCAGATCTTCTGCACAGGCACGCTCTTCACGACTCAGCAGCGCCTCGTAAAGCTTCTCGCCATGGCGGGTGCCGATGACGCGCACTTCGTGCTCCGGCTTCTTCATGAGGCCGAGAATGGCCTGGGTGAGAACCTCGACGGTGGCTGCCGGAGCCTTCTGCACAAAGATGTCGCCATTGTTGCCGTTGGTGAAGGCGTACAGCACCAGATCCACCGCATCGTCCAGCGTCATCATGAAACGGGTCATGTTGGGATCGGTGATGGTGATCGGCTTGCCGTTGCGCACCTGATCCACAAACAGCGGAATCACCGAGCCGCGGGACGCCATCACGTTGCCGTAGCGGGTGCCGCAAACGACGGTGCCGGTGCCCTCCAGGTTGCGGGAAGCAGCAACCATCACCTTCTCCATCATCGCCTTGGAGATACCCATGGCGTTGATCGGGTACACCGCCTTGTCGGTGGACAGGCACACGACGCGCTTGACCTTATTGGCGATGGCCGCCTCGATCATGTTCTCGGTGCCGAGCACATTGGTGCGTACTGCCTGCATCGGGTGGAATTCGCAGGACGGAACCTGCTTGAGGGCAGCGGCGTGGAAAACGTAATCAACACCGCGCATCGCGGTCGCGATGGAGTGCGGATCGCGCACGTCACCGATGTAGAACTTCAGCTTGCGGTTGTTGTAAAGCTTCCGCATGTCGTCCTGCTTCTTCTCGTCACGGGAGAAGATGCGGATTTCACCGATATCGGTATTGAGGAAACGGCGAAGAACGGCGTTGCCGAAAGAGCCGGTGCCACCGGTAATGAGAAGAGTCTTTCCAGCAAACATAAATCACCTCAAATATAAAAATCAATTCTCTAATTGACGCTTGATAATATCCACATAAGCAACAGCGCGATCTTTGCTACCGGACAAGGACATGACATGCCTGTATGCTCGATCTATGAATGCATCCCGCTCCGAGAGCGGCATTTGGGCAAACCACTGATGGATCGTCTCAGCAGCACTTCCGGCATCCAGTGGATCGAAGTACCGAGCATTGTCCCCACAGCAATCTCTTACAAACCCCTTGGCGGACGCGAAGAGAGGCCGTCGCATAACCATTGCCTCAAGGGGAGTCGCAGAGAAACATTCAAGCAGACTGGGAAAAACTACTCCGCTCATAGCACTGTAAAAAGTTGGGCATTGCGCAGAGCTGATTGGACCCACATTTACAATAGTCTGCCTAAAACCCTCGCTTCTACTCATCCACTCTTCATCATTCAATGTGACGAAGAACCGATAATTTATTTTCGATATCCTCTTCAACTCCAGGGCTATATCCAAAAGAAGATCAATGTTCTTGTGCGGATAAGCTCTCGTCACATACCCTAAGCTAACGAAACCTTCCTCACGATCAAGTCCAGATATACATTCCCACTTTTCGGGATTTAGAAAAACCCGTGAAAAGCAGTTGTGTACAACATCTATATTCCTGGATGAATAGCCAAGATAACCCGACAACCTTTCCTTGACATGCTCAAGTTCGACAACAAGCCGACTCGCCCGCCTGAAAAATAGCCATTGAACAATAAACTTAAGCCTAAGCACGGCCCGCTTACTCAAGGAGATTCTCAACGCCACTTCATTGTCGGGATAGAGAATCCAGGACTGCGCGAACCCTATAATATGATTTGGAATATCTCTGAAAAGATAAAGCGGACCAAACAAGGTGAATACAAGATCAAAACCCTGAAATCTTATGCTGTTTTTTTTCGTGAGGGCTTCCAAACCTCGCACATCAAACACTTCATATTTATAAAATACTTTACTCACAAAACCGAGAGAGAGAAGATTCGCATCGACTGCGTTCGAGACATACAAAGTCACATCACAGCCGGGCAACTGATCCAAAATTTCGGCAAGCTCGGCAATAAATGACGTAGCCACCTGAACCCCACCTCCAGTGTGTAAGTTGGAGGCATTTATCAAAACTCGCTTCATATGGACATACCGCCTCGGACAGCAAAATTTCAAAAAAATGATGTCAATCCTACCTTGGTCTCGACATGGGCCCTTCGTCGTACATGGGCATAACTGACTTTGAAAGAACTGCTGCAGCTACCTCGAGGAAGCGCGATGCAGCCACCGACGGAGACCACACCTCAGACATGGAACGGATCGCTTCTATGCCGAGACGGCGCCTCAACGCATCATCACTAGCAAGAGACACTAATTGAGCACTCAAACCTTGCGAATCGCCGGGGCTGAATAAAAACCCGTTAATTCCGTGTTTAATGATTGCGGCACCAGCACCAGTTGCCTTGCTAGCAACGACAGCGCACCCACATGACATCGCCTCATTCACAACGGCGCCCCATCCTTCATATGCTGAACTCGGCAGCACATACACATCATTCTCACTCATTATCGACGGAATCTCGGACGCCGATACTGAATCGCGAATAACAAAAGAGTCTCGATCCAACAACCGGCCTGCCAATTTCTCCAGGCTAGCACGCTCCGGCCCGTCGCCGATCAGAGTCAGCTTCAAGTCGGCACCACCATTTATTGCAGCGGAAACTGCTCTAATCAGTGTATCGACCCGTTTCCAACCCAGCATTCGCCCGACCCAAAGAAGCTTAAGTTGCGGACCAGCATTTATAGTTTTGTGTAGATGATCCGATACATCAGGAAAATAACCCCAACGCCAAGTCCGGCCAACCATTTCCGACAACACGGCAATGTCTCGTTCGGCATACGGCCCCACGGGCAAATAATGGAATAGCGGGTGATCAGCAACAGCACGAAACTCCCTAACAATTTTAAGGATTTTAGGTGAAAGTAGTCTGATCTTCCCAATCGGAGGCTTCCACCATCGCTCAGACATATAAAAGCAAACCTTGCCTTGAGCGAGACGTTCGCCCATTCGGGTGAACCTTCTCTCACCACAAATTACCACGTCCGCCTCATCCCACCACTGCTCGAACGCAATCCGGTCAGCCTCGACCTCACCAGCCCTAAAAATCCATGGATCGCCAAATTCGCTCGCCCACCCCAGGCGAAGTCTCTCCTGGTCAGGAACCGCCGTTGCAGCAAACCGAAAATTATCCTCCCCAACGACTTTAGCAATCTCGCGAGCGAGCGGAAGTTGGTGATGACTAACAAGATTTGAAACCTGAAGAACTCGCATGTAACTTTATTCCCCAACCATGCGGTAGCGCCCCTCATGGGGCACCCAAAACTTAATTGGCTTACATGGATTACCGACTGCAATGCACTCAGAAGGAATATCTGAGACTACAACACTCCCAGCACCAATCACGGCCTTCCTTCCGATTTTCACACCCGGCAAAATGGTACTGGCAGCACCTATCCACGATCCATCTCCAATTTCAACATCAAGACCAAAACCATCACCTGCAGCACGGGGCCCCTGCATATCAATTTGATGGGTTCCGCTAACAACCGTAACCCGCGGCCCAATATCCACGTAATCGCCAATAGAAATACGCCCGTCTTTCGCGCCAGCAATTAAAACCTGGTGACCAATAAATGTATCCTCACCTATATGCACTGTTTCCGCAACAACCCTAGCAGATGAAACGATTCGCACTGAACGATTGCATTCAACTCCAGCCCATTTTAGCAAGCGAGCACGAAATGCATACCAACGTGTAAGCGGAGTAAAAGAAAAAACAAAAGCAACAAATTGAAGCCTGATAGAATTTCTAAGCAAAACGGCCTCCCTAACTTTCCACACCTAAAGCCCTAAAAAACTTCGCCTGGTTTCTAGCCCGAGAGTGATTCTGTTCAGCTGCGTCCCAGCCAGAACTGATCAAACGCTCAATCACCGCTTTATTCTCCAACAGCTCGTAAATCGCATCAGCAAGAACCGTAATCGATCTCTCAGAGACTACTCGCCCCCAAGATAAATTTTTTGCATACTTAACCACACCTGTTTTTTCCGCACCATAAACAAGTATTGGCTTTTTACTAAGCATAAAAAGATGCGACTTTGAAGAAACTGATAGCTCGATGGCCGAGACAAAGTCTTCTTCAAAGCCTTCCGCCAACAATAAAACATCAGCACCTTTCAAATATGATGGGAGTGCATCATGTCCAGGATCAGGATAAACATCGATGTATTTAGCACTCTCAACCGCTGCGCGGCCGGGCCGATAAATTGCAGACGAAAATACAGCAAGCCTTATGTCCAGACCTCGACGGCTAAGCGCCTCACATGCCCTATCGATATCAAGCAACAGCGGGAGTCGATATTCATTAAAAGTACCTATAGCAACGATCGTGCGAGTCGGTGACATGCTGACCTTTATAGGTTTTGCCGAAAGAAAGCGCTCAGCGTTATCTGTGTGGTCAAAAGTAAAAAAATTCTTACCGTAACGCCTCTTGTACTCCTCGGCCATCGGGAGGCCGAATGCACAGGGAATGTCTGCAGCGGCAAAAAGATTGCGGGCCGCGCGTGAAACGAACGGCCGGACTACCCATCGGAATATTTTGCTCTCACCCAGCAATCCCGAATAAAGATACTTTGGCCAGTCATCAGTGGTCAGCACTGCGAGCTTCGCCCCCGTTTCTTTCTTAAGCATGAGGGGCAGCCAGCTAAAAGTCAGGTTGTAGCCTTGGGCCAGGATCACATCGGGCTTAAACTCATTCACCCAATCAAGCATCTCTCTTGAAAGCTTCGGCCGAAAAACCAACTCGTACAAGCCTGTTTCCACCAGCAATGAATTGACTACTCTTTTAAGCAGCCCTTCACGCCGGACTACTCCAGACGGAGTGATACCTGGCGCATTACTGCTCGCGATCTGATTTGGCCTAACTCGATAAAAAAGATCACCGAGAACTCTTTCCTGTGGCCCTAGGCAATAATAATGGGCAAAAAAACCGCTATCGCCCGTATCGCCGCTACTAAATATCTGAGCCAGATTATCTTTTGGCCACTCAGCACCAAAGAGATTCCGCAAAAAAAGGCCGTTATTGTACAAATCATTTGCATTGATTCGCCCAAGTGCAACAACCAGTACTTTTGGAAATTTCGGCGACACCATTTTTAATAGCCCAGTAACAAACACAACTCTCGCAACTACGTAAGTCTAAAAAGATTGGCACTAAAGATATCAGGTCAATCTCTTCTCGCATCTAGCTCCGGCTATTCCCCATAAACAGCAGTACGCGCTAAATACACTAACAAATCCATCAAGAATTGGCTCTACAAAAAAAAGCAAATTAAATCCAACGAACAAGCAAACTAAAGAAGTCAAAAAAATCATGCTATATCGGTTTCTCCGAATGGCCAAGTAAAAAGTCATAGCAGATCCGAAAGAAATACCCAAAGACATAATAAAACTTATCCATCCACCGTTTCGCGCTGCATCAAGCCAAAAATTATGAGAATAGCCATTAATGTCTATCCCCCACCCAAAAGGGCTTTCACTTAAAAGAATAAGTGCGTTGCTCCACTTATCTGTCCGACCTCCAGCCGTTGATGAGCCAAATTCATCATCATCAAGACGATCCTGAAAGTAATTAAAAATGTCAAAACTACTTTCCATGTATTCAAAGGCGGAAAAAGCGACTACGGTAACAAAAGACATAACAACTACTGTTAATAAAATACCGTTTTTCTTTCCATTCAAAATCAAACTAATAATTAGCATAACTATGCCGATCACAAACTGCGTTCGCGAACCTAGTCTTAAAGCAACAAATAAGCCTAACAAGAAAAACAAAAAAACTACAATTCTCTGAGTCCATCCAAAAGTTCTATCCGCAGCGAAAACCACCCCTCCCATTGATGTCAATACAATCAATGTGCCACCTAAAACGGTTGCGCTAATTTCCTGACCTTCAGAGCCATACGTTTCAATACTTCGCCCGCCGCCTACAAATCCGTAACTCATAACATCTTGGACGACGCCTAACGCAGCCATTGAGGCTAGCATGGCCCCTATTATTAGATATCCGAAGAAAAGATCACCATCATCAATCGTCTTATAGCCAAACCATTTACCACCCGCATACATCATTGGTGGGACAAGAAGCAGAGAATAGCTTACTTCAGTCTTGCCAAAAGGATCGAATGATGAGAAAACAAAATACAAAACAGTAAAAGAAAAAACAAAAAAGAATCTAGAATCAAAACATCTCGGTGCAATTTTTCCACCTAAAAAAACAATAGCCGCACCTAGAGAAATTGCTTTTATAACTCCAAATGAATTCCCAAAAAAAACAATTAGAATAAAAAGCAAAGGCCAAAACTGCCCCCTTAGTCTTGAAAAACGTTTCATTATCTAAAATAAAACTGTAAATATTTTTACGTTATCGATATGCACCAGAAATTTTTTCGTACGCAGCCATGACGCTCTTCCTATTTTCATCCCTATTATGACGGCTTACAGCTTCCAAAATAGCAGCATCAGACATACTCCTTGAAAGCGGTTTGCTATAGAAAACACAACGAATATGCGAAGCTAGCATTTCGTGCTCTTCAAAGCGATAAACCAAAGCTGACGCTTTTGATTTCAACATAAATGGGACTCCGCCAACGTATGAAGCAATTGACGGAACACCAAGAATCTGAGCCTCGCCCAATGAATTCGGACTATTTTCTATACTGGAGGGACAGATGAACACATGCGCGTCAAGGTAAGCTTTTTTCATTGAGACGGCATCGAGAGGACCTAGAAACTCAACGTGCTTCTCCAAGCCGTACTTTTCAATAAGTTTCTTAATGTAAATACCATATCCACTCCTGCGTAAACGTTGGGATAAAGTCGTAGATGCGACAATGTCAGGCCCAGCGATTCTTATCTTAATTGTCGAAAATTCAGATTTTAAAATAGCCGCGGCTTTTATAACCTGATGTAATCCTTTAAGAGGATACGAGCCCTGACTCAAAAATATTGAGTAGCGGTCACATTCATCAAGACTCCATTTTGACCCACAGTAGAACTCATCGCGCAAGGACTCGTTACAGAAGTAGTAGGGCACTCCAGGTCGAATTGTGTTTACGTGGTCAAAATCCCAATCAGTTCGCCCAATTACAGCATCCACCTTTTGAATATATTCAACTTCAGTCAAGCCACGCTTAAAAAACTTCTCTTTCGCCTGGAAAATCGTATCACGACGCAAAATATCTCTCAGCGTGATGCTAGACAGTACGTCCCTTACAGTCATTCCTGCTAGGTAATACCTATAGTAGACAGACACAAGCCCTTGTATAGAAACGACATACTTGAGGCTTGGGCAAGCTTCCATCAAAGTCATTCCATAACTATATTCTGTCCCGTGGATATGAACGAGATCTGGCCGAAGTACCGCAACCATTCTCTTCCAGGAGCCGACTTCACCGTTACCGTCTTTTCCACGTGGAATCAGGAAATACTGGATTCCATTGATACTAAATGAAAGAAAATCGCTTCCACCATATACAGTGGCCACGGCGAGACGGAGCTCGCTCTGAGCCAGGTCGCGGGCAAGCCCGTACATCCAGCCCCCAAAAACAGGCACAGGCTCACCAATGTGCCTGGCAGCATCCGGGAAAATGGTGTTGGCGATCCAGAGAACTATCATCGAATTCGAGCTCCACGCAGTAATGCCTTGATTTTTCCGGAAACTCGCTGCGAAAAAGAAGGCTTCAGGGCATCGTAATATGCGATGACTCTTTCAATCCCTAAATTACTCTCCGAGATATCGCCTGAAAAATTCGGATTTGCATTTTTGCAAAGCACCGGTACAGAGTGGACCTTGTCGCTCTCACGTCCATGAGTACCTGATCCATCAAAACCAACGTTGTCCACGTAACTGGTGGATGGATTCAGACATAGCCCATTATTTTTGAAAATCGTTGCGTACCAGAAAATAGCCCAGGTATTGATACGTTTTCTCTGATTATTAAGAACTTGACTCCAGAAAACACCGCTATTGTTGAGGTCAAAGGCATTAATCATCTTGCGGTCGAACTCGGCGATCAACTTCTCAGGGTTCTTCTCAAAATGCACCCAACGGTCGCCCCAGGTAGCCCAGCCCCAGCAGTTCATTACGCGCAAGAAGAAAGCATCTCCCAAACCATTACTGTCGATGGGATAGTTCCAGCCACTGATGTGCCATACGCCCTTATCAATTTCGTATCGACTTAAGGCTGCATTCATAAAGGTGAGGAATTGAGGACTGGTCAAAATATCATCCTCGAGTACGATTACCCGCCCGTATCGTCTGCAAACATCCGTCACACCTTCGATAATGTTACGCGCTAATCCATAGTTCGTTGCTCGCTCGATCACCTGAACGCTACGAAATCCCGATGAGGCCTTAGCAATCAAGCGGACTTGAGCCACACTATTAGCTTCTCGTTCGTTTCTAGCAGCATCGGCAAAAATAATAAGATCACTTTCTGCTGCAAGCGGGTTGGCGGAAAGTGCCTCAAGCGTTCTTTTGGTATGATCAGGTCGTGAAAATACAAACAGCACAATAGGCGCGTAAGCCGATTCGCTCATAGATTACCCCTGCGCTCAATCATACTCACTAGATCCATAGCGACAGATTGAATAGTCAAAAATCTAGCATACGCCTTCAAATCGCCATCGAAAGCTCTATTACGCATAGACTTTAATACCTCGCCCCCCCCTAGAAGTTCGGCGAACTCATCAACATTAGAATTAGCGGAAAAGAATGGATAAAATGAATGATCTCCACACTTCTTTACTGCGTTCAAATTAAACTCAAAATCAGAGAGCTGATAGCGCTGAGGCAGCAATGCAGACATCTTAAAACGTCGAAGTGCTCTTGCTATAAACAGCATTCCGTTCTCGAAGCTGCTTCCAATAGCCGAAATTCCGTTGCTATTTGAAGGAACTTTGGCAATATCGGGATAATGGTACTGGAACATTAATTCAACCGCCCGCCGATCGATGAGATGCTTCTCATCCAGAGACATAAAGAAATTAATGTACTCAGCACTCATATGAGGGCTCGAAACCGCACAGAGCCACTCAAGTGTTCGAGGATAATAGCTAATAAAATTACGCTGCCTCGTGATTACATCAAATAGAATTGCTTTCTGAGCCACACCGCCTTCCAGCCGGTTAAAAGCGGCACGAAAACGTTTTTCCGCCGCATTTATATAGCCTTTACCAGAAAATATAGGGATATTCTCTAAATCCTCTTCACTCCAAAATTTGCTCTGAGCAAATTTGTTCATTGCGCCGGTCAAGCTAGCTTTGTCATCTTCTATTGCTAAAAGTCGATTATGCTGACCGGCAGGAACTCCAGTCATGAATCCAGATGTCAAAACTGCGTTTGGAGATAACCCAAATTGATCTTTAATTTGCTCGAAAAATTCCATCTGATACATGCCATGCATGTGCACAGATGCGCCAAAGATACTCGCAATGTCTTCGAGATAGCGTCGCTCGAGAAACTTGCACGGAAGCTCTACATGCTCCCAGGAGACATTGTATCTGCCTGCAAGCCGCCGCCCCGCTTCAACCTCGATTGAGCCCTTTGAACCATAGGTAAAGCAGCGGGTCTTCCGCCGAAGTGAATCGTTTGTCGCCAATACGGCAAAGATCATTCTCGAGTCATAGCCGCTGCTTAAAGGCAAAATGATCTCGTCTGCATCAGAAAGAGATCTGGTTACAAGCTCTTGGTTAAGTAAATATAGGTCTCGGGCGACTGCAGCATCCGAATACGCATGTCTATCCTGCGTGACGCATACGCTGTTCAAACACCTTATGGACCTCAGTTTTCCATCGTTCGAAAAGTGAACTCGTGTATCAGGTAGCATTTGCTCGATATGACACCAAGCAGTCTCTTCCCAAATTAAATGACTGTAATGCATGAAGCCATACAAGCCTTCAGAATTCAAATCATTAAGCGTAGACGAAGAGCCTTTGACAACACATGGCTCGATATTCGAAATTAGAAGACCATCTCTCTCCGAATAGAAAGTGGCGACAGCCCCAGCGTAATCGTTTTCTAGAGAAACACCTTCAGGACTTATTTCTACACTAAGAAAGCGATCCCATTGGTAAGAGTGACCGGCCAATCGCCCAAGCACGAAACTACCCTGACACTCCATCGCTTCATTACGGTTAGTTTTGCTCGTTACCAGTACGAGCCTAAAGCCATAATATTCTTGAGTAGTTAGCCTCAAGGAGAAACGTTGCGCAAGGCGTTCGAGATGAGCTAAAGCTTTATTAAACTGCTCATCAGCAACATTTTTAGCTATAAGAAATGCTTTAACCATAACGATAAAGTACCAATTATTTAAATCTGATAATTCGCCTTAGGCCCACCAGCCCATGAATAATTTTTTTGCCCACCTCATTGGATTGAGTGATGTAGCAAACATCTTGACTGCAGGCCTTGTCTCTTTAAATAGACAGGGAGCAATGACTGCGGTCGTGGCCTGAGCCATAACGGAACCTATCGCGGCACCAACCAGCCCATAAATTGGAATCAAAACATAATTCGCTACTAAATTTACTATCAAAGCAATAATTATATAGCGGTGCGTATATCTCTGAAGCCCCTCGCTCAGTACCCATGGCCCTCGCGCAATACCCATAGTCACAAAGACACCTGCCCAAATCTGAATCGACAAAACCTGACCTGCCTCTGCGTAACCATCTCCGTACAGAGACCGAACGACCCATGGAGACATAAATGTCATTACCAGAGCTACTAACAATGAAACCGAAATTAAGTAATCGTAAAGCAACTGAATTGTCGGGAGATACCTAGGATCGTTACGTTTTTTCAGGTCAACAATACTCGGAAATAAGGAGTTGACGATCACGGTCGGAAAGAAATACCAAACTTCGCTAATTCTTGCTGCAGCAGCGTAAATACCAACCTTTTCACTACTGAGCATTCCACCCAGCATAATTTGATCGATCCGCATGTACATCATTACGGCCAGCCCAGAAAGAATAAGTGGCCAGCTATCTGAAAGTAACTCGCACGCGCGCTGGTATTGCCAACGCAAATTACGTATTTTCTGACCATCTGCAACATAGGCATAAAACAGCCAACTTGAAACTAGAAAAGACTCAACTAAAAATACATAAACAAATGCAAGCAATGATTCGCTATTTAGAATCAGAAACACCTTAACCAGCGTCATAAAAAGAAAAACGCCGTTCTCGATCCAAACAACTACTTTTGACTGAACTTTGCTTTCAAACCAATATTTGACGATATCACTTGCCCTAAAAACCATAGCGGTCCCCAAAATGAGAACTATGATCTTTAGAACTTCATCGTCAGGCTTAGCATATTCAATGCTGACCAGCGCGAGAATTGTGCCTACGAGGCCACCTAGCGTCTGAAGGACAAATGCGGTTCCTAAAGTGGCGTCTTTATCTGCCGGATTTCGGACAAGATCGCGGACCACGATGCCGTTAAGGCCGAGA
>ERZ650311.599-NODE-599-length-21571-cov-8.793503_pt1 | contig 21571 bp, 21 predicted proteins | sample MGYA00376247_ERZ650311 | MGnify/ENA primary metagenome ERZ650311 (study PRJEB26733, sample SAMN07839324) | wastewater metagenome | biome: small river; feature: stream; material: water | place: USA: North Carolina | collected 2016-07-28 ...
GCCTAATCAACACTAACTATTAAAAAACCCCGCCGGGTAACTGGCGGGGTTTTTTATTTCACTTTTTCGGAAGTGGCGGGATCTCGCCAACCTTTAATTTACGAGCATTAACCTCATTTACAGGAGATAAATCCTTTCCAGCTTTCCATGCATCGAGATACTTCCATGGCAGAACTTCGCCGCGACGAACCCACCAAATATCAGCAGGAGTTGGCCAAGAAATTCCAAAGTGTAAATGTGGAGCAGTTCCACGAGCGCTACCTGTTGCACCAACCGCACCAAGCACCCGACCTGCTTTAACAGTGACACCTGGTTGAATGCTTGATGGAATTGAACGCAGATGAGAGCCGTAATAGCGAACTCCATCCACACCAATAATGGAAACGTAGAGACCGCCACGATCAATACCAAGATTAGTTTTACCGCTCCACAAATCTGTGCGGTTAACCTCATCGATCACACCATCTATAGGTGCAATGAACTTACAACCCGCTTTGGTCAAAATATCTGTTGCTGCATAATCATGGTGTGCTCTCGCGTAATTAACAGCACAATCGGCAACTGGAAAAAGATATACCGGAGCAGCATTAGCTGGAACAACTGTTACTCCCAATAAGAGTGCAGCGCTCAGAATCGCCTTTAACTTCATGTGATTAGGCTAGTGCTGCACGATCCAATTTCGCGGTAACCGCCATGTGAGGAACAGTGAGCGCCCACACAACAACAAGTGCCATCCAAAAAAACTCATCGGTGAAATCTTTGCCACTTAGTGCCAAACCTGCGGCAACTACAAATGTTCCTATGAGTGCTGGTAAACCAGGGATAACCGCCTTTGCAAAGGATTTTTTGAGTTCGCCTGAATTGAGCGCTTGTAAGCTCTTTGGAAGTGCCAGGGTTAATCGCGCTGTATGTCTCATGGCGTGCCAGCATCCAAAATAGACCGCAAATGCGATTAGTGGCGGCGTTATAAGTGCCAAGGCCAAGAGTAAAGCAAGATCAAGAGCTTCTCTGAATCGCTTGGAGATTGTTAGAACAATAAATGCAAGTATTGAAAATGCACTTACTAAAAATAGGATTTGAGAGTCAAAACCCTGATGCCAATTTATCAATGCCGGGTTTACCTTGGCTAAAGCATCGGTGCTAGCTGAGTTTACGAGTGGAATAAAGACAGGTGTAAATCCAGCAGCCGGTATATATAGAAATCTATTCAAAGGTCTTTGGATTGAGCCTCTCTTATCTATTTCGTGAATAAAGGCGGCATCTCCAATTCCAAAGTGAACAGCGCTCATTAGCAAAACTAAACAGAAACCAATGATGTTAAATCTAAGAATTCCGATAACAGCGATTACAGCGACTGCAACATAAACGGTTACAAAGATCGCCATCTTCTTCGGTTCATTCTTGGGCAAGGTAATCAAATGATCTAAGGCACCATGCGGAATTCCAATTGCTAGTGCAGTTATTGCAAGAACAATCTGCCAGCCAAGTGAGTTTTCACCCAATAATCCAGAAAAGAGTAGCGAAAGAATAATTGCAGCCGCTACTGAGGCGCTTGAGAACAATCGCACCTTATTAAATAGCTTTACCGCGTTTTCCTGCATGTCTCCCCCGTTTTCAGTAACCCTATCAAAGCCAGTTATGAGAAGATCTGTTGTGCAAAAATTTGGCTACATGGCGATGCTCGCCTTTACGGTGTTTGGCTCATTTTGGCTTGAAATTTTTCTCAAGACCAGCGTTTTGCGGCGATGGAAGAGAGCACTTCTTAGCATCCTGCCAGTGAGTACTCTCTTTTTAATTTGGGATGCTTATGCAATTGCTCAAGGTCATTGGTTCTTCAATCGAGATCGAATGTTGGGTATTTATGGACCATTTAATATTCCCTTAGAGGAGTTCCTATTTTTCATCATTGTCCCCATGGCGGCTATTTTGACGATCGAAGGCGTTACCACTGTTAAGCCTCATCTGCGCGAGAAAGAGTTTGGAAAGGATGATGATCAATGATTTATAGCGATATTGCCATTGCTGCTTTTTGTATCTCAATCATGGTTGATCTATTTCTTTTTAAAAACTCACTTCTGACCCGCCTAGCCTTTTGGCTTTCATACATGATTATTCTTCCCTTTCAACTTCTTACTAACTGGTGGTTAACTCATTATCGAAGTGATGGAAAAGCGATTGTCATGTATGACCCAAACTCGATTATCGGAATCCGAGTAGCAGCCGCACCACTAGAGGACCTGTTATTTGGTTTTGCCCTAGTTTTATCAGTAATGGGCATGTGGGAGTTCTGGGGACGCAGAGGATTCCAGCGCAACAAAAAACTGCAGTAAAGTTCAGCACGTTAGGGGCGGTAGCTCAGTTGGTTAGAGCCCGGAACTCATAATTCCGTCGTCGTCGGTTCGAGCCCGACCCGCCCCACTCCATCTAGCAATAGGAGCATTCAATGTCTCGCACTGTAAAAAAGTGGACAGCAAAGGATGCATCGCGCTGCATCATCACTCCTTCAGATTTAGACCATAAATACAGTCGTGGAGTGCTTGGAATCATTACAGGTTCTGCACGTTTTCCAGGTGCTGCTGTTCTGACTTCATCTGCAGCATCAGTCACTGGCTTAGGAATGATTCGTTTTCATAGCTCATCAGGACTTGCCCATCTTGTTCTACACACAACGCCATCAGTTGTTGTTCAACCAGGAAAGGTCACTGCATGGCTTGTAGGTAGTGGAATCGAAAGCAAGAAATACTCTGATTTCACCACCTGGTTACGTCATCGTTGGTTCAAATTAACTACCTTGCAATCAGTTCCGACTGTGTTAGATGCAGGTGCTCTTCATTTGGCTGGCTCACTTGAGCAACCAACATTAATTACCCCACATAGTGGTGAGCTCTCACGATTATTAGTTGCTCGTGGCGTACAAGTTACTTCCGAAGCAATAGAAGGAGACCCAAAGAAATGGGTCCAAATAGCTGCAGACACATTAGGTGTAACTGTTCTTCTTAAAGGTTCCACTACTTACGTCGCTAACGACTCCACTCTCATTCAACTTCCAGTTGCAACCCCATGGTTGGCAACTGCAGGTAGCGGTGATGTCTTAGCAGGAATTATTGGGGCGCTCATTGCTACCAATACAGTTGAAATACTTAACGATTACGAACAACTCGCAAAGGTGGCAGCAACTGGTGCTTTCATTCATGCCAGGGCAGCAGAATCAGCATCGAACGGTGGACCGATTAATGCAGAAGCGATCATTAAATTTATACCGAGTGTTATCTCTCAATTAATTAAGTAGTTCACTGTTGGGGTTCCCCTACATTCTTGGATAACCGATCTCACATAAAAATCTGTTCACAATTATTTTGATTGTGCGTAACTTTGAGATGTGAGCGATCGAGTTTTAATCGTCATGGACGATCCATTCGAATTATCAACTATGGGAGCAGCCCTAAAGCTTCTTGGAATAAATGTCGTTGGTGAGGCCCGCAAAGAGGCAACTGCCATTTCGTTGATGAGGAGCATGCAACCTAATGTTTTGCTCATAGATATGCATTTATCTGATGAGCATTCAATAGCCATAGCTACATTAATTCGTAAAGAAAATCCTGATATTGGTATCGTGATGTTGGTTCCATGTGCTGATCTTCGATTACTTGGTGAAAACAACTCTCTAGTTCCAAATGGAAGCAAAATTGTCATTAAAAACTCCCTCAATAATGTTGCGAACTTGTGCGAAATAATCTCTGACTCGAGAGTCTTCGATGCCAGTACCCCCGCTACTTGGGTAAATGGAACTGTTTCGCTTCACGAAAAAGCACTCGAAGGCATGATGACTCAATTAACTGATACTCAAATCGAAACACTGCGACTTGTCGCAGATGGCTTAACAAATGCTGAGATTGGTCGCATGCGTTTTGTGAGTGAAAAAGCGGTAGAACAGATAGTTTCCAGAATTGCCCAAGTGCTAAATGTGCAGCCAGATCATGGCAAAAACATCAGAGTTCAACTTGTTGGTGAATACCTTAGATGGATTGGCGCGCCTCGGCACTAGCTAGTCACTTCTGCAATCCGGCGAAGGTAAAGTTCGCACTTATGGAGCTAGGGCAGATTCGATCACGATGGAATGAAGTATTGGATGCCCTTGAAGCAAAGAATCGAATAGCTTGGATTGCCTACTTTGATGCTCGACTAAGTGAACTTAATGGCAACGTTCTAACCCTTGATTTCTCTGATAGTCGGAAGTTTGCAACTTCACATGAATACTCTGAAACACGCCCGAATCTAAAGGCGGATTTGGTGGAAACAATTTCAGAGGTGCTTGGTATTCGCCTGGAGATCAAGGAACGATGAAGACAAAGATTATTGCTCTTGTTTTTGCCTTAACTCTATCGGTGTTTATAACACCCGCTACCGCGGTAACTTCTTCGCTGACAATGAACTTACGTCAAACACCTAATGCAACCGAAGTATTAATAACTTTGTATGGAAATTTGAAGCCAACTAAATCTGGTACAACAGTGAAGATTCAAGTTGATTCAAACGGTAAGTGGGAGACGACTCGCTTCTCAACAAAGGTGTCAAAGGTGGGAACTTGGAGAGTAACCGCTCTTGCAACAGCGCTAGAAGCAAAGGTGAGGTATCGCGCCGTAGCGGTTGTCTCTGGAAAAAGCATCTACTCCGCAATTCGCGCGATAGAGATTAAACAACAGCCAGAGATATCAAATGTAGATCCAGCGCTCTTCATAGATTTACTCGGACCAGGTGGACGAATTCATGGAGCCGACATAAGTCGATGGCAACATCCCAATGATGCGCAAATTGATTTTGCCAAAATGTACGCTGCCGGAGTTCGTTTTGTTTTCATCAAAGCATCAGATACTCGTGATAGTGCCGATCAGTTAGCAATTAAGTACGCAGCGATGGATCACAACGCTGCGCAGGCTGCCGGAATTTATACAGGCTTCTACCACTATGCAGTTTTACCTGATGTGACAGATCCAGAGGATATAAAGAAGGACGCGCTTGCTCAAGCACAAAAAGTTGTATGGCGCTTGGCATCCTTGGGTGGATATGGCGAGAAAGATCTTCCTTACGCCCTCGATTTAGAAAACAAGTGTGTGAAAGTTTCAACCTCTGGAGCGTGCCAAAAGTATGCAACAAGAACCGCCGTTACTTTATGGGCAACCACATTTTTGGCGGCTATTAAAGAAAAAACTGGACGAACTCCAATTCTTTATTCATATGCAAATTTCTTAGAAAGTTCTATGGTGAGATCTACCGAACTTGCTCAATACCCTCTGTGGCTAGCCCAGTATGCAATTGATCCGGCAAACCCTATTAATCAACCTGGTTTGAAATCTATTGGGTGTTATGTGCACTCATGGACAGGGGCTAATTGCGATTCGCAATGGACGGTTTGGCAGTACACCTCTTGTGGAATTGCAGATAAGTATGGTGTTCCGGGATCTCGACTAGATCTCAATGTTTTCCGTGGCACACCATATGCATTCTTAGATTTAGCTAAGGGAACGTGGACGCCTACCCTCACGGATCTAATGCCAATACAAGAACCTTCGACATTAACGGTTCTAGACCAATCGGCGACCACAACTAACAAATTAGTCACCTTCAAGGTAAGTGTGGTGCGTCCATCGGGCCTGCCTGTAGTGACTGGTGGCGTTAAATTAGTTTTTGATAAGACAACGCTCCCTGATCCAAAACCGGTGCAAACAATTGTGCGTGAAACAAGTGGCGTTTGGACTCTTGCCGTAAAGGGCGTTCCTGCTGGAAGTTATATTGGAAAAGTTTTATATCAAGATGTATCTGGAACGCATGCAGACTCATCATTTCCAGTGACATTTACCGTTACTCAGGGCCCTACCCCAACACCTAAACCAACACCTTCACCTACTGCTACTAAAAAGCCAACTACCGATGGCTGTAAAGGTCAGATTAAGAATTAATGTCTAGTAGCTCATCTAGAGCTGCGGTTTCACGATCAACTAGCTCTTCATATTCAGATACAGATTGCTTCTTGTCCTTTGCGCTCCAGCCAAGGATCGGTGCGATTAAGTTGGCAACTTCTTCTGCTAAATGAACTCCATGTTCAGGTGCTTCAAATGCTAAACGAGTGCGGCGTGAAATCACATCATCAACTGTTCTCGCACCTTCATGTGATGCAGCGTAAACAATTTCAGCTTTGATGTATGGCAGTGATGAATCTAGTTTCTTAGCTAATTTAGGTTGATCGGCGATGAGCTCAAGGAGCTCGCTAATTAATGAACCGTAACGATTGAGAAGATGAGTGACCGTTTCTACTTCAAGGCCTGATTCCTTTGAAATGCGCTCCTTCTGCTGCTCTAGAGCAAAGTAGCCATCTGCTCCCACTAATGGCAGTTTTTCTGTAACCGACTCTTGGGTCAATCGTCGAAGTTCGATAACTGCTCGATCAATAACATCTTTACCCATCACTCGATAAGTTGTGTACTTACCACCTGCAATTGATACAAAACCTGCAGCTGGGCGATCAACGGTGTGCTCACGTGACAATTTTGTTGTTGTTGCACTCTTCTTATTTGCTACAAGTGGGCGTAATCCGGCATAAACACCAATTATTTCCTCGGCATTTAACTTCGGCTCTAGCACTCGATTTGCTTGATCCAAGATGTATTGAACATCCTCACGAGAGGCAAAAGGTTCCGCACGATCACCTTCATAAGGCGTATCTGTCGTTCCGACGATCCACTTATCCCCCCATGGAATCAAGAACAGAACTGAAACCGGCGTCTTTAAAATAATTCCGGCATCGGATTTGATTGCAGAGCCAGGAAGAACAATATGAACACCTTTACTCATAGTTACTCCATAGCCAGGTGTTAAATCAAAGTTTTCATGAAGCTCATCGCTCCAAATTCCTGCACACATAACGGTTGCACCGGCTTTTATTGCAATCTTCTTGCCTGATTCAAGATCACGGGCATTTACTCCGACAACTCGCTTTCCTTCGCGAATCAGTGATTCCGCTGTTACCCGTGTTGCGATAATCGCGCCATGTCGAACTGCGGTGCGTGCAACTGACATCGTGTGGCGGGCATCATCAACTTGCGCATCAAAGTACTTAATTGCACCTGTAACTATGTCATGTCGCAGCGACGGTGCGATTTCATTAATCTGTTTTTGGCTCAGGTGTTTGTGCCAGGGCAACGCACGTTGAAAACCACGAAGCGCATCGTAGAGAGCAAGTCCTGCCCCAACATAAGTACGCTCTTTAAACTTTTCAGTTAAAGGGAAGAGAAATCCAACCGGCTTAACTAGGTGAGGACAGAGTGTTGAAACCATTAACTCGCGTTCATGTAACGCTTCGCGAACAAGTTTGAAGTCATATTGCTCTAAATAGCGAAGTCCACCATGAATTAACTTGCTTGAACGGCTAGAAGTTCCAGCGGCAATATCTTGAGCTTCGATGAGAGCGACTTTTAGGCCGCGTGACGCAGCATCTAGTGCAGCTCCTACGCCAGTTACTCCCCCGCCAATGACGAGAATGTCAAAGTTTTCTGTACCCAATTGTGAGATGGCAGAGTCACGTTGGTCTGGGCCAAGTTGTGACAAGAACATAAGCGTTGCATCTCCGTAATCACTGAGTACGCTAAGCCTAACTTACAAGGAGAGGTTTTGTGCATCGTGGCTTACATCGGCAGCTTGGATCAAGGAACTAGCAGCACTCGATTCATGATCTTTGATCACTCTGGGCAGGTTGTAGGTCAGCATCAATTAGAGCATCGCCAAATACTTCCTCAGGCAGGTTGGGTTGAACATGATGCAGCGGAGATTTGGGAGCGGGTCCAAGAGGTAATTACCGGAGCTCTTAAACAGGCAAATATTTTAGGTTCAGATTTAGCTGCTATTGGATTGACCAATCAGCGCGAAACAACAGTTGTGTGGGATGTAGAAACCGGCCAACCACTGTCTAACGCAATTGTTTGGCAGGACACGAGAACTACCGATTTCCTTTCAACTCTAAGCGAAGAGCAACAGAAAAGTATTCGCCATAAAACAGGGTTAACGATTGCTCCATATTTCGCGGGCAGCAAAATGAACTGGTTTCTTAGCAACGTACCAGCGGCAAAAAACCCAAGTGCGCGTTTCGGAACTATTGATTCCTGGCTGCTCTGGAACTTATCTGGTGGAGTTCGCGGAGGTGTTCATGCTACTGATGTGACAAATGCCAGCCGTACCTTGTTAATGAATTTAGAAACTCTTGATTGGGATGATGAGTTACTGGAAATCTTTGGTGTTTCACGGACATCCCTTCCAGAAATAAAATCTTCCTCTGAAAAGTATGCAATGACCGATCCCCACGGACCATTTGGAACCGCTGTGCCAATTGCTGGAATATTGGGTGACCAGCAAGCTGCCATGGTTGGCCAGGTTTGCTTTGATCGTGGAGAATCAAAAACTACTTATGGAACAGGTAACTTTGCTCTACTCAATACGGGCACAGAGATTGTTCGTTCGAAAAATGGCTTATTAACAACAGTGTGCTTCAAACTAGGCGACCAACCCGCACATTACGCACTTGAAGGATCGGTTGCAGTAACTGGATCTGCAATTCAATGGCTTAGGGATCAATTGGGAATTATTTCTAATGCAGCGGAAACTGAAAGCCTTGCATCATCAGTAACTGATACTGCAGGTATTTACTTTGTGCCAGCCTTTTCTGGTTTGTTTGCACCATATTGGCGCAGTGACGCACGTGGGGTAATCGTTGGATTAACGCGTGCTGCTACTAAAGCACATCTTGCACGTGCTGCACTCGAAGCGATTTGCTACCAGACGCGAGATGTTATGGATGCAATGGTTGCCGATAGTGGAGTCCCAATGACTGAGATGAGAGTCGATGGTGGAATTACTGCTAACTCATTGTGCATGCAGATGCAGGCAGATGTCATGGGAATTGATATCACTCGCCCACTAATTGGTGAAACGACGGCATTAGGTGCGGCCTATGCAGCTGGACTTGCTGTTGGATTCTGGAGTTCAACCGATGAGGTTAGAAAACAGTGGCAACAATCTCGCCGATGGAGTGCAACGAGCACCGCAGATCAAAGAGCTACTGGTTATGCCGGATGGAAAAAAGCGGTTGAAAAAACTCTAAATTGGGTTGATTAAAGCTTCGTAATTTCAATCAAAACTGCATTTGCAGGTGCAAGTATCGGCGCGGTAACACCAATTGCTGCCAACGCTGAGCCCGACATTGTCACACCGCTCATCCATTCAGGTGGAGAGATCAACATAAATCGAGGCTTGCCTGCTGGGAAAACCGCTTTGACGGAATAACTTCCTGAAGGATCCAAATCAGGAAATTTCAAAGGTGACGGATGCACAGTCAATGTTGGTGTCAATTGCACATAAGCAAAAATTGCCCGTGATAAATCATGAGCGGTCACACCATGCAAATATGCGTGTGAATCTGGATAATCTACTCGAACCATTTTGCCCGTATGTAAATGTGCACGGTTTTCTTTGTAGTACTTAGCCCATGTAGCTAAATGTTTCCGCTCATCTGGTGTGGCTTCAGTAATGTTCCACTCAATTCCGGCATGACCAAATAATGCAGTGGTTGCTCGCATGGATAGCTCAAGAGTTCTACCAGTTTGATGTCCATGCGTTGGTCCGATGTGCGTGCCCAGAAGTTCTGGTGCAATAACTTGTGCGGTCCATCGCTGAATGGTTTGTCGCTCAAGCGCATCGTTGTTATCACTAGTCCAGAAACGATCAACTAAATCAATAACACCTAAGTCGACGCGAGCTCCACCTGATGCACATGATTCAATTTCTAAACCAGGATGACGTCTTTTGAGTTCTGCGAAAAGTTGATAAATCGCTTGTGTTTGACGATGTACGCCTGCTGAACCTAAGTGGCCCGCATCAACAAGAACGCGATTGTGATCCCATTTAATATAAGCGATGTTATGTGCTGCCAATACCGCTGAAGTTTGCTCAAGCACATGATTGAAAGCTCCTTCGTGGCCCAGATCGAGAACTAATTCATGACGCCACAAAGGTGGAACGCGATCTGCTTCATGCAAAATCCACTCAGGATGTGCACGGTAGAGATCAGAGTCTGGATTAACCATCTCACCCTCAAACCAAAGACCAAATTCAATTCCCTTGTCATTAATGTACTTAATGATCGGGGCCAGCCCATGTGGCCAAACCGCTGGATCAATTACCCAATCTCCAAGTCCTGCTCGATCATCTCGGCGTGAGTGGAACCAACCATCATCCAAAACAACTCGCTCAATACCTATTTCAGATGCGACATCGATCAAAGCCTTTATCTTTTCTTCATTGTGATCGAAGTAGACCGCTTCCCACATGTTCAGTGTCAACGGGCGAGGGCGCTTCGGATGGAGTTCTCGCGCACGCAAATGTTGATGATAAGAGGATGCGATGCCATCTAAACCTTGACTAGAAAATACTGAAATGAGCGCAGGTGCTGAATAACTTTCTCCTGCGCTAAGAATTACTTCGCCCGGAAGTAACAACTCTCCAGCACCAATCGACTGTGAGCCATCAAATAACTTTTCAACTAAGTAGTGCGAGTTTCCACTCCAGGCGATACTTGTAGCCCACGCTTTTCCCGTTTGAAATGTTGTTTGTGGAGTCAACGCTATATCTGCAATTGAAAAATTATGTCCGCTTCGACCTTCGCGAGACTCCCGAACCCATGTGCCTGTAGCTATCTCTTTGCGTTGAGGGTTTCTTTCATTAGACCAACGTCCTGCAAAATCTAAGGTCTGAGTTGCCTCTTTTGGAAGTGGCAACCAATGAATAAACTCGTTGAGAGCGTACTGAGAATCGCCTAAATTTTTTACAACCGCTTTTTGCGTTAAAACCCCATGACGATCTAAATCAAAGGTAATTAGGACTTCAAGCTGCGCATGAAAATCTGTAAAGGTGATTGCAACACTATTTCCGTCATGATGAAAGTTGCTCACCTCAAACTTTGTTGACCAGGCTTTTCCATTTCGATGTCCGGATAAAGTTGGGCGGCCTAAAAATCCACGAGAGCTTTCGCGCATAATTCCTGGGAATTGAGGGGCATCCCAAGAACTATTTGCAATCGATGGGCGAATTGCAGTTTGTATGGCTGAGAGATCACCAGCTAATGGTGCGCCCCAATGCTGAATAACTAAGGCCCCTTCGACAACTTCGAGCAGCAGCGATGAAGATGGTGCGCTCAATAGTGCCGATTGCTTACTCACAAAGGTAGAGTAACGACACTATGGGCGAGAGTAAAAAACTTAAAGCAGGCGTCACTAGAAATGATCGCCAAATGGCTGATGGCCGCACTATTCGGTATTACGACACCGCTGGCCAAGCACGAAATGTTGAGGATGCTCGCCCACAAGAAGAGCAGCCAGGAATTGGTGAACTTCGACTTGATCCGTTGGTTAATGAATGGGTTGCAATGGCAGCTCATCGCCAGGGTCGCATCTTTTTACCTCCAAAGGAGTTGTGTCCTTTGTGTCCAACCACTGGCGAGCTATTAACTGAGATTCCGGAGTCTGATTTTGAGGTAGTGGTTTTTGATAACCGCTCTCCTTCACTTCGCCCGCCAGTTGGAGATTGGGCACTGCCAGATATGGTCGGCCCAGACACAGATTTGGGCACTGCAGCCGGAAAGTGTGAAGTTATTTGTTTTACCGCAGAACATGGAAACGCCTTTAAAGATTTAACTCCTCAAAGAGTGCGGACCTTGCTTGAAGCATGGATCGACCGAACAGCTGAACTTTCGCAAGAGAGTTTTATTGAACATATTGCTCCCTTTGAAAATCGTGGAGAAGAGATTGGTGTAACGCTGTCACATCCGCATGGACAGATTTATGCTTACTCATATATTCCACCACGTGTCGAAAAAATGTTGGCTGCGGCTACTAAGTACAAGGAACAAACTGGCAAAGTTTTATTTGATGAAGTAGTTGCTCGCGAAATTAGAGACAATGAACGCATTATTGCCAAAAATGATCGTTGGATCGCATACGTGCCATACGCTGCGCGTTACCCATTTGAGATTCATATAACCCCCCTTAACCCCGTCGCAGATTTAACTGGCCTAACTGATTCAGACCGTGATGCATTCCCTGAGATCGCACTAGAGGTTACGCGGCGACTAGATGGTGTCTTTGGAATAGAGATGGCGTACATAGCTGCCTGGCATCAGGCACCTGTGCGAGTAGGACGAGATGTATTGCGTCTGCACTGGCAAATCACAAGTGTTCGTCGTGCTCCAGGAAAGTTAAAGTACTTAGCGGGATCAGAGTCAGCCATGGGTGCATTCATTATGGATATGCGACCTGAACAATCTGCTGCGCAGTTACGAGAGGTTGTTCTTTAATGCGTGTTCTGGTCACAGGCGGAACTGGCTATATCGGTGCTACAGCCGTAGAAATTTTGCTTACTCAGGGCTATGAGATTTCAATTCTCGATGATTGCAGCATGGGCCACGCAGACACTGTCCCGGCAGGTGTGCGCTTTATTCAAGGATCGCTCTTAAACCCAAGTGAGGTTGCCGATGCACTCACGGGATGTGATGCCGTTATGCACTTTGCCGGTAAGTCTTTAGTTGGCGAATCAGTAGAAAAACCTGATCTTTACCATTCAGTGAATGTCGACGGAACTCGTATTTTGCTAGATGAGATGCATAAGCAATCTATAAAGAAAATAGTTTTCTCATCATCTGCAGCAACTTATGGTGAACCTAAGACTGTTCCAATTCTTGAAACATCTGAAACTCACCCTACCAACCCATACGGCGCAACCAAGTTGGCGATTGATCACATGATCACCCAAGAGGCCACCACCCGTGGAATATCTGCGGCATCGCTTCGCTACTTCAATGTTGCAGGTGCCTTAAAGGCACAGCGTGGCTGGTTAGCAGAGCGTCATGACCCAGAAACACATTTGATCCCGAATGTTTTACGCAGCACTCCAGATAATCCAGTAAAGATTTTTGGCACAGATTGGCCAACCACCGATGGCACATGCATTCGTGACTATGTTCATGTCATCGATTTAATCGATGCGCATATCAAGGCTCTTAAATCACTCGATCAACCAGGTCATGAGATTTATAACTTGGGAAGCGGTTCAGGATATTCAGTTCGTGAAGTTGTTGCCGCAGCGAGTGCTGCAACTGGGCATCAAATTCCATTTGTTGATTCGCCTCGTCGCGCTGGAGACCCTGCGGTACTTATCGCTGATATTTCAAAGGCAAAGGCGAAGTTAAATTGGGTACCAACTCGCGATTTGAACGCTATGGTTTCAGATGCAGTGGAGTCACTGGCATAAATTATGAGTTCTATTCAAGAGAAGTTCTTAGAGATTTTTGGCGAAGAGCCTGATCTAATCGCAGCTGCGCCTGGTCGCGTCAATTTAATCGGCGAACATATCGATTACAGCGAGGGCTTTGTACTGCCATTTGCAATTAAAGATCGAACTACCGCAGCGATTAGAAAGCGTGATGATTCAACGGTAAGAATCGCATCTGCACAGCGGCGTAACAAGGTAGTTACGGTTGACATCAATAATGTGAAGCCTGGGTTAAAGGGCGAATGGGAGCGGTACGCATTAGCCGTACTTTGGTCGATGGGTGTTAAAACCGGTGTAGATCTACTGATTGATGGACATGTTCCACTAGGAGCTGGCTTGTCATCATCTGCAGCACTCGAGTGTTCTGTAGCAACCGCAGTTAATCATCTCTTTGATATGGGTTTTAGCCTTGAAGATCTCGCACGATTAACTCAAAAGGCGGAGAACCAATACGTTGGCGTGCCGTGCGGAATTATGGATCAATCCGTTTCTTTAATGGCAACTGTGGGCTCTGCCTTATTGCTTGATTGTCGAGACCTTTCTACTCGCAATATTCCCTTTGATGTTGCTTCAAGCGGCTTAGAGCTTTTGATTATTGACACTCAAGCCCATCACGCACTAACAGATGGTGGCTACGCAGAACGTCGTGCATCGTGTGAATCGGTGGCAGCAAAGCTAGCAATCAAATCCATGCGTGAATTATCTATGGCACAGCTCGATGCCGGGAAAGAGCTTCTGACCCCGGTTGAATATGTGCGTGCCCGCCATGCTGTCAGTGAAATGCAGCGGGTTTTGGATTGTGTAGAAGCGTTAAGTAAATCTGATTTTGTGAAGGTCGGCGAGTTAATTAATCAATCACATGCATCGCTCCGTGATGATTACACAGTTTCTTGTCCCGAATTAGATACCGCAGTAGATGCATCGTTGGCTGCCGGAGCACTTGGTGCCCGCATGGTTGGTGGAGGATTTGGCGGAAGCGCAATTGCATTGATTCAAGCTTCAAAGACTACTGAAACAATTAGAGCTGTTGAAAAAGCCTTTGCTGATAAGAAATTTAAAGCACCGAGATTTTTTACCTCACTGCCAAGTCAAGGTGCTGAGGTTATCGCTCGCTAATTACAGCGGATTGATTGAGATTACTTCGACTCCACCGATAGCACCCAAGACATTTAAAAGATCCGTTGGATCATTTCCAGGAATTGCAACGGTGATGTCATCGAATCCTTTGCCATCTTCTGCTTTGACAACAGCGAGCGCGCGAATATCTCCACCCGCAGCACCAATCGCTGATGCTAGTAAGCCAAGAGAACCAGGACGATCTGGAAGAGCTACATTGAGTTGAAAGAGTGCCATGTGAAAACCTTATCCCTTTATCATTTCAGCGAGATTACATTTATTGAACAATTAGGCTAAAACGATCCAATTACCCTTAATAGCAACCTTTACAGAAGGCAGCGGGTTAGTGGCGGGACCAGAGACAACCGACCCCTTTTTGAAAGGATCAAAGCTTGCATTGTGCACTGAGCATACGATTAATTTACGTGCGGCAAAGTAATTAGTCATTCCACCTTGGTGGGTACAAATAGCCTGATAAGCAAACACCCCAGTTTTGGTGCGAAAGAGGATTGCAGGTGCTCCATTGCTCAATTGAAATGGATAGCTCGCCCCAACCTTAACCTTGCTCAACTGCACGATCTGATTGTTGGCAGCGACCGCACGAGTGCCAGTGATCGAAGTGATCGCACCAATGAGCGCCATTCGAAGTGCGGATCTGCGGGTGATATTCATATGCTCCCTGACTTGGATTCGAACCAAGAACCTGTCGATTAACAGTCGACTGCTCTGCCGTTGAGCTATCAGGGATTACGCGTGCAAGCGCAAACTCTAGCGCACACACGCAGAAGGGCAAAAATTAGAGGCTACCCAGACTCAGAGGCTACCTAGCGCCAAATCGTGCAGGGATCTGCGGGCAGATTCCAGAGCGACCAACTGGGCAAAGGCAGCGTTGTACTCGATCTCATTTTCAACTGGATTCAGGCGCTGTAGCGATGATTTCAACTCTGCGATTGAACGAGAGATTGCAACCTCTCGCAAACGAGCAACGATGCTTGCTACATAAACCTGTGATGGCTTTCCATCTGCGCGAATTGGTTCAACTGAAAGCTCAGTAAATAGCGCGCGAAGGTTTTCATCGGTAATGCTTTCTGGGGTTAGTTTCGCACTAACATCAATCGCAGTTCGCATTGCAATATATGCAGGGTGGGTAAATGCCCCTGCTTCAATTGCCGTCCACAGATCTGCTTCAAATAATTGTGGCTCTTGTAAACGCGCCTTTAAAACTTCACGTTCCAAAATTAATCGCGCTTCATTGGGATCTGGCCGGAAGTTTGGCGCTTGCGTTGTCTCCTCTGGCTCAACCTGAACCTTTGGCATCGACTTCACACCATTAGCAACCGCTCGTGTTACAAGTTCAACTTCGACACCAAGCCAACCAGCAAGTAATCGTGTGTATTCAGGTCGTAATGATTTGTCACGAATTTGAGCAACTACCGGTGCTGCTGCGTTGAGTGCGTTGACACGTCCCTCGGGAGTATCCAATTTGTGATGAGCAAGCTCTGCACGGATTGCGAATTCAAACAATGGAACCCGTCGTGCAATTAAATCGCGAAGCGCAAGATCGCCTTTTTCTTGGCGAAGCTCACAAGGATCAAGCCCATCAGGTTCAACAGCCACAAAGGTTTGAGTAACAAATTTCTGGTCTTCACTAAATGCACGAAGCGCTGCCTTTTGTCCGGCAGCATCACCATCAAATGTAAAGATAACCTCACCACGGAAGGAGTCATCATCCATCAATAGGCGTCGCAAGATGCGAATGTGATCGGTACCAAATGCAGTGCCGCAGGTAGCAACCGCGGTAGTAATTCCAGCTAAATGGGCGGCCATTACATCTGTATAACCTTCAACAATCACAGCTTGGCGCTTTTTTGCAATCTCTTTCTTAGCTACATCTAAACCGTACAAAACCTGGCTTTTCTTATAAATAGGTGTCTCAGAAGTATTTAAATACTTAGGACCTTGATCCTCATCATCACTTGCCAATTTACGGGCGCCAAAACCAACTATGTCTCCTGAAATATCTTTGATCGGCCACATCAAGCGGTTGCGAAACTTATCAATTGGACCACGCTGGCCCATCTTTGAAAGTCCCGCTAGCTCTAATTCATCGATTGTGTAGCCAAGTGCCCGTAAATGTTTAGTTAGACCATCCCATTCATCAGGTGAATACCCCACACCAAATTGTTGGCAAGCAGCCTTATCAAAACCACGCTTCGTTAATAGATCGCGACCATGAGCTGCACCTGCAGAAGTATTGAGTAAATCTTGATAAAACTTAGCCGCCTCCACATGAGCAGCAATTAATCGGTTACGAATACTCGAAGTAACTACTGGGCCAGATGAGTTTTCATCATAACGAAGGGTGTAGCCAATTCGATCAGCAAGTCGCTCGATAGTTTCAGTAAAAGTTAAGTGATCAATCTTCATTAAGAATGCAATTACATCTCCACCAGTCTGGCAACCAAAGCAGTGAAAGTAGCCTTTACTTGGAGTTACATGGAATGAAGGAGATTTTTCATCGTGGAATGGGCACAATCCCTTTTTCTGACCGCCACCTGCGCTCTTTAATTGCACATAATCAGCTACAACTTCATCAATAGGCGCACGATCGCGGATGTATGCAACATCCTCATCTCTAATGCGACCGCTCATGTTCGTACCTTACCGATTAGCAAGTAGTCGTGCATGCAAGGCGTAGGCGCCAGGGTCGGTCAGGGCCGCAACTTGGTCAATAATCACTCGCATCTTGGCCACTTCATTAGCTGCCTCGTTCCACGGCTTCTGGAAATAGGAATCTAGTTCTGCAGGATTTGCAAGCAACATTTCAACTAGTTCAGCGATGATTACCTGTTGCTTTGCATAACGATCTTGAGAATGAGCAGCATTAATCAGGTAATGACCAGCGATAGCTTTTAGGAAATCAACTTCAATCTTTTGCTCTCGAGGAATTTCAAGATCTGCGCTGTAACGAGAAAGTGGACCATTACCGTGCACTTTACGTGTCTGAATTTCTGCCGCAAGTACAAAGCGTCCAATCAGTTGACTTGTTGAGTCTTTCAATCTCGCAAGGCTTCGGTGGCTTCCATCGTAATAATGGGGCCAAGCAGACAGTGATGACAATCTCGCAAGTGCATCTAGCGCCTCTTGCTCGGTGGCATCGCTCTTGTAATCAGTTGTCATAACTTTATAAAGCTCAGCAAAATCGCTATCAAAGTTCTTCACTGAAACCTGGCCTGCAAAAATCGCGTCCTCTAAATCATGCACTGAATAGGCGCAATCATCAGACCAATCCATGATTTGAGCCTCGATACACTTTTTACCAACTGGTGCGCCATTGCGCATCCAATTAAAAATTTCTACATCGTCATCGTAAACACCAAACTTACGAGGATTTTCTGAGCGAGGCCACGGATACTTTGTTGCTCCATCTAGTGAAGCACGAGTTAGGTTAAGGCCAATACTCTTTCCGTCAGCATCAACGGTCTTTGCCTCTAAGCGAACAAGCAATCTAAAGCTTTGTGCATTTCCTTCAAAACCACCAAAATCCTTTGCGATTTCCGCAAGTGCTTCTTCCCCATTGTGTCCAAAAGGTGGATGACCTAAATCATGAGATAAACATGCGGTGTCTTGCAGATCAGGATCTGCACCCAATGACTCACCGAGTTCGCGACCAATTTGTGCACATTCCAGCGAGTGCGAAAGTCGCGTACGCTGAAAATCATTTTCCCAAGGAACAGCTACTTGAGTTTTAGCTGCCAACCGACGTAGAGAAGCTGAATGAATAACTCGAGCACGATCGCGCATGAACTCAGTTCGCCCAGGACGTTTTGCTGGTTCATCAAGAAAACGCTCTTGATCAAATGCGGAGTAGTTCACGGAAGTACCTTAGTAACAATATCTGCACCAGGTAAGTGATCACTGACTTGGATGCCACGTCGACCAACTGTTATGTAGGCCAGATAAGCGCCGGCTTCGCGAATTAAGTACTTGTACCCGCTGTTTTCAAGGGTGTTGGGCCCTGTTTGTACCGGAGAACACGTGCCCAGAACCCCTTGATCCTTAGCCATGGTAATTGCACGTGCACAATGAAATGGATCGGTAACAATAATGACATCGCTGATGTAACGCTTTTTCATTACAGCTGCATACTCTTTAGTGCTTACCAAAGTGTCGCGACCTTCTTCGATTGCAGTAATTTTTCGCGAAGGAACTCCGTGTGTGCGAAGCCAATACTTTCCTGAAGCAGCTTCAGTTGTTCGATCCCCCGGAGCACCTGCACCAACTGTGATTATTGATGGCGCATATCCAAGATCGTAAACTCTTTTCGCCTCAATTAAGCGAGCCTCAAGTGCTTCACCTGGACGACCATTTAATTGAGCGGTTCCTAGAACAACAATTACATCCGCTTGTCGCACAATTGGATTATGAGCTGCTCGCCAAACCTGAGAAATTCCATATGCTGGAGCGATTAATGCAAGAAGCACAATTACAGTTATTGTGCGACGGATCCATCTAAATAAAAACATTTATCCGCCTGAAAATGCATCCTCTAGTTCTACATGAACTAGTTCGTCGGGATCATTGAGCCAACCATCGGGCAATGTGGGAGGACGGCCGTGACTTGTTCTGCCTCGAGGTTTATCTCCAACCTCAGTTGGGTAAGGCTGATCTTCAAGTTGGTCCAACAAATTTCGCATCTCCTGTAGAGAAGAGACCATACCTAAATCATGTCTAATCTCACGAGCAACTCGAAAACCCTTTAAATACCAAGCCATATGTTTTCTGATGTCTCGCATTCCACGATCTTCTGATTCTAAGTATTCAACTATTAAATTTGCATGGCGGAACATAACTTCTCGAACTTCATGCAAAGTAGGTGTGATTTGTTTGCCATCGCCTTTGAGCGCAGAGACCAAATCGGTAAAGAGCCATGGGCGTCCTAAACAACCACGACCAACGACTACACCGGCACACCCGGTTTGCTCAACCATCGCAACAGCATCTGCACCAGACCAAATATCGCCATTTCCTAAAACAGGCACTCCAGTTGGTTTTAAATGCTCAACTAAGCGTCCAATCGCAGACCAATCAGATTTTCCTTCATACATTTGTGCGGCTGTGCGAGCATGTAACGCAACCCATGCAACACCCAATTCAGCGGCAGATTGCGCTGCTTCTAAATAGGTTTCATGATCACTATCGATACCGATTCGCATCTTTACAGTAACTGGAATTCCAAAGGGCTTAGCCGCTTCGACCGCCGCACCAACAATGTTGCTAAATAACTTTCGCTTAAAGGGAAGTGCTGCACCTCCGCCTTTACGAGTTACCTTAGGAACCGGGCATCCAAAGTTCATATCGATGTGATCTGCCAGATTTTCCTTACCAATCATGGTTACTGCAGCTCGCATAGTTGTTGGATCAACGCTGTACAGCTGAACTGATCGAGGCCATTCATCTTTTCCAGGGACAATCATGCGCAGAGTTTCTGGACGGCGTTCAATTAAAGCTCGAGCAGTAACCATTTCCGATACAAATAAACCCGCTCCTTGTTCACGACACAATGTGCGAAATGGAGCATTTGTTATTCCAGCCATGGGAGCAAGAACAACCGGTGGATCAATGTAATGATCACCGCTTGCTAGTGGAAGTAAGAGTGGTTTTAGCAACCTAGTAAACGAGGTGCTAACCATGCCTCGACCTGATCCAGGCCGATGCGCTCTTGCGCCATTGTGTCGCGATCGCGAATTGTTACCGCATTATCTTCGAGTGTCTCAAAGTCAACGGTGATGCAGTATGGAGTACCGATTTCATCTTGGCGACGATAACGGCGACCGATTGCACCAGCATCATCAAAATCAATGTTCCAGTTCTTGCGAAGTTGTGCTGCAAGATCGCGAGCCTTTGGTGACAGATCTGCGTTACGTGACAATGGCAAAACCGCTGCCTTAATTGGTGCTAAGCGATGATCTAGCTTTAACACAGCACGCTTTTCCATCTCGCCCTTGCTATTTGGCGCTTCATCTTCGGTGAATGCATCCATCAAGAATGTAAGTGTGCAACGGTCTACACCTGCTGCAGGTTCAATGACATAAGGAGTCCAACGTTCTCCCTTTTCCTGATCAAAGTAAGAAAGATCCTTACCGGATGCAGCTGAATGAGCCTTAAGGTCAAAATCTGTACGGTTTGCAATACCTTCAAGCTCGCCCCACTCTGTTCCGGCAAACTCAAACTTGTATTCAATGTCGGCAGTGCGCTTTGAATAATGTGACAACTTTTCCTTCGGGTGATCGTAGATACGCAAACGATCAGGATTAATGCCGAGATCTACATACCAAGCAAGGCGTGTGTCGATCCAGTATTGGTGCCATTCTTCATCGCTGCCAGGAACAACAAAGAACTCCATCTCCATCTGTTCAAACTCACGTGTACGGAAAATAAAGTTTCCAGGTGTAATTTCATTACGGAAAGACTTACCAATTTGGCCAATACCAAATGGAGGCTTCTTCCGTGATGTTGTCATTACCTGATCAAAGTTAATAAAGATTCCTTGCGCAGTTTCTGGTCGCAAATATGCAAGCCCTGATTCGTCTTCAACAGGTCCCAAGAAAGTCTTGAGTAATCCGCTGAACTGCTTTGGCACAGTGAACTGTCCTTTGTTTCCACAAGCTGGGCAGTTAATCTCAGTTAAAGACTCAGGCTTCTTCTTGTGCTTTGCCTCGTATGCTTCTTCGAGGTGATCTGCACGGTAACGCTTATGGCAAGCGGTGCACTCAGTTAGCGGATCGCTAAATGTTGCAACGTGTCCTGATGCTTCCCATACTTCCTTCGCCAAGATCACACATGAATCAAGACCGACAACATCTTCGCGTCCCATAACCATGGATTTCCACCATTGGCGCTTTACATTGTTCTTAAGTTCGACTCCTAGTGGGCCGTAATCCCATGATGCGCGGAGTCCGCCATAAATTTCAGATGATGGGTAAACAAACCCGCGACGCTTTGCTAGTCCTACGATATTTTCTAAACGGTCCGTTGCCATTTTTATCTCCGTCCGGCTGGCTGTCGGCGAAAAGCAACGTGTGTT
>ERZ650311.600-NODE-600-length-21554-cov-7.196195_pt1 | contig 21554 bp, 17 predicted proteins | sample MGYA00376247_ERZ650311 | MGnify/ENA primary metagenome ERZ650311 (study PRJEB26733, sample SAMN07839324) | wastewater metagenome | biome: small river; feature: stream; material: water | place: USA: North Carolina | collected 2016-07-28 ...
CAGATCGACCAGTTCGACCTCGGTCATGGCTTCGAGTTTTTCGGTGTTGATGACCGCACTCTTCCAGGTGAGCGGAATCGCGCCGCCGGTGTAGCCCGTACCACCGCCACGGGGCACGATGGTCAACCCCAAATCGATACAGCCTTTGACCAAGCCAGCCATTTCTTCTTCGGTGTCGGGGGTCAACACCACAAAGGGGTATTCCACGCGCCAGTCGGTGGCATCGGTCACATGGCTCACACGCGACAGGCCATCGAACTTGATGTTGTCGTGCGCGGTGTGCTTCTTGAGCAAGCGCGCTGCTTTTTTACGCAAAGCGGCAATCGCGTCGAACTGGCTGTTGAACGTTTCGATCGCGCGGCTGGCGGCTTGCAGCAGTTGACCCACCATGTCGTCGCGCTCGGTGTCGGCATCGGGGGTACGACGCTGCTGCACTTCACCCAAGCGGTGATGCAAGGCCTCGACCAACAGATGACGGCGCTTGGGGTTGTCCAACAAATCGTCTTGCAAATAGGGGTTGCGCTGCACCACCCAAATGTCGCCCAGCACTTCGTACAGCATGCGGGCCGAACGACCGGTACGCCGCTCTTGACGCAAACGCAGCAACCATTCCCACGCATCAGCGCCCAACAAACGCAACACAATTTCTCGGTCAGAGAAAGAGGTGTAGTTGTAAGGAATTTCGCGCAGGCGCGGCGCATCAGCGCCGGTTTGCATCAGGTGTTGGAGCGTGGTGGGTGCATTCATTGGGATCAAGCGCAGTCAAACCCGTTGCGCGACTCTGAAAATCAAGACGCCAAGAGCATCAAACTAGCTAAAGAACGATGTTACCGCAGTGCAGCAAACACGGCCAAACCGTGGGGGCACCTCAGGGTGAGGGCTTTTAGCTGCCTGCTGCTGGGGCCAAATCAGTCGCGAGCTCTGAACGCGCGCACTCCCCACGCACCCCGTAAACCGCCAGCAACACAATCAACACACATAGCACCAGAACGGGCCAATCACCCAGCCACACATAAGGGGTCATACCGTGAGTGCCCAGCAAATGCACATCCAACACACCTGTTAGCCCAACAGGTAACAACCCCACCACCTCACCCGTAGCAGACACCGCGGCAGACCCACCGGTTTTAGAAATGTGCAACAGCGGACGCCCCACCTCCAGCGCCCTCATTCTCGCAATTTGCAAAATTTGCGGCGCCAACACATCTTGCCAAAACCAAGCGGTGTTCGCAGGGTTGATCAAGACATGTGCGTTGGGCGCCCAATGACGCGACACATCGCTGAGCAAAATTTCATTGCAAACCACTGTTCCAATTTTCAACACCGTTTCATTTTTAAAAATTTGAAACGGCTTTTGATCTGAACCGCCACTGATCAAATCATTTCGTGATGCTTGCAATCTGTTGGCCAACCAACCCAATCCCCAAGGCACATATTCCCCAAGTGGAAACAAATGAACCTTGCTGTATATCTCGACCCTGCTTTGGTTCGGCTGTACAAACACCATGCTGTTACTGCCTTTGAACTGGTCGTTCATGGTGGGGACGCCCAAGATCAAAGCGCTGTCAGTGGTGTTTGAAAATGTTTTGATGCGATCCATCAGCACCGCCGGTATTTCGTGCCAATACATGGGGAAAGCTGTTTCAGAAGTGATCACCAAGTCTGACGGTGCCGCAGTGACCTGGTCCACCAGTTTTTGCAAATCAGTGTTGAATGATGTTGCATGGGCACTGAGCGGGCTAGCAACACCCGACTGAACGAGTTTGACCTGAAATGGCGTTTGCTCTGCCTCAACCCACGGCTGTTGCTGTAACCCAAAGCCCAAACACAAGAGCGATAGCACACACATGTAGGACCACCTGCAGGTTTTTCGTGCACCTAACTGCACTCTCTTTGCTTCTCCCCATGCACCCACGCACCAAGCAGATGTGAACAACCCCAACCACCCCACGCCATAGCTGCCCACCAACGGCGCAAAGCCTGCGTACCAAGTGTCTATGAGTGCGTAGCCAGAGGAAAGAAAACTCATGCGAGGGAAAATCAAGGCGCGCATAAATTCACCCAACACCCACAGACTGGCAAACAAAGCGGCTCGGCGCAGCGCAGTTCGGTTACCCCAATGGCAGCCATCCATCAACCATGCGTAAAGCAAGCATGGCAATGCTGTGAACAAGGCCATGCCAACCAGAACAACCCCATTGAACAACAAAGCTTGCGGCCATGCGCTGCCCATGTGATGGATCAATGTATTGAAAACAGTTGCGTAAAAACCAAGGTGCATGGCCAGACCAAAGCACAAACCCAACACGCCCGCAAGCTGAGGTCGCGTCGCAGTATTTACCAACTGATACAAACCGGCCACCGCCAGCAACAGTAAAGGCCACCAGCCCCAAGGCGCCCACCCAAAAAATGCCAAGCCCCCCAAAAAACCTGCCAAACCCAAACGCACCACCCGTGTGTTAACCATTGCAGATGGAACAGTTGGCGCCCACACAGTATTTCTTTTTACCGCTGCCGTCAGAGGATCCGTTGGTGTCGGAACCATCTTGTTTGTCTTGCTTGTCGCTCACCGTGCAAGCCATGGTGAGACATTCTGGTGGCGTGTTGTTGCTGATGTCTGGATCGCCTGGGTTGACGGGTGAGCCTTCGTTTCCTCTGCCCGGGTTTGAAACAAAAAGACTTCGGCCATTGCTGTCCTTTTGCTCCAGCGCCTCACTTTGCATTTCGATGGCCACATGCGTCACCATGGGGATTCGGCCTGAAGCAATCAGTTGGCTCACAAACTTGTCTCTGCCAGTGTCCATCCACGACAAATACTTGCTGTGGATCATGCCCAACAACCACACCTTGGGTTCATAACCATGCGTGATGCGTACTTTCAGCAAATTGGCATCTTGCAAGGTTTGGCCTGAAGTGGGGCCCACTTGATCAAGGTCTGGACGAAAGGCAATGGCAGTGTTGGGAATAGCCCTGCTGTTGAACAAAGCATTCAAGTTAGGGTCTTTGGCGAAGTCGTCAAAACTTTCTTGGGTTGGATTGAGCACCTCCACGCGCAGCGTATCGGGTCGCATGTCGGCCACCACTTTGGCATGTGAAGCCATCAACTCTTGGCTGTTTTCACCGCCCCCATACAAAGGAATCAAAGCCCTGATGTACGCCGCTTCAATCGAATCGATGGTGGCATGCGCTACGCTGCCGGCCCTTGCCGCCATGAAGGCTGCATGGTTGATTTGGTTTTTAGCAAAGAACATCAAGCTGTATTGCAAAACCGCCATGCCCAAAATGGTGATGGCTGGCCCCACCGCCACAAACTCCACCATGGCCGCACCGCGTTGTTGATGGCGTGACGCGCGACCCCAGAGTTGCCACCCACGGGCCACTTTGTTTTGCCTGTATGTTTGTTCAGTCAATGGTGCCACCTATGTGTAACTTGAATCGATCAATGCCGCCCGCGGACATCTCTAATGTGTGCCGCGCGTCTTTGCCACCCCAACGCATGCGCCACGGTGGAACATTTCTGTCTAACTTCACGATCAGCATTTGTTTGTTGAGATACACCACATCGATAGCGAAACGCATGAAACATGTGTGCACGCTTGAGCAATGTTGAATCAACAAGGCTTGATCGTGAGGCAAGGCGTTCGCTAACATCAGCCCACAAAAACGCTGCCAAAAACCAGTTGCTTGGATGATGTGAATGGGTTGTTGTGCCATCGATCAAAGTCCTGAATTCATAAATTTCATGGCGATCGGAAAAAACAACACGATGAAGGTGCAAGGGAAAATAAACCCAATCAAGGGCAACAGCATCTTCACTGGGGCTTCCATCGCTAACTTTTCTGCACGCAAAAAACGCTCCGAGCGGCGCTGATCGGCTTGCGCGCGCAGCACCGGGCCTAAATTCATACCCATGACTTCAGCTTGAATAACCGCTGTGACAAAGTTAGACACCGCCGACTCATCCAACCGCTCTGCCATTTCACGCATCGAGGCGGCCCGCCCCTTGCCTGCACGGATGTCACGCATCACCCGCTGAAATTCATCGCGCATCGCACCCTTGGGGCCTTTGAGCACGGCTTGGTTCATGGCGCCTTGCATGTTCAAACCAGCTTCTACACACAAGGTGATGATGTCCAAAAAAAATGGCAAGCTGCGTAGCAACTCTTTTTTTCGGGCATTGAGTTGATCGCTCAACCAAATGGTTGGGTAAATCCATCCAGCAAAAGCACCGACCAACATGGCTTGCGTGTATTGCCAAGCATCGAATTGGTTTTTCACATCGAACGACGCCATCAAGCCCAGCGTGACCCAAGCCATCAAGAAAGCACCGACCCATTGTGCGGCCGTGAATTGAATGGCGTTCACACCGTAATCCAAACCAGCCTTGCGCAACTTACCCAACAAAGCCTGTTGCTTTTTGGCGGATACCCAACCCGCCATGAAAAAACTCACCCACACGATTGGAAGCCAAAGCAAACGAAAGCCAAGAGGCGGCACATCTTTGTAAGTTCGATCGTCCGGCGGAATTTGCGCTAACACACGGCTTGTCAACCACACCACCATGGCCACCGATGAACCGATGGCCAGAGCCACCAAAGTACTGATCCAAAAAAAACCTGCTGTCATGGCGATGACCTACACATCAATGGCAGTGATCTTGCGAATCAGATACACGCCCATGCATTCAAGAAACGCCAACACCACCAAGGTGGCCCAACCGATGGGGGTATGCCAAATCATGTTCATGGCTTCGGGCTCCATTTTGTTGAGCACCAACATCAGCATGACCGGCAAGGCACCCACCACCCACGCTTGCAATTTGCCTTGCGCTGTCAGTGCTTCGATCTTGCCCTCCATTTGCAAACGGCTGCGAATGGTGTTGGATGTTCGCTCCAGCGTCTCGGCCAAACCGCCGCCCGTTTCGTTGGCAATGCGCATGGCCGAGACCACCAAGGTGGTGGTTTGCGTGGGCACGCGTCGTGCCAAATTGTTCAAGCTCTGCTCCACCGTGACACCCAATCGCTGTTCTCGCAGCATGAGTGAAAACTCTTGTGCCAATGGGTTCTGTGCTTCAGCTACCAATTGCTGCGTGGCCGAGCTCAAACTTGAACCGGCGCGTAAACCGCCACTGATCATCATCAATGCATCGGGCAACTGCGATTCAAATTTTTTCAAACGCCGCTTGCGCAAACTCGCATACAAAATGCGAGGAAACAAACCCAACACAAAAAAGGTCGGCGCCGCCAACGCCACAGCACCCGTCAAGACCCACACCATCACAGCACCTAACAACATCAGGGCAAGATTGGCGACAAATAATTTTTTGGGGTCAATGAAAAGAAAAAACTCTTGCGCTTGAAATTTTGCTTTTTCGGTAAATTCGGCACGGTACTTTTTCATGGTGCCAGTTGCCAAATCCACCGCAAACCACGCCAACATGGCGGCGGACAAAGCCACCACCACCGTGATGACCGTCAGTGAAAGGTCTTGGTCCATCACGCAGAGGCCTCTGCATCCATGCGTTCGCCGTGGGCTTGGCTGGGTTTGAAAATACCAACATCCAACACGCTGCCACTTGAACGCAACTCGTCATAAAAGGTGGGCACCATATCGCAACCCGTGAAATAGCCACGCACCTTACCGGTCTTGCCATCTTCGTTGAGATAGCCCAAAGGAACAAATTTGAAAAGTTCTTGAATTTGAATTTTTCCCGACTCGATGCCCGTCAACTCCGTGATGCTGGTGACCTTGCGCGAGCCGCATGCAAATCGTGTTTGCTGCACCACGATGTCCACTGCCGATGCAATTTGCTCTCGAATGGCGGTCAATGGCAAATCCATGCCCGCCATCAAAATCATGGTTTCTAATCGGGCCAAACCATCACGCGGAGTGTTGGCGTGCAAGGTGGTCAACGAACCTTCATGGCCGGTGTTCATGGCTTGCAACATGTCCAGCGCCTCGGCGCCTCGACACTCCCCCACCACGATGCGATCTGGTCGCATGCGTAAGGTGTTTTTCACAAGCTCGCGAATTTGCACACCACCGCGTCCTTCCACATTGGCAGGGCGTGATTCCAGACTCACCAAATGCGCATGGTTGAGTTTGAGCTCGGCAGCGTCCTCAACCGTGATCACCCGCTCACCCATGGGAATGAAGTTCGACAAAATGTTCAACAAAGTGGTTTTGCCAGAACCTGTGCCACCTGACACGATCACATTTTTTCGTCCCACCACACACACTTCTAAAAACTCTGCCATCTCAGGACTGATCGCATTGAAACTGACCAAGTCCTCAGCATTGAGTTTGCGCTTGGCAAATTTGCGAATCGTCAAACATGGGCCCTTGAGCGCCAGGGGCGGAATGATGGCATTCACCCGCGAGCCGTCTTTGAGCCGTGCATCCACCATCGGCGAAGACTCATCAATGCGCCGTCCCAACGGCGCCACAATGCGTTCAATCACACCCATCACCGCCTGATCACCGGTGAAGGTGAGGTTGTAGCGTTGCAACTGACCATGACGCTCGATGTAAATTTCATCAAAGCGATTGACCATGATTTCACTCACATTGTCGTCAGCCAAAAGCTCTTCTAACGGACCCAAACCAATTGCTTCGTCTAGCACTTGTTTAGACAGCAATGCACGATCTAGCTCTTGCGGAATATCGTTGTCAAGTGCCTTCATGATTTGAAGCACCAAATCACTCGTTTCACGACGCAGTTGTTCGTCCGACATGCCATGCACATCGTGGCGTCGCAAATCCATGGTGTTGAGCAACTCAGCGTGGATACGCTTGCGCCATTCAAACTCGAGCTGTATGCGATTGGGGTCTGCTGCGACCACCAAAGCAAATCCGCCCGACACGGTGTCATGGCGTTCAGCCTCGCGCTGCACCCGCTCTGCGGCCAAACGAGATGCTTTGATGGCCTGTGTTGCCATGTGATTGCGCACGGCTGCCGTGTCACTGCGGCTGTCGGGATGTGCCGCTTGCACCAACCCATCTACACCCAACACACTGACCTTGAGCTTGAAGGGCCCAATGCCGATGTCGTCGCTTGATTTGATGGGGCCGTACTGTGTGTCAATGCGATTGCCATTGACTGTCACGCCACTGAAGGCGCCCATGTCTTCTACCAACACACCTGAAGGTGTACTGATCAAACGCGCGTGTTCTTTGCTGACACGCCAGCTGTCTAAACGCACTTCGTTTTGACCGCCCTTGCCAATCACGCAATCGTCCGGCGCTTGCAATTTCTGAACCTTGCCGTCTGGGTGAAGTATTTCAATTTGGAGCATGGAAATGATGTTGAGTTAAAGGGTTGAATGCACGCCGTGAAGTGCGATGGTGTACTTTTGACATCAGTACCAAGTCTCTAAAAAATCACCACCCGGCATGCTGTGCCTAGGCAGCCCACCCGAAAACCGTTCGATGTCCCAACCAAACATCACGCCATCGGGCTTGAGGCGAAACTTCAACCGCAAACCACCTCCGTGTTTGCGAATTTCTTTGGCAATCTCATCGGGTATGCGACTGGCTACTGGGAAGGTGTAGTCGCCAACGATTGGGGCGCTGTAGCGGATGCGGTTGTATTTATCTGTATAGCCCTCGTCAGCGTTGGCTCTCCAAACAACTCTTACTTGCTCAGGAACTATGCCGCCAGGAAAAGCCCGGATACTTCGGTTTGTTTTGACAGTTCGAGACTTTGCATAAAACGGAAACTCACTACTGTCCGCAAAAAACTCCACGCCCAACATCTCAGCACCCTCCACCGCATCTACCACCAGCGTCAACCCCATGTCTTCAAAACGGCGTTGCGTTGCACTCAAGGGCGGGTTTTGTCCAGAAGAAAAAGCTTTGCAAGCCGTCACCAACGCGATCACTGGCGCAGACAAGCAAGACATCATCAGTTTGCGTTTGGTAGGTTGCATGGTCATTGCACTTTCAGATTGCCTAATTCATAGCCATTGCTTTTCAACCACGCGACATACTTCTTCATATCAACTGTGCCGGTGCTTGCATCACTTTTAGGTGTTCGGGTTTGACTGCCGTCTTTGTTGGTTTGTGGGGGGTAATAGGTCACGAACTGTCCGGTGTCGTCGTAGGTCATGCCGGTGTTTTTCATTTCGCGCTGGGTACCGCCCTCACCGCCTCTGACCTCTCGGTCCTCACTGCAACCGGGGCCTTTCGCGCAATATTGGTTGTCACTCTTATCATGAATGACAGCGCTAGATGGAACAGTAATCGTCGAATCGAGCATCTTCACCCCAGCGTCTTTTGCTTGCTCGATCATCCAACTCAATGCCACACGCGACAATTCGTTGTTGGCACCCAAGCCGCCGCCTATGTCTGCGTGCGCGCCAAGAAAACCCATTTCAATCCGCGTTTGACCCACAGGAAGAATGCTGCCCATGATCGACTCCAGCGGAAACGCACCTGTCGAGTCAGACAGCCTTCGAAAGGTATCGCCACGGTATTCGTTCAGCGCCACGGCTTGGGCCACATGCTGAAAACCGGGCACCACATCGAGTTGGTAACGGGTGCCACTCAGGTTGGTACTCAGCACGGTGTCCCACAAACCCAGAAACCGAAAATTGATCATTTGGCAGCGTTGTTGCGCTTGGCCATTCACCATCACGGTGTAGGAGTACTGGCCGTTGCGGGTGTTGGCATTGATGCGGTTGGCAAAGTCACGCGCTTCAGCGCCGCCTCGGCTGTAGCCAATGATGTCAACATCCATCAGTGCGGTGTTGTCAGTTGCCAATTCGGCTTCGGCATTGAAATAAGCCACCATCCGTTCAATCCGTTGCGGGCCGGTGAAATTAGCAGCCATGTCTAGCGTTGAAGTGTTGCCCCATGTCAGCTGGATATCGTCCCCAAACTGTGGGTCTGTTTCACGATGGCGGGTGCCAACACCTGAAACATATCGAAAATTGTCTGTGTACAGCTGAGCAAATTGCCACACATTTGAAACACTACCGCCCAACTCGTTCAGCGTTGCTTGGTCGTTGCTATTGCCCGTGCCATCAAAGGCAAACAGCACCAAACCATCGGGGTCGACATAGGCCAGTGGGTTGTGACCCACATAGGCATAAGGGTTGCCGCCGTTCGGGTGCCCCATCGGGTCAGGGCTGATGTACTGCCCCGCTTGCGGGTCGTAATAACGCTGACGGTTGTAGTGCAGTCCTGTTTCCACATCAAAATATTGACCCGGCAAGCGCAGGTTCAATGCAAAGTTGTGTGATGCCAAGCTCTGACCTTCTTGCACGGTCGCAGCGCCAAAGGGTGCGTAGCGCGCTTGCCAAAGCAGTTGACCTTGTGCATTGGTAACAGCCTCGGGAGCGCCTAGGTGGTTGGTGTGCAACCAAGCCCATGCCCCCATGCTTGCTTCTGCGCTGAACCAACTTGTCAATGCATGCCCCATGTCTTGCAAAACCATCCACGCCTCTTGCGTCACGGTGGTTTTGTCGTGTGAAAGCGTTTGCCCCTCTGGGGTGTCAATCAGCGCGAAGGGCAAGTTGCCCACATAAATGTATTGACGGGTGATGCGTCCTTGGGCGTTGAGCTCTGCCAAGGGTTGCCGATCTGTGTCGTACAGGTAATGCGTCACATTCGTTGGCGATTGCACAGTCTGTGCTGCAGGGCGGGTCACTGTTTTGCTGATGCGCAGACCTCTGTGGTCATAGATATGGTCTGCCTCTGTGCCGTTATCTGTTGTGATGTGGGTCAACCTTCCTAAAGCATCCCATTCGAACTGACGGTTTTGCAATTGAATGGGTTGACCGTTTGGCGTGTACTGCGCACCCGTTTGCACAGGTCGGTGGGTACCGATTTGAAAGTCTTGCGCTTGGGTGCCTGCTTTTAATTCATTGGGGTCGTTGACATTTTCTTGACTGAGCACACGGCGTCCCACCTCGTCATACGCAAACCGGCTGTGGTGAGACCCATCCACATCGGTCACCGCAGAGCTGGCTGCGATCAAATGTGCTTTTCGGTCATAGGCGTAGTAGCTTTGTCGCACGCTAGGGTTGAGCGTGATGTCATCCTTCGCCGTTGCCACAGGCTCAACGCTTTGGGTGTGCAACAAATTGCCGCGTGTGTCCCACAGATAGCGGTGATCGATGAATGCTGCTGTGTCTTTCGGAAAACCCAGCGCACCTGGCAACTGTTGCGGCGCAGGCAATTGGGCTGCGTGCGCACTGCGCACCCCCAAGAGCATGGCAATCGTTTCTTGTGTCGTCTGCCCAAACAAAATGTGCGACGCTGCGCGCTGCGTGCTTTCCAACACTGTCAACGGTTTGTCTGTGAATGGCCCTCGTCGATACACCACACGCGCCAAATCGCCCTGTGGGCTGCGCTGCAAGAGCGCGTGTACGCCGTTGCCGTTTGTGTAGCTCGCCAAGCCCACCACATCTCGCGTCACATCTTTCACAACGGTTTGCTCATGCCCAAGCCAGCGCAACCAGGCGGTGCGAATCGGGTTGCGTACCACTTGCGTGACTTGGCCTTGACCATTGCGCACATACTGCAAAAGCGTGCCATCTGGCAAAGTGCTCGCCTCAAGTTGGCCTTGCGCATCGTAGGCATATCGGGTCACTGCCTCGTGTGATGGATCGGTTGAACCAACACCCGATTTCAGCGTCACCACGCGTGCCGTTTGCAAACCGCGTGCGTCATAGGTGTAGCGCTCTGATTGCGTGGGGTGATCAAGCGCGATCAACTGCCCGAGTGTGTTGTAGCGCCACTCGGTGACGAGCGTGTTGCCTGTTTGGGCTTGCGTCACACTTTGTCGTTGAATGCGACCTTGCGGTGTGTAAGCGTACCGGGCCACATGCCCACTGGCGTCGGTCATCTCCACCAGCCGATCGGCTGCGTCATACACGCGTTGGCTGCGACCATGGTCGGCACTGAACATGACCACCACGCGCCCAAAATCATCCTTCAATGTGTGCGGCAGGGGCAGCCGTTCAGCTTGTTGTAACTGCCGTGCTGACACGCCTGCTGATTTGTGCACAGCTGATGTGATGGTTTGCGGGTGCAGCCAATGACGGCCTGCGTTATCCATCACGCCGGTCAACTGACCTGAGCCGTCGAAGGTTGCGCGCTGCTCAATCGCCATGTTTTGGCTGTAACGGCCTGTTTCTAACAAACGGCTTTCTAAGTCGTAACGGTTTTGTATCAACACACCTAGAACTCCGGCATGCCACAGCAATCGACCTGCGCCATCAAAACCCTGTCTTGCATAAGGCTTGAAAGTTTTGCTGGTATCAGTGGTTTCGCCCAGCCCCACCTCTGTGGCGCGACCCAAGGCGTCATAGCGATAACTCTGAATACGCGCTTGCGACCAACCTGCCCCACCTCTGCGCGTGGTCACGAGGCGAGTTTGCGTGTCATACACAAACTCTGTGTGATCGCCCTCCGTGTTTTTCACTGCACTGAGCAAACCCGTGCTGAGTGCATAGCTCAGCGTATGAAGATTCCCGCCAGGTACCGTCACGGTCTGCACTGCATTGCCTAGCTTGTCCCAGGTCAACTGCGTGATGTCAGAGTCTTCAGGGCTGTTGAGTGGCCCATTGGGCAAAGGGCCATCGATGGCCACCAACAAACTGTTGCGATTGATGTTGTCATAGGTGTAACGGGTGGTTCTTTGAATCGTTTTGCCATCCACCGGCGCATATCCCGTTTCGGTCACTTCTGTGGGCTGCCCAGATGCGTTGTATTGCACATGCATCTGACGCTCTTTGCCAGGCACCACACTCGGCCAAGCCACCAAACTCGGCTCGGTGGCATAGGCCGTTGGATAGTCGTAACGCACTTGCCATTTGGTTTGAATCGGTTTGCCACCTGCATAGGTGATTTTTTCAATCTTGATCGGTCGCCCTTGCACATCGAGCGTGGTGCGTTGCGTCTGTAACGCCTGACCTTGTGCATTCAAAGTGGTTTGTTCGGTTAACCTCCCCAACTTGTCATAGCCATAACGCATATTGGGTGGCCCACATTGGGTGCAACCCGCACCGCGCGACTCCAACAATCGCCATTGCCCCGCGATGTCAGCATGTTTGTAGGTGGTGGTTTGACCTAACGCGTTGGTCAATACCGTTTGTCCGGGCGTTCGGGTGTCAAGGCTGATCTTTTCTACCCCATCGGCTTTTTGCGACAAAACCGCCTTGCCCCAACTGTCATACCCATAGGTGCTGATACGCTGATGCATTGACACGCCGTCACTGCCATTGCCTTGCACACTGATACCCGTCAGCAAGGTGGGAAATTTAGCGTCTTCGTAGTGATAGGTGCGTGTGATGCTGGAACGACTTGGACCAATGTTAGAAAAAGCATGCATGCGTTGTGAAGCGTCATACCAAGTAGGAATAGCCACCTGTGTCAAATTTGCGGCGGTGATGGTGCGAGGCAACTTGCTGTCTTTTGGCAAGGGGCTGCCATATTGGTAAGTGAATCGCCCCACTGGACTATCGATGCTTTGGACGCCACGAAATGTTTGTGCGCCAGCGCTGCCCGCTTGAATGGTTTTTGCGTCTGCATAGTTGAGGTCTAACACGCGGCCCTGCGGATCACGCACTTGCAACAATGCACCTCGTGGCGTGTAGCGCAAAGTCACAAACTCTCCGGTCGGCGCGGTAATTTGTACCAACTTGCCCTCTTGGTCAAACAGCAGTTCGCGACCACCATTTTTGCCATTGCCAGGCCAACGCCAAAGATATTCTTTGCCCTGAGGCGACTCGCGAATGGTGACTACCCCGTTGGCAGGGTTTTGTGTCACACAATGGCTTCGATCGGTAGGGTTCTTCTGAAAAATCAAACGTGTGCCATCGGCTTGCACAATTTGCAAACCCAAGGCCGTGTCATATAACTCAGTCTCATACGAGAGCTTCCAACCTTGTCCCAAAATGCCAGCAGGCACATTGGGCAAGCTGTATTGGCTGTTGTAGTAACGGATCAACTCCAAACCGAGCACACCGGGTAATGCCGGCATGTCCGCCTCCATTTGAAATTTGTTACCGTTGATGATGTTGATGGGGTTGCCTGCACCTTGCTCGGTGCCGCTGGTGTTGCCTTGCGAGGCCACACTCGACCCACCACAGGTGTTCCCACCTGGTGTGGGCTTACACATTTGCCCCCCTAGACCGCCACCGCCTCCCCCATTACCAGAGTTAGGGTCGCAACTTTGCATCGTTGGATCACAGGCTGCGGACTGCACTTGGGTGGTACACAGCGCTGCCCAAAAAATCAAAACCGCGTAGCGCAAAAGTTTGAGGGAGAGCATCTGTGTCATGGCGTCACTTCCTGATAAGTCTGCTGGGCTTGAACTGGCTCTTGAATGTCTGTCTGATCGTCATCTTCAGGTTGCGCCTCCTGCTGATCGTCTTCTTGCTCAGGGTCTTGTTGTGATTCGATATCTTGTTGTGGCGCGCTCTGCTGCGTTTGCATTTCCCCTGGCATTTGTTTTGGAGACGGCGCGATTTGTACAGCTGATGTTTGTGACGGATCGTGCTGAGGTTGCAGCGGTTGACTCAGATGGGGCGGTGGGCCAAGTTTCTTTTTCAAGCGTGTTTGCGTTTTCTGAACGCGGTCTACCAAACCAGGTGTTTGGCTGTCAACGATGGTGGGCGTGACAAACACCACGAGTTCTGTTTCGTCGTTTTGAAACCGTTTCGAACGAAACAGTGCCCCCAAGATGGGGATATCACCCAAACCGGGGACTTTGTCGATGCTCTCAGAATTTTTGCGTGAGATGAGTCCCGATAGAACCAAGGTGTCTCCGGCTTGCACATTGAACTCGGTACTTGTTTTACGCGTGGTCAACGCAGGACCTGCGGGTGTGCTCAGACTGGTGTCAATCGCACTGACCTCGCTGTCAATGATGGCGCGCACCACACCGTTGCGATCCACCCTTGGCGTGATGTCAAGCTTGATGCCGTAAGGCTTGAAGATCACGGTCGGGCCGTTGATGGTTGAGACCGAATAGGGGTACTCACCACCGGCCAAAAAACTGGCCTTAGAACCGTTGCGTGCAGACAGTTGAGGTTCAGCCAGCACGCTTGCCTTGCCGTTTTGCGCCAATAAATTTAACTTGCCACTCAGGCCCGCATTGATGGCTGACAAAGCTTTGAGTTGCAGCGGGTAATTGAGCGCAGCACCCGCCACCGCTGACCCAACCGGACCACCGGGCACAGCAATGCTGTATTGCGTTGGGTCACCGCGCGTGGCAGGCCCCCAAATACCACCCACAGCCGCCCCACCGGTTGCATTCCACTTGATACCTGTCTCGCGCAACTCATTGACAGGAAACTCAACCACTTTGACATCCAACAAAACCATTTTTTCCCAACCCAAGCGATTGGTGAAATTCACAATCTGCGGATAGCGCTTGGCCAGTTCATCGATCTTTGCAATTTCACTGTCAGCCAAGCTGTCGCCTTCGACAATGACTTTGTCGCCGACGATGGTCGTTTTAGCGCCAGCGATGCCAGTCAAAAATAAAGAAATTTCGCGCGCAAATCGCGAGGTGTCACCCTGACTGATGACCACCTTCAATCGCTGATAGCGACCATCTTCATGCCATATGAACAAACTCGATGTGCCCACGGCATTCGCAAAAAGAATGACATCTTTTTTATCCAACGCCACAGCCGTCAAAATGCTGCCGTTGCCAACCGCAATGCGTCCTAACCCTGGTGCTGGAAAAACCTTGGACTCACCCACAAACATCGCTATTTCTGCCACATCCTCTTCGTCGCTTTTGGTTTTTTGGATGGGGCTGTAGGGCTGCGCGGCATTTTGTGACTGCGCAGGAGAAAAAGGAAATGTCAGAGCCAGCGATAAAAACACGCTGGTTTTTTTGACAACACGAACTGAAAGAAAGGACATAAATGACTTTGTGGGTTCAAGGTTCAAGACGCATCGGTCAAGGTTGATGGGCTGACGACAGGGGCTGTGTGTTCTCCCCATCTGCTGATGCATCGACAGAGGAGTTGACTGATGCGTTCGTGGTTGTTTTGGCTGGTGCGTCTGCTGCTATGTCAGACCTGTTTGGCGACAGCGAGGGTGACTCAAGCGATAGCTGTGCAGCTCGTGTGCGTGTTGCGTTTTTCAAGTGCAACCCCTCTGGCGGTATCTTTCCGTTGCGCCCCCCGTAAAGCACTGGCACCTGTCCAGAACCACGCGCGTTTGCGTTGGTGCGCATCTGTCCGTTGAGTCCAAACAAACTGGCGATGTCGCGGTTAACGCCTTTGACTTCTTGCACATCCGAGGGGTTGCGCAGCAGTGCAGTGAGTTTGCCGGCTTCACGCGCAGCAATCACGCTTTGGGCTTGCTCCAATGTGGTGTCGAGGGTCACGGTGGAGTACTGACGTCGCTCACCGCTTTTGGGGTCATCGACCGAACGCTGCCCCGTGGCCATCACTTTGACAACTTGCAACACGGGGAAGGTGAATTTCTTTTCTTGCTGGCTGACCGTCAACATCAGATCCACCAAGTCACCAGGTTCGAGCATGCCTGAAATTGAATTGATTTCATCCACCGGCACAGTGATCGCTCTGCGGCCTGCTTCCACCTGGGCTGAAAACGTAGGCTTCTTTTGCACGCCAAGCATGCTCCAAACCACAATTTCTCCGGGATTGGCACCATAGGCCAATGGCTTGCCATCAAAGATTTCAAATTGATTGGGCATCAACGCATTCGAGTGGGCGAATTCCATAGGAACAGGGCGCACCGCAACTGTTTCTGAGGAAATGACATCACCTTTTTGAAGCTTGACTTTGGCCACCACCACATTGACCAAATTGGCCTTGCCCAGTGCCTCAATCGCCTCCATGCGATTAGACAAATAGCTGCGCGCACCCAAGGCAGCGAGTACGCCAATGAACAAGGCAGCACCCATCAAAGCCCATGATTTGTTCAGTTTGATTTTGTTCAGTTGTAATTTCATAATTTATGTTGGCAGTGAAATAGCAAAACTAATCTTTCGATAAGCCAGTGAAAAGGCATCCAGCAATTGCCTCAAGACACTGCTTTCATCGGTCATGCCCACACCCAGTACCAAGGCAATAGCGGCTGTCAGCAACAAATACTCCGCCATAGATTGACCGCGTACTTTTAAACCGCTGCATTTATCAGCCGTGAGTTTCTTGAAACGGGGTGTCATTGTTTGTTGCTTCCTGTGTGGTGTGTGATGGTGTTGATCACAATGTCTGTTTTGCCCGCTTCAGTTTTGGCAATGGTTGCTGTGGCTTCTTTGTGCACACCTTTGAAAAACAAACTCATACCTGCGCGAGTTTCCTTGGCAGTCTCTCGTTCTAACGAAAGGCCGTCTTGCTTCAAAGCGTCAATCAATGCCAGACGGTTGAGCTCTGCGCTATGACCGTTGCGCAATGACATGTACACCGATGTTTTTTGATGGTCTTGCGATGACATACGGTTCATCTCTTGTGTTCCAGCTGGCCATCGATCGAGCCAACGCGACACTTCTCTGACTTGCTGCGATTTACCCGCATTGAATGCGGCAATGTCGCTGACAGCCGTCAATCCTTTGACACCGCCAAAGCCACCTTCGCGCATGCTCTCAATCTGTACAGTGAAGTAAAACCCACCCTGCGCGCGCCCCAAAATGATTTGCTTGCCTAGCTTGTTTTCAACCAACGGCTGACCCATGCTGCGTTTGAACCAATCCACCGCTTGCGCAACAGTCATATGCTTCGCAACAAACCCTCGTACGCGCATGGGCACACCATTGGCAGTCAGTTGATCGCCAACGGTAAAGGTGTCTGCATTGGGCGGCAATGCAATAACAGGCCACATCTGCGCCTGAACAACGGTGCTCATGCACACAACCAGCCACGCCAAGCGATGCTTGAATTGCTGCATCACTTTTTCATGACACGATCAGCAGGCACATCGTCACGCCAAAAGTCGAGCTTGCCCAAATTAGGTGGGTCAACTCCTGGCTCTAACAACTTCACCAATGGATCAATCACGATTGATAGCAATGAAAACAACTCAAAATAAGGCTTGATCTCCAGAACTTTGTTGTCAACATCTCCTGGATTTCGACCTGACCATCCATCGGTCACAACGCTTGTACTGCGCTGCATGACAAGGTTGATCGTGTCAAACGGTTTGTAAAACTCAAGATTTGCAGGCAAGTTAGCCAGTTTGACGCTGACGTTTGTGGTGCTGATACCCGATCCACCAAATTTGTGCATAAATCCGTATGCGTCCATGCCGTCTTTGTTTGATCTTTGCACCAAGACATCATCAAATTTTGCGATCAACGATTGGTCGTTGGGTGTACGCCAAAACAAATTTTGATGGGCTTTGAAGTTGCCCGCCACATCATTGGTTTTGATCGGCGCGGTGGAACTGCTGAAGAATCGCCGACGCACTTCGTCTTGCAATTGCTCTATCGGTTTTTGACTGTTTTGTGTTGCATTTCGCACCATGTCATCAAACGCAGCGTAACGGCTGGCTATGAGTGTGCTGTGTGCGATGTCTTGGTATTTGGCAATGATGGGCAACAACAGAAAAAGCGGCATCAAAGCAACTGCCACCACCAAGAACTCCATCAACGCTTGTCCCTGTTGATGGCTTTTGGCAAGCTTATTTACTTTGCGAGCCATCATGGCAAAACCACACCTTTTTCCAACATCGCTTGTTGACGCGCCCCCGAGGGCACCTCCATCAAATGCGTTTGCCAATAGGGGTTGAACAAACTTGCCAATTCTTTTTTGCCATCGCCTCGTTCAGTAGGCCGCTCGAAAAATGTTTCTGATGCGGCAAGGCCGACATATGCTTTTCCACCACTGCCAATATCTCCCCCGACACCGTTTGTGTACCGATTCAACCTAGGCGTTGTTCGAATAGCCGAGCGACCATCGGATGTTCGGGTTTGATCCGCCTTTCTGTAAACGCGAATCGCAAACTGAACCCGAGGGTCTATTTTTGCCAACCCCTCTTCCGTCAAATCAAAGTAACTGGGTACGCCGCTGTATTCCCAGTTGTCGCTTTCTACATCGGTTGTGCCTGTGGTCGAGGCGCGTTGATTTCCTTTGCCCAAAGAAGTGTCTGACTCATCACAGGACGGCAAGCTATCCTTGGGTGTTTCCAAACGCCAACGGTGATAACTGGCTTGGTCAGCAGCGCGCCACTCGTCAAAACCAATGAGTTGTGTGCCCCCATCTCTGGTCACTTTATTGAAGTAAACACCATCGAAAACACACGAAACCACCAAAGCACGGTCTGACCATGACCGAAGAGGCGTGAAACCGTCCTTGTTGACAACATCAACCTCAAACTCGCGCATACGGGTGCGCTCTTCAGTTTTGTACTCTTTGATGAATGAGGGCGTGTTACCCACGCTCATAAACATATCTCTGATCGGGATGAATTCGACTGTGACATCGCCATCACCCGCATAGTTGGCATCTGCAACCTCTTGCATCACGCTTGCACGAACTGCCCAGATGGAGGTTTTGACAACCGCTTGTGAGAGTTGAAGAATTTTTTTTGATGTTTCAGCCGCAATGACAATTGCACCCAAGATTCCTTGGGTAAAGTTGGTGGTAATGGCTTCAGCTTGCGCTGCTGTTCCTAGAATGGAACAGATGGGCGCATAGCGCAACATCATTTCAAGTGCCGGCTCTGAGATGTAGTAATTTTCTGGATTGCAACCCAGTGACATTGCACTTTGGCCATGTTCCTCTAAATACTTACCCCAAGACGCCAAACTCACAGCTTGCGCAATGGTGACTTCATCCGCCACCATTGCCCTGTTGGTGTAAGCCATGTAGTTCATGGCACGCGCATGCATGATGCCCGCGCTGTACGCCACCGCATCGCTTGTATTGACCAGCTTGGTTTTTTCTTGCGTCAGCTGACCCACATTGAATAGGAAATACAACGCAGCAACACCAGCCATGAGCATGAACAAGCCATACACCAGCGCTTGCCCTGATTGCTGGCGAGACGCAAGCACCACTTTGCAGTTACTGGCTTGACAGTACTGCCAGTAGCTGCGTTGGATCATTGCCCGTTAGCGTTGTTGTAGCTGTCGAGGCCTTTGCGTCCCCGCTCTGCATCGCTGTTGGTTGCGGCCGCACGTGCGGCGGTGATCGCCGCTTGCGCATTTTGTCCCGCCACCTCGTTTGCAATTCCCGAAGTTTGTGAGCGAATGGTTTGGCCAAAGAACTGAAAGGCACCAATCGCAGCCACCGCAATCAAGGCCACGATGATGATGTATTCGGTCATGCCCTGACCCAATTGCTTTTTGATGCGCAGGCCAATTTTTGCTGTCTTGTTCAACACTGTCATTTGAAGACTCCTTTGTGAATAGGTCTCTTCGTCTGCTGGATACACACCAGAATGTGAAAGAGCCGATACAACTTTATATTTAATATTCAGGAGTACTTCTAGCGACTATCGGTTTTTGCTTGAGTTCAACCCTTGACCATTGATGAATACGGTCAAACAGTTTTTAAATAATAAGAGCGTGATCAACCGCGTCGCCAGCCGCGACACATCAACCATTGCGTTGTGCTGCAGGTCAACACCAACGCTGCATAAGTGGCCATTTTTCCGTCAAGGTTCCAGACATAAGGACCTATGCACAACACGACAACGCCTAACAAACCATTCACCAAAATTTGCTGAATCAACCCCCAAGTGGCCAAAGGGATCCAAGCGCGCGGCATCAAACGAGCCACGAGCGCGCAAAAAAGGGCCAATCCCCACGCCGGCGCGATGAAGTTCAGCAAATGAATGGTTTGTTCGTAGGGGCCCATGGGGGAATTTTATAATCTGAGGTTATGGCAGTCTGGGCTATCGGCCTCAATCACAACACAGCCCCGCTCGATCTGCGGGGCCGCTTTGCGTTTGCACTCGAACACACAGCCCAAACCTTGGACACTTTGCGCGATACCTTTGCCGACAACAGCGAAGTGGCCATCTTGTCCACTTGCAACCGTACCGAAATTTATGGCGCTGGTGAGCAAGCGCAACTGCAACAAACACTGCATTGGTTGGCGCAATCGGGCGGCGTGTCTGCCGATGCTTTGCAAGAACACACCTACGCTTTGCTCGAAGCCGATGCCGCCCGCCATGCCTTTCGTGTGGCCAGCGGCCTCGATTCGATGGTGTTGGGCGAACCCCAAATCTTGGGCCAAATGAAAGACGCGGTGCGCGCCGCCTCTGAAGCGGGCGCCTTGGGCACCACCCTCAACCAACTGTTCCAACGCTCGTTTGCGGTGGCCAAAGAGGTGCGCAGCTCGACCGAAATTGGCGCACACAGCATCAGCATGGCCGCTGCCGCTGTGCGTTTGGCCAGCCAACTGTTTGAAAATTTGGCCGACACCCGCGTGCTGTTTGTGGGTGCGGGTGAAATGATCGAGTTGTGCAGCACCCACTTTGCTGCCAAAACCCCGAAACACATCGCCATTGCCAACCGCACGCTCGAGCGCGGCGAAAAACTGGCCAGCCAATTTGGCGGTGAAGTCATGCGTTTGGCCGACTTGCCACAACGCTTGCACGAGTTTGACATCGTCATCAGTTGCACCGCCAGCACCTTGCCCTTGATTGGTTTGGGTGCCGTTGAACGCGCCTTGAAGCAACGCAAACATCGCCCCATGTTCATGGTCGACTTGGCGGTGCCGCGCGACATCGAGCCCGAAGTGAAATCACTCGAAGATGTGTACCTTTACACCGTGGATGACTTGTCAGAAGTGGTGCAAACCGGCCAAGCCAACCGACAAGCAGCCGTGGCACAGGCCGAAGCCATCATTGACGCAGGTGTGCAAAGTTTTGAGCATTGGTTAGACCAACGCAGCCATGTGCCGCTGATTCAGCAACTCAATGCACAAACCGAAACATGGCGCGAAGCCGAGCTCACCCGTGCGCGCAAGATGATTGCCAAAGGCGACGACATCGACGCCGTGCTTGAAGCACTCTCACGCGGGCTCACCCAAAAAATGCTGCACGGCGCGATGGCCGAATTGCACGCAGGCGATACTGTGGCACGCGAACGCGCCAAGCACGCGATCGAACATTTCTTTTTGCGCTCAAACCGTTAGGGGCTTTGCCAATGAAACCCTTTTTGCGCGCTCAACTCGAGCGCTACGCGCAACGCCTGTCTGAACTCGACTTTTTGTTGTCTCGCGAAGACATCATGAAAGACATGACGCAGTTCTTGGCTTTGTCACGCGAACACACCGATGTGACCGCCACTGCTGGGCGTTACGCACGCTACCAACAACGCGAAGCCGATTTGCAAGCGGCGCAACACATGCTGCAAGACAGCGGCAACGATGACGATCTGCGCGCCATGGCCGAAGAAGAAATCGCCAGCGCCAACACCGAGCTCACACAACTCGAAACCGAATTGCAACGCATGTTGTTGCCCAAAGACCCTGACGACGCACGCCCCGCGTTTTTGGAAATTCGCGCCGGCACAGGTGGCGATGAATCTGCTTTGTTCGCAGCCGATTTGTTGCGCATGTACACCCGCTATGCCGAACGACAAGGTTGGCGCACCGAAATCGTGAGCGAATCGC
>ERZ650311.601-NODE-601-length-21553-cov-4.937994_pt1 | contig 21553 bp, 35 predicted proteins | sample MGYA00376247_ERZ650311 | MGnify/ENA primary metagenome ERZ650311 (study PRJEB26733, sample SAMN07839324) | wastewater metagenome | biome: small river; feature: stream; material: water | place: USA: North Carolina | collected 2016-07-28 ...
GACTATATAAATGACCTGAAAATTGAGTTCCGAGATCTGAAACAACTTCTAAACAACAACCATATTTACAGATAATATGTGTGAAAAATGCGTTAGCCACAGTATATGCAGTAATGTTTGGTAAAGGTATAGCTTCAATATATTTCGAAAATGAGTCAACACAAATTATTTTCGGCGATACAATAATCCGCCATGAGCAATAAACCAAACGACAAGCCAAAGCGCGGGCGCCCCACAACTGGGCAGGGGAAAATCCGCACCATTCGCGTGCATGAAGCTAATTGGCAACGCTGGGGACAGCTCGCCAAACAACACGGCGTTTCCATCGCTCGGCTAATCCACTGCCAGATGCGCGCCCTGGACACTGCCAGCGCCCAAGCCGGGGCGCCTGCACTAGCCGTTGAGCTAACACTGCAAGCGCTCGCCAGAACTACCAAACAACTCCAGCGACTACAGAAGCAGATAAGAGCTAGTCAACGCTCCCCAGATGCAACGGACAACGAAGCAGCGACAGCAACCACGGACAGCGGACAAGCGGACAACGAAGCGCCCCCACGAGTCCCCGCCTCGGGCGGGGACAAGGGGAACGAACCATGAGGGGACAAGCGCCATTGGTCCGCGAAGCGGACAACGAAGCGGACAAGCGGACAGCTTGCGAGGGGAACGAAGCGGATGGGCTGCTAGCGTGCGGTCCTCATCGACCTGGAGGGGGGGAGGGGAGGGGGACAGCTCGGCGCACGTCCTTATGCGCGTCAAGTGCTAGCACGATGCGAGCGACATCGACCAAGCAGCCTGCGAATTGTGTGCGCTCGCAGTGTTTACCCTGTAGCCCGCTAACTTCTTGGAAGAAGTACGCTGGTTGTGGGGGCATCGCGGGCCGATTCTCGCGCAAATGCGCGAAGACCCCCCCGGGGGGACCCATCGGCCGCGGGAATTCGACCCGCGACCGCGGGCTTCGGCGGTGCGACTAACTCACTATCCCCCCCATCCACCCACAACAAAAAACGGGGTAGTGGTCCGGGGGACCCATTGGGAATTTGAACGAGGGGGCCCCGTGGCGGGTCTTCGTCACCAGGGGGCCTGGTTCCTTGCCTGGCTCGCAGGGAGGGACCTGGTTGGCTGGGAATAGGGTTTTGCGTTCGGTCGTTTTCTGGGGGCTTACGGTGGCTTCTACGGTGGTGTGAAGATGGAGAACCTAGTTTCTGACCAATCGGTGGGGTGTGGACTCAGAGATGGGGAGGCTATCAGGTTGCTAGCGGGCGACTCGAAGCCCCCTTCGGGGGCTATTGTGGCCAAGCCTTTTACTGGCGGTCGGTCATGGCTGGCGGAGGCGCTGCTTCTTCACCGGCTGATGCTTGGTGGCTTGGTTGTGAAGGTTGGTTTCTGGGAGGGCCGGAGGCTGGTTGGCGGCGAGATGGGGCAACCGAGCCCTTCGGAGCGTCTGGCGTTGATTTTGGATGAGTTGGAGTGGCAGCGAATTTAGGAGGTTTGCGATGCAAAGCTGTGATTGGACTTTGGACGAGATCGAGCGTTGGCTTGGCGGGGCTGATCGGCTGGGCCGTGGCTACTTGGCGTGGGACGCCAGGAACGGCGCGGACGGCGAGATTCAGTGGGACGAGAAGACGGCTGAGTTTTCGTTGGTCTCGAAGGATCCGGGGCCTTACACCACGCACCTGCCCATTAACAACTGGGGCGAGCTGCAGACTGCGGCTCGGATTCTGGGGCGGGAGTGGGTGATTGAAGGCGTTCCTACCGGGGCTTAGGAGGTTTGCGATGGGCGATTACCAGCGGCATGGTCCGAGCGGGTGCGAGCGGTCGATCTGGGTGGCCCAGCAAAGGCGCGAGATTGTGCGGCTGCTGCGTGAGTACGATCGGCGGAACATGGAGGCGGTAATCGAACGTCACGTTAGGGCGATCGATGAGTTTCTGTTCGGTCCGTTGGACGAGGACGTCTCGGTTGATTTAGGAGCCGACCATGCTGGAAAAATTGAAGCGTTTTCTGTCCGCCCGGAAGCCAAGGGATTTGGTCCTGGCGCCCACGGAGCGTAACGACCGGGTGATAGCCGAGGTTCGGGCTCGGATGCAGGCGGAGATTCACTGGCTGCGTCTGCAGCGGGCGTACGGGGTGTTGGGCCAAGACGAGGTGGCTCGGCTGAATATGTTGGCCGTGAAATTGCGGCGGCTGACTGGGTATTCGGCGACCCGTCCGGGGTTTGTGGTTGCTGCGGCGCGGCTGGCGGACTGCGAGTACCTGGTGCCGGACTTTGTTGAGGCGGTGGAGCTGCGGGCTTACGAGCGTGGCTGGGGCGAGCGGCTGATGGTTCCGGGAGATTACCCATGAGCGAACTCTGGTGGCAGGGCCCTGTTCGGTGCCGCTTGTGCGGTCACCGTTCTCACGCGGTGGTGGAGGTTGAGTCTGAGGAAGACGACGTCCTGACTCGGCTGGAATGTTCTCACTGCGGGAACAGCACCATGCAGCCCGTGGTGGACGACCTGGAAGGGGAGTTGCATTGGCCATGAAGAACGAACTTGCGTTGCGTCCGGGGCTGGATCCGGAGCGGTTTATCCGGCAGGAGTTTCTTGGTCACCGGCCTACGGTGGCGCTCATTGAGAAGTGCTGGGAGCTGCGACTGCTTCGCGGCTGTCGGCACCGCGTGACGGTCAATCTCAGCCCGATCGAGCCTGGCGTGGTTGAGATCTTGGTGATGTTCCCCAACTTCTGTCCGGGGAGCGCCAGGGCGGACGCGTGTGCGCCGATCGCGTTGTCGCTGACGGAGATTTACTGGTCTCGCAGCCGTTCAGTGGTGATGGGGTACCTGTTGCGCCAGCTTTTCAGGCGGCTGCTGGAAGTGGTGCGCCTGCCGTGGCCTGCCGATTACTTTGGGCCGTACGACCCGAGCGGCAAGCCGCCGAAGAACGACGTTTACTAGGAGCTGTCCATGAGCAAACCGCGCCCCGTAACTCTGCAGCAGATGAAGGCCTTGCTGGGCAAGCCGACGTGGACGTGGAAGGATTTCAAGGAAGAGTGCCAATGGGCTGGTGACTTCGATACGCAGTTGAGCTGCGGCGACGAGGGACTCGCGTACTTCACGCTCAACGCGAGCGACTACTACAGCGCTTCGATTTCCTTGGACAGCATTGCCAAGGTGCGAGCGGCTGCGGTGCTGATGGGTTTGGAAGTGAAGCGACTTCGGTAGGCGACGTTTACTAACCCCGCTTAGGCGGGCTCACATAGGGGGATTTGCGATGATTGATTTCTCCAAGCCGGTCCGAACAAAGGCGGACGCGACTCAGTACATGCCGTTGCTTACGGCAAAGGTTCTCGGGCTGGAAGATAACGGGTGGATCAAATTCCGATTCGACGGCTCGCCTCCCAGCCACAAGTATTCGGCCATTCTTGCTGCGAATTTCTATCGCAACTTCGAGAACTACGAGCCCGCCACCGAGGAGCTGCCAGTCGACTTCAAGAAGCCGATGCGGGTGCGAGAGGGCAACGGTTTTTTTGCTCACCCCGGCGTGGTCAAGTGGGTTGAGAAGGAAGGCGCCGACCATTTTGCGGTGGGCATCTTCGAACCGGGCAACGACTCGTTGGCCTCGCCGGACTGGCTGTTGTACTTGACGCTTCATGGAGTGAACGCTGTCGTCGAGAACTACGAGCCCGATCTAACTCCGGTGCAGCGCGAACGTGCAAGGCGGTGGCAACTCAAGCCGCACGCCAAGGAATATCCGCCAGAACTTTCGCGCATCACCATGGCGATCCCTTGCGAGGAACACGTCATGCGGTGCCGCAAGGTGTACGCCGAGGGGGTCAAGGAGCCGTTTCATGTCGCCCTGCCAAACTTTGAAGACGACTTCGAGGAGGTCTCTGACGGCGAGCAGCCCGTCGGCGATTGCGTTAGCAACGGCCCGCCCTGCAACCCTGGCCCGCGCGGCGATTACGCGGCGCACGGCGAGCCGCTTCAATTCGACGCCAGCAAACTTACCGTGAAGGCGGACAAAGTCCACCTAAAGCGACGAGTCATCTGGCCGCACCCCGACCGCGTGTTTTTCAATAAGCCGATGCGGATGAAGAGTACGCACGCCGACGTAACGATCACTTCGATCTACCACGGCATGGTCGAGTTTGAGTGGCAGATCGCAAACTCGTCGTCACCCGGCGCAGCGACCATGGACGAGTTCGTCCGCCTTGTCGAGAACTACGAGCCCTTCGAGCCATCGATCGAGCGGGAGCTGGACAGCGAGAGCCTGCCGCCGCAGACCCCGCTGGAGCAAGTTGACGACTTCATCAAATTCGCCACCGAGAAGTTCGAGCCCAACACGTTCCACTACGACAACGACTATCCTCTCGATCTGGAGTACGTCCAGAACCGGATGATGCGGAAAGAGGACTTTTCGTCGGGCGTTCTCGCAGGCCAGGTAGCCATCTGGAGACTCTGCAAGCACGTCGCCGTCAGGTGCCTGCTCGACCAAGCAGGTGCGTGGAAGGTCCATCTTTTGCATGAACACCAAGTCGAAAATCGGTATCGCCTCCTCACCGCGCTCGACCTGGAGTGCGCCCTGTACCTATTCGACGACAAGAAGCAGTGGCTGCTGCGGGAGCCGGTGGACGTGCCGCAGCTCACCGCCGGCGACGGCTTGGCGCCCGAGCCCCCCGAGATCAAAGCGACCGGCTGGATTGACGGAGAGCCGCCGCACAATGCCGAGTACGTTGTGCTGCACGTCGAACTAGCCAGCGGCGGCCATCGCGTCGAGCTTTGCACGCACGCCGGGAAGGCTTACGCGCGGTGCGGATATCTTCGGCGACACGGCCACCATGTTGTCCGCTGGTTCCAGCTCCCCGAGTGGCGCACCGACGCGATCGACATGTGCGGCATCGATATCGCCAGCGGCGAGCTAGTGACGGCGAAAGCGGACGGCGAGACGATCAAGCTGGGGCCGGATGGCGAACTCAAGCCAGTGCTGGCCAGCATCGACGTCACTCGAGCGATTCATCCCAAGGGCAACTGGGCGGGCGCAACGGTTCAATCCACGGAATACGCCGGATTCAACAACGGGCTCCACCTGGTGCGATTCACCGGCTGGGGCGGAGAATGGCACATGCACTACTCGACGGCCGACTTCGAGCGCCTGTTCGAGAACACGCCGGGGTTTTCGCAGGCCGCTGCAAATTCGCGGGATGACCAGCGCGAGTACATCGCCCAGCGGCCGTCAACGCGACCCAAGTTCTACAGCGACGTGCGCACCGCGGAAGCCGACTGGCCGAACAAGGTCTGGATCGATTTGCCGCTCCGCGAAGAGGTGATTGGAAAGCCAGAGTACGGCTCGTTCCGAGCGGACATGATCTGCGGCGTTCGCGATTACCCCAACTACAGCGACCGCTGCCTGATTCAACTTCCGCACCACGACGTGCAAGTCATGCTGTCGCGCAACGAAGTTCTGGCCAAGCTGCTCGCCGCCGCGCAGCCGCCTCGCACCTACCCCACGCCGCTCACCGATTACGAGCCCAAGCCGGCGACCACGCCGGAAGCGTTCAAGTAGGATGCACCAACAAGAAACCCCCGGCGCCGCGTGTGCGGCCCGGGGGTTTTTCTTTGCGCTCGCAGGGCGGCTATCGGCTGCGATTCGCCCGCTGCAACTCGTAGCGGATCTGCCGCAGCTCGTAATTGGCCTCTTCCTGCTGCCAGTAGCGGCTGCCGTAACCGCCGCCGTAGCCGTAGGCGCCGTACCCATACCCGCGGTAGCCGCCGTACCCGTAGGTGTAGCCGAGGCCCACGCCGGATCCGCCGTACCCGTAGTTGCGCGACAGCGGCGCTGCGCCGTACGGGGTGAGCATGAACGTGTTCTGCTCGAGCAAGCTCTGGGCATTGGCGGCCGTCGAGATCAACAGCACGACGGCAAAGATGAGGGTGCGCATGGTCGGGTTCCCAAGAAAGTAAGAGTGGCGGTCTGAGCCAGCGGTGCAGGATAGTTCCGCGGCGCGCCGCAAGTCAAGCAATTCGCCAAACGCCCGAAAAGTGCGGGCCGCCGAAATGGCCAAAAATAGTTGGCGAAATAGGGCCACGCGATCTGTATGCTCACACGCGATCGGGGCAAACACTCTTCTTCTTGGGGATCCGTCATGTTCCGCACGCGTCAATTCGCACAAGATTTATTCCCCCTCCTCGCTGGGGGATTTTCCCCTAATGTCAAACTGCGAAGCCGCTTTTGCCGAGGCTTGCGCAGGCAATCGCCACTAGCATGCTGTCAGTTTGGCGATCAGGTCGCGCATTCCGCGCGCTTTCAGGTTGACAAACGATCTACGCGCGTGACAATCCGACTCGTGACGCGTGACTAATCCGACTAGGCCGCCGCGTCGCGGGGCCTGCCAAGCACACGCGTCACACCGTGAGCCCTTTCCCAAGAGGGGCTTTGCTGGCAGGTCCCGCGACGCGGCGTTTTTTCTGTCCTCATGGCCAACTACCAACGACCACCGGTGGCCTTACTTGTCGAGCGGGTTGGGCACGACCCCCGATTTGTTGAGACCGTTGATCGCGAAGAAACCGTGCGGCTGATTGAAGCCGCTCGCGGCGGCGATGAGGACGCGACGTTTGCGTTGGTCGCGAGCACGGCCAGGCTGGGATTTCTCATCGCTAAGCGCCATCGCGGTCTGCTCGAATTCGAAGACGCTTTTCAGTGGGCCATGTTCGGAGCCTGCGTGGCCATCCGCAAATTCGATCCTGCCCAGTTCGGCAAGATCAAGTTCATCACCTACGCCATGTGGTGGATGCGGCAGTGCGTCAGCCGGGCTCGCCAAGATCAAGGCAACTTGATCCGCGTTCCCGTTCACGCGCACGAAAGCAACCGCCGGCTGATCGAGTTCACGCAAGAGTTTCTCTACGAGAACGGATTCACGCCTACGGCCGAGCACATTGCCGAAGGGCTGGAAGTGCCGCTGGCCAAGGCGGTCGATATGGAGCGAACGGCGATCGCGTTTCGCACGCAATCCATGTTTCAGTCCAACGCGGTGCATCACTGGCTGCTCGAGCCCACGCCGACAAAAGCAACGGACCCGGTATTCGAAAACATGCAGCGGGCCGAGGCCATTCTCTCGGTGCGGGCGGCGCTCAAGAAGATGCCCGAGCGCAACGCGTTCATCCTCATGCAGCGATTTGGCGGACAGTCGCTGGTGGATCTCGGCAAGCAGCTCGGGATTACACGCGAGCGAGTGCGGCAGCTTGAGGCCAGGGGCCTGCAGCAGTTCGCCCACATCATGGGCAAGTTCGGCCCGACTATGACCGCAACCGAAGCGTTGCGGGACACCAACTAAGGACGTCGACGTGGCAACCATCATGGCAAAAGGCAACTTTGGAACCGTCGTCGATGTCACCGCCAAGGAACCGGTCTACGTCCGCTGGATGATTCGCGCGGACATGACACACACCCTGTTGATCGAGAAGGGGTGCTTCGAATTCCCTTGGACCGAAGAGGATTTCGTGAAGTGCCTCAAGCAACGCAACTGCATTGGCATGGTTGCGGAGCGGCAAAAGACGTTCGGGCGAATCGGCGGCTTCATGCTCTACGAGCTGCACAAGAAGCGGATGCACCTGCTGAATTTTGCAGTCGATCCATCGCTCCATCGCTCCGGAATCGGCCGCCAGATGATCTCGCGACTCGTCGACAAACTCAGTGACGAGCGGCGCACCAGCATTACCTGCGAGGTACGCGAATCCAATCTTCCGGCCCAACTGTTTTTGAAGCGGATGGGATTCAAAGCCACTCTCGTCCTCAAGGGCTTCTACGAGGAAACCCCGCAAGAGGACGCCTACCTGTTTCGCTACACGCGCGACTAATCGAAAGGATTCGAATCATGCTCATTCTTGCTCGCAAAGTCGGTGAAGCGATCGTCGTCGCGGACGTCGTCGTCTTCAAGATCGTCGAACTACGCGGCTCGCAAATCGTCGTCGGCATTGAGGCCCCGGACAACATCGATATTCATCGCAAGGAAGTCTGGGACCGCATTCAACTCGAACAAGGAAACGGACCATGTCAGCAGTAGCCAAACCAATCACCGGACCGGCGCCTCACTCGGATGAGTGGTACAGCTTGCGGCTGTTCAATCCGGACCGCCAAGAGCGGCCGATTGTCTTCGGCGCCAGCGAGGCGATGAAGGCGGTCGAGAATCCGCTGGAGTTGTACCTCCTCAAGCGTGGCGAAATGGATCCGCCCGAGCAGACCGAGGACATGGAAGTCGGCTCGCTCATGGAGCCGGTGGTGCTGGAAATGTACCGCCGGCGCAGCGGGAATTACATCGTGACCGGCTGCCCTATGTACTTTCACGGCGAGCACGCCTTCATGGCAGCCACGCCGGACGCGATCGGAATCCCCGAGAAGGATGGCCAGCTCGCGTTCGACAAGGATGGCTACTGGGGCGTCGACGCGAAGACCTCGCACGACCGCATGTTCATCAAGCAGGCCCTGGTCGACACGGACGTCAACAAGTATGGGGCCGAGGAGACCGACATGGTGCCCAGCTATGTGCTGTGGCAGATGCAACAGCAGTGCGCCGTGATGGGGTTTCCCTACGTCGACGTCCCCGTGCTGTTCGGCCGGAAGTATCGAATCTACCGCGTCGATCGCGACGAGACGCTCATCCAGGCCCTCGTCGACGCCGAGAAGGAGCTCGCCGAGCGGATCATCAACTGCGACCCGCCCGAGCCCAACTGGACGCACCCGCAAGCGAAGACCTGCCTGCAGGCCCTCAACGGCCTGGAGCGCGACCTGTCCATCGTCCTGTCCGACGAAGGATTCGAGCGGTGGCTCAACCGCACGCGCCGCAAAGAGCAGATCAAAGAGCTGGAGGCGCTCAACGCCGAGGACGAAGTCCGCATTCTCGCTGAGATGCAGTCCGCGGAATTCGCCCTGTTCCCGACCGGCGAGAAGGAGATTCGCCGCTGCGTGATCGCCCCGACCCACTACACGGAAAAGGACGTCGAGGACGTTCGCTCCAAGGTGGGCCAGGTCAAACGCAACGGGTACGAGTACTTCCGCGAGCGCAAGACCAGCAGCTAATCCACAATCCCCGTTCACTATTCAGGAGCCATCACTGTGGCCGCAAGTAACCCGATGCAACTCGACAAGACTCGCGAGCTGATCGAGTCCAAGATCGACACCAACGCCATCAAGAGCATGGAAGTCGGAAACGCCTTCGGCGGCGTCGCGTTCAAGTCCGTCAGCGAAGTCACTGAGTTCGCAAAGCTCATGTCTGTGAGCATGCAGGCCGTGCCCAAGCACTGCCGCAATCAGCCAGGCGTGTGCCTTGGCATCGTCATGCAGGCGATCGAATGGCGGATGAGCCCGTTCGCCGTGGCCAGCAAGTCTTACTGCGTGAACGACGTCATCGCCTGGGAGTCGCAGCTCATCCACGCGGTCATCGAGCAGCGGGCGCCCATCGTCGGCCGGCTGCGGCATGAGTACATCGGCAACGGCCCGAACCGCCAGTGCCGCGTGTGGGCGTTCGTCGATGGGATCGACGAGCCGTTTGAGTACATCTCGCCGATCATCAGCAAGATCAAGCCGCAGAATTCTCCGCTCTGGACGACAAAGCCGGACCTGCAGCTCTTCTACAACGCGAGCCGCGACTGGGCCCGCATGCACTTCCCCGACGTGATCATGGGCGTGTACGCCGAGGACGAGATGGACGACTCCGGCCGCACGCTGGTGGCCGAGGTCGTCACCGACCGGCCGCGGCTGACGTCGCGTGCCGAGGCCCTGCGGCAGCGTGTGACGCCGCAGACTGCACCGACTGACCCTGTCGACGAAGACCCGTTTAGCGACGAGCCGACGGACGTTGCGCCGCGTTCCGAGGACGTCGACGACGTGCCGGGGGATGGGCCGGATAGCGAAGCTCCGAGCGACCATCCCCCGGCCGTGCCTGAGTACCTGCAGCCGTATATCGCCGACATGAAGGCGGCGAGCACCGAGGCGCAAGTCGATGCGGCGTTCCAAACGCACATTGAGTCCAACGGGCGCATCAGCGAGGCGGAGTACGAGTCGGCCTGCCAACTCCGCGACTGGAAGCTGGAGGAGCTGGCCAAGACCGCCAAGCCGAAGGGCGACGGCAAGCTGTTCGACGCGAACCCCAATTACGACTGAGCCCGACGCGGCGGAGCAGTCTTCCAACCACACAACTTCAAAGTTCAAGTCACATGGAAAAGATCGAAATCAAAGATATTGGGCCGGTCAAGGAACTATCGTTCCAACTTGATGGACACGGCCTGACGGTGTTGGTCGGAGCCAACGGCAAGGGCAAATCGATTGTCCTCGACGCCATCCAAAAAGCCGCGCTTGGCAAAGGGAAGCTGCCTTTACGGGACGGAGCCCGGCGCGGCATGGTGGACTGCTGCGGCGCCATCATCACGGTGGGCCAGGTGACGCGGCATACCGGCGAATTTCAGGTGGAGAACCTGGAGTCTCGCCTGCCGCTGGCGCAACTGGTTGATCCGCAGATTGCCAAGCCCGAAGCCGCCGACCGGGCCCGCATTAAGGCGCTGGTGGCGCTCACTGGGGTGACCGCCTCCCGCGAACTGTTCACGTCTCACCCGGCGTTTGCCGACTTCTCCGAGAACGTCGGCGAGGACGCCACCAAGACCGACGACCTGGTGGAAATGGCGGCGCGCGTGAAGCGCGACTACGAGGCCATGGCCCGCGACGCGGAGCGTGCGGCGGACCGCGAGGAAGGCCACGTCCGCGGCCTGGAGGAAGCTGCCGCGGGCGTGGATTTACAAGCCGAGAGCGACTCCGACTTACTGCAGGCGGCGTACGACGCGGCCCGCGACCGGCACACGGAGATTGCCACCGGGATTGCTCAATTCGAAACGCAGAAAGGCCTGCTTGCGGAATCGACCAAGCGGCTGGTGAAGCTGAAAAGCGAGTACACCGGATTGGCGATCGAGGAGGCCGAGGCGCAGCACTTAGCCGAGCTGGCGATTGTCAACGAGCAGAAGGCCCTCATTGAGGACCTGACCGCCAAGCTCAAAGAGGCGAAAGACTCGCTCAGCGCCGTGATGGCCCGCATGCTCACCACGGGCGGCGCCCTGGATCGCGCACGCGATCACGCGAAAGCCGTGAAGGCCCTGGAGCTGACCATCGCGGAACACTCGGTTGCCAAGCCGAAGCCCGAGGGGATCGAGGAGGCACTGGCCAAGCGAGACGCCGCCAAGGCCGCGCTGGAGCTGGGCGTGAAGATCCGCGACGCCAAGCAGAAGCTGGCCAAGGCGAGCGCCCATAAGGAAGCGGCGGCCAAGTGCCGCAAGGAGTCTGTGCGTCTCCGCGAAACCGCCAATTGCGTGGACGAGATTCTCTCCAACGCCATTCACTGCGAGCGCCTGCGGATTGCCAGCGTGGACGGCGTGGCCCGGCTGGTTGTGGACCACCCCGAGCGCGGCGAAGCGGTGCCGTACCACGATCTTTCAATGGGCGAAAAAGTTCGTATCGCCATCGATCTCAGCGCGGACATTGTCGGCGAAGACGGTCTGCTGGTGCTCGAACAGAGCCTGTTCGAGTCGCTTGACGTACATGTTCGCCAGCAGGTGCATGCCCACGCGGTTGAACGCAAGTGTTACGTCCTTACAGCCGAGGCCACGCGAGACCCAGAAGCCTCTGGGGACATCGAAGCCATTGCCTTTAATAAAGGGTAAGCGAGGGGTTCGATGGCAGAGACCTGGAAAACCATTGAAGGCGCTCAGGGATACGAAGTATCCAGCATGGGACGAGTGCGAAGCGTTCCCGGCGTGGTAATGCGAAGCAACGGTAGCCCTCTGTCGCGTCGTGGACGCGTGCTCAAGCATTCCTTGCGACTTGGGTACCCGAGGGTACGCCTTGGCCACGGACGCTACATAACTGTTCACTCGTTAGTTGCGGCTGCGTTTATTGGACCAAGGCCAGACGGCCTCCAAGTCAACCACATCAACCACGATCGATCTGACAATCGGGTTGAGAACCTAGAGTATCTATCTCGATCGGAAAACATGCGCGCTGCAAATGCGTTTTACGGCCGAGTCTACCCTAAAGGGAAAAGGCATTGCCAGGCGCGAGCGACTGCCGCGCAAATTCGACGCGCGTATCGCATGCTGACAAAAGGGCACACTCTTGCCGAGGCATCTGACGCTACTGGCGTGGCAGCGACATCAATTCAGGCTGCGGCACGCGGGCTATCGTGGAAGCATCTTGGCCTCGCGCCATTAAAGCGAATCGGAGGCCGGCGAAAGGGTGTTATTTATCCAATCTTGAAAGCGAAGCAATGAGCGACACTGCCGACAAATTCGAAGCGTGGGGCCTGGTCGAAGTGATGGGCCACACTCGCTACGCGGGAAAAATCACCGAGCAATCGATCGGCGGCCAAGCCTTTGTCCGCGTCGACGTGCCGGCGTTTGAGGATCGGCCCGCGTTTACCAAGCTGCTCGGCGGCGGCAGCATCTTTGCGATCACTCCAACGACGGAGCAGATTGCACGCGGCTTGGCGCAGCAGTGCTCCAACGCCCCGATCAACGTCTACGACCTGCCGACGTCATACCGCCCGCGGTCACTGCCGGGCATGGACGACTTCGACAACGACGACGAAGTGTTTTAAGCCGCCGTCGAAACTATCAAATCAAGGAATCTCTTATGACATGGATTGGAACATTCTCGGGCGCGAAGGTCGACTTCCTGAACCCGGACCCCAAGTCGATCTGCATTGAGGACATTGCCCGCGGGCTCTCGCGCGTAAACCGGTTTGTGGGACAAACCACCGAACCCTACACGGTGGCGCAGCACTCGGTTCTCGCCTCGCGGCTGGTGCCGCCGCACCTGGCCGGTTGCGCCCTGTTGCATGATGCGACCGAGGCGTACATGGGCGACTGCTCACGGCCGCTCAAGCAGCTCCTCGGCAAGGCATGGGATGAGATCGAGAACCGCCTGCATCAGGCGATCACCGACGCGATCGGCGAGGCGTATTACTACTCGGCGCAGGTGAAGGCCGTCGACGACCGACTCCTGATCACCGAGCGCAACGTGCTTCAGCCGAATCACGCGGATTGGGAGTGGGGCGAGGACATTGAGCCCTATTCGCCCAACGACGTCCCCATCGTTCCCTGGTCTGCGCCGCTGGCTGAGGCGTCGTTCCTGGAGCGGTATCGCGCCCTGTATCCGTCCAAGACCGAACACGCCGGATGAGCCTTAGCCAGCGTGCAGCAACTTGCCAGCGTGTGCCTGGCGTAGTAGTGGCCGGGAGCCCCGCCGGTGCTGATCTGGGGCATTTTCAAACCAATGAGAAAACCAATGGGACTTGACCTCGAAAAGCCGCTGCGTTGGAAGGCAGACAAGACGGAAGTATTCGCCACTCATACTGCCGCTGGGTTTGTTTGCCTGGAATGGAAACACGCATCGGGCAAATGGTGTTCGGCATGGCGCGAGCGTAACGCACTCAGCCTGACCGACCTCGAAAACATCCCCGAGACGGTGACGCTGGATGGGTGGTGCAACGTCTACGCCAACGACGAAGGGGTAGATATTGGCGCGCCGTATCGAACTCACGAAGCGGCACTGAATGGCGCTGGTGGGTCTGCCATCGCCTGCATCCATATCCACCGCGAAATCACCATCGGCGAAGGGCTCTGAGAGCTGACCGCATGAACGGCAACACCGCATACGGGCCGGATTATTTCTCCGAGGAGTACACCGACTGGTGCGCCGAGCAAGTCGAGATACAAGAGCGAGCATCCCTACTGGCAGCCGAAGCAATTCGGCTTAGCCGCAAAGTACAAGCGGCGAGAGGTTCATCTGCTGACGTATGAAGCCAGTTGAAGCGTCAGCGTGGTCGCGAATCGCCAAGGGCAAGATCGAAAGCTAGCGACGTCCCGAGGGTAACGGCAACCCGCTTAGAGATTCGCAAGGTCGTGACAGCCGGGAGAGACCGGCAACTTGATCGCGTAGCTCAACGGATAGAGCAGCGAGATTCTACCTCGCCGATTGAAGGTTCGAATCCTTCCGCGATCACTCAATGATGGCAACGCAGATCACTCACTTCATGGCGCTCAACATTGAGCGGCTGTCCAATAGCGGCATGCCGCAGGGGCAGATCGCGCTGCAAGTTGGGTGCAGCAGAAAGACCGTTATGGCCGTGCTATCGCGTGGATCCGACTACTGGCGCGAAGGGGCCCGGCAAGCGCGTCGCGCCGAGGCCAAGAAGAACGCCACGCCGTCTACCGAGTGCTTTCCGCACCGGTGCCGGAGCTGCGGCGCCATGATCAAAACGGTGCGGTGCCTGATCTGCGAGGGGCCGCGGGAAGAAGTGCGGCGCATTGAGCCGCGCTACAACCAGCAGGCGCTGTCGGTGAACGAGCCCAGCGCCAAAGAGCGTGCGGAAATCCGGGCGCGGGCGGCGGCAATTAAGGCGGAGAATTTGGCCAAGAAACGGAACCAGCAATGAAAACCAAGACCCCCAACTGCCCTAAGTGCAAGCGCCCCACCGTGGTGGCCGGCGCCCTGTTCCGCTGCCCCAAGTGCGGCGGGTTCTACGACGACAACCCTGACGAGGGCGGGGATTTCAGCGACCGCAACCCCGCGGCGCGGCTGGAGCGGGAAGAACGGCGGCGCGAGGCTCGGGCAGTCAAACGGTACTAGGAGAGGGCTCTAAACATGCCGGCCGACAAACTTCCATTCATCCAGCTCTACCCTGGCGACTGGCTCCGAGACTCAGTCAGCGGCTGCACGCTAGCAGCACAAGGATTGTGGCTCCGGATGATGCTCCTTGCTCACGACTCCGAACGCTACGGCTACCTTTCCATCAACGGCTCGCCTATGCCACCAGAGACCATCGCACGCAGGTGCGGATGCAATTTGGCCGAATACGAGACCCTTTTTGCAGAGCTAGTTTCAGCAGGTGTTCCGAGCATCAGTGACAAAGAAATCATCTATTCACGCAGAATGGTGCGCGACGCAAGTCTAAGGCAAACGCGTGCAAAATCCGGGCGTCAGGGTGGGAAGGCGTCCATTAGCGGACTGGGGTTCGTCTACGCAGCTCAACGCTCGAGCGACGGGGCGATCAAGCTGGGAGCGTCCTCTCGGCCGCAGAAGCGACCGGCAGAATTGCGACGACACCTCAAGGGCGACAAAGTCGAACTGAAGGGGTTCTGGGCGGTCGTCGACATGCGGCGCGCCGAGTCTGTTTTGCACGGCCATTTCTGCGCGCAATCAGTGGAGGGTGAATGGTTCAAAATCGTAGACAAAGACATCGCGTCAATTCCTAAGTTGTTATCCGACAAGGAATTGCTCTCAGAGAATGGCGCGCGCAACACGTCGCGCAAACAAACACCAAAACAAGCGCAAATCCCTGACAATGAAATTGATATTGAAATATCTCCCTTAGTTGCGCCAGCAACTAAGAAGGGCGCTTCCGCGGCGGGTGAAGTAATTTCGCACTACCTGAGCTATCACCCACGATCCAAGCCAGGTGACGTTGAGCACAAGAAGATTCGCGACCGCCTCGCCGAGGGATTTTCGGTGGAGGATCTCAAGCGCGCCATCGACGGCTGCCATCTGAGTACGTTCCACGCCGGCGACAACGACAGCGGCACGAAGCACCAATCGCTCGAGCTAATCGTCCGCGACTCCTCCAAGGTGAACATGTTCATGGAGGTCGCCGAGGACGCGACCCATCCGCGCCGTCGTCCTCGCGGCTCCCCCGGCCAGTACAACCGCGCCGACGTACTTTCCCAAGCCGCCCAAGAACTCGACGAGCTAGACCGTGAGCAACAACGACCTTTTAGCGACGATCAGCCGCTACTTCGCGACCTTCGGCCGTAAACCGGACACGGAGATTTTGAAGGCCTACGCCCTGACCCTGCGCGGCCTGAGCGACGCGCAGGTGGCTGCGGCGTTCACGGCGGCCGTCCGCAAGGGGACCGAGCACCCCCTGTCGGCCGGTCAGCTCCTGGCCCTGGGGACGCTGGGCGGCAAGGACGCCGGGGCGGCTGCGGAGGACGCGTTCAACCTGCTGGACAAGACCATGGGGACCGGGGAGTACCCACTGGACTACGACGACAAGCTCATCAACGCGGCGGTGCGTGAGCTGGGCGGGCTCCAGCGGCTGGCGGAGATCCCCATCAAGGAATTCCAGACCTGGACGCGGAAGGAGTTTGTGGCGGCGTACAAGCGGCTGCTTGAGAACCCGCCGAGCGACGAGCAGTGCAAGCCGTTGCGGGGGACGCTGAGCGCCGACCATGTGCTGGCCAACAAGATGCGGCTGGGCGACGTCGGCGCCATCCGCATTGGGATGGACGAGACCGGCAAGGTGGTGAAACAGATTTCCGCGCAGCCCAAAGACGCGCCGGCCATTACCGGAGCTGACCTGGGGCTGCGTTTACCAACTGTGGAGTAAGCGATGCAACCGTTTTTGATTCAGCGTAAGCGGAGGGTGGGGTACTCAGCGTTCGACATGGCGTTCGGCACGCATTGCTGTTGGAGCATTCAGCAAGGCGACAACGTGCTCGACGACCTGTGCTGGGACGAAATGCTTGGCGGAACCGCCCGCTGCCTCATCAACGGCTGCGACTGGCCAAAGTCCGGCGGGTGGGCGGACGAGAGTCAGGATGCCGAATCGGTAGTGTGGGAGTTGCGAGTCGACCCAGTACAACCTGGCGCGCACCGCTATTGGTGCAGCGACTTCTCGCTGTCCATTCGCGAGTACTTCACGGGCCCGCTTACGGCCGACGAGGCGATCGGCTTCATCGCGGCGCAAACGCTCACTGGATGCGCGCACCAACTTTCGCACTGGATGAAGAACTACGAGCAATGGTCGCGCGAGAGGTTCTCGCGGAAAGAGCAGAAGATTGCCGGCCTGCTCACCTACCAACCGGAGACGTCGGCAACCAACGCGTTCAACGCGGCCAAGGAAACCATCGAGCTAGGAAGCAACTGACCATGCCAGCATTCTGCGGAAACTGCGGCTACGAAGACACGTCGTGCATCTGCGTGGAAGGCCCACATGATATTCGGTGCGCTCCATACCCGCCTGGATATTCGCCACCCAAGCCAAACGGAGGTCCGGCGTATCCGCGCCACAACGTAAGCCCAAATCACTACGGCATGTCGCTCCGCGACGCCTTTGCGATCGCGGCCGTGCAAAGCGTGTCGTGCGGCATCATCGCGGAGGCGAATCGCGGAACGTCGGCAAAGTCGCTGGCCGCTGCGGCCTTTGAGATTGCCGACGCCATGCTGGAGGAAAGCAAGAAATGATTCTCGCCATTGACCCGTCCATGTCGAACACCGCGGCCGTCTACGGCGACGCCTTCGACTACGCCATTGAGACGTTCAAGAGCAAGAACATCGGCCCGTCGGCCGCGCAACGGATGCAGCGTATCGACGGCCTGGTGGGGCGAATCATGGATTGGATCGACGAGCGCGGAAACGCGCCCGATGCGATCTTCATCGAAGGCTACGCGTTTGGCAGCAACGATGCCAACGCCAAGTTCTCAGCCGAGTACAAGGGGCTGCTGCTGTGGCACCTGTGCGAGCTGACGCCGCGCATTTTTGAAGTGGCTCCGATGACGCTCAAGAAGTTTGCCACCGGCAAGGGGGGCGGCAAGAAGGAGTTTGTGATCGCGCACATGATGCGCAAGTACGGCGTGGAGTTCAAATCCAACGACGAGTTCGACGCCTTCGCGCTCTACCAGCTCGGCATGGTTTGCGAGGGGCTCATTGAGGCGGACAACCAAGCCCAACTGCAATGCGCCGACACGGTGGCCGGCGTGGCAAGCCGCGGCGCCAAGCGAACCACGCCCAGAAAGAAAAACGATTCGGCCGCGGCGAGACGGCTGTTTTGATCGATTGAATTTTCTCGCAGCAATCCCATGGGGGTTTCGATATGGCCAAGAAGCGAGTCCGCCGCCGGGCGGGCCAAATGAAGACGCAACAGGCGTTTGAAGGGGAAGGATTCCCCGAGCCGGCGCCTCTGCCCGTTCGCAAGGGACGCGACGAATACCTGCAGGCGATGCGGGACTGTGCCGCGGCGAGCAAGGAAAAAGCCGCCGCGCAGGAGAAGTTGATCGAGCTGATGCACAAGCATGGTATCGATCGAATCGAGCTGGACGGCGAAAACAAGTTCTTCGAGATCGAGCAGACCGAGAAGATCAAGACCAAGACCGTCCCGCAGGAGGAACGCAATCGTCGCCTGAGTGCGAGCGACGAGGATTAGCCTGTGGCTACGGCGGCGGGCCGGTTGGGCGGCGTTACAGCCATCTGACGCGTCGATACTCCCCACCAATCCCGATCGGCCCGAACGATTCGATCGTCCGCCGTTTTTTCTTACCAAGCGAGTAACGCGATGAAGCGATGCGAGACGGCCAGGCTGGCAACGACGCTGGCCATGCTGAGCGGCGGCTGCAGTGGCTGTGGCGCCGTGTGCATGCACATAGGATCGTATTTTTGCGTGGCGGCGTGGTTCGTCATCAGCCTCGCGCTGTGGATTCACGCCAATCGCTTGATCGATCAAGTGCTCACTGACCTAAAGCCCAATAGCGACCCATGAGCGAACTGCAAAGCAACTTCCGAATCCATTGCGTCCAGGATTGGCGCAACGAGTCTATCGGCCTCTTCGTGTCCCGTAAGGTGCGAACTGACGACGACGGACCGTCGATCGTCCAGTCGCTCACTCCACTTGCCGCGACAAGAGACGGCCCCGAGACCTGGCAGTGGAATAAGGCCGATCCGTATGCGTCCGGATGGGAGCCGCCAACCATCGAACTGACGAACGACCAAGCACAAAACCTTGTCAACCAACTGTGGGAACTAGGGATTCGCCCGGCCGGCGCCGCGGGATCATCGGGAGCGCTGTCTGCAACGGAGTCACACGTCAACAGCCTACGCGCAATCGCGTTCAAGTTGGCTGGCGTTTCGTAATCGCCCCGGGCGGCGGAACAACGGACGGCGTCCGACCGCCGAGACCATCAACCCCACTCCGCTGAACCGAACGACCAATCGTCCGCCCGCGGCGTTTTGAATACTTCCCCGTCTCGTACTCAAGCCAACGAAAGGAGGTTCATCATGGGAAAGTCCAGCGGCAAAAAGTCTGGTAAAGGCGGCTGCAAAGGAAAGTAGCGCCTAGTGGTGAGCCGCGTAGCTCAAGTTGGTAGAGCCGCACCTGTGGCGCGAGATGCTGGGTTCGAATCCCGCCGCGGCCAATGGAATCAATCACGCACGGAGCACGACATGAAACGCAGAGACGCAATTGGAAACGCCGTCGGAATCGCCATCGCAGCCGTAATCTTCCTGGCGGTCATCTACGGCTCGTGGCGCATGCAGCGGGCGCTCAACTACCGCCTCGACTACGGCGGTCGCGTCGACTCGGCAATCACTTCCGCCGTCACCGAGGCCGTCGGCAAACAGGCCAAGCGAATCGACAACCTGACGCAGGTGGTCGACGCACTGCAGGCGAGCAACGCCGAGCTGCGGCAACGTCTGGCGTTGGTCGAGGGCGAGCATTCGATTCTCACGAAAAGGATTCGGATCGATGCCAACGACTGAGTCGCCCATCCACGTTCGTTCCGCAAGATTCTCGCCGTGCCGCACCTGGCGGTATACGCTGTGGCGCATCTGGGGCGAGCACACAAATATTTGCTGCTTCATCGGACTCAACCCGTCGACGGCCGACGAGACGCTCGACGATCCGACTATCCGACGCTGCATCCGCTTTGCCCGCGACTGGGGGCACGACGGATACCTCATGCTCAATGCCTACGCATATCGCGCGACCAAACCAAAAGACATGCTGACGGCATCAGACCCCGTGGGCCCCGAGAACGACGAAGTACTTGGCCGCCTGCGTCACAAGGATTGGATCACGCGCATTGTGGCTGCCTGGGGCGCGCATTGCTCGACGTATCGGCAACGGATCGTGCTCGACCTGATTGGCCGCGAAGTGCAGTGCCTTGGACGAACCAAGGACGGCCGCCCCAAGCATCCGCTCTACCTGCCGGCGAGCGCTGAGCCGGTGACGTTTTGGACCCCCTAACAGCGGCGCAGCCGCGGAGAGAGACACGATGAAACCTGGAACTTGCAAACACTACCGCGGATCGATGGCCGAAGTGTGCGAGGCTGGCGTGAAGCTCGCCGATGTGACGCCGCGACACGGCGAGCAAGGCTGGGGCTTACGAGTCCCGTGCGTCCGCGAGCTACGCAAGGGCAGCACGCTCAAGATGGACGCCGCCGAGCAAGGAACGTGCGACAAGTACGCCGAGCCGACCGCCGAAGAACTGGCTGAATACGAAGCGGCGATGGAAGCCGCGATGCAGCGGCAAATTCTAGTCGGCCACGTCGTGAGGCAGGTGAAGCAAGAACACAAGGGCACCAACTGGCGAGGCGTCGTCGACTGCCCTGCTTGCGGCGGCAAAGAGACGCTGCACATGACGCACGCGGCTTGCAACGGTCACGTACACGGTCGGTGCGAAACGGCCGGCTGCGTGTCTTGGATGGAGTAAACCCCCGCCGCCCCGGCGGCAGAAAGCGAGTGAGACGATGGGAAACGAAAACGCTAGCGAACATCGTTATGGCGAGCAGCTTGACGCCGTGGCAGCGCAACTGATGCGAGTGCATCCGATAGCCGCGGTCAAGTCGATCGGACGAATGGAGTGCGCGACGGCGACTGAGGAAATCGTCGAACGCATTTTGGGCGTGAATGAGCTAGGGCGAGTGACGGAGCGAATACTTGGAGCGTGCCATAACGAGATGCGTAGACAGGATGCGCTGTTGTCGCAGTCGCTCGCCGCGATGAAAGCGGCAATAAGAATCGAATCGTTGTGGTGCCCGCGGCAAGTATGGCCAGAATCGGAGCACGAGGACGTGGCGCTAATGATGATGCGGGACCACCTCACAGCCGCGATCGCCGCGGCGGAAAGCGAGTAAACATGACCAGCGACGAACATCGCCTACTACGGCAAGTCTCCGAATTAAATCGACGTTATGACCGCGCATTGATTGCTCTCAGGAAAATCCAGAAAGCCTATCGACGCATTGGATGGGAGCACGGACCGACGATGGAAGAGGCGATTGATTCCGTTGATGCGATCCTGACGGACGAGAAGATCGAAGCCGACATTGAGAGGGGAAGGACATGACCCACGACGAATTGAAAGCGGCGGCGACAAGGCTACGGACCGACGACTACTGGGAACTACAGCGAGACGGGACGAAGCTGTGGTATCGCGGCTGGAGGGAGCGGGACGAAAAAGACCTCGCCGGCTACGCCGCGGCGATGCTGGATGAGACGCGTATCGACAGGGCGTGGTTAGTGAAGCTGCTTGGCGAGGCCGACCCGCCATCGTCACCGTCCGACGCATGGTGGCCGCTGGAGGGGGCCGAAGGAATCGGCGTTTATTGGGACGACGATGCGTGGTGTCTGTATCTCGACGAAGGTGTTTTCTTCGTGAGGAGCACCCGCGCCGACGCCCTCGCGTTTTTCAAGCTCGTGCGGTGGCCGGTGGAGCCGGGGAAGATTTTGGAGGGGGCGAAAACATGAGAGTCAAAGTACATGAAGTGACCA
>ERZ650311.602-NODE-602-length-21543-cov-25.110527_pt1 | contig 21543 bp, 22 predicted proteins | sample MGYA00376247_ERZ650311 | MGnify/ENA primary metagenome ERZ650311 (study PRJEB26733, sample SAMN07839324) | wastewater metagenome | biome: small river; feature: stream; material: water | place: USA: North Carolina | collected 2016-07-28 ...
GAATGCGACGCCAACGGATGCGGCTGCGGGTTTCGAGCAGGATCTGCTCGAGGTATTCCTCGGTGCCAGGTAGGAACTCGGCGTCTTGAAAGCCGCGTCCGATGATGTCGTCAAGAATCTTGGTGTTGAAGATGCGCAGAATCTTGCGACCCTTGCGCTCTTCGATGACAACCTCGTTGGCACCCGAACCGACGAAACGTGGGGTCGGCACGAAGTCGGTCTGGGTCGCAGCCCCGACCACATCGAGTACCACGACGGTGACGTTGTCTGGTGCTCCGTGTTCGAGGGTTTCGCCGACCAAGAGTTCGGCGGCCTCGGACGCCTCAACGCGACTGGTGAGGATTCGGTTGGTGATGTCGTCGGGCACATACCCGCAGAGGCCGTCAGAGCAGAGCATCCAGCGGTCGCCCGGCTGAGTGCCGACCACGATTGTGTCGATTTCCGGGCGGGCTTCTTGGTCGCCCAGCACGCGCATGAGGACGCTGCGACGCGGGTGAACCAGCGCCTCTTCGGGAGTGATACGACCGGTCTCGACCAGTCGTTGAACGAAGGTGTGGTCGGTCGTGATCTGGGTCACGTGACCGTCGCGTGCGAGATAGACGCGGCTGTCACCGATGTGCGCGATGACCATATGGTCGCCGACGACGGTCAGACCAGAGAAGGTCGTGCCCATGCCGGCCAGTTCGCTGTGGTCTTCAACCGCCGAAGCGAGCACTCCGTTGGCCTGCCAGATGGTGTCGACCATCGCCTTCTTGGCGGCTTCGACATCGGTGAACTGCTCGTCGATCTGGGCAACGCGCTGCGCAACCAGAGCGGATGCGATGTCGCCACCAGCGTGACCGCCCATGCCATCGGCCACGAAGTACAGGTTTACGCCGGCGTAGCCAGAGTCCTGGTTGCTTGCGCGAACGCGTCCCACATCTGAGATTGCGTGGCTGATGGTTTTGATGGCCATGGTTGTCGCTTAGGCCTTGAGTTCAAACGTGGTCTTGCCGATGCGAACCGGAGTGTTCGGCTTGACCACGGCCGGGGTGCCGACGCGCGAACCACTAAGGAAGGTGCCATTGGTCGAGTTGAGGTCTTGAATCAGCCAGTCGTTATTGACCTGTACGAGCTTGGCGTGATGAGTCGAGGCGTATTCGTCGTCGATGATCAGGTCGCTGTCTTCGCTGCGGCCGATGGTGATTTCACGTCGGTCGAGGCGAACGGTGTGACCCTTGCGGTCACCCTCGGTGATGACGAGCTTGGTTGCGACGGCGTTGGCATCGGCGGCAATCGAAGCGGTTGCGTTCGCTGCTGCAGCGGCGAGGCCACCGATGGCGCCGGTCAGGGTGTTCGGTGCGCTCGGGGCACTGACCACCTTCGGCGCCTTGGCCGAGGCGACCTTGTTGACGACCTTCTGGCCGAACAGGTCTGAGCGAATCACCGAGATGATCGCAAAGATGAAGATCCAGAGCACCGCCAAAAAGCCGGTGCGCACGATCCAGAGGGCTAGTTCACTCATGCGTTGCCGACCGAGCGCGCGATGATGCGGAACACAAATTCACTGCGGCCGGCCTGGATCACGGTGTCTGCCGAGATAGGCCCCTCGGCAACGGCCTGACCGTTGACGCGAGTGCCGTTGGTCGAACCCAGATCGCGAATGCCCGCGTTCTTGCCGTCCCAGAGCAACTCAAAGTGCTTGCGGCTCATACCGCTGTCATCGATAGCGATGTCGGATGAGTCATCGCGACCAACCGTCGTGCGTGCCTTGTTGAGCAGGTAGCGCTTGCCGGCAACGTCAAGAGCCGGGGTCCACTCGACCTCGAGCTTGTGGCTCGATGATTCGACGGTGATCTGACCGAGGGTCAGCGATGAGTCTTCGACCAGGCGAATCGCCAGTGCGGCACCGAACTGGAAGCCCTGCTTGAGTGCGTGACGGGTAGCCAAATCGGTCAGCTCTGAAATGAGCGGTTCGCCGAGTGCGGCCATGCGTTCGAAGTCGGCCTTGCCGAGGTGAACGGTGAAAGTGTTAGGGGCGAGGATGCGGTCGCGGCTCAGAATGCTCGCCTTCGAATCCATCTCAGAACGAATCGCAGAAGCGATTTCGACAGGCTGCAGCTCTGACTTAAATGTCTTGGTGAAAGCGCCGGTGACAACGCGTTCGAGCCCCTTCTCGAATTTATCTAGAAAGCCCAAAACACATCCTTTGTTCCTATGGCTGAAGCGGTTTCAAGTTTATTCGCGGGGTCGACAAATGGGCGGATGCGGGCGACCCCAAAAGGGGGATGCGCCTGCCCTTTCAACTCTGGTAATCTCGTCTAGTCGCCTTCGGGCGGCACGCGCAAGTGGCGAAATGGCAGACGCGCTGGCTTCAGGTGTCAGTGCCTTCACGGGCGTGCGGGTTCAAGTCCCGCCTTGCGCACAAAACAAAGACCGAGATTCGTCTCGGTCTTTTTCTTTTTTAGCTTTTGGCTGGTTCAGGTCAGTCCTGCTCGGGGACAAACTTGAGAATGTCACCCGGTTCGCACTGCAGTTCGCGGCATAAGGCATCAAGGGTCGAAAACCGGATGGCCTTGCCTCGATTGTTTTTCAGCACAAAGAGGTTCGCCTGCGTAATGCCGATGCGGTTTGCCAGCTCGGCTACCGTTAGGCCGCGGTCTTCGCGGATCTTCTCGAAGTCGACCACAATCGGCATCAGATGACCCCTTCTAAGTCAGCCGCTGCGTCGGTGGCCTTTTTCAACAGGCCTTGCAAACTGCGAGTCACAAAGCCCACGGCAGCGGCCAAAAGAATTAGCGCGGTCAAGACAAACAGGACTGCCGGGGGCAGTGTGTTTTTGGCGGTCAGCCACAGGCCGATCACGAGCAAACTGAGGGCCAAGGCAAACGAAGAGATGCTGAGCAATCTAACCCACTTGAATACCCGTGGCGAAAGAATGCGGTCGTTGTTTACGAGCCAGAGCAGGTATGCGACCTCGATAAGGATGAGTATGAAGACAGCAACCGGGGTGCCAAGCAAGAGGCTAATAAGAACTTGATCGCCTTGGTATTCCGAAAAACTGGTCGCAAGATCTAGTGCAATGGTGGGGACGATGGCGAGAAGCCCTAGAACTCCGATTGCGGCGAGTAAACCAAGTGAGCTGTAACCAGCGAACCTGTTCAAGCGATTCAAGAAATTCATTTCTATACCCCTTCAAAAGACTATCGAAATTCAATGCATCGTTTAACAATAGTATTCGCCTTAAGGATTCAGACAAAGGTCGTTAAGGCTTTTCACACGAAAAACCCCACTTTTCTGAGAGTGCGCTGGCAGGTTCGGCACAGCATCCTGAGTTTTACGACTCGGCGTACGGATCTTTTCTAGGTTCGTGGTGTCCCCCTAAGAAAGGAACCGCGAAATGAAGAAGTCCTTCAAGCGCAATGCACTAGTCGCAGCAGGAGCTGCAACCATCCTCAGCCTGGCCCTAGCAACCCCATCACTTGCTAGCAGTGCCCAGGGTCACACCGGAAGCACTGGCACACATGGCAACTCAAAGTCGCAGCCATTCAAGCAGGGCACCTTCGGCCAGCTCGCAGCAACCGTCACCGGTGTTGCAAGCACCATCACCGATGCGCAGGCTGCTAGCCGCGGCGCATACTTCACTGTTTACACCTTGGCTTCGACTGCGACCGAGGCTCCGGCAACCGCGCCAACTACTGGTGGTGTTCGCCTCGAGATCCGTGGCGGCACACTGGCCAACGGCACCCTCTCGGGCAACATCCCGCTGCTCGGCGGCGCAAACGGCTCGACCACCAAGGTTGCGGTCTACCCTTCGACCGGCGGCGCGGCTGTTTTTGCAACCGTGACAGTTGACGCAAACGGCGTTGCAACCGTGACCTCATCGGCGTCACTAACCGCAACCTACGACGCGACCACCGCGGCTTCGGCTCCGGTCGGGCCAAAGGGCGGCAAGGACGCCAAGGGCGGACGCGGCGGCTTCGATGGGGACCACCGCGGTGGCTTCGGCGGCGACCGCGGCTTTGGCCCAGGTCAGGGCAAGGGCCCTAAGGATCAGCCTGGCGCTGGCTTCGGTGGCGTGAGCGCAACCGTGAAGGTTCCTACCGATGGCAAGACCTACTCGATCAAGATCACCGAGACCGCCGAGAACGGCGTCGCAGTGACGAACCCAGTCGCACGCCCAGCTCTGCCAGTGACCGGAACCGGTTCGCAGACCATCAAGCTGCCACTCGGCCCGACCGACACCTACAAGATTGAGCTCGTTGCCGCAGACGGCACCGTCGTCTCGACCGTCAACGCCACCACCGCTGCCGACGGCACTGTGGCGACCCCAATCGTGCTCGGTTAACCGTATTCGGTTAACCACACCCAAAAAGAAGGTCTCCGGCTGGCAGCCGGGGACCTTCTTGGCTTAACTAGAGGGGATGAAAAACAAACTCCGCCTGCTAATTGTTGAGGACGAACCGTTCACTCGGCAGTTGGTCTCGAACGCTCTGCAGCAGCAGGGCTTCGCGGTGCGTGAGTGCGGTGACGCATCCAGCGCAATTGAACACATAGCCGAATTCGAGCCACACGTTGTTATTAGCGACCTCGACCTCGGCTCAGGTGGCGCCAGCGGCATCGACCTGCTTCAGCATGTCGAACGCAAATACCCTTGGATCGGTTTGGTCGCACTAACCGCACATGCCAACCCGCAACTGGCAGCATCCGGTGAGCTTCCATCGACCGTCGCCTACCTCGTGAAATCTGAAATTAGCGACCTGAACCAAATTGGTGCTACCGTCCGGGCAACTTTGAGCCGCTCGGCGTTGAAGTTTGAGCGACACGACGATGATGAACTCGAGACTTATCGCGTTTCAAGCGATCAAGCCGAAGCGCTTCGAATGTTGGCCAGCGGCATGACCAACAAGAGCATCGCTGAGGCTCGTGGCACCTCGGTTCGCGCCGTCGAAAATCTAATCAGTCGAACCTATGCAGCCCTCGGCCTCGACCGAGATTCGAGTCGCAACTATCGCATCGAAGCGGTGCGTCTTTGGCAAACCGGTCGGGTTCGTGTCGAGTGAGAATCCTGACTCTAGGTTGGTTTGCTCGATTAGCTGAGTTTGATAGACAACTGAATGGTGCTCGTGCGGCACGTTTTGGGGTGTGGTGGTTTCTAGGACCCTTGTTCTTCTTCTTCACCTGGATGAGCTTTTCGCAGTCAATTCACATTCCTCGTGAAAAGTTGGCTGTTATCGGCCTTGTCAATTTTGCAATTGCGTTCATTTCGTATGCCGTCACGCGAGGCCTAGTTGTGAATCGAGGGGGGCGTTACTCAACTTTCACTCTCTTCGCTTGGTATGCGCTTTATATCGTGCCGAGTGAGGTTTATAAGTCGATCGCACTTGGTATTCCGACGAGCTGGTCACCTGATGCGCCAGTCCTCTGGCTCTCTCTGCCTACCAGCTGTGTTGTCGTCGCTGTCTGGACACTAATCGCGAACTTGGCCGTGAACTGGTTCAGCCAGACGCGCGAGAAACTCGGCGAATTGCGATCTGTCGAGGCCCAACTCGAGCATCAACGCGATCGAGTTGCCAAGCAGATTTTGATGGATCAAGAGCAACTGAGACTCGAGGTGACACAGGAGCTGACACCTGCGATTGAGCGATTGAGCGAGCGCCTCAACAAAAAGCGCACGCAAAGCGCCGAAACGCTTTCGAAGCTAGCCGAAGATATTCGCTCATTTTGCGACCGCGAGGTGCGCTTGCTCAGTCACAAAATTGCCCATGCAGGAGTCGACCAACCTGGGACGTCAAAGCCGGTGCGACTTGGAGTTTTGGCCTCAACACTCGAGGTGTTTCGTCGAGGAGATGTTTCGCTCGACACGCTCTTTGCTGTGATGTGCGTAATTGCAGTGCCCTATTCGCTAAATCAGTCGGGCTATCAAGCGGTTGCTGTGGTCGCTATCGGTTTGCTAACCGGTTATGCGTTGTTGCGAGTTCTTGACGGAATGCGTCGTCGCACCTTTGGCAATGTCGGCAAAGCCAGTTTTTGGTCTGGACTCGTGATGTATCTATCGGTCACCGCAATTGGCTTGATCACATTGAATTCGTTGCTACCGATTTATCCGTCACTTGCTGCCTTCGTGAATGTCACAAACTGGCTGCTCCCGGTGATGTTGATATTCGTCTGGCTCATCTTGGGGTGGGTTGTCGGGGCCGGGCGGTTGGTCGAAAACATTTCGGTTGACCTTGCAAGATTCAACCGTGAACTAGAAGTAAGCAACCAGAGTTTGATCAGTCAAGCGGTTGCTGTGCGCCAGCGCGTTTATCGAATTCTGCACGGTTCTGTTCAAGGGCGCCTCGCCTCGGTTTCGCTGGCTCTAACGGCAATGGTTGGCCGTGATTCGAAGGCTCAGCTTGAATTAATGGAGCAGGCAATCGAACAACTGCGGTTAGCTGAACTCGAACTAAAACACGCTTTTGACAACCAGCACGATGAGCGCCCGACGGCCGAAATATTGGTTGAAATAACCGGAGCCTGGCGAAACCTAATCGACATCCAATTGCAAACCGAACCGGATGCGCTCGCGCAGTTGGATCGTCACGCGGCGCTCAGGGCAGAGGTTGTTGCTGCAGTCCAGGAGGGCATCACCAACGCTCACCGTCATGCTGCAGCATCGACAGTGAAGGTCGAGCTGAGACACCACGCGCGCGACAACCTGAGCCTCGTGATCTCGAATAGTGCACCCGAATTCATGCAAGGCGTTGAATCAACACGTAGCGATGGTTCGGGCTTGGGCAGCATCGCCGTCAGTGCGGCATACCTAAATTTCGAACTTCAAGACGGGCAGGCAATTTTGACAGCCCGATGGTCGATTCCGACCGGAGACTAACCGACCTGACCCGAGAGTGAACGACCTCGCGTGTGGGTGTCGTTGCACTGCAGGTTGGCAGGCAGCTCGGCGCAGGTGTCACATAACAGAATCAGGTCGCGGCAGGCAAGGTTCGCGCAGTTGCGGAACTTGTTGGTCGGAGCCTGGCAGTTCTCGCACTCGCCGATGACCTTGGCTTCGTTGCTGAAGTCGGTCTGCATGCGGCCGTCGAAGACGTAGAGCGAGCCCTCCCACAGGCCCTTGTCCTTGAAGCGCTCGCCGTAGCGAACGATGCCGCCCTCGATCTGGTAGACCTCTTTGAAGCCGCGGTTGATCATGACGGCAGAAAGAATTTCGCAACGGATTCCACCGGTGCAGTAGGTCACGATTGGCTTGTCTTTGAGGTGGTCGTACTTGCCGCTTTCGAGCTCTTCGACAAAGTCGTGAGTGGTCTGAACATCTGGCACGACGGCGTTCTTGAACTTGCCGATCTTCGCCTCAAACGCGTTGCGGCCATCGAAAAAGACGACCTCATCTCCGCGCTCTTCGACGAGCTTGTTGACCTGGTCTGGCTTGAGGTGCACGCCGCCGTTGGTCACACCGCTGCGGTCAACCTCGACCTCATCAGGCAGGGTGAAAGCGACGAGCTCCTTGCGATGCTTGACGCTCAAACGCGGAAAATCGTTGCCGGTGCCATCGCTCCACTTGAAGTCGATCTTGCCGAAACCCGGGTATTCGCGAGTTTGGCGTACGTACTTCTTAAGCGCGCTCATCGGACCACCGAGGGTTCCGTTGATGCCGTGCTTCGAAATCAGGATGCGGCCTTTTAGTCCGAGTGACTCGCACAGGGTGCGCTGCCAAAGTTTGACCGCTTCTGGGTCGGCTACAGGCGCAAAGCCGTAGTAAAGAATGATTTTTTGTAGTTCCACAATCCCAATTTAGCGCGCCGAAAGGTGTCGGTGTGGCTCGTAGGATAAACCCATGACCAATAGCGTTCAGCCGGTAAAGCCTGGCCTTCACCTTGACGAATATGACCACTCGGTTCGCCCACAGGACGACCTGTTCCGTTTCACTAACGGCAAGTGGCTTCGCGACTTCGAGATCCCTTCGGACCAAGCCACATACGGCTCATTCATGGTTCTTCGTGACCTGAGCGAAGAGCGCGTACGCGAAATTCTTGATGAGGCAGCAGCCAACCCGCAGCCTGGTGTCAGCCAGAAGATCGGCGACATGTATGGCTCGTTCCTGGACGAGGCTCGTGCTAACGAACTGGGTGCCGCCCCGATTCAGGGTGACCTGCACAAGATCGCGGCAATCGACTCGCTCGAAGAGGCCACCAAGGTTCTCGGTGAACTGAGCGCTCAGGGTGCTGGCGGCCTCTTTGGCATGTACATCGACAACGACCCGGGCAACCCGGAGCGTTACCTCGTCAACATCTACCACGGCGGCCTCGGCCTGCCTGATGAGGCCTATTACCGCGAAGAGAAGCACGCCGAAATTCGCGACGCGTATGTGCCATACATCGCAAACATGCTCGAGTTGGCCGGCTGGTCGCAGGCCGACGCCGATGCAGACGCTCGCAAGATCTACGCGTTCGAGGCTGAACTGGCCAAGCACCACTGGAACGTCGTCGACTCGCGCGACGCCGAGAAGGTCTACAACCTGCACAACTTTGAGCAGCTGCAGTCGCTCAGCAAGACCTTCAACTGGAGCACCTGGCTCGAGGGCGCTGGCCTCGGTTCGCACATCCTCGATGAAGCCGTCGTGATGATGCCGAGCTTCGTTGAGGGCATCGAGAGCGTCTATAACGAGGGCAACCTCGAGACCGTCAAGCTCTGGTTGGCATTCCACCTGATCAACGACATGGCGCCTTATCTAAGCGAGGGTTTCGTCAACACCCGCTTCGATTTCTATGGCCGCAAGCTAACCGGTCAGCCAGAGATGCGTGCTCGCTGGAAGCGCGCAGTTCAGGCTGTCGAAGGTGCTCTTGGCGAGGCCGTCGGCGAGATTTATGTTCAGAAGCACTTCCCTCCTGAGGCGAAGTCACAGATGGACGAACTCGTTCAGTACTTGGTGAAGGCATACCGTCAGTCGATTCTCGACCTCGACTGGATGGGTGAAGAGACCAAGCAGAAGGCGCTGGTTAAGCTCGAGAAGTTCACCCCGAAGATCGGTTACCCGGTCAAGTGGAAGGACTACAGCGACCTGCAGATTCACCGCGAAGACCTGGTCGGCAACATCCGTCGCGTGGCCGAGTTCCAGCACAAGCGTGAGGCCGCCAAGATCGGTTCGCCGATCGACCGCGACGAGTGGTTCATGACCCCTCAGACCGTCAACGCTTACTACAACCCTGGCTTCAACGAGATCGTGTTCCCGGCATCAATCCTGCAGCCTCCGTTCTTCTCGTCAGAGTCAGACGCAGCTGTGAACTTCGGTGCAATCGGTGCTGTCATCGGTCACGAAATTGGTCACGGCTTCGACGACCAGGGCAGCAAGTATGACGGCGACGGAGCACTCATCTCATGGTGGACCGAGGCCGACCGCGCAGCCTTCGAAGAGCGCACCAAGAACCTGATCGCTCAGTATGACGCGTTGATTCCGGCGCAGCTCATCGGCAGCGAAGACGGTGTCGAACACCACGTCAACGGTGCTTTCACCATCGGTGAAAACATCGGTGACCTCGGCGGTTTGGCTATCGCGCTGAAGGCATACCTATTGATGTGTGCTGACAAGGGCATCGACCCGAACGCCGAAGTAGACGGTTACACCGGTGCTCAGCGCTTGTTCCTCTCGTGGGGTCAGGCATGGCAGGGCAAGGGCCGCGACGCGATTGTCATTCAGCGACTCGCGACCGACCCGCACTCGCCAAACGAGTTCCGTTGCAACCAGATCGTGCGCAACATCGATGCGTACTACGAGGCCTTCGGCGTGACCGAGTCAGACGCACTCTGGCTCGACCCAGCCGAGCGCGTCAAGATCTGGTAGGTCTCGGCAAATGAATCTCTGGTGGCGTTTGCTGTGGGAACTCGTCTCGTGGCGCACCCGCAGCAAACTGCACTGGAGTGACGTCGGCATTCGCAGCTATCGCGTGTGGCCGACCGACCTCGACATCTTTAGGCACATGAACAACGCCAAGTTCCTGGCGTTGCTCGACATTGCTCGGTATGACCTTGCGTTGCGCTCAGACACCTGGAACCTCTGGAAGAAGCTCGGCTGGTATCCGGTCGTGGTTGCTGAGACCATTACGTTCCGCAAGTCGCTGCTGCCGTTCCAAAAGTTTGAGATCGAGGCCAAGGTTGTCGGTTGGGATGACCTCGCCTTCTATTTCGAATGCCGTTTCACGGTCAAGGGCGAGATCTATGCCACCGCGCATATTCGCGTTCGCTTCCTGAAGAAGTCACACGGAATCGTCACGGTCGAGGAGGTCTTGGCTGCGACCCCAACCTGGGAAGCCCACGAGCAGGAGCTACCTGCTTGGGTGAAGCAGTGGGCCGACGACTCGGCTCTTCCTAAGGGCAAAGAGCCAGCGCCTAGCTTCTGGCGCTAGAACTTAGCGTCGATCTCGGCGATTAGCGCCTCGACTTTGACGCGGATTGCGTCGCGAATCGGGCGAACCGCATCGACGCCCTTGCCGGCAGGGTCTTCAAGAGGCCAGTCGAGATACTGCTTGCCAGGGTAGAACGGGCACTTGTCGCCGCATCCCATGGTGATCACATAGTCAGATTCGCGCACCGACTCGTCAGTGAGCACCTTCGGTTGGTTGTTCGCGATATCGATGCCGACCTCAGCCATGGCCTCAACGGCCGATGGGTTGACCTGGTCCTTAGGTTCGGTTCCGGCCGAAAGCACGCGAACCCGGTCACCCGCGAGGTGCTGCAAGAAGCCGGCGGCCATTTGCGAGCGACCTGCGTTGTGAACGCATACGAACAAAACCGTTGCCTTGAAGTCAGACATAACTAGTTGGAACCTTTCGAAAACCAGCGACCCAAAACGATGCCAATCGGCAAGCCGATGAGCTGAGCGCCGACAAACATCAGCGCTGAAATTGGATTGATGCCAGTCAGTGTATCGGTCAGCATGCGCGCGATGGTGACCGCTGGGTTAGCGAAAGATGTCGAAGAGGTGAAGTAGATCGCCGATGTGATCCAGCCTCCGATGACGAGCGGGGCCAGGTTGCTTTGCCCGCGAGCACCGAGCAGTTGAATGATCAGGACGAGTGCTGCGGTAGCGAAGACTTCGGCCGAGAACGTTCCGACGGTGGCGCGTTCGTTGGTGGCTAGTTGAACCGCGGTAAGGCCGAAACTGACGTTGGCGAAGATGGTGCCAACAATCGCGCCGAGCGTGCTGGCGATGATGTAGCCAAAGGCTCGAAACGGCGGGATGTGCCGATTCAATACCGCCGCCAGGGTGACGACCGGGTTGAAGTGAGCACCCGAAATAGGAACGAAAATCCAGATGAGGGCGGCCAGGGCTAAGCCGATTGCAGTCGCGTTGATGATGACCTGTATGCCCACATCTTCACTGAGGCTCTGAGCGAAAATGCCCGAGCCAACCACGGCATAAAGCAGCGTTGCCGTGCCGAGGAACTCGGCGACGAGCTGCTTCGCCAGCGAACCGGCCGTCTGGGAGCTCTTGCTATTGGTGGCGGCCATTAGGCGTTCGCGCGAACCTGGGCGCGAATCTCGTCGAGCAGACCCATGATGCGAATCGATTCCTCGTGCGAGCGAGTCATACATTCGGTCTTGCCCTCGATGATCGATTGGCTGACCGCGCGAATCATGTGGCTGTAACCAGCGCCATCCTTAGGCACCTCGACGCGCTCGGCGAGCAGTTCATCGTTCTCACCAAAGCGATAGATCGTGGCCGAAACCGGAGTCCAGAACGGGCCGTCAATGTCGATGTATGCGTCCGAGCCGGCGATGCGGGCCGTCGTGCCGAACGTCGAGTTGAGCGCTGACGCGCCGACGCCAATCACACCGTTTTCGTAGTGGAACTCGGTGACTGCCTGGGCGTCGGTGCCGTTCGGATACAGCTCGCCTCGCGAGAACATCGCCTTGACGGTGCTGCCTGCGAACCAGTCGATGACCGAGGTCGTGTAGACACCCTGGTCGAGGGTTGAGCCGCCGCCGAGCTTTGCGTCAAACAGGCGGTGCGATTCGTCATACGGGCGGTGGAAACCGAAGTGGGTTTCGATGAGCTTTAGGTCACCGATCTCGCCGGCTTCGATGCGACGCTTGAGGTCGTTCATGAGTGGGTTGAACTTGGTCCACATGGCTTCCATCAGGAACAGCCCGCGGTCGCGAGCAATGCGGACGAGCTCTTCTGCCTCGCCGGCATCCATCGTGAAGGCCTTTTCGCACAGAACGTGCTTTCCGGCTTCGAGGGCAGCCTTGGTCATCCAGAAGTGCTCGCTGTGTGGAGCGGCCACATAGATGAGGTCGATGTCTGGGTCGGCGAGAGCCGCGTCGAGGCTTTCGAGCAGGGTAACCGGTTCGATGCCCCAGGTCGCAAACTTTGGCTTCGCGCGCTCGGCGTCGCGGGTGACGATTGCTACGAGTTCGGTGTTGTCGCAGAGCGCGAAATCACGAACGATGAGGTCTGCCATGAGGCCGGTGCCGACCATTGCCCAACGAATTTTTGTCATGGGCTAACAATAACCCCGCGCGGCTTTGTGGCGCGTGTGGATTCGGGGGCGGTGCTGCGCCGATTAGCGGGCGAGCAGCTTTGCGAAACCTGAGGTTCCGTCAATGCCGCCGTCCGGCAAGACGATGATCGCTTCGACCCCGTCGATGCGCTCGAGATGCTTGAGGCAATCCGAACCCTCGGCAAAAGCGGCCGTCGCCCAAACATCGGCCGTGACCAAGTCACGTGCGACAACGCTGACCTGCAGCAACTCGTTGGCCGGAGCCTTGCCCGCCTTCGGGTTCCAGATGTGCAGGCCACGCTCGGCCGAACCGCTGGTTGCAAAACCGCGATACTCGGTGTCTTTCAGATCAACGACCGTGAGAATCGCATTCGGTGCATCGGCAATCGAGACCGGCTGGTGGATGCCGATTCGCCAATCGATGTCTTCGCTCGTGCCGTCGGCAATCAAAATGTCTCCGCCCGCGTTGAGCGTGAAGTCATCGATTCCTGCATCCAGCAAAACGCGGGCTGCGCGCTCGGCCGCCCAGGTTTTGACGAGTCCCGATGGGTCGAAAGTGTTCTCTGGCGTGAAGGCACTGAACCAGCCGTCGGTGATGCGTTCCCATTCGAGGCACTCATCCCAGATTTGGCTGATGATTGGGTCTTCGGCGGCAACCGAGGTTTCGCCGCGAGCCAGGCGCGAAATCGGGGACTCTGGCTTGTATGTGCTGAATAGCCGGTCGGCCTCGTGCAGCATGTCGCAGGCGGTCGAAATGTGTGGCCCGTGCGGCAGGTGGCTGCGACCCTGAAACTTGAACACCGTGCCCATGCAGAGCTCGGTGTGTTCGAAGTGGTGTTCGCCGGCGATCATCAGACGAGACTAGCCGAGCTTAGACAGCGCCGAATCGAGGGCCTGCTTGTAGGCGTCGGTCGTATAGGTTGCGCCTGACAGGTTTCCGAAGTTCGAACCGTTGGCCTGAATCGCGGCATCCTTCAGAGTTGGGAAGGCCTGCTCGCGGCCGTTGGTCGCGGTCGCGGTCAGCTGATCAATTGCGGTGATCTTGCCGTTGACCTGGGTGACCTTGAGCTGAACCGTGCCATAGATGTATTGGATTGGGTCGCTAGTGCCGGTCAAGGTCTTGGTAGCCGAGCCGGTGCCGCTGGATGAGCCAGACGAGTTCGAGGTCGGCTTGGCGACGAGTGTGTGGTCTGGGTTCAGCCAGATGTCGTTGGCGAGAACGGCGCCGCCGATGCTGAGAACGCTGAACAGGACCGTGCTGACGGCAAATTTTCTAGAACTTTGCAAGAGCTGAATCCAATGCTTGTTTGAAGGCGTCGGTGGTGTAGGTCGCGCCCGAGAGGTTTCCGAAGTTCGAACCGTTGGCCTGAAGCGCTGCCGAAACCAGAACGCTGAACGCCGCCTGGCGTCCGCCAGTAGCCCCGGCGATGTCTAGGGTGACATCGGTGATCTTGCCGCTGGCCTTGGTGACGGTCAGCTGAATCGAACCGTAGCGGTAGTTGACGACCGAGCTGGTCTTGCTGACGCTTGCGGTCGAACCGCCGGTCGTGCCGCCGGTCGAGTTCGAGGAACTAGACGAACCGGACGAGCTCGAGTTTGAACTGCTCGATGAACTGGATGAGCTCGAGCTCGATTTCGTTGCTGCCGGGGCCGGGGCCTTCGTGGCTGCCGGCGCAGGGGCAGCGCTCGATGATGCACCGTTCGCGCCAGTGGATGCTGATGCGCTTGGAGTCGCGCTCGGTGCGCCGCTCGCCGTGGTGCCGGTGCTTTCTTGCGTAGCACCAGTGTTGCCAACCGATCCGGCGGCGCCAGACGCGCTGAAGCTCTGGGTGGTTGAGCTGTTGGTTAGGCCGGCCTGGTAGGTCGCGGCGAATACGCCGAGCGAAAGGATGCCGACTGCGGTCTTGACTGAGTTTCTCACCAGGCGTACTCCTCTGAGTGAATCTGGTGCTCAGGAACACCAGCGTGTGACATCGATCGTTTGACCGAGTGGGTCCAGGCCTCTGGGCCACAGATGTAGACATCGGCGTCCTTGACGTGAGGCACCATCTCGAGCAGTCGAGCCTGCTCTGGGCGACCGGACGGGTCGGCGTTCAGCCACGAGTGACCGTTGGCACGTGGGCCGGCAACGACGTGAAGCTTGATGTTGCGAACCAAAGCGATGTGACGCATTTCGTCGAGCAGCGCGGCATCGTCTTCGTTGCGAGCACGGTAGATCACGGTGATGTCGCCAGGGCGAGCGGCCATTGATTCGGCGAGAGCTCGTACCGGTGGAACACCGATGCCAGATGCGACAAGGACGACCTTTTCGCGAGTGCGGCGCTCTTCGGTGAAGATGCCGTATGGGCCTTCGAGAATCACGCGAGTGCCTGGCTTGAGACGCTGCATCATCGCGGTGTCGTCGCCACGGTTGCCGATGGTGAAGCGAACGTACTCGTTGTTCGGAGCTGCCGAGATCGAGAAAGGGTGTGGGCGCCACCACTGGGTCGCGTTCATGATGCGGACCAGGTAGAACTGCCCGGCCTGACCGCCAAGGCTGCCGACATTCTTGCCGCCAACGTATAGCGAAACCGAGTCGCTCGATTCGCGGACGACTGCACTCACGCGCAGACCGGCTCGCATGCTGCGAACGATTGGTGCCAAGAAACGGAACCAAGCCAGGTTCAGTGCAACAAAGAGGTAGAGCGAAACCCAGAAGATGGTCGGAATCGCCTTGCCGTGAATGTCGCTACCCATCGAGAACATGTGTGGCACAGCGGCCAAAACAGCGACGTATGAGGTGAAGTGAACGATGTACCACGCCTCGTAGCTCAGCTTCTTGCGAGCGATCTTGATCGAGGTGACAACGACGACGATCATCAGCACGAGGCTGATGGTCGCGAAAACGAGGTCCTGAATCGTCAGCAGCGAGAAGAATTCGGCGATGACGTTCTTGCCGTCGCCAATCGCATACTGAAGGGTCGAAGCCATGAAGTGCGCGACGATGATGTAGAGCACCGGCTTGCCGAGGCGCTTGTGAGCGAGGGTGGCGCGGTCGTGGCCATAGAACTTGTCGATCCATGGCACACGAGCGACCAAGAGCATGTGGATGAGCAACAGGTCGGTAGCGACCAGGGCGCTGACGCGCGTGAAGGCGTTGAGTGCCGAAACCTTGTCGGTCACGTGGGCGAGACCGCCATCGATCAAGAAGATTGCAATCACCGCAACGACGGTCGACCAGGCGATGCCCTCGATCACGTCCTGAGCGCGCTTCAACTTGAGGTACTTCGCGAAGCCCAGCTTGATGCGCTGGGTCGGCTTCGCGAGCTTCAGCTGTGGGCGCTGAGCGGTGAGCAGTGAGGTGTTCATGGCTACAGCCTGTCGGCCCAACTTGGGAGTTTCCTGAGAGTGGTCTTTAAGTCAGGTGGGAATCATGTCGGCGTATTCTTAGGGCATGACTGCACTGCCGCTAGTTCGCAAGTTCACCGATGCCCACGGAATCGACATCACCTTCTATGAATGGCCGGTCGCGTCGCCGCGTGCCGTGGTGCAGCTCGTGCACGGTTTGGGCGAGCATGCACGCCGCTATGACGAGTTGGCCGCCGTGCTCAACAAGGCCGGGTATGCGGTCTACGCATCCGACCATCGCGGGCACGGCGAGACCGGCCTTGCCATGGTTGCCGCCGGGCTGAGCGAAGGCATGGGCAATCTCGGCAAGGGCGGCATGAAGGCCGTCTTCGCCGACGAACTGCAGCTGCGCGACCTGATCGAGACCGAGCACATGGGCAAACCGCTCGTATTGATTGGCCACAGCTGGGGTTCGATGATTGCTCAGCGACTGCTGGATGCTAACTCGACGCTCTGGCAGGCGGTCGTTCTGACCGGCTCGACGGTTTTGATTCCGGGAATTCTGCCGAGCGGAAACTTCAACAAGAAGTGGAACAAGACTCCGAACAAGACCGGCTTCGAATGGCTCAGCCGTGACGCCTCGGTTGGTGCGGCGTTCGTGGCCGACCCAAAGACCTTTGGCGAGAGCGCGATTCAGGTCTTTCACCTGCTCGAGACTGTGAAACTGCTCGGTCTGCCAAAGAAGACGATGTATCCGAACTTGCCGATGCTGCTAATGGCAGGAGCCGAGGATCCGATCGGTGGCGAGAGGGGAACGAAGCTGCTCGCGAACGCATACCGTCGGGCCGGTGTTCTCGACCTGCAGGCGATTTGCTATCACGGCGCTCGCCACGAGGTCTTCAACGAGACCAACCGCCTAGAGGTCTTTGCTGACCTGCTGGCCTGGCTCGACAAGCACGTCGACTAGTTATTCAGCCTTCTTGCCGAACTGCTGGTTGAACTTGCCAACGTTTGGCACCTTGCACGCGGCAACGGCATCTTCGATCGGGCCGGCGAGTAGGTCGTGAGTCTCAGGGTGACGCTGCATGTACATCACGGTGTAACTGCAGACCGGCCAGACCTTGGCCTCACCGAACAGACCGCCGCGAATCTCGGCTAAGGCCTCACGTGTCAGAATCGCAGCAAGGTTCTTGCCCTGGTGCTGCGGGCTGACCTCGGTGTGCACGAAGTGAACCTCGGCACCGTGCTTGCCAAGAGTGCGCTCATAATCGGCTAGGCCGACGCGCTCATCCCCAATGAAAATTTCGAAGCGGTGTGCGTCTGCGTTGTGAACAACGTTCGGGGTCGGTTCGGTCATTTGGGGCCGCCTTTACTGTTAATCTCTTGGATGTGCCAGGCATCGAAAACAAGGTCATCGAAGCAGACAATCTGTCTGCTCTCAAGACTATTCCCGATGCCAGCGTGCAGCTCATTTATATCGATCCCCCATTCAACACCGGTCGCAAACAGACCCGCGGGGCATCCACCACCAAGCGCTCAGAGACCGGCGGCCGCGTCGGATTCAAGGGCCTTCGGTATGAGACCATCCGCGAAACCGTTCTGAGCTATGACGACGAGTTTGCCGACTACTGGGCCTTTCTCGAGCCGCGCCTTGAAGAAGCATGGCGCATCCTGAATGAATCGGGCACGCTCTATCTGCACCTGGATTACCGCGAATCGCACTACGCCAAGGTTCTGCTCGATGCGCTGTTTGGTCGCGAGTGCTTTTTGAACGAGATTATTTGGGCCTATGACTATGGCGCCAAGAGCAAGTCGCGCTGGCCTTCGAAGCACGACACCATCTTGGTTTATGTGAAGAACCCGACTGAGTATTACTTCGATAGCAGTGCGGTCGATCGTGAGCCATACATGGCACCCGGTTTGGTCACGCCCGAGAAGGCCGAACGCGGCAAGCTGCCGACCGATGTTTGGTGGCACACGATCGTTTCGACCACCGGTCGAGAAAAGACCGGATACCCGACTCAGAAGCCACTCGGCATTCTGCGCCGAATCATTCAGGCTTCGTCGCGCGAGGGTGACCTCGTGCTGGACTTCTTTGCCGGTTCGGGCACGACCGGCGCTGCAGCGGCCGAACTCGGTCGCAAGTTCTTGCTGATTGACCGAAACCCCGAGTCAATCGCGGTGATTACTGAGCGCTTGAAAAAGCAGGGCGTTGCCTTCGAACTGCAACCAGCGCAACCGTCAAATAAGTAAGCGCGATCAGAATCGCGGCGATCGCCATCGCCATGCCGAAGTTCGTCGAACCGGGGCGGCTGATGAGTTGATAGAGCACGGTAGGTAGGGTCGCCTGATTGCCGAACGCGAGTAGTGAAGCGGCTCCATACTCACCGATGGATGCGATTGCGGCATACCCGATTGCGGTCACGAAAACGTGCCTGATGATTCCGAGTTCGATGAACCACCAGGTTTGGCCCTGGCTTGCGCCGGCGGTTGCGGCAGCCTCGCGTTGTTCGGGTGATATCGATTGAAGTGCCGGATAGACGAGGCGAATCACCAGCGGCGTTGCCATCAATGACTGGATGAGCGGCACGGCTAGCCAAGAAGACCTGAGCGCAAACTGTTCGGCGTTGAACGTGATCAAGTATCCAAATGCCAAAACCACCGACGAGATGCCCATCGGCAGCAAGAATGCGAGGTCAAGCAGCCAGGTAGCGATTTGGCGACCGCGATGGCGGATGTTGCGCGAGAGCAAGAAGCTCACTGCGCCGCCAATCACGACCGCGATGGTCGTCGAGATCAGCACATTGCGCAGACTGTTGGCGGCGGCTTCGAAGACCGTGAGGTTCAGCACGTCGCGTTCGCCGCGAGTGACCAGCAGCTCGAAGTTGTCGAATCCCCAACCGCCGTAGGGAGTCTCCAGGGCACGAACGAAAACGGTTGCTAGAGGCAGTGCTATGAGAGCGACGATGGTCGGCGCAGTGATTGCGATGGCAGCCCAGTCGCGCTTTGAAACCCGAGGTAGGCGAGCGGTTTCGTCGATCTGCTCGAGGCTCACCGCACGACGACCGATACGCGTGCTCATAGCGAGTGCGGCAATGGTGAGTCCGGTTTGGAACATCGCGAGCAGAGCCGCCTTGCCCAGGTCTAGGTATTGAACCGCGGCCGACGCGATTTCGGTTTCGAGCGAATGCACGAGTCCGCCACCCAGAACGAGGATGACTCCGTAGCTAGTTGCGCAGAACAGAAATGTCAATGCGGCGGCCGAAACAATCGCTGGTCGCAACTGAGGCAGCGTGATCGCGACAAGTGTGCGCAGTCGTCCCGCGCCGGCTAGCTCGGCGGCCTCTTCGATCTCGGGGTCGAGGGTTGCCCATACTCCGCCGATGCTGCGAACGCTTAGCGAGTAGTTGATGAACACGTGCGCGGCGATGATCCAATAGATCGAGTTGTCGGCGATGTCTATTCCAAATTTGGAATACACCTCATGCAGATTTCGGAATGCAACAAACGCGATTGCGATGACAATGGTCGGCAACACCAGCGGAATAGTGATCAGAACGCGCAACGCATTGCGACCACGAAACTGTCGGCGATACAAAAGGTATGCGCCTGGGATGCCGAGCAGTATGCAGATCGCGGTAGAGAGTGCGGCCTGCCAGATGGTGAACCAGACGGCCGAGAGCGTTTGTGTTCCGAGCGAGGTCGCACTCGCCCCGGCCTCGAAGCCGAGTGCGAGGATCTTCGTTAGAGGCCAATAGAACAGCACCGCTACGAAAAGTAGCGGCGCTGCCCATACGGCGATTAGCCGAAGATATCGGACCATGCAGTTAGCCAGGCCTTTCGGTTGGCGTTGATGTCGAGGTCGCTGCCGAGTGGTGCGTCAGAAACGGTTGCCCACTTCGCCCAGTCGGCCGGCAACTGCGTTGACTTCACAATCGGGTACACATACATAGATTCAGGAATAGCCGACTGGAAGCTCTTCGACAACATGAACTTGATTAGCAACTGAGCTCCAGCCGGGTTCTTGGCCTTGGTCAAGACGCCTGCGTATTCGGTCTGACGGAAGCATCCGTCGAGAATCGATGCGGTGCCAGAGGTGCCGTCTTTGCGAATCTCATACGCTGGTGAGCTGGCATAGCTCAGCACGATTGGGTACTTGCCCTTGCCGGTCGAGCCCGAGAACTCGGTGTAGTAGGCGTCCTCCCAGCCGGCAGTCACCTTGACGCCGTTGGCCTTGAGCTGCTTCCAGTAGTTCTGCCAACCGCTCTCGCCATACTTCGCGACGGTCGCGGCAAGGAACGCCAGGCCGGTCGACGAGGTCGACGGGTTCTCGACCACGGTCAGGTTCTTATAGGTCGGCAGGATGAGCTGATCGACCGAAGTCGGCGCAGCAAAGCCCTTGCTCGTGAACCAAGCCTTGTCGTAATTCATGCAGACATCGCCGAAGTCGATCGCGGTCAAACGGCCGCTCACGATCTTGTTCTCGAGAGCAACACCCGAGAAGGTGTTGTCGATGCCGAAGAACGCGTCACCGATTGGGGCATCCTTGGTCAGCACGAGCTTGTTGGTGAGAGCGCCGGCGTCACCCGCCTTGACGATGTTCACGGTGATGCCGGTCTGAGTCTTGAACTCTGCCAAGAGCTCCTTGCTCATTGCGAACGAATCGTGAGTGACGAGGGTCAGCTCTGGTAGCGGGGTTTGCGATGCGGCATCGGTTGATGCGATGGCGCATCCCGTCATCGTGACAGCTGCAAAAGCCGTCGCTGCAAAAGCGGTGATGAACTTGTATGCGATTTTTGGAATATATCTCTTGCGCACTTGCGTGCCCTCCGTTTCAATTGCGAATCTAAAGATCCACTCGAATAGTGGGCACGGGTTAGAGGTCCTCCCTGCGTTGGCATTACCCAAATCAGGTTCGACGGTCGAAGGCTACGGAGCCTTCCTCTCAGACCGGTGTTACCGGACTCCCGTGTTCTTCAATGCTAAGCGAAAACCCCGCCAGATTCACCTGACGGGGTTTCGTTGAGATTGCTCTCAGGGTTTAGTGCATTGCCCTGTTTAGTGCATTGCCGACTCGGCTGCCTCCTGGGCTGCCGACTTGTCGCGTAGTGGTGCCGCCTTGATGAAGAACGAAATCACGAAGGCGATGGCAACGATTACCGCGGCCCAGAGGAACACCGGAATCGAGCTGTCTGCAAAGCCAATGAGGAACGGCTTAGCGACGCGTGGGTCCAAGTGGGTTAGGAACGACGAGTCGGTGCTGATCTTGTCACCGAAGGCCGGAGCCTTGCCGCCAGCCGGAAGCTGGCCCGACATCATGGCCTTAACAAAACCTACGATCTGCGCGTTGTCAGGGTTAGCCATGACCTTTGGATCATTGCCAGCCTCAACGATGCCCGAGAGCACGTCCTTGTTGCTGAACGCCTTCTTGATGTTGTCACCAAGACCGTTGAACAGGATCGAGATGAAAATCGCGACACCCAGGGTTCCACCCATCTGACGGAAGAAGGTTGCCGATGCCGTGGCAACACCAACCTCGTGAGCTGGAACCGACTGCTGAGCCACCAGGGTCAGGGTCTGCATTAGCTGGCCGAGACCAAAACCGATCAAGACCATGCCGACAGCCATCCACGGGTATGAGCTCTCAGCGGTGAAGCCGAGCATGTAGATGTAGCCGAGAGTCAGGAAGCCGGTACCGGTTGACAAGAAGATCTTGTACTTTCCGGTCTTGGCGGTGGTC
>ERZ650311.603-NODE-603-length-21541-cov-17.888579_pt1 | contig 21541 bp, 29 predicted proteins | sample MGYA00376247_ERZ650311 | MGnify/ENA primary metagenome ERZ650311 (study PRJEB26733, sample SAMN07839324) | wastewater metagenome | biome: small river; feature: stream; material: water | place: USA: North Carolina | collected 2016-07-28 ...
GCGCTTCCGATCTCCGCTTTTTCAACGCTATTTCGGAAAATCCCATGCGTCGAACCCGCACCGACTCTGCTGATGCCGCAGTGGCGGCAGCGAAGGCCGTGGCTTCAGGCCCGATTGATCCGCCCGCACACGTAAAGCTGCGCGAGTGTGACCGGCCGTTCTGGGATTCGATTGTGAGCGCGCGCGCGCGGGATTCTTGGAACACCTCTGACCTTGAAGTCGCTGCAAACGTCGCCCGTGCGAAGGCCGACATCGAGCGCTTGACGGAAGAAATCCAGACCGAGGGCGACATCGTCGTCAATGATCGGGGTACGCAGATCATCAACCCGAAGCACACCCTGCTGGAGACGCTGACGCGCCGCGTGATGGCTGCTTCGCGCATTCTGCATGTCCATGCCGAGGCGACGGTCGGTGAAAGCCGCCAGCAGCCCGGAAAGCTGGCCGCGCAGAAGGAAGCGGAAGCGGCGAGCAAGGCGGCAAGCGATGACGAGTCGCTGATTCCCGGTCTTCGCGCGGTGAAATGACGCGGGGCGAGCGGGTAATTGCGTTCATCGAACGCTACTGTCGGGCGCCGGAAGGGAAGCACGTCGGGAATCTGATTGTTCTGGACGCGTTCCAGAAGCGGTTCATCCTCGACATCTACGACAACCCGCACACGACGCGCGAGGCGATGCTGTCGATTGCCCGGAAGAACGGCAAGACCGCGCTCATCGCCGGGATCATGCTGGCGCACCTGGTCGGGCCGGAGGCGAGGCAGAACAGCCAGATTGTGAGCGGTGCGCGCAGCCGTGAGCAGGCATCACAGGTGTTCAACTACGCGAGCAAGATGGTTGCGCTATCGCCTGAGCTATCCGGCATCGTGCGGATCGTGCCGAGCGGGAAACGCCTGATCGGCCTGCCGATGAATGTCGAATATCGGGCGCTATCGGCTGAAGGAAAGACCGCGCACGGACTCTCGCCTGTGCTGGCGATACTGGATGAGGTGGGCCAGGTACGCGGGCCGCAGGATGACTTCATTGACGCGATAACAACCGCTCAGGGTGCGCACGATAACCCGCTGCTGATTGCGATCAGCACGCAGGCAGCGTCTGATTCCGACCTGTTCAGCCTGTGGATTGACGACGCACAGCAGTCGAAAGACCCGCGGATAGTCTGCCACCTGTACGCAGCGCCGGCCGACTGCGATCTGATGGACGAATCAGCGTGGAGGGCAGCGAATCCGGCACTGGGGTTGTTCCGATCTACTGACGACCTGGCGGAGCAGGCAAAGAAAGCGCTGCGCATGCCGAGCGCGGAGAACACGTTCCGCAATCTGTGCCTCAACCAGCGAGTGTCCGTCTATTCGCCGTTCATATCGCGTGAGGTGTGGCAGACGTGCGGCGGGCAGGTTCTCGACTTTGCAGACACGCCGGTATGGGCTGGACTGGACTTGTCAGGCCGCACCGACTTAACCGCGCTGGTAATTGTGGGGCGGATCGCAGGGGTTTGGCACACGGTTTGCCACTTCTGGACGCCTGAAATGGGGCTGATTGATCGCGCAAAACGCGACAGAGCGCCTTACGACGTGTGGGTTAAGCAGGGATATCTGCACACCACGCCGGGTGCGACAGTGGATTACGAGTTCGTCGCGCAGGATATCGCGGACATTTTTAGCAATTTGAACGTGCAGGCCATCGCTTACGACAGGTGGCGCATCAACATTTTGCAGAAAGAACTGGAGTCGATAGGCGTCGAACTGCCGCTGATCGAGTTCGGACAGGGATTTAAAGACATGTCGCCAGCGATTGATGCGCTGGAGGCCGAACTACTGAATGGACGTGTTGCGCATGGCGCACACCCGGTGCTGACGATGTGCGCGGCCAACGCTGTGATCGTCAAGGACGCAGCCGGCAATCGAAAGCTCGACAAGAGCAAAACAACAGGAAGGATTGATGGCATGGGCGCTATGGCGATGGGGTTCGGTGTTGCGTCACGCGACATCGAGGAGGGGATCGATTCGTTCCTGCTGGCTCCGCTCTCGGTCTGATGGCGTTCTGGTCTCGCACATTCGCGTGGTTCGGCGCGGCTGATCGCAAGGGCGTCCAGTCCGGCATGCCCTCGACGGCGCTGGTGTCCGACACCCGCGCTGTTGGCCCGGACGGCGCTATGCAGATCAGCACCGTCTGGGGCTGCGTCTGGCTGCTGGCGAACTGCATCGCATCGCTGCCGTTCTTCGTCTATCGCGAGATGGGCGGCGGCATGCGCGACTTGGCGCGAGACGATCAGCTATACCAGCTACTGCACACCGCACCGAACGCACGCATGACGCCGGTCGAGTTCTGGTGCGCGATGATTTTGAACCTGCTGCTGCGCGGCAACGCATACGCCCGCATCGAGCGCGGGGCGGATGGGCGTGCCTACGCGCTGGTGCCGATGGCGTCCGACCAGGTAACGATGAACTGGCTGCCTGATGGAACTGTCGTCTATGAGTACCGGCTTGATAGCTCAGTCGCCGTGCTGGCCGAAGAAAACGTGCTGCACCTGAAGGAAATCGGGAACGGCACCATCGGCCTGTCCCGGCTTGAGCACATGCGCGCCACCACAAGCGAGGCGGCAAACGCGCAATCGTCGGCAAACACCATGTTTGCCAATGGCGGCAAGCCGACTGGCGTGCTGATGATCGACAAGGTGCTGAACGAGCAGCAGCGCAACGCCGTCCGCGCGAACTTCGAAGGTATCGCCACCGGCAGCACGAGCCGGCTGTTCATCCTTGAAGCGTCGATGAAGTACCAGCAGGTCAACCTTTCGCCGGCTGATCAGCAGTTGCTCGAAACCCGTCGATTCAGCGTTGAGGAAATCTGCCGCTGGTTCGGCGTGCCGGCTGTCCTGCTGAATCACAGCAACGTCACGACGTGGGGCAGCGGCGTCGAACAACTGCTGGAAGGCTTCTACAAATTGACGGTGCGCCCGTTCCTGGTGCGCATCGAGCAGTCCGTTGCAAAGCGCGTGCTCACCTCCGCGGAGCGGTCGAAATTCACCGTCGAATTCAATTTCGAGGCGTTGCTGCGCGCATCCGCGAAAGACCGCTACGAGCTCGGATCGCAGGGCGTGCAGAACGGCCTGATCACCCGCAACGAATTCCGTCAGCTTGAAAACCTGCCGCCGCTGGCTGGCGGCGATGAACTGACCGCACAGACCAACCTCGCGCCGATCAGCATGCTGGGGCGCATTCAGAAAGGGCCGGGAAATGGAACACAAGTCACTCCCGCTTAGTAACTGCGAGATCAAGCTCGACGGCGACACCGGCAGATTTGCCGGGTACGCGTCCATCTTCGGCGGCGTCGATTCCTACGGCGACACCATCGTCAAGGGCGCCTACGACTACACCCTTCGGAAGAACGGCAAGCCGAAGATGTTCTACGGGCACGAGGCATGGAAGATGCCCATCGGAAAGTGGCTCAAGCTCAGCGAGGACGATACCGGCCTCTATGTCGAGGGCGAATTGACGCTGGGCATGAGCACTGCCAACGACGTACATGCGGCACTCAAGCACGGCACGCTCGACGGCATGTCCATCGGCTACGCGCTGAGCAAGGACGACTTCGAACCGCTCGCCAGTGGTGGGCGCCTCATCAAGCGCGTCTCGCGCCTGGCTGAGGTCAGCGTCGTCAATTTCCCGGCTGACTCCGGGGCCAAGATCGATCTGGAGAGCGTCAAGTCCGACCTCGATCAGATCGAAACCGTTCGTGATTTCGAGCGCTTCCTGCGGGATGCAGGGGGACTCAGTAAAGGGCTGACCGAGGCGCTGGTCAGCCGCGCAAAGATCGTTTTCGCTGCGGGGGAACCGCAGGCGCCTGTGATCGATGCGAAGGCCGCGCAGAAGCTTAAAGCCATGCTTGACCGCTTCCACGTCCCTGCGTCGCTGATCGGCTGACGCGCCAAACCACCCCATCAACCCGCTTCGGCGGGTTTTTTTACGCTCAAAGGAATTGAAATGGACATGAACGACATCATGAAGTCGCTCGGCGGCATCGAGCAGAAGCTGGCCGCATTCGAAGAACAGGCCAAGAAGGAAATCGGCACGGTCGGCGCGATGAGCACCGAGACGAAGAACGCCATCGAGGCGATCAGCATCAAGCAGCGCGAGTTCGCTGACGACATCCTGGCGCTCAAGCAGCGCGGCGCCCTGCCGGATCAGGAGAAGAAGGGCGAAACCTGGGGCGACCAGTTCGTCAAGGCCGACGCCTACAAGTCCTTCGTCGGCGGCCAGACCCAGAAGGCCCGCTTCGAGGTGAAGAACACCGTGGTCGGCAGCGACACCACCGTCGCGCCCGATCGCAAGCCCGGCGTGGTCGGCGGCGCGTTCCAGATGCTCACGATGGAATCGCTGTTCCCGGCGGTGCCCACCAGCTCCAACGCCATCGAGTTCACCAAGGAAAACGTCTTCACGAACAACGCCGCAGAAGCGGCCGAAGGCGCCAGCAAGGCCGAGTCCTCGCTCACCTTCACCCTGGTGAACATGCCGGTGTCCACCGTCGCGCACTGGATCAAGATCAGCCGCCAGCTCGCGGCCGACCACGCCGCGCTGGCTGCCTACATCGATCTGCGCATGCGCTACGGCGTCGATCGCAAGGTCGAGTCGCAGCTGGTCAGCGGCGATGGCACTGCTCCGAACATCAGCGGCATCCTCGACACCGGCAACTTTACCGCTCACGGCTATGCCGATGCCGCGCTCGGTTCCACGCTGAAGAAGCTGGTGCTGATCCGCAAGATCATGGGCGACCTGTTGGCAGCGGGCTACCCGGCCGACGCCATCGTGCTGAATCCGGCCGACTGGGCGCAGATCGAGATCGACATCTTCACTGCGAACACCAACATGATCGCCTTCAAGTACGACGACGGCGGTCGCGCGATCCTGTTCGGCGTGCCGGTTGTCCAGTCGGTCGGAATGACCGCAGACAACGTCGCAGTGGGAGCGTTCAACGCCGCCGGCACGATCTACGACCGCGAAGGTGTTGTCGTCGAGATGTCCGACAGCGACAGCGACAACTTCACGAAGAACCTCATCACGCTGCGCGCCGAACGCCGGCTGGCTCTGGCCACCGAGCGCCCGGCAGCCATCCGCGCTGGCGACCTTACCCCGGCCTGATAGTCGGGAATCCGTAGCACAGCAGTACCACAGGCTCCCGTCCTCACCGGCGGGAGCCGCACCCTGTATTCGTGGAGCCCGCCATGAGCATCGTCAGAGTCAAGATCAAAGGAATCGTCGTCACGCCGCAGTACGGAACCCTCAGTCCGGGCGACGAACTGCGCACCAACCCCGAGTTCGCCCGCCATCTGGTCGAGGACTGCAACGCGGCGGAGTACATCGACGCCTCGCCGGCCGCCTCGACCGACAAGGCGCCCGCTGTCGCGCAGAATCCGAAGGCCAAGAAAGGCGGTGCCGCATGACCGTCCGTTTTCTCACCTCATGGAACGGCTACAGCGCGGGCGACCGGGCGACGCTGACGAACGAGTCAGCGCTGATTTCAGCCGGAATTGCTCGCGCGGATTATGTGCAGGATGGCGCATCACCGCTGTATCCGCCGGATGCGAGCTACGCCAATGCGGTGGTGGGGGCGGGTGCCCCTCAACTGCGGGAGCGCATTCAAACTGGCGCGCTGCTGTGTGATTGGGGTTCCGGCGGCACGCTTTCCACTAGCGGCTCAACTGGCACCGGCTATGCGTTCGCTCTGGACCCGAGTGTGCTGATCAACGGCAAGCCGGCCGTGAAATGCACGTTCCCGTCTGACGCGACGGCCCAGACGTTCATCGGCATCTGGACCCCGGCAAACCCGATCCGGCTGCGCGATGTGCAGGCTATCCACATCCCGATAATTTACACGTCGAGTAACGGCGCGGGCGGGGTAGGTAATCCGCTTCAACTTTGGCTGCAAACGTCGTCTGGCAAATCGCTCCGGATGAAGATGGACTTCGCAAACGGAGCAACCGCGTCACCCATTGGTTCCGCTGGGGTCGCCCACACTTACAGCATCGCGCGCGGTGCAGCGGCCATCTCCGGTACAGGTACGTTTGCTGACCTTGACACTGCTAGCGAGACGATCACGTCACTGCGCATCGTACAGGCCACCACGGGTGCGACTGCGAATGCAAATCCGATCTGGGTCGGAGAGATTCGCGCAGACGCTCGTCGTGAGCGCGGCCGCGTGTCGATTGTGCTGGACGGCGAATACAGCAGCCAGTATTCTATGATTCATCCGATGCTGGCCCGCAACGGCATCCGCGCGTCCTTTGCGCTCACAAACAGCGACATCGCCCAGTCTGGTCGCATGACCGCCGCCCAGCTAGATGAGATGTACGCCTATGGGCACGAAATGATCAATCACACGTTCGACGCAACCAAGTCGGGCGGGTACATGAACGCCACGGACTGGCCGACTGCATTGAGCATCAGCGAGGATATCCGTGCGCAGTTGGCGTATTTCCGGGCGCGCGGTTGGTACCGGGGGATCGGATATGGAGTATGGGGCTTCACATCACCGTTCGATTCAACCTATACGCAGGCGCGGCAGAACACTGTCCGTGACGGCGTGCGCAATGGTGGCCTGTCCGCTATCCGGAGGTCTGTCCCGTACAACGAAACGGGGAAACACCTGATCCCGATCGCACGTATGCCGATCGACCCGCTAGTGGTAACCGGGGCGATCCAGATCACCAGCACAGACAACGCTGCCACTGTAAAGGCAGTTATTGACGCAGCCGAGACCACCGGGCAGTGGGCAATCATCACGATCCACCGCGCTGTTGCGGATAGCGCAACTCCGGGGCCGTTGGAAATGCGTGAGTCGGCAATGCGAGAGTGGATCGACTACGCGGCTGCGAGGCAGGCTGCGGGAGGGATTTTCGTTGCGCCGTTTGGGGAAACATTCTCCCAGTTGTTTTGTGACAAGCACGCATAAGCCGCCCAGCCGCCTCCGAGCGGCTTTTTTACGCTCATAGGTAGCCATGCCCGCACTGTCACTCTCCACCGCCAAGTCTCACCTCCGCGTCGATGGCTCGGACGACGACACGCTGATCGCCGCGCTCGTCGCGTCGGCGGAGCAGTTGGCCGAGCACATGACCGGCCGCACGCTCATCACGCGCTCGCGCTCGCATCTGGTGTCGGGGTTCGGTGATCGTATCCGCCTGCCTGGCGCCCCGGTCGCGTCCATTACGTCGGTCAAGTACCTCGACACCACGGGCGCAGAGATCACACTGTCGAACGCCCTGTATGCGCTGGAATCCGGCACTGACTGGCCGGCTGTCGTGCCCGCGGTGGGCGCAACGTGGCCGGCGGTGCAGCCGGACAGGGTCGACGCCGTGCGCATCGCCTACAGCGCCGGATATGGCGCTGACGATATCGACGTGCCCATCGGCATCCAGCAGTGGCTGCTGCTGTGCGTCGGCACCTGGTACAACCTGCGCGAGTCCGTCGTGGCTGGCGTGAGCGTGGCCGAACTGCCCAGCGGTGCGTGGGATGCGCTGCTCGACCCGTACCGCGTGGATATGGGGCTGTAATGGTCGCATCCGGTCGCCTCAACCAGCGCGTGACGCTGCAGAGCAAGGCGGTCACGCGCGATGCCATCGGAACAGAGGTTGTTTCGTGGTCGACCGTGGCGACGCTCTGGGCGGCAGTCGAGCCGGTGCGCGGGCGTGAGTTCATTTCTTTGCGCGCGGCACAGTCCGATATCACCACGCGCATCACGATCCGCTACCGGACCGGCGTCACGTCGGCCATGCGCGTGCTGCACGACGGCGCCGAGTACAACATCCGTGAGGTGATCAACCCTCGCAGTGGAAACGAATCGCTCGAACTGATGTGCGTGGCCGAGGCCGTGGCGTCATGAATTCAGGCGTGAATGTCACGACAAATCTGCCCGAGTTCAAGGCACAACTGCGCGCCATCGGCACGGACATGGAGCGTCGCGCTGTGCGTCAGGCCAGTGCTGCCGCTGCGTCCGTATTCCGGTCTGCCGTGCAGCGCAACGCACCGGTTCAGGCGCCGCCCGGCCGCAATGGTCACGTGGTCGGCACCCTGCGCCGGGCGATCTACGCGCGCAAGCTCAAGGCCGAGCGCGGCACGGTCATCTATCGCATCGGTGTGAGGCAGGGCCGGGGTGAGCAGAAGCGCAACCGGGATGCCTACTACTGGGCGTGGGTCGAACAGGGCCACATCGCTCGCGGCCCCGGTGGCGCGCTCAAGGGCGGTGTCAGCAGCAAGTCTCTGCAGCGTCGCAGGCTGCGTGCCGGGAGCGGCAAGGTCGTCCCTCCGCATCCGTTCTTCAAGCCGGCGTTCGAGTCGGCCGGTAGTCGTGCGCTGCAGGTATTCAACGAGCGCCTGACCCGCGCCATCGCGAAGTACAGACAGAAAACCAAATGAGCGCCGAATCGACACTGTATGCCGCCCTCTCGGGCTGGGCAGGGCTGACCTCGCTCGTCAGCACCCGAATCTATCCCGACGAGGTGCCGCTCGGCGTGGCGCTTCCTGCCGTCGCATGGCTGCGCGAGAGCACCGAATTCAACCCGACGATTCACGGAACGATCACGCCCGGCAGCACGAAGGCGCTGATGGACATCGCCTGCGTGGCTGAGACAAGGCCGTCGGCCGAGGCCGTGGCAGATCAAGTCGTCGCCGCGTGCATGGCCGGCACGCACTACGTCACTGACCGGAGCATGCAGCGCGATCCGGACACGAACCTCTATGCCGTGACGTTGCGCGTCGATGTCTGGGAATAGCCGCACCACCTCTTTCACCGCCCGTCCGCCGGGCTTCACACATCAACCCGCTTCGGCGGGTTTTTTCATTTCAGGAGTCTGAAAAATGTCCCAAGTAACGAAGTGGAGCGGCGTGGCGGTCGCAGTGCAGTCGGCTCTCGCCACCGCGCTGACGATCAGTGCCATCAGCAAGGCCAGCCCCGGCGTCGTCTCCTACACCGGCACCGATCCGGTCAATGGCGACTATGTGGTGCTGACCGTCGTCGGCATGCACCAAGTCAATGGCCGGGTGTTCCGCGTGGCCAACGTCAATGGCGCTGGCAACACGTTCGAGCTTGAGGGCGAGAACACCACCGCTTACGACACCTTCACCAGCGGCACGGCCGAGGTCATCACCTTCGGCACGACGGCCGCGACCTTCACGGGCGTGACTGCTTCGGGTGGCGACTACGACTTCATCGACACCACCACGATTCACGCGAACATCCGCTCGCAGATCCCCGGAGTGGCCTCTGCCGCCACCTACACGTTCGAATCGCACTGGGATCCGGCTGACGCCGCACTGGCCGCGCTCAAGTCGGCAAGCGACAACCAGGCGCAGCGCGCGATCCGCATGACCTTCCCCAACGGCTTCAAGTTGCTCGGCACCGGATACATCGGCTGCTCGCTGCTGCCGACCGGGCAGGCGCAGGACAAGGTGACGACGAGCGTGGTCATGACGCTGTTCGGCCGTCCGACGCTGTACACGACCTGATGAGCGCGCCCATGACAGTAGCCGAGCGCATGCGTGCTCGGCGTGAAACGTGGTTCAAGGATGGCGACATCGAATTTCTGATCCGTCGCCCGCGCGCATTCGATGCCGGACAAGCATGGTCGGAAGGTGGTCGCGCCGAAGTCGCTATCCGTTCCGTAGTCGGATGGCGAGGCGTGAAGTTGAGCGATCTTCTTCCGGGCGAGTCGGACGGCGACGCCCCGTTCGAGGCCGAGGCATTCCGGGAGTGGATAGGCGACAGGCTCGATGTTCTTGGTCGTATCGCAGAGGAAGTCGCGCGACTGATCGACGCCTACGAAGCCGCATCGGGGGAAGCCTCAAAAAACTAACGGCGGCCATCGAGGCCGCAAAGCTAGCTCAGGACTTCGGGCAACCATCCCCTGCCATTGATTCGACCACATCCGCGCTGTTCCGGGCGTGGCGAGTCATGGGAAACACCATCGACTGGCAGGCGATTCCGGTTGTAGCCGAGCTTGTCGGATTCGACGACATCGAGAGGCTGGTCGAAGGCCTGCTCACAATTCGGGACGTATTGAATGCCCAAGCTGCTGATTGATGTCGAGGCGAGGTTCGCGCAGTTTCAGGACTCGCTGAACAAGATAGAGCGCCAGAGCGCTGATGCTGCCGGGAAGATATCGCGTGCGTTTGGTGGGCTGACCACCGTCCTGGCCGGCGTCGGCATCAGTTTTGGAGCTGTCGCGCTGGTGTCTGGCCTCAAACAGATCACCGACAGCATCGATGCGCTGAACGATGCATCTGACGCAACGGGCGCCAGCATTGAAAACCTGAGCGCTCTTGAAAACGTCGCACGCCGAAACGGACAGACGCTCGACACCGTTACCAGTGCTGTATTTAAGCTCAATCAGGCGCTGTCCGAGGAAGCCGGAGGCGACAAGGCAAAGATACTCGACGCCATCGGCTTGAGTGCGGCCGAGCTGCGCAAAGAAGACCCGGCAGAGGCATTGAAGAAGGTCGCGGACGCGCTTGCCGGGTTCGCAGAAGACGGCAACAAGGCGCGCATCATCTCTGAGCTTTTCGGCAAGAGCGCGCGCGAACTGGCGCCGTTCTTGAAGGACGTGGCCGAATCCGGGCAGTTGAATGCGAAGGTCACGAAGGAACAGGCTGACGAGGCCGAGCGATTCAACAAGATGCTGTCTGCGCTCGATGCAGAGCTGACGAATCTCGGCCGGTCAATCGAGTCGGTAATTCTTCCGAAAATGCTCGAATTGATCGCCCGCATGGGTGAAGCGAGAACAGCCGGCGCAAGTTGGGCGGAGCAGTTGCGCCAGGCATTTACTGGCAGCGACAGCATCAACGAATTGAAGACGCAGATTGAAAGCGTCGATGCTGCATTGGAAAAGATACGCAAGCGGCGCGAGGCGCCGGGATCGATATTCGGCGGCGGCCTGTTCGGTTTCGCGAACGACATTGATGAAAGCAAGCTGATCAACGAACGCATTGCGCTTGTCGAGAGATTGGCGCGCGCGCAGGAGCGTGCGAACCCGACTCAGACGGAGAACAAGATTTCCGCTCCGGATGTCATTCCTCTTCTCGGAAGCGATAAGAAATCGAAAGGTTCCAACAAGGACTGGATAGAGGAATTCACTTCCTCACAGCAGAAGGAAGCGCTGCGCGAATACGAGGCGCTGCAGAAGAAGCGCACTGACAGCGAGAAGGAGTGGGCAAATATCGTCGCAGACTCCAGCATCAAGCTGGATCAACTGGTCGCGCACTACAAGGATCTGGCCGATCCGGCGGAAAAGTACCGCAAAGAAATCGAATTGATCACCGCTCTGGAGAAAACCGGAAACCTCACTTCTGAAGAAGCCGCAGCCGCGCGCATCCGGGTATGGAATCAGCAGGCGGAGGCGGTCGAGAAGGTCAGCGGGAAGCTAGACAAGCAGAAAAGCATCGCGGAAGAACTCGGGCTGACGTTTTCGAGTGCGGCAGAGTCCGCCATCGTCAATTTCAAGAGCTTGGGCGATGTCATCACGTCTGTCGGCAATGACATCCTGCGATTCTTCGTTCGTCGGAACATCACCGAGCCGCTGCTGAAATCACTTGGAAATAGCAACCTGATTTCGGATTCGATCTCGTTCTTCAGTGGCAAGGCCGTATTCGCAGCCAACGGGCACGCCTTTGGGCCTTCCGGCCTGATCCCGTTCGCGAACGGCGGCGTCGTCGATTCCCCGACCCCGTTCAGGTTTTCCAAAGGTGCAGGAATCATGGGAGAGGCTGGCCCCGAGGCCATCCTTCCGCTCAAGCGCGGCGCGGGCGGAAAACTCGGTGTCGCCGCTGACGGCATGGGCGGCGGCGGTGTGTCCGTCACCATCATCAACAACGCGCCGGCTCAGGTTTCCACGCGGCAGACGTCCGACGGCGGGCTTGAGGTGCTGATCGACGCGGTCGATGCAGCGCTGGGTGATCGCGTGTCCGCCGGCATCGGCGCAATCAGCGGGGCGATGCAGGGCCGCTACGGTCTGCGCCCGTCCATGGGGATCTGAGCATGGCGACATTCCCCAGCTACGTGACGGTGCTGCTCGACGGGCACACCGAGTCGCACTCACAGATTGCTGAGCGCGCCGATATGGATCGCGGTGTGCCGAAGCAGCGCCGCACGCAGAGCGACGTGATCGTCACCTTCGCGCTGACGCTGCTGTTCCTGAGCACCACCGATGCCGAGGCGTTCGAGGACTGGTACTACGGCGACGCCGCGGCGGGTGCGGCCTATTTCGATTTCCCGCACCCGCGCACCGGGGCGCTGCTGTCGGCCCGCGTGGTGGCGAACAGCCTGGGCGCGTTGCAGGCACTGGGCGGTGGCCGCTCGCGCCGCACGATCCAGATTGAGTACCTGAAGGCGCTCACGCTGTGACCACGGCCGCATTCATCGAAGCCCGCCAGCGCGTCAATGACGCCGACGGCCTGCTCGAACTGCTCACCATCAGCCACGCCTCGTTCAGCGGCCCGGCGCACCTCGTCAATGACACGCGCGACTGGGTGAGCGGCGGCACGACGTTCGTCGCCTACCCGTTCCGCTTCCAGTTCCCGCAAGACGTCAATGGCGAGGCGCCGCGCTCGACCATCGCAATCGACAACGTGGGGCGCGACCTCACCAGCGAGCTGGAGCGCCTGCCGGCCAACGCCGTTGTGATGGCCACCATCGCGCTGGCCAGCCGGGCCGATCCCGACACCATCGAATGGTCATGGACGGTGCCGATGGTCAATGTCGCCGTCGATGCGATGACCGTCAGCGCGACGCTCGGCGTCGATTACCTGATGCGTCAGCAGGCCGTGCGCCTGCGGCACGACCCCAACACCAGCCCCGGCCTGTTTCAGGACTGACATGGACGCCCGCGCCCTCGCCCGCTACATCGGCATTCCCTACTGCGCGCAGACCATGGACTGCGCTGATCTCGCCGTGCTGCTGCAGGCCGAGCTGTTCGGCCGCGCCATCAATCTGCCCGGCCGCCGCCAGCGCCTGGCCGCGCCGCGCGCCAGCATCGAGCGCATGGTGTGCGGCACCGGTGCCATGTCCGGCGAGCTGGCCGACCGCATCGAGCAGGCCGATCTGCGCGACGGAGATCTGGTGCTCATGCGCTCCGAAACGCTGCACATCGGCACGGTGTTCAACCTCAGCGGCGCGCTGTGGGTGCTGCACGCATTCGAAAACGTCGGCTACTCGACGCTGCATCGCCTGCGCGATCTGCCGGCGCTGGGCCTCTCGGTCGAGGGGTTCTATCGATGCAAGTGATCAGCCTCACCGTCACCCCGCACCCCGTCACGCTCGACGGCCAGCGCCACCTGTCCGTACAGCTCGACGCGGGCGACACGCTCGACGTGCTGCTGCGCCGTCACGTCGAGGGCGTCGACCCGCTGTGCTGGGTGGCTGCCATCGGTGGCCGCGAGATCGGGCCGGAGATGTGGGCGCACACGCGGCCGGGTGATGGCGCCGTCGTCGAGTGCCGGCGCGTGCCGAAGAAGCAGGTTCTTGCGATTGCCATCCCGCTGGTCGCCAGCTACTTTTTTGGGCCGTGGGTTGCGTTTGCGGTTTCGCTCGTTACAGCCAAACTGCTGGCTCCCAAGATGCCGAAAGGGCTGCGCAGCGATCAGGCCAGCCCGACCTACGCGCTGTCTGGCGGCCGCAATCGCGCCCGGCCCTACGAGCCGATCCCGCTGCTGTTCGGAGATCTGCGCTACACGCCGGACTACGCCTCGGTGCCCTACACGGTCATCGAGGGAGAAGACCAGTACCTCTACAGCGTGTTTCACGCCGGCATCAACTGCGGGTCGGTCTCCGACATTCGCATCGGCAAGACCTCGCTGGCCAGCTATTCGGGCGTCACCACGCGCTCGGCTGGCATCAGCGAGATGGCCGATCAGGCGCTTGACGCCTGGGGCAATGTCGATACCGCAGCGGGTGCCACGATCATCGGCGGCGGCGCCTATATTGAGCGCACCTCGTCAGCCGGCGCCCAGACGCTGCAGATCGACATCGAGGGGACTCTGTATGCCATCAGCAAGAGCAAAGGGACGTTCTACCCTTACGGCGTCACCATCGAGATCGACTATCGGCTCACGGGCACCACGGGCGCATGGCTGCCGTTCTTCGGCTCTACCAACAGCATTAGCATCACGAGTTCAAGCACAAAGCCGATCCGTCGCACCTACACGCTGGCCGTATCTACCGGTCAGTACGACGTGCGCATCCGCAAGATTCATGCGGACGAGAGCACCACCACGCGCAACAGCAACTTCACGTGGACGCAGTTGCGCACCGTGCAGGCCGACACCGGCACGTACAGCGGCATGGGCCGCTACAGCATCAAGATCAAGGCCAGCGGGCAACTGAACGGCGCGCTCGACGAACTGACGTGGCAGGCCACTGCCAAGCCGATGCCCTACTGGGACGGCTCGGCCTGGGTGACGGCGACCACGCGTGAAACCGGTCTGTCGAACCCCGGCGCACAGATGCTGCTGTACGCCCGAGGCATCTACGACGACGACGGCAAGCTGATCGCCGGCATGGGGCTGGACGACAGCCAGATCAACATCGATTCTCTGGCCGAGTTCATGGCGTGGTGTGCAGCCAAGGGCTTCACCTTCGACGCCGTGTTCGACGCGCCGGTCAGCCACGCCGAAGTGCTCGACGCCATCGCCGCGGTCGGATTCGGCGCCCACACCTGGGCCGGCGGGAAACTGGGCGTCACCTGGGCGGCTGACGACCAGCCCATCGAAGGCGTGGTCAACATGGCCACGATGCGCGCGAAATCATTCCGCGTGCAGTACCAGACGGTTGAGACTGCCGACAGCATCGAATTCCAGTATTTCGACCGCGACCGCGACTACGCCTGGAAAACCCTGCGCGTGATGGACCCGGTAGCGACCACCTCGCTCAACCCGGCGCGAATCTCGGCCATCGGCATCACCAGCGAGGCGCACGCCGCGATCATGGCGCGCTTCCATATGGCCCAGTCGCTCTACCAGCGCAAGGACGTCGCCTACGAGACGGCCCTGGAGCACCTGACATACCAGCGCAACAGCGTGCTGGCGCTGTCTCACGACGTCACTCAGTGGGGCTACGGCGGGCGCGTGCAGGCGGCGGTCGACGTGGCCGGCGTGGTGACGCTCACGCTCGACGACTACGTGCCGGCGGACGCCACGGCGCGCTACATCGGCCTGCGCATTCCCGGCGAGCGGGGCTATCGGGTGTTCGGCGTGGCGGCCTTCGCCGGCCCGTCGAACACGCTCACCCTCACCGGGTCATGGCCGGTCGGTGTGCCGCTGCCCGGCAGTGCTGGAAACCCTGCGCACGACACGATATGGATCTACGACTTCCGCGCCACGCCGGGGCAAAAAGTGCGCGTCATCAGCGTGCAGCCGCAAGCCGGCATGACCGGCGCTTCGGTCGCCGTCGTGCCCGAGCTGAATGAGTTCTGGGATTACGTATGGACGGGCGACTACACGCCGCCGGTCAGCCAGTCGCTGATGCCCTTCGGCCTGCCGGTCGTGGCCGGCCTGTCGGTCAGCGAGGAGCTGCGCCGTCAGGGCAATGGCTACTACGTCGAACTGACCGCCGTCTGGTCGGCGACCGGCGCCTACCGCAGCGCCCAGGTCTGGGGTGCGACCGCCGGCAACGAGTTGCAGAAACTCGGCGAGACGCCGGATCTGCGGTTCTCCTGGCGCGCGAATCTGGACGAGGCGTGGAGCATCGAGGTACGCCCGTTCGGAACGCTTGGCCGGCCCGGCACGCTGGCAAGCGCCTATTACGCCGTGTCCGGGCTGTCAGTGGCGCCCGACGCGCCGACCGGCGTCACCAGCACGCCAACGCACCTGTTTTTCACGCCCAGTGAGGCGCTGGACATCGCCGGCTACGTGGTGCGCTACAACGTCGGAACGGATACCGAGTGGTCGGTCGGCACGCCGCTGCATGCGGTCACTGACGGCTACGCAGGTGGGTTGGTTCCCGGCTCTCCGTGGCCGATGCCGCAGCGGCTGTACGGCATCAACACCATCATAGTTCGTGCAGTCGATACCTCGGGCAACGAGTCGGTGGCGGCCTACGAAACTCGCGACTTCGGCACGCCCGATGCGGCCAACGTGGCCGACACCGACGACTACGCCGCCGCCGGCTTCCCCGGCATGAAAACCAACGGCACGGTGTCGGGTACCGATCTGCAGGCCGACGTCGATCCGACCATCGACTTCTTCGGCACCGGGGCGGGTGAGGACTTCTGGTATCGCGACGGCGCCGCCGATTTCTGGGGCGGCTCGCAGTACCTGGCCATGACCTACGTGGCCACCTACACGCCGCCCTACGACGGCGGCACGATCTACATCGACGCGAGCATCACCGGCTCGCGCTCGACCATCAACTACCGCGAGGACCCTGCCGATCCGTGGCGCCCGTGGGCTGGCAGTTACGGCCTGACGACAGCCGCATCGCCGATCTATTTCGAGATCACCGCCGACGCCGGCCCGACGCGCGGCGTGATCGACGTGTTCACCGTGCGCCTCGAAATGCCGAGTCTGGAGCAGGTGTTCTCGAACGTCTCCATCAACTCGGCCGGCACCTCGCTCGCCCCGGCATCCGGCTCGCCGGCCCGCACCTGGATCGCCATCGAGGATGTGCAGATCACACCCGTGGTCGATGGCAGCGGGGCGGTGACCGGCCGGCTCAAGAGCGCGCCGTCACCGAGCGCCGGCCCGAACATCGAACTGCTCAACACATCCGGCACGGCCGTCACCGGCCACGCTTTCGTCCGCGTTCGCGGCTACTGAGGATCACGACATGCCTGCACCTCCCGCACGATCTTCGATTTTTCCGGCTGGCTCTCTGTCGCCGTCGTCAGCCAAAACGCTATTCGGGGAGTGGTACGACTACACCGTCGCGCTGCTCGGCGCATCCGGCACGGCCGCAGATGCCCGCACGGCGCTGGGTGCTGCGGCAGATTCCGCCGTCGTCAAGTTGACCGGCGCGCAGACCGTTGCCGGGGTCAAAACATTCGGCTCGTCGCCCGTGCTGCCGGGCGATGCCTCGACCGCGTTGCAGGCTGTACCGAAACAGCAGCTCGACGCGCTGCTGCCGGCAGGCGCGGTGTCGTTCTTTTCCATGTCGTATGCGCCGTCCGGGTGGCTCATCGCGGATGGATCAGCCGCTTCCCGCACGGCCTACGCCGCGCTGTTCGCGGCCATCGGCACGACGTTCGGCGCCGGTGACGGGTCAACAACATTCAACCTGCCGGATCTGCGCGGCGAGTTCATCCGCTGCTGGCCTGGTGCCAAGGCGGTCGATACAGGGCGGGTTTTCGGCTCCTGGCAGGCCGATAATTTTCGGTCTCACAGCCACACATATCCCGGCGGTATCCCCGGTGGCGGCACCGCCACCCAGAACGGACAACCGCTGGGGGGGGTGTTGACGACGAATTCCACCGGCGGCACCGAAACCATGCCGCGCAATATCGCGCTGCTGGCCTGCATCAAAATCTGAGGCTAAACCATGAAACTCGTTTCTCAACTCGATGCCGACGGTTACTACGTCGGCCCCGCCATCGCGCAGCGGTCACCGCTGGAGCCGGGCGTATTCCTGATCCCCGGCGGTGCGGTCGATGCCGCTCCTCCGGTCGTGCCGCAGGGCAGGCGCGCACGCTGGTCGGATGGCTGGGCGTTGGAAGACATCCCCGCGCCCGAATCCGATCCGGCGCCGACGCTGGATCAGATCCGAGCTGCCAAGATCGCGCAGATCGACCGCGCCCGCGATGCCGCGCTGGAGGCCGGTTTCCTGTTCGACGGCACGCGCTACGACTGCGACGATCTGAGCGTGCAGCGCATCACGGGCGCTGCGGTGCTGGGCATCCTCAATCCGGCATTCACGACGCCCTGGATCACGTTCGACAACTCGGTGGTCACGCTCAGCGCCACCGATCTGGCCGGCTTGGGTGCGGCTGCTGCCCAGCACGTCGCCACACAGCTTTTCCGGGCGCGCGGGCTCAAAGATGCGGCGCTCGCTGCGACGACCGTCGAGCAGATCGACGCGATTCACTGGTGAGGATGCCGACATGACCGAACCCACATCAGCCGCAGCCGGCGCGTGTGCCGGCGCAGTCGCCGCGCTTCCGCTGGCGATCTTCGGAGCGGCCACCGATGCGCTCTGGCTTGGCCTGTTCGCCGCGCTGCTCGTCTCTATTTGGATGCCGACTATCAGCACACGCATCCGGGCGTTCTCTGCCGTTCTGCTGTCGGGTGTCACCGCCGGGTATTGCGCGCCGGTACTCGCCGCCGTCGCTGCCGCGCAGGTCACGTCGCTGGCCGGCTCAGGTGACACGCTGCGCATGCCAATCGCGCTGCTGATCGGCCTCGCGGCTCCCACGGTAATCCCGGTGGCGCTCACTGCGTTTGGCGCGTGGATTGGAAAGCAGGGGGGCGCAGCATGATCGCCGCGATTGTTTCCGCGCTCTGCGCCGTCATCGTGCTCACGCGCGTGATCTGTACGGTGGCACACCTCAAGGCTGCTGGCTGGCCGCGCTGGCGGTTTGCCGCGTTCTCTGTGAGCTATGCCGGGTTCGGCGCCAGCGTGTTCGGTCTGGTCGTGCATCTGCCCTATGCCGATGTCGCGCTGCTGCTGAGTCTGGCCGGCGTGATCCTGTTCGACCGGCGTCAGCACCGGACGGGCGGCTGACATGGTGATCACGCCCGCCCAGTTGATCCGCATCTGCCCGCGCATCCCCGAGGCCGAGGCGTGGTCTGCCGCACTCAGCGAGGCCATGCGCGAGTTCGCCATCGAGACACCGTTGCACGCCGCGCACTTCATCGCCCAGCTCGCGCACGAGAGCAGCGAATTCGTCGTGCTCGCGGAAAACCTCAACTACAGCACACCGGAGCGCATCAAGGCCGTGTGGCCGGCCCGGTTCTGGTTGCCGGGTGATGCGGAACACGCCTGTCCGTCGAGCAAGCGCGATGCCCGCGATTTCGTGCAGTCGCCGCGCTCGCTCGCTGCCTACGTCTATGCCGGTCGAAACGGCAACGGCGGAGAGGGCACTGGCGACGGCTGGCTCTACCGTGGCCGTGGCCCGATCCAGATCACCGGCCGCAGCAACTACGCGCGTGCCGGTCAGGCGCTGCATCTCGCGCTGGTCGATAACCCTGACTGGCTCATCGATCCGGACGTCGGTGCTCGAGCGGCCGGCTGGTACTGGCAGAGCAACGCACTCGACCGGCTCGCCGACCGTGACGACCTGGCCGCAATCACCCGGCGCATCAATGGCGCGCTGACCGGGCTCGACGAGCGGCGCGCGTATCTGATGCGTGCCAGGGCGGTGCTGCAATGATCACCGGCAGCTACATCAAGGCGCTGCCGTGGTGGGTGACGTGGCTCGCGCTGGCGGGGCTGGTCTCGGCTGCTGCCGGCTGGGGCTACCTACGCGGGCTGCACTCCGAGCGTGCCGAGCGCGACAATATCGTTGCCGACTTCGCGGAGTTCCGGGGGCAGGTTGCCGCGATCGGTAAGGCCAAGGCCACGGCAGCCGCCGCCGAAAATCAACGACTGGAGAAACTGAATGAAGACACTCACACCGCGTATGGCGTCGCTCTCGGCAGCCTCAACACTCGCCTGCTTGCTGACCGCGTGCGCCGGCCCGCCGCCAGTGCAGCATGTACCGGTGGCGGTGGAGTGCCCGCGTCGCCCGAGCCCGCCGGTGGAACTGATGAAGCCGCTGCCGACGCTGGACCTGATCGACCCGAGCCTGCTGCCGAAGACCCGACTCTAGCCGAGCGGTGCGCACGCACGACGCTGCAGTGCGTGTATTTGCAGGACTGGGTCGAGCGGTCCGCGGATGCCGGCGGAGATTGATCATCTCCGCGCCGAGGTCAGGCGCCTGCGGGCTGATCGCAACGAATGGCGGGCGCTGGCGGTGTGGCTGATCGGGTTGATGTGCAACGAGTGCCGGCGCTGGCTGCGTCAGTGATCCTGCAGGCTGTCGAGCAGCGGCCGGAGCCATTTGGCCACGCTCATCTTGCGCAGCGTGATGGCCTGCTCCGGCGATATTCGGATAGGCACCACGACTGTTTTTTTGGCCTCCGGCCGGCCTGATCCGAGGCGTTTCCCGCCCCTGCCGGGTTGCTGCTGATCGGTCATTCCCCGGACTCCTGTTTGACGGCCGCGCGGCTCATCCGGCCTGAGGCGTAGCCGCCGCAGTAGGCGCGTTCCATCAACGCCCGGAGTTCGTCGCGTGACATTACGAACGCTCCGCCTCCCTCCGGCCACTGCTGCGCGTCCAGAAACGTCGCCGCTTCGGACTGCATGCGGCGACGCCAGTTTCGGTTTGGGTGATTGGTCATAGACCGACGTTACGGCGTGATCTGTCCGTGTTTTCGGTCAGAGGGTCATAGCTCGCATACCAACGCCCGTCATTCGACCGAATCGCCGTTGCCCCCTCGTGTTCACCCTCTGCGACGGTCAGGCACACACGAACGGTTCCTGAGCTATTTGTCAGGTCGCCATCAATCACCGCTTGCCGGATTGTTTTTGGCCCCCTCTCGTTCGAATCATTGAACGATTTGACCGTGCGACGAACGATGACCAGTGTGTTGACGCTGATCTTCGGATAGTTCCTCATTTTTATCTCCTGCCCCTGCAGCCCGAGGCGCGGTGGTCAGCAATGTGCTGCCCATGTCCGTAATGTATAACATTAATCATACGGAATCAAGCAATTCTGCAGATTAATTTGTAACAGGCGTGGCGGGACGAGAGAGGTAATCGGTCGGCGCGGTCGGTGGCTCCGTCCGCAGGGCGATCATGCGATAATCCGCGACCTTGTGGAGAGCGGCTGTCATGGCCGCGACTCTCGGGGTACATGGAATCCGTTTCTGCAAACCGTCTCGCACGACCGGTATCCGGGCCCGCCTTGTTCGCCGTAGTCCATCGCACCACAGCGCGCGCACTCGAACACTGGCTGCGAGCAGCCGTCCGTGAAATCTTGCGGGCAGTGCCTGCCGCCGATGGATACCCAGTCGTGCCCATCGGCGCACAGGTCGCCGCCGCCGAGCGCTACGGCGTTTGCGATCAGGTGATTCAGCGAGGTCACGGCATCACCTCAGGCTGGATCCGGCTTTCGCACTCGAATACGATGACCGACGGCGGCTCCATGACCCACACCGGGTCCGGTCGCGGCGCAGTCCGGCGCAGGCAGTCGTCGCAGCCCTCGCGCCATCCTTCGGTGTCGTCACCTACACCGGGGCAGCGGGCGATGTCGTTCGAGAGGGTGCTCATGCCTCGACCCTCCTGAACTCGACCACCCAGACCCACGGGTTTTCGTTCCACGATCCGGCACCGTTTATCGATTCCCAGAGCATCGAAAATCGTTCGTCGGGCGAGTAGTCGTGCATGATTTCGTCGGTGTGCCCAGCAAAATCAACGCCCTCGGCTACAGCATCCGCCTCGCTGATGTCCTGCAGCCGCTCGACGCGGACGGCGGTGATTTCCAGCAGGATGCGGCTGGCCCAGCGGGGCATGTGGATAGAGGGGCGCCAGCGCTCAGGCTC
>ERZ650311.605-NODE-605-length-21537-cov-7.081557_pt1 | contig 21537 bp, 33 predicted proteins | sample MGYA00376247_ERZ650311 | MGnify/ENA primary metagenome ERZ650311 (study PRJEB26733, sample SAMN07839324) | wastewater metagenome | biome: small river; feature: stream; material: water | place: USA: North Carolina | collected 2016-07-28 ...
AACGGTTGGCGGGCTCGGTGACCGATGGTCGGCGCAGCCCCTGGTTGGCAAGGGTGGCGGCGGGCCGGGGAGTCTGGTGCATCTAGGCGCAGCCCTGAACGGCGCGTGCCGGAGGGTGTGTGGGCGCGGGACGGACGCCAGGGGAGCTGTGCCGGGCGTATTCGGTATCGACCGCCGCGCCGCTCTGGCCGGTGTCGGCGAAGATTTCCGGATCGAGGAGGATGGCGTCACTCGCCACGCGTTTCGCGCCGGGCACGCTGGCCTGGGTGGCGCCGAAGGTCTCGCTCGCGGGCGTCACGCGCGCCTGGTAGAGGGTCCCAGACTCGATGCGATCGAAGACGGCGTCGAGGCTCTCGACCGCCTGGACCACCGCCTGGTACTCGATGGCGAGCGCGGCCGGATGGTTGAAGGCGGTCGGGAGCTCCAACGCAGCCGGGGGCGCGATAGCCCCGGCCAGCGTGCCCGCGACGAGTGTGATCGCCGCGAGCACCAACAGCAGAAACAGACGTTTCATGGCGTTGCCTTTCTTGGCCACAGAGAATCCGGTTGCCCCGCCGCGCGGCGGGCCGTACCCGCGCGAAGAACCGGTGAAGCGCAAAGGCGGCCCGCCACCTACGCGGCGCGGAGATGGCGGGCCGTGGAAATCAGAGAGGGAAGACCTGCACGCCGTTCAGCTTGACGACGGGCGAACCGTCGCCCATCGTCACCTCGTAACCGTCGCCGTTCACGAGCAGCGCGCTGTTCTGCCCGCTGGTGTGCTTGCGGGTCACCCAGCCGCCCGCGTCGCCGGGCTGCTCCTGCACGCTGGCGGCGTGGTGTCCGGTATGGTCGAACTCCTGGATCTCCGGAAAGACGCCGTTGAAAGTGAGCGCGACCGCCGACTTTCCTCCGTCGAAGTTCGGATGCGAATACTCGATCTTGGACTTCTGTGCGTCGAACATGTTTGGTCCTCCTGTTGTGCTGCGGGTTAGTAAAGGTCGTGCCATCCGTAGGCGTCGGCGGCGTCTTTCGCGCAGACGGAGACGGTATCCGCCACCCCGGCTCCTCCCTCTTCAAACCAGAAGCGGCCTCGTATCGAAGAGTCGCAAGTCGGGCGGGTGCCGCCATCGGCGAGATCCATGCCCGGTATTCCAAAAACGCCAGCGGCGGCGCGAGAGAGAGCGGTGTCTCCGTTGATGTTGACCGCCGAGCCGTTCAGCAAGACGTTCCCGGCGCTCATGCCGTTGCCGCCAAGGACGCGGAGGCGATAGCCGCCTCCGGTGTCGACGAGGTCCATCTGGGAAGATCCGCCGGCGACGAAATCAAGCCTGCCGTCGTTGTTGGAGTCGTAGATCCGCGCGCCTGCGTTGCCAAAGCTCACCCCGCCGTTCGCGCCATTACCGGTCTGCAATCGGCCGTTGTCGTCGGCCGAAACGCCGCTGTTTTGCAGGAGCTTCCCTGTCGTTGAATCCCAGCGCGCCAGGGCGTTGTCGGTCGAGCTGGCTGGGCCGACGACGTCGCCGACGGCAGCGACCTGCCACTCGAAGTCGCCGGTGGTCGACTCGTAGGTCAGGACGTATTCGTCCGTCGGGGAGTTGACGCACTTGAGCATGGTCTCGGTGACCTGGTTCGCTCCCGGCAGGCCGCCGCCTCCACCGCCGCCGGAGATGGGGCCGTGGCCGGGCTGGGCGAAAGCTGGGGTGGCGGCGAGTAGGGCAACCGCCATGGCGCCGACATTGATCTTTCGCATGGTCTCTCTCCTTACGCCCAGAGCGGGATGATCTCGAGGCCCTCGGTGGTGCCGGTGGCCATGATGTGCACGACGTCGGTGCCCAGCTCGTAGGCCTGATTCGCGGTGACGTCGATCGGCACCGACAGCGTCTCGTCGATGTGCCGGAAGACGATGACTCCGGTCGCGCGCGCCTGGATGAAGCGCACGCGCAGGCCGTTCTCGGCGTCGACGAGGTTCTTCGCCGGGACGGCGTCGTCCGACGGAGTGATGTAGGCGGATCCGAACTTCTTGAAACGCCCTTCGGGGGTCGGCAAGGCGTAGGTGGTCATGGTCTGTCTCCTTGAAAACGGATCACCAGGTGATCTCCAGCGACGGGCGCGACATCCCTTCCGGGACCGAGAACTCGATCGGCACCGCCGCCGGCGCGCCGTGCTCGAGCTCGTGAGCGCGAAGCAGGGCGACCCGGGTGGCGTCGACCTCGTGGTCGTGGGTGTTGTCGAAGGCGCGGGCGCCGCTCGAGGTCTTCCGCGCCTTGTACTGCGGGAACTGGCCGGTGATCTCCGGGCTCGGCACGAGCTCGAGGTCGAGGCGTTGCACGTCGAGCTCCATCAGGCGCGTGCCGTACTCCTTCGACGAGACCATCCGCACCTTGCCGGTGTGCTCGTCGGCGATCTCTTCTCCGGAGTCGGGGTTGCGGTCGACCATGTTGGCGTTGGCGATGAAGCCAGTGAGGCGGCCGGCGAGCGACCAGCCGCCCTCGCCTTCGAGGAGCTCGTGCTCGAGCGCGGTGCCGACGCCGGTGGCGTCGAGGCCCCAGCCCCAGCTCGGCTGCATCAGCACGTCGGCGTGGTGAATGACCTTCTTCTGCTGCGGGTAGCCGAAGCGGCGCATCACCAGGCGGCCGACCATGCGCTTGCGCAGGCGCGAGACGGAGCCGTCGTCGCCGCTGGGCACCGAGTAGCCGTCGAGCCGGTAGATGTGGATGACGCTCGGGTCTTCGTTCGAGCCGCAGTCGATCCCGGCGACGTGGGCGCCGGCGAGCGGGCCGAAGACGCGCGCGACAAGGCGCGCGATCGAGTCGTCGCCAAACTTGGCGATGGGTAGCTCGTCGTCGAAAAGCGGCAGGAGCGGCTGCGCCGAGGTGCCGCCAGGGCCGTCGGAGCCATCGTCCGTTTCGACGATGTCGCCGGGCCGGGCGTTGACCTCGTAGCCCGGGTCGAGGCGCGCGGCGGTGGCGGCAATCGTGCCCTCGCCGGTGTTCCAGACCAGGGTGAGCTCGCGATAGTCGGGGTTGAAGCGCAGGCAGGGCGCGAGGCGATCCCAAGGGAAGAGCGTGCGCGCCGGGTCGCCCCAGTTGCCGAGGACGTTCTGCTGATAGTCGGAGCTGTCGATGCCGCCGTACTGCTCGACGTAGCCGGCCTTGCGCTCGGCGCTCCAGTAGGGGAACGGCATCAGGGTCTTCGGCCAGCGGAACTTCACGAACGAGCGGTCGCGCCGCGCCATGGAGTCGGTCGCTCCGGCGTGGTCGGCGACGGCGACGCCGGGCGGCAGGCGGTCGAGGTCGGCGCCCAGAGGATCGACGGCGCGGGCCTTCCTGCAGAAGCGGAAGAACTCGCTCTCGGTGACGCCGTCGGGCACCGAATAAAGGCCGGCGATCGCCGACGGCTTCAAGGCGCGCCAGAACTCGGTCAGGATCTTCTTCTCGTGCGCCTTCGCCGCCTCGTCGAAGAACCCGAAGAGGCCGACGTGCACGCCGCGGAAGGCGCGGCCGTCGTTGCCGCCCGGGCGGAAGTAGATCCGGTTGCCGTTCTTCGCGACCAGCTTCTTGTACGGCTTGACTTTGGACTTCTCCCAGTCGACCTGGGCGTACAGCAGCTCGTTGTTTTCGAGCTGGAAGATCATCTCGTCGTAGATGTCCTCGAGGTTGCCGTCGAGCGAGCCGGCGATGAGCCCATCGCCGCGCGGCCGAGGCCCCTTGCCGAGCCAGAGCCAGCTGCCCTTGATGACGATGTCGCGGGTCTTCCCCGTCTCGGCCCCGCACTCCCAGATGCCGTCGCCGAGGAACCGCGCGCCGACCTTCTGGTAGTCGAAGAGCCGCCACGGCTCGCCGGTGTCGCGGTCGATGAAGTTGCACTCGGCCCAGAGGACGGGATCGGCGTCGATCAGGAAGACCGCGAGCTCCGGAATGGTGACCGCGACGTCGCCGACGTAGAACTCGCCCCGCTCGAGCTGCCGCCAGGAGGAGCCACGCTCCGCCAAGTAGGCGTCGATGTGCGCCTCGAGGTCGGGGTGCGGGAGCTGGCGGGCCACGGCTACCCCGCTCCGCCCGCGGACGTTCGTGGAGCGCCGTCAGCGTGGTCGTTCCACCCATAGTCGCGGAGCGAAAGAACGCAGGCGCCTTCGCCGAGGTGGGTTACGTCTATTCTCTCGAGCTCGACCCCGTAGCTCTCCAGCAGCCAAGGCTTCATGGCTTCAGCCGCCGCGGCGACGGTCTCTGGGGCCGAAGCAATGTCGCGCCATGAACTGCCGATCGCTGCCTGGCAGCGATTGTCGATGAGGGCGTGGAGATTGAGGGCGTTCAGCGCTGCCTTCACGGGGTCGACGACTCGGTACTGGACGCTCAGCCCACAAATCGCCACGCGCGGGACCAGGCCCTTCCGGCTCGTTGGTTCGCCAAGCGGGACGCACCGCGCGCTCACCGAGATCGACTGCGTGGTGACCGGCAGGAGCACCAGCTGATAGAGGAGCGGCCACCAGATGACCAGACCCGGACCCTTCTGCTGGGCACTTCCGCGTGGGCCGAACCGAACACCACGGTGCGTCGGCGGGACAAGAGTCAATCGCGGGAAGAACCTCCCGAACCATTGCACCAAGTCGTTCAGCCACTGGAGGGCGGTCATGACGACCCCACCGGCTTCGGCCCGGCGGCGAGCGCCGCGCGGCGGCTGTAGAAGTCGAGGGTGGCGCCGATGCCGTCGTCGCGCTTCTTCTCGCCGGCGGACTTCGGGGTGATGGCCTGCTGGCCGGCGGTGATGCCCAGGACGTCCATGAGCTTCAGGAAGGGCTCGTAGCGCGGGTTGACCTTGGTTCCCGTCACCGTGTTGCCGTCAGGACCGAAGATGTCGAACGAGATCGCTCCGCCCTCGCGGGAGAGCTCGCCGAACTCCGAGATGGCGAATCCGTACATCCCGGCGAAGAGCGTGGCGACGAGTTCCTGCAGGCCGGTCAGATCGCCGTTTTGGAGCGCATCGAGAAACGCCTTGCGCGTTGAAGCGTCGATCGCGATCGGCAGCGGGCAGACTTCGATGACCTTCTCTTTTTCGTCCGCCATTCGCTTGATCGAGCAGTTGCCTTTCTCGTCACCTTCGAGCGGGCACGTAGAGCGCTTGCAGGGTGGAACGGCCTGGGTGAGGGCGGTGGCGGCGCGCTGCCCGTGCTTCCACGCCGCCCCTTTGCGCTGGGCCTTCGCCTTCGGGCTCATCGTGTAGGACCGCTTGCTCACATTGCTGTCGCCCCTCACAATCCACTCGTGACTACCGGTTCGACGGAGAGGATGCGCGGAATTCGCCAGCGTTCAAGGGCTTCCCAAGTGAGGAAGGCGCAGGAACCCGCGTCGGCGTTGAGCCCGCAACGCCTGCCGCAGGGGCCCGCGATGTTCCACGGTGGGAACCTCGGAGCGATCGGCGGATGGATCGACCGCTGGGCCGACTATCTGGAGTCGGTCGAGGGAAAGCGGGCGAGCACGCGGCGCGACTACGTCAGCTCGGTGCGCCAGTTCTGTGGCGACATGGCCGTGCGGACGCCGGCGGAGATCTCCCGAGAAGCGATCGAGCGGCACGCGAAGAGGAAGCGGATCGCCGGCGCCGGCCCGTCGCGCGTGGCGGGGTCGATCATCGCCATCCGGCTTTTCTGCCGCTACCTGGTGTCGCACCGGGAGCTCGCCGAGAACCCGGCGGCGGCGATCGCTACGCCGAAAGCCTACCGGTCAGCGATGAACGTACTGACGGTGGCCGAGGTGCGGCGGTTCCTGTTCGGCGAGAGCGAAGGGACGCTCCCGCGGAACCCGGAGGAGCTCATCGCTTCCGCCATGTTCGCGGTGATGTATGGCGGGGCGCTGCGGCCATTCGAGCTCGGGGCGCTGCGGACCGAGGATGTGATTCCGCTCGAAGACGAGGGCGGTCTCGCGGTGATCGTGCGGCGTGGCAAAGCGGCGCACCAGGACGTCTACCAACGTCTCGGGCCGCACGTCTCCCGGTTCGTCGGCGCCTACCTGCAGGAGCGGCCGAAGCTCGGCAAGGGGCCCTTTCTCTTCCCGTTCCAGGGCTCGAGCTCGATGTCGGCCGACACGGTACGCCGGCGGTTCGCTTACCTGCTCGCGAAGCGACCGATCGAGGCGCGCAGCCGGAAGCTGGTGCCGAAGATCCTCCGCACCAGCCGATGCACTCACCTGCTCGAGGCGAAGATGCCGATCCGCGACGTCCAGGACTTCATGCGCCACCGATCGATCGAGACGACCATGGCGCACTACGCCCACCTCGCAAAAGACCGCATCGGCCGGATGCTGGCGAAGCACGATCCCTTCACGAGGCGGAAGCGCGTCGCGCTGCCGATCGGCGGGGCGATGAAGGCGTTGGTCGAGGGGCTGGGGGGCGGGTAGGCAGGCTGTCAGCGGCAGCGGGGGAATTCTTCACCCAGATCGCCTGCTGGCTCGACAGGAAGCGATGGGCGGGGGCTCCCTCTCCTGCTGTCGAATCCTACTTCTCTTGCAGATTTCGGGCGCGCGACGCTTCCGATGGAAAGAAAGACGCGATCGCGAGAACACAGCGGTGGATGCTGGGCGCTGCTCGAATCGTGGCAATGCGATCGGGCGCGAAAGAACCGTCGTCGGGCGCCCCCCGCGCCTGCATCTAGCGCGCGAACGAAATGGTGATTTCGTTCGTAATCGAGCTCGATGTACTCCCATCGCCGTCTGCGCCAACCAGGCGCGTCCGGGCAGGGCTGAGAAATACTCCCAAGAATTGTCACCCTTGAGAGGGTTCGAGTTCACACTCTCGAACGTCCGATAAGATCGATTATGTCCGAGCGACAGGAAGTGGCAAGTGCTACATCTACAATGACTTGCGCAGGTTGACAGTTGCCGAACGTGCACTTCGGCCTGCTCGTCGAGTGCACAGCGCCCGTAACCCCTTTAGATTCGATACCTCGGCCTGGTGGTTCACACCGTCGGCCGCGATAGAGTTCACACCCCGACTGACACGCAGCGTCACCCCTCCGAGCGCCTCGAGCCGAGCTCGCCGCCCACCTGGCGCCCCCGCCGTCGCCCCGCCCCGCCCGAGCTCCAAATCCTGCACCCCCCCGGGGGTCCGCCGCGCCCGCAGTTCTCCATTCTTCCGAGCGGGGTAAGCCTTGGAAGCAAACGAAATCACGCCGCGTCCCAATGCTCGGAACGGCGCCGGCTTTCCTCGCGCGCCGCTGGGTCGAGCTTCCCTGCCTTCAGCCCTTCGGCGATCAGGGCGCGGATCCGCGACGCGGGCGCGGGCCGGCCGCCAACCGCGAGCGCCTTCTGGATCCGCGAGATCGACTGCCCGCCTTCCCATCGTCGGCGCAGCTCCTCCTCGCTGATCTCGACAGGGATCGGGTGCCGTCCGCCTCGGTTGAGCCCGCCGCGCTTCTCCATCGCGATCGCTCGCGCAGCCGGGTCCAGACTGCCGGCCTCGACGCCGTTCAGGATCGCCCGCGCCAGCGTGCCCTTCGACACGCGCGCGCCGGCCGCGTCGAGCTTCCGCAGGATCTCCGGCTGTGAGAGGCCCTGCACCTCCCAGAGGTCCTTGAGCTCCATGGGGGACAGGATCACCCTCGGCCTGCCGGCGAGCGTCAGGCCGCACTCGCGACTGCGCGACCGAATGATGCCGATCTGCTGGCGCGTCTGCGCGCGGTCTCGCCGGTGCTCGGCGATCAGCGCCATCGAGTCGAGCAGGCGCAGAGCACCTGCCGGCGTCGTCGCGTCGAACGAGTTCCGGATGCAGACCAGCCACACCCCGGATCCTACGCCGAGCTGCTGCAGACGCAAGAGGCCGATGCCGAGGTCCCAGCAGATGTCCGCTATCGAGTTGGCGACCACCACGTCGGCCTTGCCGGCGGCGAGCTCGGCGCACATCGCGTCGAAGCCCTGGCGTTTCCCGATGCCGGTTGGAATCGAGTCGGTGAACTCGCCGACCACCGGCCACTCCTTCAGGGCGGCGTAGCGCCGAAGCTCCGGGAGCTTCTCGTCGAGCACGGTGCGTCCGAGGTCGGCGGCGGTGGTGCAGGCGTAGAGGAGGGCCTTCACAGATCCATCTCCGGCAGCGGGACGGGCGAAGCCATGCGGATGGCGATCTCCTCCGCGACGGCCGTCGCTTCTGGGTCGTCGCCGAGAATGGCGCACCCGGTGTTGGCGCCTTCGCATCCGCAATCACCGATGCAGACTGGAAGGTAGTTGCCGATCACCATCTCCGCCGCCTCCAGCCGGGCGCGGAGGTCGGTAATCTCGGCGTCGCGGGATGCGTGGGATTTCTCGAATCCAGCGATATAGCCGATCCGGAGCGCGTTGACGCCTTCGGCGGTATACCCACGAAAGCTCTCACGCCTTCTTCGTTTCCATTCTCCGACGAAAGCGTCCGCCTCTCTCGCCGCCGCCTCGATCTTGCTCAGGTCGCTCACGCCCGCCCCCAAGCGACCTGCTGGCCAGCGATCGCGGCGACGATCGACGCGCCCTCGTCAACCCAGGCGCGCAGGGCCTCGAGGCCCCCAAAGGGTTCCAACCCGCGCGCCAACGCTCCACCATTTCCACCTTTCGGCATCTCAGGACTCCTCAGAAGGCTGTAAATACTGGCAGTTGCCGGGGTTCTAAGTGCGCTCTTGGTCACTCGGATGCCGGCCGGAAAGACAAGCGCCTGAAGGCGGCGGCGCTCGTTCAGATTCGCGCGGTTCCAGAGGGCCGCGGGCTCGGTAAATAGGGGCTTTGCGCGCTCCACGAGACTTTCGATCGACTCGGTGGAACCGCCCGTTCGAGCGAGTTCTAAGTTCACCGAGTGGATCTCCCCATCGAGGCGCTGGAGGTGGGCCTCGTAGGTCGGTCGATCGACCGCCATCTCGTAGACGTACGCCTCGACCATCCGGTCTCGCTTGCGCCGGAGGTCGAGCAGCCGGCGGCTCGCCGCGGCGCGACCAGAGACGATTTCTGCCTCGGTCGCGGACGCGATCTCCACCAGGTGGGCGACGATGAGAGCTGTCGTTCCGCTCTCCGGGATCCCGAGGCCCTCGAGCGCCTTTGCGAACCAGTCCTCGAGCTTGCCGGCGGCCAGCCGGACGTTCGAGCAGGCCGGGTTCCAGCAGAAGTAGTACCCGTACCGCACGCCCAGCTTTCCGCGCGACAGGGACGCCGTCAGCGGCTTCCCACAGGCGTCGCAAACCGCGAAGCCGCGGAGCGGGAACTCCTCACGGTCCCGGACCTTGGTCGGCATCGGACCCCGGCCGGCGAGCCGCTCCTGCACCAGCGCGAACGTCTCCTCGTCGACCAGCGGCTCGTGCTCGCCCGGGAGATCCAGCCCCCAGCGGACGGACCGAATCCTGCCGGCGTAGAACGGGTTCGACAGGATCTTTCGCAGCTCCTGCATCCGGAGAGGCTTGCCGGCCCGCGCGCCTACGAGACCCTGGGCCGTCGCGCGCTCGAGGATGTCCTTCATTCGCTCCCCGCGGGCCGCGGCCGCGAACGCCGCGCGCAGAACGGGCGCGGTCGCCGGGTCAGGGGCGACGAGCTTCTGACCACCGCTGTCGGCGCGGAGGTTTCGGTATCCCAGCGGCGCCGGATGGGGCCATCTCCCCTGGTGCTTGCGGTGCAGCATGCACTCCCGGATCTTCTTGCCCTGCATCTCCGAGACGAGCTGGTTGCTGGCGCCGATCGTCGTCTGAGCGAACCGGCCCTCGGGCGTGTCCTGCAGCTGCAGGGTGATGGAGTCGAGTCGACAGCCGTACCCGCTCAGCTCGCGCTTCAGGGCGAGCTGGTCCTCCACGTTTCGGCAGAATCTGGAGAGGTCGTAGATCAGGAAAACGTCGATCGCGTCGGCCGTGCCGGCCCGCTCTCGAATGTAGGCCAGCGCGCGGCGGAGCGTGGTCCGGTTGCTGGTCCGGGCGCTCGCGCCCTCCTCGCGCATCCGCATCGCCAGGGTGACGAAGTGCTCCCGGCACCAGCGTTCGGCCGCAGCGTCCTGCTGATCGAGGCTCACGCCGTCGACCTGCCTCGCGTCGGACACCCGCCCGTAGAACAGCGCCCGCAGGTTCACGCCGCCGCGGACCTCGGCCGATTGCCCTCGGCCCGCTCCCGCAGGAACAGGTCGCAGATGAGTTGGGCGATCGCCCGGGACTCGTCGTTTCGTTGCCGGACCTCCTCGTCGGAGAGTCTACGCCCCTCCTCACCCAGCAACTGGCGAGCGTCCTCGAGCGAGATCACCGCTCCTCCGGCGGCCAGTTCCACGTCTCGATCTGGCCGGTCTGCGCCCGGTGGTTCCCCTCGTGGCTTCGCGGCCGGTCGCATGAGACCCGCCGACCGACAGCCGTAGACGGCCACTGCGCGATCGATTCCACGCCACAGCGCTCTTCCGCCTCGTCGAACGGGTCGCGATCGCTGGTGAAGTGCTCGCTCAATGTCCAATCCCTTTCCGCGGGCGAACGCCGCATCGGGTGCATCGGTCGGTTTTCGTCGGCGGGGCGCCCTTCTGAACGCGGAACCAGTGCTCGCCGGCGCGGTGGCAAAAGCCGAAGCAGCAGAAAAACGCCCATCGAAGCCGCGAAAAGCGCCTCACGCCAGCGCCGCCTGCGAAAGAATCTCCATCTGCCCCTGTTGCACCTTGGTCCGACCGTTGTGCAAGGTCCTCGGGTCCGGAGCGACAAGCGACGTCGCGACGCACAGTCCTGCAGGACGGAAGCTCGAGAACACAATCACGGCCGAGTTGAAAACCGGCCTGCTATTGGGCGCCCGTCTGCCGTTGAGCAGGAAGTGGATCCGCCCGCGAATGAACCGGATCTCGCTCGCCGACGGCATTACGATGTCGTGCCACCAGAACGATTTGCCACGCTCCTTGATTCCCGCTTTCGAACCCATCAACGAAGATCCGGCACCCGTCCCAGGGCCGGATCGGCCCGCCGACCATGGGCACGACGAACCACTCGAAGGTCTCGTCGATCACCGGGTCGCTTCTGAACCTCACCTCGCGGCCGCTGCAAGCGGCGACGATCGGCAAGTCGAAGCCGACGCCGAGCTGCGGCGCTGGCTGCGAGATCACCTGGCCGGCCATGCGGTCGATTGCGGTCGACCAGAGGCGGAAGTGGCTCCCGCTCGCGGTTTCGCCCTGGACGTAAACCACGGTGCGGCTGTCGGCTGAGAACAGAAAGTCGTTCCGCACGTCCTCGAGCGCGGGCACCGTGCGGCCGATCTGGCGGCGCACGCCGCCGACCGCGGGAACGGCCCAAAGCTCGAAGACCTGGTGGCGGCGCTCGTCGGTGAGCTCGACGCGCCACTGACCGTCGGGGCTGACCTTCGTCGCCGCGACCGTCGCGGCGGCTGGCGGCGGCGATGCCGCGGCCGCCAGCGCAAAAGTGGCGAGCAGGATTCGGGCCTTCACTGAAGCACCCCACCGGCGAGATTGGCGTAAACCTCGAACGAAATCTCCGGGTTGCGGTAGAAGTCCCACCACGCGCCGGGCATTTCGTGCTTGCCACTTGGCAACTGAATTTGCCGCCAGGTGAGTTTGAAAAATACCCGCGATCCAGAGTCGCTGAAGCGTGCATCGGTCACTTCGCGCAGCGCCGGCGCCGCGCTCGTTCCGACCGGGTAGCGGTTGACAATCATGCCCGGGCGAATATCCGCGGCCTTGAGCACCAGCGTCTTCGGCTTCGGCGGCGCCATCGAAGCCATCGGATCCATCGAAGCCGCCGGAGCGGACTTGGCGACCGGCGCAGCAGGCCGCGGAGACGGTGTTGGGGCAATCGCTGCCGCGGGTCGCTCCCGACTTGCGGAGCGTTCTGGCGCCGTCACGCTCGGCGAGCTCGGCTGTCGCTCTGCCCGCGCGGCGCGACCCGAACCCGGCCGGCGAATCGTCCCCGGAGCGCGCCGAATGCCGAATTGCGACGCGCGCATCACGATCGAGCCCTCCGACCGCCGCGGCAGTTGGCGCGCACACTCCGCGGCTCCCTGGGTCGGGTAGACCTTGCGCAGGATCTCCATCTCGGCGTCCGTCCACGAATTCGACGTCACTCGCATGGTCAGCCCTTCGACCGCTTCGGGTCGGCGCTGCGCGGGTAGGTGCGGGCAGGAGCAAAGGTTCCGTCCACGTTGCGAACCCGAAGCTCGCTGTGCTGGTCGAAGTCGCGATAGAACCCCAGAACGAGCCGACTCGCGCGCTGCACGGCGTCGCGCTTGTCTTCGCCCCAGAATGAGCGAGCGATGGATCCAGTCTCCAGGCAGAGACACCACTGCGGCCGGAGAGACTGTGCCCTCGGCTTCCGGCGCTCCAGGATATAAACCACCAGCTTCGGCTTCTTCACTCTCAGTCCCTCCCCAGCTTCTTGGCGACTTTGCCCATGCGGAATGGATCTCTCACCTGCAGCGCGGCGGGCGGCTGGGCGGTCTGGCTCTTCACGCGCAGCCAGATGTGGCCGGTAAACAGCACGAAGATCCGTTCAAGCAGATTCACCGACCAGCACGAGACCGTCTCGTCGGGAAACACCCGCGTCACCGGAACCTCACGGCCGCCGACCTTGTAGCCCAACCTGCCCGTCGCCTGCTTGAACTGCTTCGGCCTCATCGCTGCCTCCGTTCGATGGGATCCTGCGGAGCGCGCAGCACGCGCAGCACGTGCTGGCGGGTGAGCGCGGCGCCGGCCACGCGGCCGGCGAAGACGGGTTGCGAAATGTCCGCGTTGGCGCGCCCGGCGACGTGGCGGGCAACCTCGTTGGCAGGTTGGTTGTCCAGCACGCAGTAGAGCGGCGTCGCGCCAGCCCGAAGCAGGCGCAACGAAACCTTCCCAGACGCGAAGATGCGGACGTCTGCCAGCCGCAGAGTCGAGATCTGGCTGGACGACAAGCCGGCGTCGTACAGCGCGCGAATCGCCCGGTCGCGCGCCGCGCGAATGTGGTCGCGAGCGGCGCCGCGAGAGATCGGCTGCATCTTTCCCGGTCGGGCGTTCACGATGACGCCCTCTGGGTGGCGCCCGGCGCCTTCACCGGTCGACGCGTGCCCTCGGCGATGCGTCGATCGAGGACCCGCCGCGTCGCGAACCGTGCCGCCTCGAGGTCCTCCGCGGCGTGCGGCAGCGCGGCCTTGTACTCGGCGTCCCACAGCCTGCGCTCGGCGGTCGTCCAGAAACGGCGGTACTCGTCGCGGATGCGCTCGGCCGGCCAGTCAACCACCGGCGCAAGCTGCTGCTTGCCCGTATCGGGCGCCGCGAAAACCGAAACGCGGCCAGCGAACTCCCCTAGTGCGTAGGTTCTCCAGGCCAGGCTTTCTTCCACCCGCTGCCCCCGCACGGCGGCGATCCCCGGGAACTCCTCGCGGTAGAAGCGCCGGGTCTCCGCCTCTTCGCGATCGGCTTCGAACGCCAGGCGCTGCCCTTCGATCTCGGCGTCGCTCGGCCCGGAAAGCTCGTCGGCGATGCGCGGGTCGACCGCGAAAAACCTCCGCGCCGCCCACACCGCCGCGATGCGCGCCGGGCCGGCGGGCACGCCGTCCGCGATCAACTCGCCAGCAAGCTCGGTGTACTGCGCTTCGACGCCCAAACCCTCGGCCATCTGCTGCGCTGTGTCGGCCCAGATCGCGAGCTCCTCCGGCGTCGCCTTGCCGATCAGGCGCGCCGCGGCGTCCATCCGCGACCAGGCGTACTTCGCCGCTTCGAACATCTGCCCTACCATGTCGGCCCCCCATGACCGCCCGCGGCTGCCTGCCCTTGGCGCCGCCAGCCGCCGCCGTCTGCAGTCGCCATCGGCGAGGGCGTGCACTCGTCGATCTCCACGAACCGCTGCCACTTCATCGAGTACGAAAGCAACATGGCCTTATGGGTCAGCCCGGTCTGGCGAGCCTTCGACAGGCGCGCCTCCGTCATGGCCGCGGCGTCGTCGCCGTCGCGCTTCAGCTCGAGCACGTTGTCGCTCTCGTTGTTCACCCGCTCGCTGCCGCGGATCTCGCCGGCGCGGTTGAAGTGCGTGATCAGCAGGAAGGGCACGTTGAGCAGCTTCGCGATGTTCTTGCACGCTGCCACGCCGGCGGCGACCTGCTCCTGCTCGCTCGCTCTCGGCCGCTCGACGTTGAGCTTCCCCAGGTGATCGAGCACAACCAGCCCGAGGCCCTCGCGGTTCTGCACCCGCCGCGCCACGGCGAGCAAACGCGTCGGCGAAGGCTCGGCGCCGAAGTGCATGCGAATCCGGTCGCCGTGGCTCGCCTCTTCGAGCACCTCAAGGCCGGCCGCCAGGTCAACCGCCGAAACGCTCCGATCCGAGATCGGCCGCGCCATCGCGCCGTGCACTTCGCGCTGCCCGGTCTGCCCCGGCGTCATCTCGGCCGACCAGTAGAAAACCACCTGCCCACGCTGCGCCACCTGCCGCGCAACGTGCATCGCGAACGTCGACTTCCCCACCCCGCCCTTCGCGACCACGGTGAGCAGCTCGCCGGCGTTCAGGCCGCCAGCCCATTCGTCGATGATCTTCAGGCCCGTCTCGACGCCGCTCGGCCGTCCACGCAAGAGCTCCTCGCTCCGCCGGTGCACGTACTCGGTCGTCGTTTCGAGCAAGGTCTTCGTCTCGCCGTCGTCGTCCTGGTCACCGAAGCTGCGAACGACCTGCTCGATCTCGGCGAGAAGCGTCCCGGTGGCGTCGTTTTCCGGCCTGGGCTTCGTCACTACCGCGCGCACCGCAGCGACGACCGCCTCGGCGGTCGCGAGGTCGAGGGCCTTGCGCCACCAGGTGCGTGCCTGGTCGGCGGTGAACACCTGCGCCTGCAGCGCCGGCCGCAGCGCCTCGACCGAGATCCCGGCGCGCGCCGCGACCTCGACCACCGACAGGCGCCCGTCGGGCGTCCGCTGCGAGCAGCGCGGGATGGCCTCGAACGCCTGCGCGATGATCTCGGTCGCGAAATGCTCCGGGCGCAGGCCCGACTCCTCGAGCAGGTCCGGAAACGTGATCGCCGCGGTGAAGGCAAACCGCTCGACGTCGGCGCGGAAACGCGCGGCCTGACTCACGACCGCAGCTCCGGAACGGTGTCCCCTGCGGAGGTCGGTACCGGGTCCCAGTCCACGCCGTTCCAGATCATCGATCCGTCGAGCGAGTGCGTTCCAGCGGCGAGCGGCACGCGCGGCAGCGCGACGTGACCGTTGGCCCCGGCCGGCGACGCGGCCGGCTGCCGCTGCCCGGCGCGAGCCGTCACGCCCTCGAGCGCCCGGCGCACGTAGCTATCGCCCTTCGAGAGATGCCCCGAGCGGCCCAGCTCTTCGAGCTCGCGAAGCATCCAGTCCCGGTGGCCGCGGAAGATCTCCTTCGCCCAGATGTTCAGCAGGCCAGGGGCGGGGCGCTTTGCACCGAAGTCGTCGTAGACCCTCCAGGCATCGTCGACGAACCGCTGCTGCGGAGTCTTCCCCTTGCCGGTCTTTTCGCTGGCAGTCTCCCGGCGCTTCTCGCCAGAAGAATCGTCAGATTCTTCTGGATGGTCTTGCTCTTGCTCTTGCTCTTGTTCCTGCTCTTGTTCTTGTTCTTGTTCTTGGCTTCGGAGGGGCTTATTACCCCCATCGAAGGGGCTTTGAAGGGGCTCCGAAGGGGCTTCCATCTCCTCCAACAGGAACGGCCCGCCGTAGAGCTCGAGAAAGCTGGTGATGAACTTCGACCCGCGCACCTTGGCAAGCTCGGCGGCGACGAACGGGATGCGCTTGTCCTTCGGCTTCAGACGCACGCCGATCTGCTCGCGCGCCATGTTCGGCACGAAGACCTCTTCCCGGTCGTAGTCGTAGAAGGCGAAGTTCTCGTGCTCGAGCCAGGCGAGCGCGGCGGTCACCCGCTCCATCGGGCGACCGGTTTCGTGCGCGATGTAGAGCAACGGCAGGTGGTAGATCCCGATCGCCGAGGCGTGCCCGTTCGAAAACAGGTAGGCGGCGACGAGCGCCGTCTCCGCCGGCTGCTGCCGCAGGCGCTTGCCCGTCGATCCGGTCCAGAACGCCGGCCGCAGAATTCCGTAGTCCCTCGCCACTACGCCACCCCCTGCTGCTGTCGTGTTGCCCAGTCGCCCATGTACTCCGCGCCGCACTTGCCCAGGATCTCGACCAGCATCGGCAGGGGGTTGATCGTCGCGGCCACCTCCGGCGAGAGCCAGAGCACGTGCTCGCCGCGCCGTTCGATCCACGCCTTGATCCGCGGGTACCGCGAGCGCAGCGTCCCGTCGTAGATCGCCAGCGCGTCGGCCGTCGTCACCTGGCCAGAGACGAGAAGCCCGAACAGGTTCGGCGCCAGGGTGAGAGGGTGCTCACCGAAGCCGCCGAGGAGCTCGACCCGCCCCGGCGCGTCGTTCCCAGGGAAGCCGACCGACGTCCAGAACCGCAGGCGCGCAGGCGCCTTCGGGGCGCCGGGTGAGTCGGATGTATCTGTTTCCGGTGAAAACCCTCCCATTTGCCCACCTCGCGCCAATGGGAGGGTTTTGCGGCTCGCTTCGGGAGAATCGGTCGGCTCCGGGTCACTCACCCAGCGGTAGAGCCAGGTGGCCGACTCGGTTCCGTCGTCCTTCGTCCGGCTGGCGACGAAGCGCATCGACTCGATCCCGACGCCGAACTTCTCGCTCAAGTCCCGCCGCCGCCGGTCGCCGGATCCGCCGCCCGACCAGGCGCGCTGGAAGTAGTAGCCCGGCACCCAGCCGGCAGGTCCGAGCTCTTCGCCTACTCGGTGGCGGATGCCTTCGTCTGCGGTGATGCGTAGCAGCCAGTAAACCCGTGCTCGGGTGCCGGCTAGCTTGCGGCCAGAGGGGAGAATCGCCTCTTCGGCGAGCGCGAACGGCGCCGTGCCCTCCATGGCACGGTGCTGCTCGGCGGTGAGGGCGTGCGTCATCCCTGCACCGACGCGCCCGACTCGAGTGGCGTTGCCCCGTAGCGGACCGCCTGATAGGAGTCGTGCTTCTCTGGAAGCTGGAAATACTGACGCTGGCAGCAGCGAGAACACAGGTAGGCCTCGCAGTACCTGACATACTCAGCGCCGCTTCCAGGAACGAAGCCCGCAACCCAGAAGCGAACCCCGGAGTAGATCCAGGAGTGCTCGCACAGAGGCAATGGAGCTCCCATCAGCTCGCCGCCGCCACGCTGGCCTTCACCTCTTCGACGGCCTTCGCCAACACGGCGACAAGCGCTGCACGACGCTCCCGAGCAAGATCCATGCGGGCCCGCGGGGTGGTTCGGATCGCCTCCATCGTGCGCCACCAGAGCTGCTGCGTCTCGTAGGAGACCTTCCCCCAGCAGACCCTGCAGAGCGGCTTGTCGTGCTTCGGGTCGCGCAGCCTGCAGCCCGGGCAGTCGAAAGCTCTTTCGTAGGTGCCGCTCATCGGGCGAGCCTCGTGATCGCGCCGCGAGGCGTGACCATCTTCAAAGCACTGGAAGGAAAGACAGCGGTCTCCGGGAGAGTGACGCGACAGCCGCCGCAGCCGTGCGCGCGGTAGACCGTCACCATTGCGGGCACCTGGCTGTCGTCGATGCGCTCGACGTATCCCCGGCGCGTGGTGCCGGCGTCGTCGTACGCGACCTCCTGGCCGACGAACAGGCGCTGCTCGAGGATGCGGTCCATCAGAGCTTCCCCCGCCGGACCTTCGTCACCGCCGGTCGTTGGCCGGCGCGGTCCCTCGCGTCGCGCTCAAGCACCATCTGCGCGACGTCGGAGAGCAGCCGCACCGCCTCTCGCTGCTTACGGTACGGGCGCACCCGCACGATCGCGGCGCCGTTGTTGGCGCCCGTCTCGACAGTCACGATCGCCTTCGTCGCGCCGTCGAAGTGCAGACCATCGACCTCAAAGTGAGCGCGCCTCATCGCCGACCACCGATCCAACGATGCTCCGTCGCGACCAGTTCGGCGGCGAGCATGGTGGGCAACCGGCAGATCTCGCGCAGAGCATCTTCCTTGCGCGCAAAACGAATCGCCTGCAACGAGTCGATCGTGAATCCGTGGGCGCCTGAATACCAGCTCTCGCGCCCATATCGCGGATCGTGCGGATGCTCTACGAGCCAACCGCTCTCTTCTTTGACCTCGTCGCTCGCCACCGGAGCGGGCGGCGGGGCGGGCCGGTCCACCTCTCCCGCCTCGAACTCCACGTTTTTGGCCCACTCGACGCGGGTGCTCACGCGGCCGGCGCCGTCGATCGCGCGGAGCTGGAGCTTCTCGTCGTTGCTCCAGAACTCGACCGCTTCAACGCCCCACCGGCGGCCGGCGAAGCGCACCACCATCCCGGAGCGGTACTCGCGGGAGGTGATACCCCGGGCCCGCCCCTGCGGCACGGCCGCTGGGAGAGGGCTGGGGCACTCCGACGAGGATGCCGCGGGCCCGGGCTCGGAAACTTGAAAGCTCACGTCTGCGGAGTCGCCAATCACGACGCCACCGCCTTCGACAGCAGAAAGCTCGGGCGCGCAGTGGCGCCAAGCGGCTCGAGATCCATCTCGTCGACAGCGATCTCAGAGCCAACGTTGAGACCTGACATGTAAATCACGTCGGCGCAGCGCGCGGCGCGGAAGTGCTGACAAACCCTGGGAAGGTCGCGCACCGCGAGAACCTTCACCCGCTGGCCCAGATACCGGGCCTCCATGCCGGGGGTGACGATCACGCGACGCGCGCCTCGCGAGCGGCGAGCGCCTGCAGGGCTGCGACGACGGCGGCGGGCTTGCCTCCTACGATCAGAACGAGCTGGCGCATCGAAGAGTCTCCATGCCTGCTGGTAGGTGCGGCACCGGATCTCGCTCCGGCGGGCGCCTGGTGGCGGGGATTGCACTCAATGGTCAGGGCGGGCCGCTTCGCGTCGGCCGACCTCGTCGCGCGCGATGCTCCCCGCCTTGGGTCCGGAGTCAGCGAGCTCCCGGAGGATGTGGGCGCGACGGAGACGCTCTTCATGCGGTAGCTCGCTCAACTCAACCGGCGCACGGAGGAATCGCCACCGATCCGCGAAGGACCGAAACCTTCAGCCCGGTCTCGAGCTGGGCGACGACGTTGTTGAAGGCGTCTTCGACGACCTTGTGCGGGCGCAGCAGGTCGTACCAGAGCACCAGCTTCGACTCCTCGATCCGAAACCGCAGGCGCGCGACCAGCGAGTACTTCGCTGCACCGAGGTACGGCGCAAGGCCGAGCGTGAACGTCTCGGGCACCCGGAGGGTGCCTTTCGCCGCCGAAGCCTCCTGAGATTCCTGGTAGATGAACTCGCGATTGCCGTCCTGCAGGCGGGTCGACGAGAGGAAGGCGACCTTCTTGTCGATCGCCAGACTCTTCGCGACCTCGAGCACCTCGGCGCCGGTCGGCGACGCAATGTCCGGCAGGTTGTTCTCGATGAACTCGGCGAACTGGTGCTGCGTCATCCGCTTGGCGTTCGATCCTTGCCAGGCCACCCACTCGTCGGTCGGCGTGAGGTTCAACGTCGCGACGTGCTCGCCGAAAGCTGCGGCGCGCTCGTGGTGGTAGTCGATGATCGCCGTCACCGAAGCGCCCTTCTCGTCGGCCGTGACGATCGAGCGGTCGTCCTTGCGCGCGCCGACGTAGGCCAGGAAGCTCTCGACGTTGACGAACTTCGCCCGCGCCCGCGTGCGCACCGGAGCGGTCATCAGATTCTCGAGCGGGTGGACCTTGTAACCGTCGGGCACCACGACGTAGGGGATGCCGGCGCCGATCGTCTGCGGCACCGACTGAAGGCGCGCGAGCACGGCGGACTGTGCGTCGTGCTCGTCGATCGAAAGCCGAGCGACGACTTCGCGGTCGCCGGTGGTCTTGCTCTTCGTGGGGTCGCTCAACTCACGCTCCTCCCTTTCCGCCGTCCAGCACCTTGAGGGGGCCCGCAGCTGCCGGCTCCGGCTCTTCGACCTTCTTCAGCCCTTCGAGCGACATCTGGCGCGGGTCGTTCCGCTCCAGACCGCCGCCCGCGTCGCTGAAGAACAGCGTCACGCCGCGCTCGAGCTGGGGCAGCTTGGTCGAGATGGCGTCCTCGATTGCGAGCGGCTGGACCTCTTCGTCCGTCTTTCCCTTCGAGAAGGGCTTCACGGTGAGGCGCAGCGTGAGAGCGCCGGCCTTGCCGGTCTTCCTCACCGCCTCGATCACTTCGCCGAGCTGCTGCGAGAGCTCGTCGAGCGTGCGCCCGTTCCGCAATTCGCAGAGGGTCGTGAGCGCGCTGGTTTTTACCTCAGGCTTCGGCATCGATTCGGGTCCTTTCCTCTGGTTAGGCCGCGAGCCGATCGAGCGCCGTGCGCGCGGCGAGCGGGAGGCGGCTTCGATCGAGCGACTGCAGGTGTTCGAGCCAGGCCGCAACCTCTTCGGGTTGAAGCCTGGCGTTCGAGGGAACGACGACGAGCCCGGAGAACCGAGAGAGGAGGCGCGCACCGATGCCAGCTCCTGAGGCGGTTCGCAGCTCGCCCATCGCGAAGAGGTGAAGCTCCACGCCACGGACGCCGGGATGCTCCCGCTGCAACTCGAGGAGAGCCCGACGGCGCGCGTCCCGCGCAGCGCGGTCAGACATGTCGCTCCCAGCGCGCGCCGCAGCGCGGGCAGGTGTCGACGACTCGATGGGTGCCAGTCTCGGGCACGTAGCCCTTGTCTCGGAGGACGTAACAGATGCCGGCCAGAACCACCGCTGCCACGGCCGCCACGGTCGCTGCCGTCGCGACGTTGGAAGCCGCGGCCGAAGCGGGCGCTGAGCGGACCGCGCCGATGAACCCCTCAGCCATCGTGACCATGAAATAGGCGATGACGATCGACCACGTCGCCGCGAGCAGGGCGACATAGGCTCGGTGTACGGGCCTCATGAAGCCGACTCCTCGGGCCACAACGCCTGCAGCGCGGCGAAGACGTCGTTGCGCTCTTGCGCAAGACGCGTCCTGTCCGCCGCGCTGCGCGGTCCGCTCGTGAGCGACAGGTACTCACCCAGCTGAACGACCGCATTCGCCGCGAGAAACGCCCGACCTGCCGGCGTATCCGCAGCCGCTGGCGTTGGCAATTCGAAGGCAACTCGGCCCAGGTGCGCCTCGACGAAGTCGATCGCCTCGAAGCACTTCTTCCGATCCGCTGGCAGCGGCCGCATGGCGAGCGCGAGCTGGGTGATGTAGAGCAGAAGAAGATGCGGGCCGCGGTCGCCGCTGTTGACGTTGCCCCAGTCCTGCAAAGTCTTCTCGTCGAGGCCGAGCTCGCGGGCGATCGCCGCGGCGATGCGCCGCGTTGTGTGTGAAAAGGTCTCCGCCGCCTCGAGCTCAAGGTCCGTGGCCGGTTTTCCGTCGAGGGCGGCTTGAAGACGCGCGCGGTCGCGTTCTACCTTGAACGCCGTCATGAGTGGAGCTCCACGTTCCGCGCCATCGCGTGCTCCTCGATCGCGATCACAGCCTCGACGACGGTGTCGTACGAGCCGAGGATGCAGACGATCCGACGGCCGTGAACCTGCTGTGCGCAAAACCGGTGGGGCTTGCCGTAGCCCGCGGCCTCCGGCTCGACCTGGTAGTCGCAGTAGCGGAGCATCGGGTGCTCTGCTGCGTGGAACCTCGGGTGTGCGGGGCCCCTCATGAGCGGCCGTCCGCGTCGAATCGCGAGGCGTCGAAGCCG
>ERZ650311.606-NODE-606-length-21498-cov-5.091172_pt1 | contig 21498 bp, 32 predicted proteins | sample MGYA00376247_ERZ650311 | MGnify/ENA primary metagenome ERZ650311 (study PRJEB26733, sample SAMN07839324) | wastewater metagenome | biome: small river; feature: stream; material: water | place: USA: North Carolina | collected 2016-07-28 ...
TCAGACGTGTGCTCTTCCGATCTTGGCTGTGCAATCATGAGATCGAGAAGGAGAGGCTGACCAAAGACATCGGCAGCTTCACCTACCTCGGTGTCGGCATCGGCGAGTTCGAGATCAACGGAACGCGCCACGTCGTTCCAAATCCAAAGGACGGTCGGATCGTCCCGCTCAAATAAATACCGGGTATTAACCCGATATTTACCCGAAGCCTCCAGTGTGGCGATCCCGCACTGGAGGCTTTGTCATGATCTACATCAACGCCGCGATCGAGCTTGTTGCCCTCGCCCTCGTTCTCGCCTGCATCTACGTCTGGGGAGTGATCATCCACGACCGCGTCGAGCGAGAGCGGCTCGGCGTCTGCGCTCGGACCTGTTCGGCGGAGCCTCTGGTGGTCGGTAGGGCCCGCCCCTGATCGCGTAGTCGTTCCGCTCTTCCCGGCTATAGGCGCACCTGAAGTCACCCAGCCCGCAGGGCGTCACGCTCTGCGGGCACCCGCATGTGCCGGCGGCCGCCGTACAGGAGCAGGGGACCATCAGACCGGCATCCCCAGCAGCCGCGGCGCTTGACGCCGACGCTTCGGCTCAGTCCAATCGCCGCATCGGAGGATAGGATGAAACACAGTGGAGCCAAAAGCGAATTGATAGCCTGCGCTTGGCTGCTCGGGCAGGGATATGAGGTATTCCGGAATGTCTCGTCGCACGGAGAGGTCGATGTCGTCGCCATAAAGAGCGACCGCGTCCTTCGGCTCGACATCAAGAGCGCCACGGTCAGCCCGCACACCGGCGCTATTCAGGGTGGGAAGCTCTCGCAGAAGCAGATCGAGCTTGGGGTCGTCCCACTTTGCGTCCTGCCAGACGGCACCTGTCATATCATCTGGGCACCCACCCCCAAGGCCGAGATCAGAACTTTTCACTGCGAGCAGTGTGGTAGCGCTGCCTCCGGGCTTCGAAAACACCAAAGGTTTTGTTCCAAGTCCTGCGGAAGATTGCACTGGAGAGCCAAAAACGGCCGCAGAGAGAAGGGACGAGGCATAAAGGCCTCCGCACCACGATAGCGCCAACAAAACGCACAGGATCGCGGCTGCGGCCCGGCGGATCATGATCGGAAGACGTCCGGACCCGAGCCTTCGGCAAGCTCGCGCTCGTCTAGCTCTCGGTTCACGAAGCTTTGAAGCCGGACGAGAGCACCCAGCAGCGTGTCGTCTGGATTGCAATAGAACCGACCCATCTCACCGTCGTTGTGGATCGTGGTCAGGGCTATCGCAGCGAGCGACCCCTCGTCAGCCATGTCTGCCAGCCCACGCAGGAGCTTCGCCAGAGCCGGGTTCGGGTTAAAGGTCAGGCCGCTCTCGGCATCGCGCGACACCACACGACCTCCCCCGAAGTCGACAACGTCCCCCATCGAGCCACCTCCCGCAGGACAGACAGCACGACACCACCGAAGAGCGCAAGCTAGCGCCGCGAATGATTCCCGGGAATTGTTTTGATAGCCACACGAAGCTTGCGACCGAGCAGCAGCGCCACCAGCACCCGGTGCGTCCCGTTCCAGATCACGAGCTTGCCCCGGAAGCGGATCAGCACTGGCAGGTCATCCTTCTCCCAGCACTGCACCTTCGAGAAGTTACGGATGAAGAACAGCAGCGTCATCGGGACGAAGCGCTGCTGCAACGTCCAGATGTTTTCCTTCCGCACGTCGATCCACTCGACCTCAATCTCGTCGCTCTTGACCCCAATCTTGCGGATCGCGCTCTCGACCTTGTCCGGCGCCCGGCGCATTCCGGTCCACGTCAAGACCTTGAACTTGCCGCCACGCCGGATCAGGCGCTGCGTCCACGACGGGCTCATCGGTTTTCGGTTCGACCAGATGTAACGCGGCAATAGCCGCACGACCATCTCAGCCTCAGTCGGCGTCATCACGAACCTCAGCCGCGCGCTGGCCGCACCACTCCGAAAAGTCGAGACCCCACGCTCCGATGAACAGGAACGGAAACGTGACGATGAAGACGACTAGCTCCAGTATCTTCCAGAACATGAAGTCGATAAAGCGCACGATCGACATCGGTTACAGCCTGTAATGCTTGTCGATGAAGCCGAGATCAGGATTGCCGACAAGCTGCCGCGCGATCCAGACCTTGTGGTTCTGGTAGTGGCGATAGTGACCGCGGCGCCAGTGCAGGCGCTTGCGGTGCGCTGGCTCGTGGTACGGCCCAGTCGGCAACACTTCGTAGCGCGTCCGCTTCGACAGCGACACGACGTGATAGTCGAACATCGGCTTCTTGCCCTTCTTCGCCCGAGCCTCGTTGAGCTTGTGCGGAATACGCACTACCGGCGTCTCCGCCACTTTGGCGCTGAGCATGATCAGGATTGCCCTGATCTGGGAATGGATCAGGGCCATCAGTGGCGTGACTGCGCGCACGAATGTCGAGTCCGCGATGTCTTTCTTGCGGACGATGCGATTGGGGATTTCAAATCCACTCGGCGTGAACTCGTAGACCATCGGGAGCAACCATCCGAACTTGGTCTGGATCACGACTATAGACGACAACTCTGGCAGCCCATCGGGTCGCCGGTCGGCATCATCCCACTGGGCGATGTTCACGACGATCCGCCGGCTATTGACCTGAAACTCGAAGGCCGTCAGCGGGTAGGGCATGCGCTGCTCCTCGCCTTCCAGATCACCCGCATCGGCGAAGGCTCCGGCCCAGTTATGCTCGACCAGAAAGATGTGGTGATCTCCGGCTAGGCCACCGCGCAAACCAGAACGCTCCTCCGCCGACACGATCGTGTTCTCGTCAGCCAGTGGCAGCAGCACCTCACCAGCCTCGAACGCCTCTCGCGCTCGGTGGAAGACTGTGCCGGTCGGTTTCTGCAGGACTAGCGGTCGATCGCCGAAGGTGTCGAGGACATCCTTCTCGGCCTGCACGCCGTTCTGGAGAACTCGATTGTGATCCAACTCTTTCAGGAGAGCCTTCTCTCCATCGCGATAGCCGCGTATCCGCGACCGCTTTAGTTGCTTCAAAACCTCAGCCTTGTCCCTCGTCGAAAGAGTCGGGTTTTCAAAAAGCTCCTTCCGAAGCGTGAGCGCGACATCCAACATCCCCAACTGATCTTCGGTGAACACCAGAGGCACCTTGTCGACGCCAAGTATCTGCTCGACATCCTCCTCCGTCAGAGTGACGAACTTTTCCTTGCCGGAGGAGATGTCGACGGTGTCAGCCTCATAGACCCGCTGCCATCGTATGGGGTCTTCGCTCACCATGTGGAACAGGAAGGTGTTTTTATATTTGCCCAGCCCAGCGCCGAGCACATAGGCCTGACGACTTCCCTCCGTAGCGCTCTCAATCTTCGCCATGACGTCTCTCCTTCGGCCGCTAACCGTAACCCGGTCGGTGGACTAAAAAAAGCTGCTGGCGAAGGCCGCATAAAAGCAGAAGCCGCCGACCCTCATTGGCGTCGGCGGCTTCCCTCTACACGGGCGGTGTCAGCAGGGCTTACCCTTGCCGCCCTTACCCTTGCTGCCCTTGCCCTTGCTCTTGCTGCCCTTCGCCATTTCGATCTCCAGTCACAGGTGGTGACGCCTCACTCTGAGTCGTCTGACCCACCGATGGTGGAGCAGAGCGCGCCGCACCGGCAAGCTTGAATTCCGCTGCGTCCAATCTCTGCTTGAGCACCTCGACAGCCTCAGCCAGTTGCACCTGCACCGCAGGCGGAGCGTCGGCATGCTTCTTCGCCTGCCCAACCTGATACGGCATCCACGCGCAGAACTCGCCGTCCGGCACCGGGTCACCTTCCTGCATCAGCGGCACGTTGCGGCGCGGACAGATCATGCCGCTCTTCTCGAACAGCGCGAGATTGAGAAACTGGTGGCCGCTCTTCGGTGGCTCGTGACAGAACGCGACGATCGCCGCGAGCGGCACGCCATCGCCCGGGTACTCACCGGGGCAGGTCTGCTTTTTCGGGAAAAACCAAACGACCCGGCCGGGCGTCGGCTCAATACGTGACATGCCGTTCTCCTTTGGTGATTGATGCGCCCAGCCGGATCGCCTGACTGAGGAGCGTCCGGACTGGGCGAGGCCATAGGTCGGCAACAGACATTCGGGCCCGGCGCAAGATCACCGACTGCGCCGACAGTAGCAAGATGGCCGGTGGCGGGAGTGCGCGCATTTCCCCACCTATCGGGACCGGCCGACCGGGCTAGTGCAGAGCCTTAGCGTCGCGGGGCTCTAGCTTCGCCATTCGCAGGTGTGCGGGCCGCTTTGCGTGCCGCAGCCGCACTGAGGCCACCACGGGCATGGGTCGCTGGCTGGGATCATGCTGCGCTCTGGGCAACATGCAAGCGCGTTGGGATGGTCCGCTTTTATTTCCGCCATCGTTTTTGTCGACCCACAGCCTTTGCAGCGAAGCCGCGTGACCTGATCTTTTGTTTCGGTCGCTTCGATCGAGAGCGTCGCTTGCGCTTCAGCTTCAACAGGCCCTGCCATTTCTCTGGCTCCTTCTCCAGTCGATCCTGTTTTCTGATCTCGCGCAGGTCACCACCGAAGCGCATCTTCTCGCCACCGCGCCCGTGCGTCAGTTCGTGATGATCCGTGGCACCTTCGATCCACTGCAGGTAGCGAGGATCGTTGGCGTCCGGCGTGTAGCGCTGTGTGCGCTTGTTGAACTTGCGCAGCGCCAGCGGAGGACGATGGTCGAGGTGCGGCTTCTTCAGGCCGATTATCTCCAGAGCTATCCGCAACGCATTGGTGTCGGACGTCTTCGGCCTGAAATACATCGTGCCGCGCTCTAGTATCTGCCGCTCGGCAACAGCAAGCTTCACCTTCACCGGGATGTAGGGCCGCGGCCGGCGCTCACGCTTTGCTGTCGTCATAGCCGATCAGCTTCGCTGCATCCGCGCGATCCAGCACAACGTAGCGGCTCTTGCTGCCGTTGGGCCCACGCCAGTCGAGGCGCTCGACAATCTTTTTCCTAACCTCAGCAGTTTCATTCCTGAGTTCAGCGCTCTGCTCTTTGGAGGACAGCGAAAGCTTGCGCCCATTCGCGGACAGCCACGCCCGCACCGCCCTTAGACCGTGCGACCCAACGCACGGCAAACTAAGGATTTTATCCGGCGACATTGCCGCGACCTGATCGACTGTAAAACCGTAGCCAAGCTCCCTGCAAAGGGCGTTGAAGGTGATTGTCGGAAGCATATACAAGTACGGAAGATCGCGCCCGCTCATAGCACCGCCCACAGGACTACGCCGAGAGAGATGAAGCCGGCGACGGCAGCGGCGCATGCCGTAGCCGTCCAGTATAGCCAGCGACGCAGTGAGGCCGCTTCACTGATCGCGTCACGCTCCGATCGCCATGCTCGCGACAACTCCTCGTCGGTCGCATGGCGCAACTTTTCGAGAGAGTTAGAAAGCTCCTCAGCGTGGGAGAACATGAGACCGGCGACACGATGCTGGCCGGCAGCGGAAGAGTGATCCATCCGCGGCTCCAGCGGAAAACTCTCCGGCACCTTCAACTCCAGACCTTCCGGAAGCGCGCCGGCTTGAATGCCGCCGTTCAGGCGCGCCATCTGGTAGGTGCGCTCCACGATGTCGGCCGGCGACACGTCTCCCGTGAGCCGCTTGCAGATGCCGTGCAGCGTCTCGCCACGCCGCACCGTGTAGGTGCGCGGACCCGGCGCCAGTTTCAGCCGCAGATATTCTTCTAGCACCTCGCGGCCCGGCTTGTGATCGATGAAGGCGATCCACTGCCGGACCTGCTCCAGCGTCATCGGCCCCTCGAACTTCGCAGACGGCGGCCGGCTCACTACGAGATTGTTCAGGTTCTCGCGAGCGGCCGCCACGATCTCCGGATCAACATCGCCAACGACTGTGCCCTGCTGCATGTTCTCGATCTGCATCACGACTCTCCTGTGATCTTGCGAGCGGCCTTCAGGACTTCCAGCCGCGTTGGTGCGTCGGGAATTGAAACAAACAGCCGCGCAAGCTCGGCGCCGCTCGTCAGCGACATCATCTTCGCCGCGACGCCATCGGCGGGCTTCGAGTTCACGTCTGGGAAAAAGTACGTCGTTGGTTTCTTCAGCGCGGCTGCGATGCGCCCCAGCATCTCGGACGACACGCGCACGCTGTCGGTCTCATACTTCTGCAGAGACTGGCGGGTGATGTCACCCAGCTTGTCGGCCAGAGTGTTCTGAGACATCCCGGCTTCCAGACGAGCGGCGCGGATCAACTGACCCATACTCGCGCTCGCGGCCTTCTTCGCCATCATCGTAGCTCTCCCTTGTCGGCGAGAGCACGGTACGGGCGTTGATGGACTAAAGCAAAACCGCCCGACATGGGCTGATGTCGGGCGGCTATTTACTCACAGGGTGCGAGGGGGCTTGGCACCAGCGGGCGGCAGGTGACTGCCACCCGCTGGGTTTTCGAGGAGGAGACCGACACAGGGTCGGTGTGCCGATTTTTGCCGACCGACACGCCTCGAAAAGCCAAGACCTGATCCTTGGAGGGCTCCAGAAGATCGGGGCCCATAGTGGGTATACCCCCGCTGAAGTCAACATCTGGTGGCGATCAATCCAGTTCCGTCCAATGGATTGCTCTAGGCCCCTGATGGATTGATTTTGGATTGGTCTTTCAATCCATCGACAATTTCTGCAGAAATTTCAGGGTCTTCATTGGATTGGTGCCGAACGATCAAGAAACAGAAGCCGTCGCTTTCCAGCCGCCTCATGACCGCCTCTGCCTGACCCATCAGTCCACCGGCGAGCGCTTCCAATCCACCCGGCAGCGGGCCGAGTCCCTCGATCTGGCGCGCGAGCAGCGCGGCGATCTCAGCCCGGAGCAGCACCTCCGCCCCCTTCCGTCGTGAATGGAACAGCGCGGAACGGCAGCACGTCCCCAGTGGTGCCGTCAGGGCGCCGCGGGCGAGGCCAGCGGGACACGTCCAGCGATCGGCGCAGGTCGATGATACATTGCGGGCACAGATGGCCCTCGAAGCTCTGGACGGGCCCGCCAGAGGCGCTGGAGCCCACCGTGACGGAGATGACCTCGAACGGGTCAGAGCCGTCGCCCTGCGGGGTCGGGAGCCGATCGCCGCAGCCGTCGCACTCGCAAAGCGTCAGAATGGTCATGCGAATCCCCCGAGCTATTGTCCCCAGAAATCATCGACCGGATCAACAGAGTTGTCGTCTTCCTCCGCTGCCGCCGTCATGGAACGCGGCGGCCATTGCAGACCGCGGCCAAACACCGGCTTCCCTGTCGCCCAGATGTAGGCGTCGGCCGTCTCCTCTCCACCGATCTTGTGGACGCCGATGATCCCGGCATTCACACCAAACTCGCGGAACGCCTTCATGCGTGAGCGCAGCGTCTTCTGGTTCGCCTTCGCGTTCTCCGGATGCGGAACCACCTTGCGAGTGTAAGACTGGTAGTGATGCACGAGCTTGGTCACCTTCGTGATCGAAGCCGGTAGGCCGAGCACGGCCGGCGGCGCCTCGCCGTACAGGTCAACCGCATCGAGCAGCGCGCGGAAGATGCCGACGCGCATGTCGTTGAGCATCACGCCGACATTCTTGCCGCGAACCACGGTCGCGGCCGGCGCATCTACTTCGCCGAGCGGACGCACGATGCACGACGTCACCGGGTCGCCGTCAACATCCTTCGCAATCTCGACCGCCGGCAGCGTCCACTTCCACGACAAGCCGGAGACGCCGTCCTTTTGTTTTGAGATGCGCACGATGCGGATCGGTCGCTCGATCTCACCCTCGCGCTCAGTCTGATCCAGCACTTCGACTTCGAGCACGGTCTCGACGTTGCCGCGCAGACCTGACCAGCCACGCAGACTGCCGGCCTTATTCCAGTGATGGACAAACTGCACATGGGTGTTCAGCGCGTCGGCAATCTTCTTGCCGCGGTTGAGCGCCTTGGTCATATCCTCGGCCATGTTCTCATTGGCGCCAGTCGTTGCGGCCGAGAACGTGTCGACCGTCACGATCTCCACCGGAAGCTCGTAATAGCTCGACCACTTCTTCGCCTCTTCGATGAAGCGGTTCACCGGATCGTCGCCGGAGAACAGGTTCAACTCCTGTGGCATCAGCACGAACGGCAAGTTCAGATCACTGGGGACGCCGTGATATTGCCGATAGGCGCGCATGCGATTGCGCAGACCGAGCCCACCTTCGCCGGCCTGATACAGCGCTAGACCACCGCGCACCTTGCGCCCCATGTATTCGTGCGATGGGTCGAGCGCTGCGCGCGCGATCGCAAAGCCGATGTCAGTCGCAGCGAAGCTCTTCCCGGAGCCGGGCTCGCCCGCGATGATCGACATATCGCAGCGAGGCAGCACGCCCTTGATCAGCCATTCGTGCTCGCGCGCCGGCAGGTCGAGATCGACAAAGCGCAGCGCGCCGAACGTCGACGGCGGCGGCGCCGGTGTCCATTCCGGCAACCGCTCGACGATCTCCAGAAGCTTGTCTCGCGTGCCGCCAGCCTGCTGCCAGTCGGTGATGTCGGCTTTCTCCGGCATCCCCGTCCAGTGATGCGATAGGTCTAGGATGCGGACCCGCTTCGCAATGCCCTTGAGGCTCGCTGCCAGTTTGTGGCCGCGCTCTCTTCCTGCGTCATCGTGGTCGATGGGGATGATGACGTCGGCATTCCTGAAGTGAGCAGCGTGCCGATCAGACCAATGCTTTGCTCCGCCGGAATTGGTTGCAGCCACCAAGTCCCATCGCCCCAAAGTGTGAACATCCTTTTCCCCCTCCGGGAGCCAAACGGTTTCGTCGCTGTCGATTGCTTCGAGTAAGTCCGGCAATCGATACAGGCCGTGCTCGATACCGCCGTCGATGAATTTCTTCTGCTTGAAGCCGCGCTCCGCATAGCGCTTCTCGTCGTAACGGACCCAGTCTTTGCCGGGTCCGTAGCGCATGTATTCGCCGCTATCGAGCCCCCACACCCAGACGCCGGTCTCCTCGTGATAAGGCCGGCGCTGCGAGAAGCCTTTCGGCTCGTAGCGAACAACCTGATAGATCAGGCGCCCGTGCTCGTCCGTGTAGTCATACGTCGCAACGATTTGGCGTGGGCCGGGCTTAGGCTTTTCTGCATGAACGTCAGGCCTTGCATCTGCCTTTGAAACTGCCTGATCTCGTCGACCGTCAGAAGAGCCGCCGCTGCGAGAAGCTCTCGGAGAGCTATCGCTTTCAATGGCGATACCAGCATACCCAGCGCATCGCTTGACCGCTTCAACGAAGTCGACTCCGTCTGCGAAGACGATCCAGTCGAAGATGTCGCCGCCTTTCTGGTTTTTGCCGAAGTCGTACCAGAGCTTTTTTGCGTCGTTGACCGAGATCGACTGGTCGTCTTTGACGACATGCTCGTGTCCTTTCCTGATCAATTCTCGATAGCGACCGACAACGCTCGACACCGGCAGGCGCGAGCGCAGATCATCGAGAAAGCTTTCGGTGAATTTCGTCATTGCTCAGTGCTGAAGGAATGCGATGCGACGTTCAGTCGTCCAGCACAGGCCGCAAGAGCCGCACCGCTGCGTCTTGCCAGTCTGCGCCGGGCAGATGATTGCATCTGAGGGGCAGTCAGAGACTTTTTCAATTGCAATTGTGGAGCGCACCTGCCGATCGCCGTCAGACCAGCGAATGGCGAAGCGCGGCCACCACGCGCGTTGCGCCCGATCGATGGCGCGGCTGATTTGATCGGCCTCAAACTCCTGCCGCGCCGTATAGCCGAAGATGTGCAGCGCGGGATAAAGCCGCAGCATGTCGATCCACAAGTTGACGTACCCCAAGCTGTAGAAGTCCCCCAGATCGTGTAGCCGGATCACAAAGCCGCGCCGATGCTTGCGCGCCAGATCACGCACCTCGCGGCAGATCGCAGCCTCCAGATCGGGCCCGTGCCGGTAGCGGTGAGCGAACGGCATGTTGTTGCCGTAGCAAGACAGCCACTGCTTACAAGACCGTGGACAAGTCGCACGCTCTTCGAGCTTGAGCGTGTAGATCGGGAATCCCTTCCACCAGCCCTTGGTGACGAGCCCACCGAGCTTCCCGGAATAAGAGCCGCTCTTGATCACCACCTCGCCGGCAGGATCGCGTAGCGCCGTCTTGCCGTCGCGCACCTTGCTGTTGGCGTGGAAAGAAACGCCATCAACGACAGCCTTGTGGATAGCGGGGAGAACGAGACCCTTGTGCGCGATGCCGGGCCCGAGTGTCGAGCCGTTGCGCATTGCGCGCTTCACGGTCGGAATGCTGCAGCCGAAGGCTTTCGCTGCCTCAGCGTAGGTCAGCTTCTTCGCCGTCTTCGTCTTCGCAATTGCCGCGTAGTCGAACTCCCGCGGCCTTGGCGCCCGCCCCATCGAACTTCCCCACCTCTTTGCCGACTGTGACCCACCCTTCACGACGTTCGCGGGCAAACAACTCAAGCCGCGGGCCGGCGCAGAACTTCTCCGCATTGGCGAAGAATGTCTCCGGCTTTCGACTATGTTCGCGCCGCGGATCGGCAATCACCTGACGGATCGACTTCGACAACCGCTGTGGCTTCCCGCGCCGGCCGATCACGACATATTCGGCATTCTGCCGTGTCGTGTATCCCATGCCGACGAAGAACGAGAAGTCATCGAAGAACATCCAGCCCTGACGAAACCGCTTTGCATTCGGCTTGATCCACACGCCCCAGATCGCAGTCGGCTCGAAGCCCCACGCCCGCATGATCGGAACGTGATTGCCCTTTGCCAGATGCGGGCCGGTTACCCAGAACAGAAGGAACGCATCGTCTGCGGCGTACTCAGCAACAGGGAGCGCCGCGATCTCCTCCAGCGTCATCGTGTCGTAGTGCTTCTCCGGAGAGCGCTGCTCACCCTTCTTCGATCGCACCACGAATTTCCAAGGCACATCCGCCGATAGACAACGGAAGTGCTTCTTTGGCTGCCCATCAAGAAGCACGGCGCCGCTCGCCGGCTGCTGCACATCGCCGACGCATCAACTCTCGCTCCAGCGTCTGCGACCGCATTGGAAACATCATCGCAGGATCATCGCGGATCAGCAGTCTTTTGCCGCAAGGCTGCTGGACGCCGCCGTGCTCCATCGGCCACGGCTCTTCCAGCCCGCAATCCTTGCACCTCGACATCGGTCACCCCTGTGAACATATCGATCGTGCGCTGACACCTCAGCGACGATACTGGCTTTGCTTTTCGCGCTCCATCAGCCGGCCGCGAAACCAGTTCGCGAGCCACGTCATGATGTAGGCCTCTCGCATTGCCGGATGATACGGCTCTTTTCGAAGACCGATTTCGACCAGCATTCCCTGCCGACTTTTTTCGAGCCACGCGCGGTTTTCGAGAACCGCGATCACCTCCTCGGGCTCTGGCCTTCCTTCCCACGGCAGAGGATCGCTTGCCTTTGTGCGCGGCTTTTCGTCTACGGCCGGCTCCGGCTTTTCCCCGCTTTCCTCGTCGATCATTTGACAACGGTCGCCCCATAGATCGCGATGAGCAGCGCCTCAGCGCGACCGTGATCCATCTTGCGGGCGAACAGTTCGGACACCCGCGGGAAGCGCTGGATCACGAGAGCGCGAGCGGCCTCACCACCGCCATCGCTCTTGCCCTTCAGGTTGAAGTATTTCTTCCACGCCCGCACTTCGATGATCTTCAGCGGGACGTCGCACATCACGACACAGGCTTCGAGGTAGCCCACGCCGCGGCCGTAGATGAAACCAGACGACGATCCCTGATCCGGCATCGCCTGCGCACGCTCGATCACACCGTGCGTCGCACCATGCTTGCGCGCCCAGCGTCCAAGCTCGGCTACGTCGATACGCTTCTTTGCGTCCTCACCGATCGTCGGAATGTCGACGACGTCGATGCAGGCATCGGCGGCCACGTCATAAATGGCGCAGCCGCCGGTCAGTCCCGGGTCTATCCCCCATATCCGCGGCATGTGTCACCCCATGCCATCGGATCAATTCAGGGCCTTCGACTGCTCAGCAACATGCTGCTCAGCCGCAGGGTCCGTGAACTTCGGGTTCAGCTTCGTGCCGTCATCGAGCGTCACCGAAGTGTCCTTCGCCTCGCCATTACTGCGCGTGGCCTTCGCAGCCACAGGCTTCGCGGCTTCCTTCACCGCGCCGGCAGCGCTCGCTTTCGCTTGGCCATCAACGTCGATCGGAAGCGTCGGCTCCTTGGCGATCATGTCGTCGACACCGAGGCATTCGAGGTAGTGGTCGAAGTGCTGTATCTCGATCGCGAATGATGCCGGGTCTTTGCGAGCGCGCTTGTAGAACGCCAGCGCCGCCTTGAACGCGCGCTGATGCACACCGCGCTTGTCGACAGCTTCGCGCATCGCGCTCGAATTGCTGCCGGCGATGTCGTCGATCTTCGACTGACCGTTCGTGAGAACATTCGCCAGCGACTTGACGACGTTCGCGCTCGGCAATCGCGCCGCCTTCTGCTCGGCAGACTCGGCCAACTTGGCAGCCGCCTTCGGCTTCGAAGCTTTCTTCTTCGCTGCCGTCTTCTTCGCTTTCTTCGCTTTCGCCATATCCCCTCCTTCTAGGGCTGGTGCTTGAACGCCACGCTGGCGTGGTAGGTGCAGTAAGGCTGCTTCGGCGCCTCCTCACCGCAGAAGTAAAATCCCGGAGTGCCGGGGTCGCCAACGGGCCACCGGCATGACGTTGGCGTCAGGTCGACCAACTGGCAGGCGCGCCGGCTTACACGACCCGCATCGACCTCCTCGATTCGCCGCAGCACTTCTGCCACCGCGGTACCGGCAATCGCAACCTGTTGCGGGTCACCGTGGCGCGAGACACCGAATACGGTGCCTTTCACGCGAGTTTTTTTGACTGCCGACATGAGAAGTCCCTCCTGCTGCCCTCGGGACGGAACACCGTCCACGACATGACGGACAAAGGCAACAGCGGACGTTGGATTGAACCTTCAATCCAAAATCAATCCACACGACCAATCCAAGCAATCCATAAATTGATTTGCAAAAGTCCGTCGATCAGCGGATCAAAAACTGCCTCGCGCGGAGCAGTAGTAAAGACTGGTGATCGCTGAGAGAGTTGTCTGTAAACAACAACTCTCTCATATGCTGAACCACCCCGTACCCTTGGTAGAGTCTTCAGGGGATCGCGCTCTTTCGAGCGCTCCCCTGTTCTGCAGGCCAAGTTATCCACAGCACTGGAGGGCTGATAATGATCAGCGACAACATCCGATCAATCCAATCCGGAACACAGGCTGACAACCTGCTGATACTGCTGGCCCAGAAGGATGTTCGCTCCGGCCGGGTCGAGGATTTGGGCGACGGGCGGTACCGGCTTTCGGACGGCACGGTGGTGCGCCGCAGCCAGCTTGCCCGGATCACGGGTTTTTTCGACTGACCCTATTGCAACCGTGGTGAGCATTTGCCATAACTCGGTCACCGGCATTCCGCCGGGGCCGAAATTGGAGATGTCACCATGAAGACCGGACGCTCACTAAACGAGATCGCCGCTGAGATCACCCGCCAGAACGAGACCAAGAAGGACTACATCACCTCGACCCAGAACCTCGCCATCGTGGCCGACGAAAAGGCTGGCGTGGCCCTTGAGGTGAAGGGAAAGGGCGCCTTCCCAATCCGGCCCGTGGCCCACGGCCAGATTGCCGAGCACACCAAAATCCCGAAGACCTACTACGACCGGATGCTCTCTGAGGCTCCCGGGCTGTTGGCCAACAACGTCAACGAGTGGTTCACCCGGTATCCGGCCACCCGCCTCGTGCGGACGCTGGACGGCAACAACCGCGCCCTGCTGTCGGACAAGTTCGCAACGCTCGACAATTTCGACTTTGCCAACGCCATCCTGCCGATCGTCGCGGAACGCCAGTTGGAGATCAAATCCTGCGAGGTGACCGAGACCAAGCTCTACATCAAGGTCATCGACAAACAGGAATTCAAGGTTCCGGTGGGCTACAAGATGGGCGATGGGTCGCACAAGATTTTCGACGTGTGCTGTCCGGCGCTGATCTTCTCGAACTCCGAGGTGGGCTTCGGCCGGCTGTCGGTCGACATCGGCACCTACACCAGCGCCTGCACGAACCTCGCGTGGTTCGCCAAGGACGGCTTCAAGCGCACCCACGTCGGCGCCCGGCACCTCCTGACGGAGAACCTGTCGGTCGGCGATCTCGACCAGATCATGAGCGATGAGACCAAGCGTAAGACGCAGGAAGCCCTGTGGCTGCAGGTCCGCGACGTCACCAAGTCGGCCTTCGACGCGAAGATCATCGCGGATCGCTCGGCCCGGCTGGAGGCCGCTGGCAACGAGGTGTTCAAGGCCAGCGAAGCTGCCGGCGTGGTCGAGGTGGTGGGCACCAAGCTCGGCCTGAACGGTACCGAGAAGAACTCGGTTCTGGAACTACTGCTGAATGGTGGCAACCTGTCCCAGTACGGGGTCCATGCGGCTATCACCCGCACGGCTCAGGACGTCGAGGACTACGATCGGGCCACCGATCTGGAGTATCTGGGTGGTAAGGTCATCGACCTGCGCCCGGCCGAATGGCGCCAGTTGGCGGAGGCCGCGTAAGGGTACCCGTGAGGGTCAGGGTAGTAGCCGAGGCCGTCCAAAGGCCGGAAGCCCGCACTCCTAAGCGCAGTCCACAGGGCCCCGGGGTCATTCCCGGGGCCCTTTGCTTTTGTCCATCGCCGCGGCTAGCTTCGAATCTGCCGACTGACACCGAAGGGGGATGCCGTGAGCATCACGCTCGACGACGCCATCAAAATCCTGCGCGAATACGAACAGGCATTTGCCGAGTGCTGCGAGCAGCAGCCCGAATTGGTCAGCAGTTTTCATACTTCACGCCTCGCCGCAGCCCGCGGCCGGGCTACCAAACTCATTGGAGAGTTCGATGCCGGAAGCACCCAAAAAACCCCTTACGATCGTCTCTTTAGTCGCTGAGAACATCAAACGCCTGAAGGTAGTCCGCGTCCAGCCGACGTCAGCGCTCGTCGACGTCAACGGCCGCAACAAGCAAGGCAAGACGTCGCTTCTCGACAGTATCTGGATGGCCCTGCAGGGCTGGGACAAGGCCACCAATCCGAAGCCGATCCGCGAAGGTCAGCAGACTGCACGCATCCGCGCTGATCTCGGCGAGATCGTGGTGGTGAGAAACTTCAGCAAGACCAAAAGCGGTGAAGTGACGTCGAGCCTCGATGTTCTCGACGCTGAAGGCAATCGGTACAGCAAACCACAGACGCTGCTCGACAGCATGGTCGATGCGCTGTCGATTGATCCGCTGGAATTCGAACGCGCGAAAGAGCGCGACCAGTTCGAGATCGTCAAGAAGCTCGTGCCGGGCATCGACTTCGATGCGATGGCAAACGCCGATGCGAAGGATCGCGAAAAGCGACTGATCGTCGGCCGTGAGATCACCAAGCTGCTCGGCGCCATCGATTCCATCAAGGTGCCGGCCGACACGCCGACTGAACGGGTCGATGAGGAGGCGCTTGCCGACGAACTTGAACGCGCGCTGGAGAGTAACAACCAGCGCAACATTCGCGTCGAGCGTCGCGAGGCCGCCGCTGCCAAGGCGGCTGCAATCCGCGAGCAGATCATCAAGCTTGCCGCTGAGGCCGCGGAGATCGAAGGCAAGCTCGCTGTTGCTGAAGAGCTTCCGCCGGAGATTGACGTCGAGGTGCTACGCGCTCAGCAGCGCGACATCCGCGCCAAGAACGAACTGGTCGACCGCGCGCTGGAACGCAAGCGGCTGGAGAAGGAGGCCGACCAGAAGAAGGAAGTCCACGAGGCACTGGAGCGCTCCATCGCAGAGCGCGAGCAGGCCAAGCGCGACGCCATCGCCAAGGCGAAGCTGCCGGTGGACGGGCTCGAGATCGGCGACGGCGTGATCCTGTTGAACGGTCTGCCGTTCCAGCAGGCTTCCGATGCCGAGCGGCTGCGCGCTAGCCTGTCGATCGCGATGGCGCGCAATCCGCAGATCAGGGTCATTCGCGTGCGCGATGGTGGCCGGCTGGACAGCGATGCCCGGGAGATCGTCGAGACGCTTGCCGCAGAGCACGGCTTCCAAATTTGGTGCGAGCGCGTTGCCGAGGGAGAGCCAGTCGGTGTTCGAATTGAGGATGGAGAGGTGAGGTGATGCCAAGGTACGAAGACAAGCGCCTAATGCCGCAACTACGCTCAATCGAAGGCACCGGCGAGGGGGACGTCTTTTTTCCGAAGGCTTGGAAAAAGCAAGACGCGCTGTATCGGGCCGACCTGTTGAGGGACTGGGTCCACGACATCACCAAGGTCTACAACGAGACGGTGATCGAGCTTCACAAGGAGTTCGAGGCAATGGTCGCCGAAGCAAGGGCAAGGAGAGAGGCAGAATGAACCGAGAATGGAACGGCAACAAGATCGGCATCCCTGCGATCTATAGCGGCATCCCGATCGAGACCTATCACGGCGATCTGTGCATCGAGCCATCGGTGTCGTCGTCAGTGCTGCGACTGATGATGCAGAAGTCGCCAGCGCATGTGTGGGCGAACTCGCACTACAATCCGAACCGCGTCGAGAAAGAAGCGAGCGAGGTGCTGATCATTGGCAAGGCCGCGCATCACCTGTTGCTCGGCGAAGAGGACTTCGAGAAACTGTTTGTGATCCGGCCCGACGAGATCGATGGCGCCGCATGGCAAGGCAACCGCAAGGTCTGCAAACAGTGGCTGGCAGATCAGAAGGAAGCCGGCCTGATCGTGCTGAAGGGCGAGCAGGTCGAGCGCATCCGCGGCATGGCAAAGGCGCTGGCGCGCCACCCGATCGTGCAGAGCGGCATCCTCAATGGCCAGATCGAGCGCTCGATGGTCTGGAAAGACACGAAGAGTGGACTGTGGTGCAAGGCTCGCCCTGATGCGATCCCGACCGACAGCCTCGACTTCGCTGACCTGAAGACCACCACCGACATCGACTTCACCGAAGTCGCCAAGGCAATCGGCAATTACGGCTACCACCAGCAGGCTGCGCTCGTCGGCGAAGGCTGCAAGGTGCTGCTGAAGAAGCCGATGCAGTCGTTCAACTTCGTCTTCATCGAGAGCTTGCCACCGCATTGCGTCCGCGTCGTCACACTGAAGGACAACACGCTCGCGCTCGGCGAGAAGATGAACCGCGTTGCGCTCGATCGCTTCGCGGAATGCTGGAAGGCGAACGACTGGCCGGGGCCGGCAGATGCCCAGCGCGATGTCGAGCACATCGAACTTCCGGAATGGCAGGCCAAGAGCTTCGAAAGTCAACTCAAGTACGGAGCGTAAAGCGTCATGGCATCACGAGCATTCGAGCTAAGAAACCATCATCACAAGACCTTCGCATTCAGCCGCTGCGGAAAGTGCGGCTTTGAGACCGAGGTGCCTCGGCCGCGCATGCAGTTAGGCAAGACCGAGAACGAGGGGAGGATCATCGTTCGCAAGCTGGAGGCGATCGGCTGCTTCATCGACACCAAGAAGCCGGAGAATGACCGCTGCGCACAATGCGCAACGCCACAACAGCGGCTGCAGCAGAAATTCCGGGTGATAGATCGCAGCGCGCCTCGACAACCGTCGCCGGCCGAGCTTCTGTTCAAGAACCCACCACCGAAGCCGAGGCCCAGCCGTAGCGCCATCCTCGAACTGGTCGCACAAGCTGAAGCCCAGCTTGCTGAGATCAAACGCCTTCTCACCGCATAAAGGATTTAAGAATGAACACCACAGTTATCGAAGATGCCGACTTTAAGGTCGTTAGCCCGGAGCCCGGCAGCAAGATCGCGAAGATCACCGACAAGATTGATGTCGATATGGTTCGACAACTCCCCGTCGCGATCGGTCGCGGCATTCAATACTCGAATGCACGCGAGATGATGGAGTTCGCTAAGATGATGTCAACCGGGGGGCAGGCCGTGAAGGCTTACCTGCGAGAAAACCCGGGGGCATGCCTCGCTATCGTATCGCAAGCCAACGACTGGGGCGTCCAGCCCTACGCGCTGGCTCGACAGTGCTACTTCGTCAACGACAACCTCTGTTTTGAAAGCCAGTTGATCCACTCAATTATCGAGGCGCGCGCTCCGCTGGAGCGCCGACTGCGATGCAGCTACACCGGCGAAGGTCAGGAGCGGCGCTGCATCGTTACCGGCATCTTCCGCGGCGAAGACGAGGCGCACGAATATGTCTCGCCGATGATCAAAGACATCAGACCAAAGAATTCTCCGCTCTGGGTCAGCGATCCGGACCAGCAGCTTTGGTATTACGCATCCCGAGCGTGGGCCCGAAAGTGGTGTCCAGACGTCATCAACGGCATCTATACGCCGGACGAAATTCCGGAGCGTGAGTACCCGCAACTGGACAAAAAGCCGTCCGTCGTCGACCGGCTGGCAGAGAAGCAGATCGAAGGCGAGCCCGTCGTCCACACCGAGGGCTTCAAGGCCGACCACGTTGACCGGCAGGTGCCACCGAAGACGGGCGCAGCCGACATCGAAACCAAGGTGCGCGAGAAGGACAAGGCGGAGCGGGACGCTGGGGTGGCAGAGAAGGAGGCGGAAGCGATCCGTCAGGCTCACGCCGCCGAAGAGGCCGAACGCAAGATGTTGGAAGACGAGGCCCGGCAGACCGCAGACCCTCGTGGAAGCGTTAAAACCGACCCGGAGGCACCCAAGGAGCCCCCGGCCGAAAATAACGCACAGGCGCCAGCGCCCGGCAAAACGCCGGCCGCCCAGAAGGCTGGGAAACCGGCGGCGCCGGAGACCGAGGACGGCTATATCGCCCACTTCCGGGAGTGGCTCCCGACCGCCAAGGACGCCACCGCGGCCCATGACCGCTGGATGAAGGAGCGCAAGCTCCGGCAGGCCTGCAAGGTCTCTGCGCAGACGCTGGAGATGCTGCAGGAAGAGATCGAACGGCACGAGTTCGGGTGATGGCATCCGACAAACAGGTGCGCTTCGCGCTCGACCTGCTGAAGCAGTGCGGCGTCTCGCGTGGCGAGACCGTCACATCACAGACCGGCCGGCGGTGGGGATTGCCGCAGGGCGACACAGTCGAGGAGACGCTCAAGTCGATCTCCTCGGCTGAGTGCTCCGCGCTGATCGACAAATTGAAGGAAGCGCTCGAATGAAGGCTGAGATCGAAATGAGCGACAAGGAGCTTGTTCAAATTCTGACAAATCACTTTGCTCGTCCGCTTCTCCTTGAGGACGGGGCGACGATACGCAACGTCGATGTTCGCACCTCGCCCCACGGACATTTGATGAGCCTCACCATTCAGATCGGGCCGAAGCCATGAGCAGACAGCTTCTTGCGGCCGCCACTATCCTCGGCCTCTTCGCGCTCGCCTGCCTTGTTGTGTGGCTCTCGGGCGAACCATTGTGGACAGCACCATGATCATCCGCTGCATCGACTTCGAGACTACAGGCCTCCCGACGAAGGACACCACCGAGGCGGTGTGCGAGATCGGATGGTGCGACGCTGTCTTCTATCGCGACAGCGTCGAGGTGCTCGCGCCGCAATCCGTGCTGGTCAATCCGGGTCGGCCGATCCCGCCAATCGCATCCGCAGTGCATCACATCACCGATGCGATGGTCGCCGACTGTCCACCGCCGACAGAAGCGATGGCGGCGCTGATGAATGGCGCCGACGTGTTCTGCGCTCACAACGTCGACCACGAGAAGGAGTATTTCGCAGGTGGTGACAAGCCGTGGCTCTGCACCTACAAAACCGCGCTGCGCGTGTGGCCTGACGCTGCCGGGCACAAGCTCTCCGAGCTTCGCTACATCCTCGACGTCGATAAGGAAGACGACTTCGTTCTAGAACTGTCGATGCCGCCGCATCGCGCGGCGCCAGATGCCTATGTCAGCGCTTTCGTCGTGCGCAAGATACTCGGTCAGGTCGCGCTCGAAGATGCGCTGCGATGGTCGAAGGGGCCGGCGCTGCTCTATATGTGCTTCTTCAAGAAATACCGAAACAAGCCGTGGCACGAGGTGCCGAGCGACTACATGCATTGGGTGCTCGACAACGTCCACGACAATCGAGACGTCAGGGCCACCTGCAAGTATTGGCTGCGCAAGCGCGAAGCCGACAAGGTTCGCAGTGACGTCAGTAGCGTGGGGGCGTAGATGAGCAGTTGGTCTCCACAACAAGACGTGGCGTTGAAGGCTGTTGAGAAGTGGCTGCGCAACGACGCTGACAGCCAGCAGGTGTTCCGTCTGTTCGGCTATGCCGGCACCGGCAAGACCACGCTCGCGATCGAGATCGCCAACATGGCCAGCAGCGTTCTGTTCGCGGCCTTCACTGGCAAGGCTTCGATGGTTCTCCAGTCGAAGGGCTGCTACCCGGCATCGACGATCCACAGCCTGATTTACAAGCCGAAGGAAAACCCGCGCACCGGCAAGGTTGAGTTCGTAAAAAACTACGACAGTGATCTGCGTCGCGCCGATCTCCTGATCGTCGACGAGGTTTCGATGGTCGACGAGAAACTCGGCATCGACCTCTTGTCGTACAAGGTTCCGATCTTGGTGCTGGGCGACCCTGCGCAGCTTCCACCCGTCAGTGGCACCGGGTATTTCACCGAGCGCAAGCCCGACATCATGCTCACCGAAATCCACCGGCAGGCCGCCGAGAGCCCGATCATCCACGTCGCCACCAAGGCAAGGAACGGAGAGCGGATCGAGATTGGGCGGTACGGAGAAGACGTCAATGTCATCGAGCGCCCAGACCTGACCCAGAGCACGGTCATGAAGGCAGACCAGTTGCTGGTCGGCATGAATCGGACGCGCCAGTCAATGAACGAGAAGATGCGCGCGCTGAAGGGCTACACCGGAGAGGTGCCCAACAAGGGCGAGAAGCTCGTCTGCCTGAAAAACTGGCGCGACCCCTACCTGCTGAACGGCAGCCTGTGGACAGTCGATCGCGCCAAGAAAAACAAGATGGGACTTGTCCTCGCAGAGGTGTTGTCTGAAGACGGGCTTCCGGATGCGGAGGTCGAAGTCCCGGTGCAGTTTTTTACCGGGCGAGAAGCTGAGATCGACAAGCATCAGCGCAAGTTCGTTCAGGAGTTCACCTACGGGTACGCGCTCACCTGTCACAAGTCGCAGGGGTCGCAATGGGACAATATCGTGGTTTTCAACGAGAGCACGGTCTTCCGTGAAGATCGGGATCGTTGGCTCTACACGGCAATCACACGCGCAGCAGAGAAGCTGACGCTCGTCGAGGGGTGACATGGCGAACGAGACTAAATTCCCGCTGGCGTGGCCCGATGGCTGGCCGCGCACGTCTCTGTACGGAAAGCTGAACGACCACCGCTTCGGAGGTCAGAGCCGGATCACGTTCAGCGCGGCGCGCGCCAGCCTCCTCGATGAACTTCGCCTCCTCGGCGCGAAGGACGTGATCCTATCGACCAATCATCGCGTCGGCCGGGATGGCGTCGCGATCGAGACGTCGAACGTCAAGGATCACGCCGTCGCCGTCTACTTCAAGCTGAAAGACAAACCGATGGTGATGGCGCAGGACACCTACACCAGCGCCGCCGGCAACATGC
>ERZ650311.607-NODE-607-length-21477-cov-5.903184_pt1 | contig 21477 bp, 19 predicted proteins | sample MGYA00376247_ERZ650311 | MGnify/ENA primary metagenome ERZ650311 (study PRJEB26733, sample SAMN07839324) | wastewater metagenome | biome: small river; feature: stream; material: water | place: USA: North Carolina | collected 2016-07-28 ...
CCAATCCCCAATCCCCAATCCCCAATCCCCAATCCCCATATATGTAAAGAGAAATTATTTTTCATCATAATATAATAATATGTAATATAAATATACTTATCACTCTATATTATTCGATCACTGGCATATCGTTAAAGTTATATTCCTCATCCTTAGTATCTAAGTTTGTCTTACCTAGATCAGTAATATCCTGATTCCTATTCTTATTCTTTCTAATACTAATATCTTTTAGTTTATTAAGTTCATTCTCTTTATTCTCTATTACCTTCTGTTCCTCTATTATCTCATTCTGAATATAATTATCTATAAACTTCTTTTTAAGCTTCTTATAGTTATCTATTGATTTATGCATAAGTATATATTTCTGTTCTATTATATGCTTCTTATGTTGATTCTCTTCTCTATATTATAGTATATATACAATAGCTTCTCTTTTAGTATAGCTACATTCTCTCTCATAAGTCTATTCCTCTCTCTTAGTTCTTTAGCTTCTTTCTGTTTCTGTTCTTTTTGCTTCTGTATAGCTATCTTAAGTAGTCTCATGTTTTCCTTAGATTGTTCAGCTGAGAATTTGGGTTTGTTTTCTAATGGTTTAGTTACTTTATTTGATGAAGCTAAGAAATTGGATTTTGATGTACCTGCAAACGGTTTATTCAATACACCAACTGAAGCTGGTTATGGTATTGACCTTTCTGATATTGATGGGCCACTCAAACACGTTTACGTTCTTGTAAGAAATCTCACTGACGTAGACAATGGAGTTGCAAACCCAAAACCTTACGAGTTTGATACTACTCTTTTAGATGCTTTGACCTTCCAAGTAAGATCCAATGATAAGATCTTATTTGAACCTTGTACTGCTGGTGGATTACAACTTGAACATATCAAATCTAGATATGGAGGAAGCATTAGACCAGATGTAAACGGGTTATTTGCTTGGTGGGACTATGAACCAATGTGTAAGGATTTTGCTTCTGGACATTTACAAATGTCATCCTATACAAATCCAAGATTCTTTATCAAATCCAGTATTGCTCATCCTAATTTGAGAATAAGTGTTATCACTTCCCAACATAATTGGACAATCCAAAAGGGAGGCTCTATTCAAAGAATGTGGGACTAAATAAATATTTATTCATTGTCTGTTTTAAAAGACGATAGTAGTTTGCAAAGAATGAGGTCTTCAAGGTTTAATCTGATAACTCCAGATAGAGTTTCATTGGATGTGCCCTTCTCTTTTACTTCAGGAACAGGTGGATTAGCCAATAAATCATGAATGTCACTAATAAAACCTTCGCATAATTCGTAGATTCTTTGAGGCATGTTTTCTTTGTCTTGTCTGATCTTGTCAGCGAAGTCTGCAGTCAGTCCCACTAGGCCTTGTGGTTTTTTTTCAGTAAATGGACAGTTTACGTAAGTTTTGTTGAGGTCGATCTTCTGCATTTGAAATAATGCCTAACCCCAGTCCCGTTTAACTATTTAAGCCAAAATATTACTTGTCCGTTATACATTTACCTCTCTTTTTTTAAGGATACGGATTGGCAGAATGGCAAACCCTATTAAAAATCTTTAGCCGGTTCTTTAGCTGGATATTGAAAATCCCCTTCATAATGGCTAGGGTTCCAAAGGTCATATTTCCCTCTTTCATAATCTTCAGGTGATGACGCATGGTAAAAGCTTTTTATTGGCCAGATATAAATAGGCTTTCCGGTTTCCTTGGTAGCAGTAAATATATTTCCCATAGTTTTTTTTAAAAATAGGATTTAGATATTATTTTTATGCTACGCGCTGTCCTTGAGCCCTATGTGCTTCCACTTTCTGTCTTGCTCTCTCAATCCTTGCGCTCTGATCTTGTAGTGATTGTTTTTCTTTTTGTAGTTTAACAATTATATCAGATACTCCCTTTTGTAATCTTGCATAGCGATTGGATTCGAGTATCTCTTTTTCGGCTTTTCTTTCTTTTTGGTTTTTAATTTGTCCGATGTCTTCTACGGCTCTCTTGAAATCGTAAAAAACCCCTTCCATTATGTTAGTGTATGTTTTTTCGGCCTTTTCCGTATTATCTCCCTCTTCACCGTAACTATTTGCTGCCATTACATTGGCAATGTCTGTATAAGCCTTTACGTTACTATAAAATTGCCTTATTTCTGTGGTGTGTTCATTCAATCCGATTTTTTCTGCGTTAAGCTTCAAAGTCAGAGACCGTTTGATGCCTCCCACTACATTACTAAATTGACCAAACATGCCAATACCAGTCCATTTGGTTTTTCCGGACGTTAAAGCTCTCATATAATATGACGTATCTTGTTTTGCTTTCGCATCCACGTTCTCTATTAACAAGTCGTATACGTCTGCAGCAATACCGTATTTTTCTCTGTTGTCGCGTTTGAGAGCAATTTCATTTTCTACTTCTCCATGGTTAATCAAAAAAACCATAGGATCATTAAGGTTGGCTCTTCTTAAAGCATTTTCTCCTATAGCATCATCGATACCTTTAAATACTTGATTTGTCATTCTTGCGTCCTCATCTGATATATAGCCAGACGTTCCAGTGAGCTGAGACGACAAATAATCGAGTGTTTCTTTCTGTGATTCAATCTTTTGATTGTTGATCAATCTAGATACGTATATACTTTTGATAACGTCTTCATCGACAACCTTTCGTCCTTCTCTCGTTTGTGGTTCTTTAAAAGCTATTGATCTTAACATGGTATTGAGTATCTCTGGGTGTTCTTTAGATAACTTATCCATGACTGCCTGTGATTTTTGTATTTCTGAAGACCCGTTATTGGCAGCAATAACAGTGTTTATATCTCTGAGTACTGATCTTATTTCTTTCAAATCCCTAGTTTTTCCTTTGATCTGTTGATCAAGTGGTTGGTGTCTTTGTTGTTCTTCCATCTGTCTCCCTACCTGATTAATCTCTTCAATGAGCCTTCCCGGGTCTCTCATCATTTCAAACACGTCTTTATATTGTTTTGCGATAGCTGCTTCTTGTACGTTCCTATCGTACGCGGCCTGTTTTACTAGCTGATCGCTAATACCGTAGGTCTCATAGTGTATATTAATTTGTCGTTGTTCTTCTGGTGTGATATTCCCCGTACTAGCCAATTTAGCGAATATTTGCCTGGTTAAATTTATTTGTTGTAATTCTTCTTCCCTAGAATTAAATCTATAAAATTCCTCTCCTTCTCCTTTTAAATCATCGTCGATCTCTTCGTCAGAAAAATCTTCCATGTTGGCTTCCTCGAAGTCTCTTTCACTGTTTTCCATGTGAGCTGAGTCACCGGCCTTTTGGAACCCCAGGGCACTTCTTCTTGAATGTTCCATATTTAGTATGTCTTGTGAATAGTTGGCAAAATGATCTATATGTTGAATAAGATTGATAGCGTCAGCATCATTGTTCTGTGCATGTGGGAGAAGTTTTCCTCTAAGATATACGGCATTCGAACGAAACCCGTCAAGCATTGCATTGTTCATATTATAGAAAATACCAGGTGATGTCCTGAGCGATTGATTGACTGCATTATTGAATGACCTCGCTGCACTGATTGCGGCATCTCGGGTTCCTGGGTGAGCAGAAACAAATGTATGTTTTCTTGTAGCCAGGAGCTTCTGTAAATCTCCAATACTCTTCAACTTGACGGCCTCTGTGGTTTTACTTGCCTGGTCTACGTCTTGAGATATTTTATCTAGTTGTATAGTCTTTGTATCGAGTCTAGCTTGCTGGATCTCTAATGTGTGGTATGTTTGATCCAAGGTTTCTTTGTTTCTTGTTGAACCGGCTTCGGCCATCAGTTCCTGTATTTGGTCCATGGCGGTTTGTATATTTTCTCTTTCAGCTTGTATAACCTGTTTTGATTGTTCCAGCTCGAGACTGTAGAGGGCCGTCAAATCCTTTAGCGCTTTGGCTTCTGTTTCAAATTCCGCTGGCATGTTCTGGGATGGTTCGAGTTGGGCTGCGGCTATTGTAAATCTAGTGCTTTGTTCCAACAAAATATCCCTTTTTCTGATCCATGTTTCCACTAAAGCATTCTGGTCGTTTTGGATCACAGGCAAAGCAATATTTAAAGTTTTCTCGTAAAATTCTCTCTGTTCATTATACCTCTGGGTAGCGATATCGCTATTATTACTTATTTGGGCTTCGAAAGCTTTTACACTTGAAACGTATCTTTCCTCTAATTCGTGTGCGTGTTCCCTAAATTGTTCTCCGACATTTGCCAATTTCTGTATGTCTTCTCTCTGTCTCTTTATTTGTTTCTTGAGAAAGTTAATTTTTTCGGCTGCTTTTAAGAGTGCTATCTGAGTTTCATTTTTTGCTCTCCCGTCATACGAAGGGAACAATTTAGCAGTTGTTATTTCCTCTTGTATGTTGTGTTCTGTAAGTCTTGCGAGCATGTCAAGCATTTGGCGAGCCATTTCAGTGGTTTGTTCAAATTCTTCTCTTCCTATTTTAAGTGTTTTTTCAAGTTGTTCCCTTTTTCTCTGTGACCTTTCAGACTTCCCGTGTATTTCTCTTGACTTTGCTTCTAGTTCTGATATTTTTCTTTGTGCTTCAAGTGCTGATTCAGACATCTTTGATTTAATCAGTTGTAGTTCCGCGGTTGATTGCATTAGTTGAGTATTTAGTTGGTCTCTTTCTTTCATGAGTTGTTCAGATGCTCCCGCAGACAGATTAGCAGACGCTAATCTGGCCAACAGGCCCTGGTTGGCTTCGATTGCTTCATTTCTCTGTTTTAACAGAAGTTCGTTTTGGGACTTAATTGTAGAGAGTTCCTTGGTCCTTTCATCTATTTGCTTTTTTAGGTTGTTCATGTCTTGTTCTCTGGGTGCTTTTTGTAATGCGTCATTTAATTTAGTTATAGTTTCCATGTTCGCGTTGTGTGCGTTTGTGACAGTTTGCAGTGACGTCTTGTAGTATTCAATGTTTTGATTTGCTTCTTTAAGCCTTTCTTCGTATTCGTCGTCATGCATTCCTTTATCAAGGCTTTCAGCGACTACTTGGTTCCTAAGTTTTACGGCTTCGTCGTGCTGTAATTGTAAGGTATTTCTTTCGTTCTTTATTTTTTCAGATTTCAATTCCATTTCCTTTAACTTTTCTTCTAGTGTCTGATTTTTTGTATGTACGTCTCTCAAGCGCATTAGTTCCCTTTCCATTTCTAAAATGGACGTGTTTTTTTGTTCTATTGCTTTGTTCATTTCATCTATTTTGTTTTGGTTTGTTGTTTTGTGTCCTTCAAGTTCTTTAACCTGTTTGATTACATCCATAGAGAGGATCTGATTTAGTTTTAGTTGTAGCTCTTCGTGTGCGAGCTTCGCTGTGTTCACTTCCTGGGTCTTTGCAGCCAACTGCGCGAAAAGTTGTTGCTGTGACGCGCCCATACTATTCATGGCCGCCTGTCTCTGTGTCTCTAGTTCTTGTAATTGTTGTACATACCCCGTATTTTGTTTGTGGTATCTATCTATTTCTCCCTTTAACCTGTTTTCCTCGATTGTTCTTTCATTTTGAAGTTTTTCTTTTTCTCGTATACTTTCTTTTAATTTATTGTTCATATCATTTATTTGTTTTTCGAGATCTTGTAATGCTTCCTTGTTCATTTGATCGGATTCTCTGAATTTATCTATATCCTGCTTTAAGAGTTTTATCGTTTCCTCGTCTTGCTTCGTTTTTTCTCCGAGGGTTGTAGAGAACTTCATTAATTCCTCAAATTGACTAGTCAATTCGGCACTTTCCTTTTTATATTCCTCTATACTTTCGTCTCTTACTCTAATATGTTCTTTTCCTTGTTCATATAATCTGGCTAGTTCTCCCTCGTGTTCTTCGGCTTTTTGTTTGATCAATGCATCAAGTGCTTCTTTGCTAGATTGAGTAGCTTGAAAAAGACCTTCAAGTTCAGTTATCTTTTTTTCCTTTTCGGTGAGTATCTCTCTAGCCATTTCTTCTGTCATTGTTTGAGCTGCCATAGCACTTTCAAGGGCCGTACGTAAAACATATCCTTCTCCACCGGTATTTGCTATTTTTTGTATAGTATTGACATATTCCATGTATTTATCAGATCTTATATTTGTTTCCAAACCATTAATGCCTGACTGTAATAATCCGAGCCTTGTTTCTGTATCAGTGTGTAGTCGTACAAACACTGAAGCATCTACAGTATTAGTGATTTCCTTCAAAATTTCTCCGAGCCCGGACGTATATTTAGGTTCAATGTGTTTCAATTTGTCGTGTAAAACCAAGCCCGCATTTATTTTTTCTAGGTATATCAGTTTATTTTCAATAGAAGGTGTGTGTGCAAAGTTCAACGAGTTCTTGATCATATAAGAATATATATCGGGATTGTCGTGCTTTGCACCGAACAATGTTGCAAGTGTCAATCTGTTGTTCTCAATTTTTGATAAAAAATCTTTTTCTGTTTCTTTAACAAATGCTTCGTATTTGCCGTTTTCAAGAGCTGTCGTCATTTCTTCTGCATTACCTAGGTGCAACTTTGCTGCTGCTTGCAGATGATGAGCGAATAACCCACCTACGTGTTTTCTTAGTCCGGTTCCATGATGTTTCTCTTCCAATTCGAAGAGATGGGATAATTTCGGATATGCTGTGAGATCAAAAATTAATTTTTCTGGTGCGGCATTTACAGTTATAGGGACTGGATCAGGGTTTGTAACCGCTATAGGTGCAATCGATTCGTATGCAGGAGCCACGGGAGCTTTATCTATTTCTTGAACTAGTTCTTCTTCTTCTTCTTCTATTTCTTCGAAACCCAAGTCATCCGCTGTATAAAGAATAGGTGTTTTTACTGGTTCGGTGTATGTGTTATATGTATTGTTGTTTACGATTGGAGGAGGGTGCATTGAATGCAACTTTATAAGCGAGCTTATACCGGTATTTGTTTCGTCTAGTTTTTCGAGTACTTTCCAGAGATGGGAATTGTTAGTCTGTACCGCGTTAAAGACAATACCCGTGTCAAAGATTTCCTTTGACTTCAGCTGTTCAGATAAGCGATCAATGAGACTTTCCATTACTGTTGCGTCTGGTATATTGGCCATATACAAAGAAACATTCTTCAACCCTGACAGCACATCACTTAAAGAATTGACAAACTTGCCCATGTTTTGATTCATGGTTTCGTTCTGTTTTGATTGCTGTTCTGTGTTTTTTTGGAAAAGTGTATTGAGCGTGTTAAATAATTCGGCATTTTTATATGCTATTGAAGGATCAACACCAATTTTAAATCCACCTTCTCCTTCCGAGGGCAATACCACAGTATTGCCTCCTGATAGAAGGGGTGCGGTTAGCTCTGCTTGCTCTGCTGCACCCAACAACAATACGAGTTTATCGTCTGGTGTAAATGAAGCAAACCCGTCCGCGTCATCTACAAGTACATGTAAATTTCCCGCTTTAAGTGACCTATCAAACTTCGAATAATTGGCATTATAAGCCTGTTGATCGAATTTTTTCATGCTCGGATTGTACATAGAAAACGGGGTATAATTCATATCCGGTTCAAAACCAGTTACATTTCCTTCTGCATCATAAACAGGCATTTGTGGTCTCTTTTCCATGTAATCAAAATCATTAAAATTCCTCTGTTCCTTCAAAATATCTCCATCTACCAATATACCGCGCGCAATATATTTATAATATATCCATGCTTGTTCCAAAGAAAGAGGTGTGGTCATTTTAAGTGCAGCAATTTCCTTGGCTACCTTGTCACGGTTCAGTACCGGTAATTTTAACCATTTTCGCACATCAGGTAAATGTAATAAATCCTTATTTCCCCATGGAGTACATTCCCGGTTCATTTTCTCATATTTCCTACTTATTGGATTGTATTTTGTTTCTTCTATTGCAAGTACATTGTATTTTGATCTTCCTTGGAGCCATAGCTGGAAATCAGCTACCATTCCTTCCTGTAAATTTTTCTTGATGATAGAGCTCCTCTTTTTAATTAACAGATCCGACCATGATTGTTTTTCTTCAGCTGTTGTAGCTCTATTCATTTCAGTAATATAATAAGCGATTGCAATTTCATCTTCTTGTCTTTCTGTCAATTGAAGATTTTTTAGCTTTGATTCGATTGTAAGTGCGTCTGGTGGACATTCCCATTTTTTCCAACCAGAAGACATATTTTCTAAATTTATGATAATCAAGATAATTTAGAAAATGTCAGACAGCGCCCATGATACTAACCCACCCGCAAAAACTAGAAAGAGAAAATTAAAAGATACGAGCAGACCTGAAGTTTCTATTGAAATGGCTGAAGGCGTAAACAACAAGGAAACTGAAGACAGACCAAGAGTCGGCAGACAATGCAACCTTGATGATATTCCGTATGACCTGTTGAGCCCTGAAATAAAACAACAAGTAGATGAGATAGTTGATGAAGCTGAAAGGGAAGCACTTAAAAAGAAAAAAGAAGATGATGATAACATCAAAAGGGTTCAAACGATATTTGGAGTGTTTTTGGGTGCCGGACTCGGATTTTTTCTAGCTTATACGGCCAGGAATCATATTAAGCGTTTTTTTGCTGTTGCTGAAAAGGTAGCTGAAATCGTAGAAGAATAAACCAATTTATTAAAAGACTATTTCGTCTAATTCCTCTTGAGTAACAATTTTCTTTTGACTATCTTGTATATGTTCAGATTGCCCAGCTGGGAGTTCTTCAGAAAGTTGATTTTCAGCAGGAGCTTCAGCTGATACTGAAGCCAATAAGTTATCAAAACTTTCCTTTAGTTCTGAAAGTTCAGTTTGTATCTCGTCAAATCTAGACATTATCCTTGCTTCCATATCACTGTTTGATGTCTTTATAGCATCGGATAGTTTTTTTAGAGCAGATATTATCTGTTGTTGTGTAACTGGTTTTTCACCGATTGAAGGTGGTAAAGGAGCTTCAACTTTGGCTGCCTTTTTAGCGGGTTGGCCTTTTGGCTCAACTTTGGCGGGACGTTTCTTACTTTTTGTGGTTGTTTCTTCTTCAACCTCGACGTCCTCGTCACCGGTTATTACCTTCCAGTCTCCAACCATTCCGTTTTTAGGGACTGGTTTATTAGAAAAAAGACCAGTGAAACCAGTACATTTCTTTTCAGTTGATTTGTTCTTGTCGTTTACCCACCAACATGTAAGAAAGTGTTTTCCAAATAGTTTACTTCCTTCCTTTTCACAATATCTAAGAACACCTGTATTGTTACCACATTTTGGACAAACAAATTTGGTTCCTACTTCAAGCGCCATTGTACTCCAGTCGTCAATACTTTTGTAAATAATATTTTTAGTGGTTTGTAGGTATGTATTTAAAAGGAGGCATGCGTCGGCGGTATTGTGCTCAGTGACCGTTTCCGACGCCACCAGTCTATTTTTGGAATTTTCTACGAAGACCGTTGCGGCTACTTTATTACCGTGATGCGTCCCCGTCAGCGCAATATCAAATTTACTTTTACATGCCAACGGTGATATATATTCTACATCTGCTTCTGCTAATCTCGGTAATAAGTTTGACACTAATAACCAACTTAATACTTGCATATTCGTCTTATGTTGTGATTCCATTATTATTTTGTCTATCAACTGAAGTTCCGGTGCCTTTTGAAACATGTCATCGTATATTCTTTGAATTGTTCTGGTCGTTCTCGTCGGATGTCTATAATTCTTACTATTATCATAATTTTTCATATCATAAAGAAATGACCTGCGATAATCAAGTCCCGGTATATTAACGGTAAAGGCAAGACCGCGCCAACTTGGATCGCAACTTATAATCCCGGTTATTCTCTTAGCTTTCGGCATTATTTTTTTGTAATTTTCTAAATAAACATAATTAGAATATATATGGACTCACAATGTGGCGCCAACGAAGAACCGACAAACGAACTTTCACTTCAATCATTAAGACAATTAAGAAAAAAACAGAACGAAAGAAATTCCAAGATATGCGAGGAAGACACACGAAAATGTCCAGACTTGAAAAAAAAAGAAGATTATTGGAAAACATGGAATGGAGGTCGTCACCTAGGAATTGCAACTCTTGTGGGGTGGGCCTTGATGCCGCTATTAAGACCAGTGACGGTAGCGCACTTGTCTGTAAAAGCTGTGGAGTTGTTGACGACATGCCTATATTTGACAATGATGAAATTTCCTTTTGTTGTATCCCTGGCAGTCCCTTGTATAGGCATAGATATTATTTCGGAGAAAGGATCCTTCAAGCAAAAAATAGAGAACCTAGGTTTTCGAACAAGGAGCTTGATTTATTGTCAATTGTTTTCAATTTATATGCAAATAATTCCGAAGTGGTATGGTCTGAAAGATTTTTCACAAAAAAACATATGTCCATGATATGCAAACACCTTATAAATCGATTTCCTGGTAGTTTTTGGACTAGGAGAGTTGAAAGATGGTTTCAATATAGAACTTATCTTTGTGGAGAGACTGGTCTTCAGCTTCCAGAAAATATATCTTTAAGGTTAAGAGAATTATTTGATGCTTATAGTTTTTACTTTCAATATTATGTAAAGTATTCCATAAAGCTAAAAACGAATATTACTCAATTGGATATGGTTATTCTTGTTTTGCTTTATTCATTGAACCCGTCGTATTTGCCGGCATTCGGATGGTATTTCTTGAATAGGAATCTTATCAACAAAACTCCTTCTGTATATAAAAATTACGGCAGAGTTAAAGAAATATGTTCTATGGTAAATAGGAGAATATTATCTGAATACGACGCATCTATACCGCGGGAATGCTATAATTGGTTTCGTTCTGGTAACCGTATTACGGTCCCAGATCTCGAAGATCTCGTCAACGGAGCGCTCGGCAGCGAACTCGGCGCAATACAATATGCTAATTATTGTAAAGGGAATGCGTCCGGAGCTTATCATTTCTATAATAAGTATAAAACAAAATGCAATTCCGTATAACAATCAATAAATTAGCTTTTACGCTTTTTATAGATAAACGTTGTGGCATTCTGGCATAACCCTATAGTTACAATATAAAAGTTATCCGGTACCGTGTTATTCATCAAAATGAACGGCGACAGTACACCTGAAGTTATTAATTCCCCTCATCCTATTGTCGAAATTTATTATACTCCTCCCAATCAATGGACGGACTTCAAGGAAATAGAATGTACTGTAAAGGATATAAAAGACCCAAGAAATATAGCAGCTAGCATATTAGACAAGCTCTATCATTGTACTTCGCAATATTTCGGGCATTTAAAGGAAGAATCATTTGAAGCCTATAGTATGGTAGACCCAGTAATCGTTGACATGTTCAGGTCAAACAAATTAGAGTCTAGATTGAAATATTCTGTAGTTACTTATCTTGATAGTAAATCCTGTTCATTCAGATCGATAACAGACAGAATCAATAACGGATTCAGGCCACTATTCAAAGACTATGAGCTTTTCATGATAGAAAAAGTATTGGTCGATACAACTCTTAGAAAGGAGTACTTTGAGTTGCCGTTTTTACTCGGATTACAAAGATCTATTTACATTTGGCTCCTTTCATTATGTAATCACTTTGAACATAAAGGTTCTCTACCAGTAAGAGTTTATTGGGCTACAAGCAAGCCATCTAAATTAGTCTATAAGTTATACAGTGCAATTGTTGATATCGACTTTGATTTCACTGAAAGCCTCAGATATAGCACATCAATCACGGGGCATTTTCTTGATTTAAGCTTAAGTACTCCAAGGGATTTTACCAAGCAAATAGTTGAAAAAAGGGAATTTAGAGATAATGCCGAATTCTATGAACATTTCAAGGTCGCCAGGTTGAATATGGTACATGCTGCTATAAAGGCTAAAATTACAAAGTCCATGCAATTATATTGTACTGATGAAGAATTAGTAGAATAAATACTTTTTTTTAAAAAGAGGGTTAACAAAAATGTTTAGGTGTGTGTGTCGCAGGTGGGCAAGGATAACTACAAAATATGAATATGACAAGGGGATACTCGATTGTGGATGCGGAGACAACAAAGATTCGAAAGTCTATTATAAACACAGGAATATTGATTGTATTGAATCAAGATATCCTCCATTTTGTGCATGTGAATATGGTACTTCCAGTGATTCCATTAATCTGTGCAGTAAATGCTTTTATACTAAATTCTCTGAAGTTCCAAAGTATGAATCTCCCAACGATCTAGAAGAGCCACTCGAAGTTATGCGCAATGAACAAATAAGGAATACACGGACTTTCAATAACCAATAAAGTAAAGTTTATGGTTCCTTTGTGTCAACTTTTTTCTTGTTGTAAAACTTCGGCTTACCGGAAACCCAGACTCCGAGCAATAACGACATAGTTATGTCTGCCCATACCGGGTGATCTACCCCATTTAGATAAGCGTCAACTATAAGATAAAGCGAAACTCCGGCCGCAGAAAGTGAAAGTATTACGGCCACCATAGTAAGAACAAAATAGCTTAATATAGCAAAACTGAAATATCGTCGACGCATGCGCGTCGTTACATTTCCGGAAGACAGACTATTAATACTTGGCGGGGTTAATTCAGGATCCATTGAACAACCACTATGTACAAAGCTAAACCGACCTTGGTAGAAACTCTTAGAAAAATGGCAGAAGCAGCTCACAAACACGTAGAAGGTAGAAATAAACGTAAAATTGGGCTTGAAGTTGAAGAAGTTAAAAAACCTGTCTTTGTCGAACGACCAATGTTCGATACGTATGCGTCAGAGCTTATAAATAGATTTGAAGCTAAAGAAGGCGGACAAGAGTGGCTTGAATGGAAATCAGAACAAAAAGTACCAAGTGCTTCTATGCTTTCGTCTGTATTTGGTGTTGGTTATAGGCCATTCAAAGAAGAAATAGAGACTGTACTGAAAATAAGAGAACAAAAACCAACTGATAGTTTTTTCGTAGCAAAGTTATTAGAGCATGGACAAACCTATGAAATGGTAGCAGCAGATCTCTATTCTTCCGACCACGACATTAAAAAAAATGAAATAGTAGGTGGGCCGATAAACTCTGCAGTTTACAGATTAACAATTGGAACGAAAACATACGATTTTCTTATCACTCCAGATATGGTATATGTCCATCCAGAAAGAGGTACATGTGTAGTGGAATTTAAATGCCCTGGTTATGGTATAGCTGTTAAGAGAAATGAAAATGTTTCAATTTCTGACTTGTGTGTTAAATTCAATTCAAAGCATGAAAGGGGGAGACTACATCACTTTGTACAAGTAGCTGCTTATGCTGTTACATTGAAAGCTAGATACTTTTATCTTTATTATCTTTTTACTGAAGGTATAAACCAATACACGATCGAATACCAGTACCAAGTCACGCACGATGTTATAGACTTGATAGAATATGCCCTTTCTGTTTGTAAGGAATATATTGACCGCTACTATGAAGACATAAAAAACACAGGAAAATGTACCATTTTCGATTACCCGATTCAAAGGACAGCCAAGATGTACTCTAAAAGAGTTGAAACGGTTATGAAAGCGGACGGTGTATTCATAAATTCATTTATTAAATGTCATTGCAAAGTTGAAGACCTACAAGAAGAAAGCCCCGATGATGGCGAACAGTAAAGGCCAGAAATACCAAGGCATATACGTTGTTGGTGCCTTTGGATCCTTATTCAATAAAACAAACTGTTTTGAAACCGGAGTTGTTTTTCCATTTTTCCCTTTCACAGAAACATAACTTATCCCTGGTCTAAAAGCATATTGTACTCCAAATCCAATAGTCCCTAATGCCAATGCTCTAGAAAGTTGAGATCCAAGTCCTAGTGTCACAAGTGAAGACCCTAGGAAATTAAAGATCGATGAAAGTACCATGAATCAAATTATAATAATATGATTTAGAAACATTTTTATTGTGGTAGCCCATAAAAAGAAACGCGGTTATTCTTTTTAAGGCGATCAGGGATTTTATCACGTTTCAAATCCTTTACTGATTTGGTTCTCATTCCTTCAGTATTAAACAATTGGCCTGAGGGACCCCACGGATTACCAAGATATTCTTGTTTTGCAATGTAATGAGGAGCACCTTCAACAGCCATAGTCTCTCCGGTCTGGTCATCATACCATGAATAATCAATGTCTGGATATGGGGAACTTCCAGGGTGGTTCTCATATTCGAATGTTGTAGTTGGAAGCACTCCCCATTCAGAAAAACTTTCTCTGTCAGGTAAATGAGCCCTTCTTACTCTTTTATTGATGTCGTTTCTGAAATATCTCGCATTGTCCCCCCCTGCATAATTTGCATTAGACAGTTCATGTGCTACATTTTCATATTTTCTATGGTATTCGTCCCATTCATCTGCAGCATCAACAGGGTGTTGTATTCCTGTCATTGTGGGTCTTATTATTCTGACATTTTCTGCAATAAGGGTTTTCCCAGGCATCAGATTTTTATCTCTGGAACGTCCCAGCATAAACTTTTCGGTGTCATCGTGTTCGTTATCTTGATCTGTTGTTTTTTCACTGGGCCGTTGCATCAAAACGGCGCCAAGCGCCCCGGCTGCCAGTACCATTGGGAGCATTTAAATAGTTAGTGTGTTTTGATATTCAATTATTTTTTTAGAAAACATGGCACGAGGAGCGATTAGCGTAGATTTGTCTAGCCCAAACGAAAACAAAAGAAGAAAAAAGATTGTAAATACAAGTAAAGAAGATAAATTAGAGTTGGCAAAAAAAGCACAACTTAAAAGTCAAATCGAAGCAAGAGATAGAGCAGAAAAAAGAAAAAAAGCAACAAATAAAAGAGCAGAAAAGAGGAAAAGAGATGGTGCTTCTGATGCTGAAGAACCAAACACAAAGAAGAAAAAAACCGAAGGGAGAATCATAGATTTTTCAGAAAGAGATCTAGTTCATGTACAGCATCTTTTTAATACACAGATAGTGAACTTTGGTTGTTTGGGTGTGATGGGTGTAGTTTGCGGTTACGACGCTTCGTTTTGTCCGGTTTTGGTTTATCCTATTCTCACTGGTCCTCCTCCTGACACGCCCGTGTCAGTCTACAGAAGAAAGTATATTCTTGGTGTAGGAAAACAAAGTTCTGTATTTACAGGAATCAAACAAGCATTCGGAGAGCTTTATCCAGAATACCCAGCCGATAGAGTTTATGATTGGAAATTATGGAAATGGAACAAAAAACTTTACAAAGCTGTAACTGTGAACGTAGCAGTTGATCCTAGTGTATTATCTCAAACTCTTTACAGTTCAAAGAGTTTTGGTGGGACTAAACACTTGCCAGCCGTCAAAATTACAGACGACTTAGCCTCTGCACGGAAAATGGAATGCGCTATCGAAGTGTCACGATATATCAAATCATTGCCTGAATCGATAAAATCTACATTTCCTCCCGACTACAGGACGATCACATTCGATGACATCCGAGAAATGCTTAAAGCTATTGAAGAACAGGAATCCAATGAAAAGGAATCCGAAAAAAAGGTGTCTAAAGCAGTGGCCAGTTCAAATATCGTGCAGGAACTTTTTGACCAAATTGAGAAAGAAAAAACTAGTGGCGACAGCTCAGAAGAAGGAGAATACTCGTCTGATGAAGAATAAAATAAATTTATTTTTGTTTTGGCAAATGCTGTTTTGTAATAAGCTCAACATAAAGACAAAATTTTTCCATGGTTTCGATAATATCCTGGTCAGGAGTTTCAAGTACCATATTACAGACACCAATCAGATGTTCAGCAGCGGTTTTAATTTCCTTTGCAGAATTTTCAAGTTTTTCTGGTTCGTCTAATAATGATGTTATATTCCTTATGCTTTGAGCCGACCGGCCGTCCTCACAGATTTTTTTCATTGTCACGTAATGTAACATAATAAACTGATTTTTATCTTTCAGTGATTCTTTGAAACTTTCCGATAAAGGCAGCAGGAAGTCTTTTACTTTTTCTGGTAGAGCCGGCTTGATTGTACTTATTACAAAATCCACAAAGCGGCTATAAATTCCTGTTATTCCTGAGGGGACCGTTGGTGTTGGTTGAATACTGGACATCCTAGTTTGTACCACTTTTCTACTTGTGATGGTTTTAGAATTCCCCAAGAGGAATCTGGTTCACCAATCAGATGTTCAAATCCCAATTCCTTTAATTGTTTCCTACTGTCTTTCCAAAACGGCCATGACGAGGTCACGAAATCTATTGGTTCTTTTGGTATATCCACACATCCAATGGCTATTCTCCTATTTAGTGGATTGTATTTATTGGCCATGTTCACAACAATTACGTGATGTTTCTTCAATAGATCTGGGTGGCTTAGCAGATCTAGCGCCTGATCTTTGTCGAGGATATTAAGATATTTTTTATTTACTGTTTCCTCTGTTCTTTCATCTCCTATGGGAAATATAAACGATACGTCGGAATTGATAGTGGCACCTGGAGCTATAGCCTTAATATCTTGTGTCGTTACCCATAGCGACAAGCCGTAGTGTCGGCCTTCATAGAAAACTTGGTTAAAATCCTTTTTAAATCTTAAATTATCTGAAATACAATCATCGAATATAACCAATATATCAATATTCGTATCTTGAAGTTCTCCACGTGTTTGGGCCTTTCTTAATTTTTTTTGTCTTTTTATGATTGAAACCAATACTTCGGCTTTAAATCCTTCATATACTCTCTTAATTGGGACATATCTGAAATATTCACCTGAAGCCTTTGTATTTGTAAAAACATAAACTTCAAAGAAAAGAGGCCTTAAATGTCTCATATGCGCCTTTATGAGTTGTGATTTCCCGGTTCTTCTCGAGCCATTGAATACCACGGTATAGCCGGGTCTTATCATATCATACGAATATTGCATAATTTCTATGTCGATTTCATTTCCAGGCTTACCGACAGTAATTGTCTTATAAATCTTTGGTTTTCCTGGAACACAATAATCAAGTATTGGTGGGTCACATCCAAGGAAAGGGCAACAATCATATGGGTCAGGAACATTGCTCAGAGTCGAATGTTCGTCAAATTTTACTCCGTACCCTCCCTCGCCCATATCTTCATCTGAATCTTCGTCAGAAGCATAAGGTATTTCTTGTTTCTGTGAGCGGTTTCCGTAAAGAGCACGGAAAACAAAATCCTTGTTTGACATACTACTGGAATGCATTTTTAATGTTGATTTTATTGGTTAGATTTTCATTTCCCTTACAAATTTATCAAAGGCGCCATGATCAATTTCCCCTGTCTCTGGGTCCCTATTGGCGAGTGACATTCTAAATTTTTGCATTTCTTCGTCGAATTTAAGTACAGATACCGTATATCTGATATTCTTTTTTCCTGGAACTGAAATTCTTCTGTTTGTTCCAGCATAAGCACTGTGAATTCCGAAACAAGAAAAAACACGTGAAATGTTTAAAAGGGCTGCTCTATTATACTTTGTTATGGAATCTTCTTTTGCTGTGCATAATTTATAACATATTTGTGTTTTGTTGCGTATAGTTTCCATAATTTTTTCACATAATCCATTGATTTGTTTGGCCATTTCATAAAACTCTAATGATGTTGTCACAGTTCCTTTGATTATCCCCTTCTTATCATCGATCTCTATACCGGAAATGGTACAAAGCGTTTTAATATCGTCCAATAATCCATTACTGAAGAGAATCGTATTATTTATGGCTTTCTTTTTTGTCATAAGTTCAAAGAATTCAGATTCGTACAGTTCCTGTTCTGATTCCTTCATTATTGACTTACGGAATAATAACCACATAAATTGAGCATCCAAATCATTTCTAGGAACTCTAGTGTTCAAATCCACCAATTGTTGTTCAGTGTATTTTCCTTTTACGTCAACTGGAAGTGTCCAAAGTGGCCTATTGGATACTTCGAGGGTTCTTTTCACTTCATGCTCCTTTGCCATTTTTTTAAATATCCTAGTGGTAGTTTCTTTTACTTTTTTTAACTTATCGGGATCTCCCGATTCTTCTCGTACAATTCCCCCATTTCTTCTAATCATTTCACACAATTCCTTCAAGTAAAAGTCAGAGTTCTCCAATTGGCGCTTTTTCAAATCCGCCCTGGTAAGCATATCAAGGAACAAATCATCTTCATGTCTTAATATCATCATTTGATTGGCTACGAGCTCTTTGGCAATTTTCTGATCAAGATCCCTTACAGTAAGACGAAAATATTCTTTGTCCATTTTACTAAAAAAAGCAGTTTTGGGATAAATTCCTTGTTTGTTCTGCATCGATATAATATTTTGCATCTTTTTTTCCTTTAGTTGTTCAAGAGTAGGAATTTTGGTATTATTACCAGAAAGCATCACCATTCTCACTATTTTGTCGTTAAGTGTTCTTATCCGGTTTATCATCTGGAAGAGAACCTGTGGTGGGCTACTGTTCGGGGTAATAATCACGTTCATTTCATCATACAAGTGAGGATTAAAACTCGTGCCAGGTCCTACCGCACTATTAAAGGCAAACAGGTCTTTATTCCAGTAAAGGTCAGGATTTGAAGATGTGAGTTTCACATCCCTTTCAGAGTCACCAGTAATAATCATCTTATTTCCTGAAGGTACGTTTATCCCATCATAAACAGTTTGTAATATAGCCTTGCAATTCGATACAAGCACTATCTTTTTCCCGTTTTTGATTTGTTCCTCAATTCCTTCAATAAACATAACACCATGACTGAATATTATATATTTCCTGTAATCTACTTGTCTTGGCATTTCCACTATCCTTAAAAAAGGCAAAATCCCTATCTTGTCCAGATATCTCACAGATTCTTCAGTCGGTATACCGTCCATGAATATTGTGCGCTTGCAACATTTTATCAAAGCCATTAGCGTATCCCACACTTCCAACTGTAATGACTTTCCATTGGATAGCGATGGATTTGTAATAGTATCGAGTATAGATTCAAATTCATCCAAAATAAGTAGATCATAACTGGGTAATATCCCCCCAGGAGCATAAACACGCGTTAAACTGTTTATACATACCACTAGCCGACCAACACCATAAAGGGAACCATTGGGGCATTCGAGATAATTCTTCATTTCCGGGTAAATTGGAGCAAATGTATAAGCCTGTGATTGGCGGACAACTATCAATAAGCAAGTAAATGAAGGTGATTGGTTATCTATATAAGTCCTTAATGAAGTAGTTTTTCCGCACGACATTGGTGCAGCAATATACCCATACTTGGCGACATCTTCATTTCCTATTGACCATTCTATATCAGGAACACCAACATATTTCTGTTCAGGTCCTATGGTAACGGTTTCTAGGTGACGCTGGGCTATTTCCTTTCGATTTGATAGGTCGACTATCAAATCCGAAATGCACGTGAGTGGCTTTGTCATTTTTTTGATTGTATATTCCTTTCCGCTACATTTCCCTTTGAAACACTTGACAGTAGCATGGCAACCATAAAGATACAAATTAACCTTTCCAGTTTCGGAATGACAACCAGATTTGATTGGACAATATGTCGTACCTGTCAATCGATACAAATTCTTTATATTCCCATTGGTGCTTTTTACAAGGTCAATTTTACAGCCAGCCAATTTACCAGGTTTTGAATCAAAATAATCAACTATTTGTTTTTTAATGTCAAGATTCGATTCAGATAAAACTATGGCCTCGGCAGGAAGTGAAGCTATATTTGTTTTTTTCTGTTCTCCAATAAAATTTGATATTTCAGGTATGTAAGTTTTTTTCTTTTCCCAGATCTTGTTTTCGACAATGTAGGACCAAATACAAGATTCATTTCCTTTCTGATATATAAGGAAAGGCCTTCTACCTGTTTTGGGGTGTGGAATAGAATACGGACGAATCCCCTTATTGATTGGATAAATTGATTCGTCCAATAGCGACACAAGTTCTTCTCCAAATGCCTTATTTAAAAAGGATTTTATCCATAGCAACCTGGATTTGTCTTTTGATTGGTCAGGAGGGGGGCATGTGAATAATTCATCATTAAATACGTAAACATGTATTCCTTTTTTTCCAGAAAAGTATATATTGAAACAATCAAATCGTTCTTCTACCAATCGTATTATTTCCCTGATTTCAGGATCAGCCAATAAAATAGTCTTCAATTCACTATCGGATTTATTCAATGGGAAAACATGAAGGTCAAAGTCCATTACACCAAAGTACTGGTATGTTTCAGAGAAAGAAGGGGAATTGAATTGAAAATACCACAAGCAAGCTTCTTCCAATTTTGCAGCCAACATCGACAAGTCTCCAGATAAGAGAACTTCTTCTGTCTTGCCAGCCCATACATTGTTCGTCTCATAATCTGGACTCATTCTTACTGTAGTAGTTACCATTGCCATTTTGCCAATCCGTATCGTATAAAAAAATGATACTTAACCCTCTAAAGTGGTGGGTATTTATTTAAAGGTTTGACAGCTCTGCGATTCGGTTGGGCGCGTTTTCTATACTCTTTTTTGGTTTTACGCCCCGGTTAAACAGAAATGCGTCCAAAAATGAACCTATTCCGAAAAACAAGTTGTTTGGCGCCGGCGTGGTTCCCATAAATAACAAATAATAAACATAACTAAAGTAACCTCCGAAAGTAATAAGTGTAAATATAGTCAATTCGAACGTCTTCATTTCGCCACGGTATTTCTAAACTTAACTTAACATACTTTATTTAGATTATGGCTGATGCCGGATGGTTTACGGAGTGGGGAATTTTCACGAAAGAGTGGGTAATCGGAGCTTTTTGTTCCGCTACGCTGGACTGGATGGTGTCAAAAGTTCCGGTACGGCCCGGTATCATAGCAACTTTACTTTCTACGGCGCAATTGGCTACTTCTGTAAGCTTTGTATATGCCATAAGCAACTTTTTTGGAAAAACTACGACTTCACAGTTTATGTCGGATAATTGGTTTCTATTTAACGTAATATGGATGATGTCTCCGACCGCAACATCTAGACTTATGAGCAGTTACGCAAGATTTCACAGAATACTTTACGGTAGTGCGCCATTACCGGAGTTTGTTTCCGGAAAAAGTTGCGCCGACGGAAAGTGCAAACAATAAATAGACAGTTTGTTTAGAGGGTTTATCAAAATCAACAATGTGTGACGACTTCAACGAATCTGGATCTTGCCCAAGTTCAATAGCTATATGGACACACAGGAACAGGATATCACAGCCAATGGCATTCTATTGTCCTGTATGCGATTCACCAAAAGACCAGCTTGTTTTGACTAATAGCTATGCGGCTGTAAATTGTGTAAAGTGTTGTTCTGCGATAACTGGTAAAGACCTGCTTATGTGTGAGAGAATATGTTTGAAGTGTTTTGGTGATTATTTTGGTGTGGGAATAACAAAGACTAACATCGGGAAGATAGAACTTGTGGTTATCGGAAACATAGGTACTCCGGTCCATTCAAGACAAGACTTTTGTATCGTTAAAAGGGCACAGATACCTACGAAGAGAGCTATAGTTTAATTTCTAGTTATCAATAAACAAATTATGAAATTTAAAGTCACTTCTTTTAAAGATAAAACAACAGGGAT
>ERZ650311.608-NODE-608-length-21461-cov-9.134962_pt1 | contig 21461 bp, 22 predicted proteins | sample MGYA00376247_ERZ650311 | MGnify/ENA primary metagenome ERZ650311 (study PRJEB26733, sample SAMN07839324) | wastewater metagenome | biome: small river; feature: stream; material: water | place: USA: North Carolina | collected 2016-07-28 ...
AGGTCGATGACCTCCCCGTCTCCCTCTTCACGGATTACTCCGTGGGGGAGGCGGTGGCGGACGTCGTCACGCCGTAAGGAAGAAAAACGCCCTCGGTTCGAGGGTGTTTTTCATTCAAGTGCGCTCGATCGGCACGCCGCCCAGGCTCCTGATGCCGGCCTCCAGACGCGCCGCCTCCTGACGAAGCTCGGACATGCGCATCAGGCGGGCATCGCGAGAGGAGTTGTAGATCTCGAGGTCTCGCAGATGCTGCCGGAGTTGTTCTCGGTGGTCGTGCGCCTCGCTGATGTCACGCATCACGATCACGTAGTGCTCGATTTTCTGCGCGCTTGAACGCAGTGGATAGCAGCTGATCTTCGTGGTGAGGGGCTCTTCGCGACCGGCGCTGATAAGGCTCTGAACCCCGTTCGTCGGCGGGATTTTCAGCGTGACATCGACAGCTTCTCCGTTTTTGGCGCGTTCTGCCACCTCCTTCAGGTGAAGCTCTTCTACGATGCCTCCTTCGAATAGGTTGAGGCCGAGGGCTTTCGAGGGGTGATCCGGGATCTTGAGCATCTCGTAGACCTTTTTGTTGGCGAAGATCGAGATTCCGCGCGAATCGGTGATCCAGATGCCGAACGGCGCTTGGGCCGCGAACTGTTCGATCAGGCGGATGGCGATATCGATCGTCATAGGTCCTTCTTAAGCTCTTCGAGCTGCCGTTTCAAGGCGCGCACGTGTTCCTTGAGGGAGATGATCTCCTGTTCCCTTCCGATGATTTCAGTATTGGCGGCCTCGAGTTCCCGTGCTGAACGCGTGAGATCGAGGTCTTCTTCGTAGTCCCGCGTGATGTCCTCGACGACTTGCACGACATATTCGAAATCGCCGCGGTCATCCTTCAACGGAAAGTACAGGCAGCGGGCGTAAAAGACCCTAGAGGCGCTACCGGCGCCTTGATTGAAATGCTCCTTGTTCAGATCCATCATCACGACGGTCTCTATCACTTGGCCGGAGAGCACGCGCTTGATGTAGGGGACCAGGCCCTGCGCCTGGGCGATAGGGTCCTCGAAGATGTTGTAGGTGTCGAGTACACGGTCCGGGTCCTTGATGTCCAAGAGGTCGCGCATCGTCTCGTTGAACAGGATCACTTTTCCTCCGCGATCGGCCATCCAGACCGCGAAGGGAGCCTGCGCCAGCATCTGTCCGAACAGATCGAGCGGATTTGGCAGCGCGGACGGTGTATAGAGTTTCGCGATCATTTGGGGCTGTGCTTCGAGTGCGACTTGCGCCACTCCGCGACCTTCTTGTGGTCGCCGGAGAGCAGGACGTCCGGAACTTTCCATGAGACGCCTTTTTTCGGAGAGAAGACCTCCGGCCGCGTGTAATGAGGGTGCTCGATGAAGCCCTCGATCGAATGCGATTCTTCCATGATGGAAGCTTCTTTTCCGATGACACCAGGCACGAGCCGTGAGACGGCATCGAGGACGGTCAGGGCCGGGAGCTCGCCGCCCGTCAGCACGTAGTCGCCGATCGAAATCTCCTCATCGATGAGGTGGTCGGTGACGCGCTGGTCGACGCCTTCGTAGCGGCCGCAGATGAAGACGATCCGGTCATGCTTGACAAGGCGTTCAGCGACCCGTTGGGTGAAACGGGTACCACGCGGGGAAAGCAGGATGACATACGGACGCTTCTTTCTGCCTCCCGGAAGGGCCTTGAGTTCCTTGAGGGCGCGGTAGATCGGTTCCACCTTCAGCAGCATGCCGGGGCTCCCACCGTAGAGGCGATCATCTACCTGACGATGTTTGGTGGTGGCCCATTTGCGAAGATCGTGCACGCGTACGTCGAGCAGCTTACGCGCCTGGGCGCGCTTGATCATGCTTTCATCCAGATACGAGCCGAACATCTGGGGGAAGATCGTCAGGATGTCGAACCGGATGGGCGCTTTCATATGCCGTCATCATAGCATAAACGAAAACGGCCGTTTAAAGCCGTTCGATACGGAGTCGGGTAAGCGCGTCATCCGTGCCCTCATCATCATCCAATTCGCGGCCAGTCTCCTTGATTCCTGCCACTACGGTCGCCATGTCCAATCCGGGTATGCGCGCGACGATTCTTTTCGCTTCTAACTCGATGAATGACGCGATCTCCTCCTCTGAATACCCAGCCTCCTCTGCATGCTTGATGAACGCTCTCGAGTCATTGCAGGCGAGCTCGAAGGCTTCTTCGGGTGGAATCGGCTTCTCCCATACGGCGTCCATCTCCCTGTGCGCCTCCTCCAATTCTTTCTCATCCTCTTGCGTGATCTTTTCGCTCGCATCCAGGATATGTCCTGGGGCAGGTGGCTTCGATGGCAGGAGCCTCTCCAGACGTTCAGTGACTTTCTCGTGAGGCCCCGTCAGGTCGACCGAAAAGTCAGGCCTGGCGTCTTTAGGTATCCCTTTCATATGCGCATAAGTTTACCGCGCTTCTCAACCGAACGTGAAGGCGTAAGCGGCCGTGCTGGGATCCAGGAAACGGAGCTGGAGCGTGTGGGGGCCGTAGACGCCATGCGTGTCAGTGAGCACGTATAGGCGCTCGTCGCTGACGTCGATGTAGGTCTTGCCGTCATCCGCGATCCTGACATCCGCGCCGCGGAAGTTTTCCGGTACGGGCTGGCCGTCCAGCGAAATCTCGACCCGCCGCTTGTCGCCGTTGCCGGACATCACGAGGTTGGCTTGCGAGGCGGAGTATTTATAGACGAGCGCCGCGTCCTTGCCGGAAACGGCTCGCTCGGCTTCATCGATCCATTCGCCGCCGAAGTAGAACCGGTTGAGGGCAGGGGCCTTGGCGATCGTGTAGCGGCCGGGAGCGTTCCGGGCGACAGGTTCAGGGCTGCCGAGGTATTCGGCTCGCGCATAACCGAGATAGGTCTCTGGAGAAGCGACCTTGCCGAGGTCGTTTCCAGCCATCGCAGTGACAGCCATGTCAGCCTGCTGACCCGCTTCCTTGAGGAGCGCCTGGATGGCCTGCTCGGTCTTGTCGTATTCGCCTTCGCCGAAGTGCACGTGGCGCAGACGACCCTGCGCGTCGAACAGGTATTCCGCCGGCCAATACCGGTTGCCGTAAGCGTTCCAGGTGCCGTAGGCGTTATCCATGGCCACGGGGTACGTGATCTTGAAGCGGTCGACGGCCTGCCGGACGTTCGCTTCGACCTTCTCGAATGCGAACTCAGGCGTATGTACGCCGACGATCGTGAAGCCTTTGTCCTTGTACTTTTCCTGCCATGAGGTCGTATAAGGGAGCGTCCGGATGCAATTGATGCAGGAGTACGTCCAAAAATCGACCAGCACGACTTTCCCTTTGAGGGCGGAAGCGGTGATGGGGCCGGAATCGATCCAGGTCGAAATGCCGGTGAACTCCGGCATCGAAGGTGCCAGGATGGGTAAACCGGACGTTCCGCTTGCGGAGACGGTCGATCGGGCGAGCGGATCCGCAGGATTCCGTGCCAGACCGTCGGTACGCCTTCCGACGGTCCAGGCGCCGATGGCGATGAGCGAGATGACGATGATGAATCCGATCAGGAAGTTTTTCATAGCGTGATGATGGATCGGATCGACAAGCGGTCCACGAGCCAAGCCTGCACGACGCGATCGTATCCCGTCAGGATGCCGACGGCCGTGACGATCACGATCGCACCGAAAATCTTGTTGAGGGTGGGCTGCCAAGCGCCGATGCTCCGGAGCTTTTCCTGCACGTACCGGCTGCCGTAGGCGATGGCGAGCATCGGGATGCCGGCGCCGAGGGCATAGGCGAAGAACAGGAAGGTGGTCGTGACATAATCGGCCGTGCGCGAGGCGAGCGTCAGGATCGTCCCGAGGATCGGTCCTGCACACGGTGACCAGACGAGTCCGAGCGAAATGCCCACCAGGATGCCTGACCAGGCATCGGTCTTGATGGGGGAGTCTCCCGAAACTCCGGTTCCGAGCCTGGCCAGCGCGGGCTGGAGGCGCGCAGCAAGCTTTTCGTACGTCTTCTCGAAGAGGAGCGCGGCGCCGAACAGCGCGAGCATGACCCCGGCAAGAATGCGCAGATGATCGTTCGAGATGCCCAGGAAGGTCCCGGCGGTCGCGAGCGCGGCGCCGATAAGCGTGAAGGATCCGATGAATCCGGCGATGATCGTGACCGGCCGCCACTTCGAACGCCCGCCGGAGGTGCCAAGCAGGAAGGGGAGCACCGGCAAGATGCAGGGCGCCAGGATCGTCAGGAATCCGGCGGCGATGGCGAGGAAGAAGAGGCTCATTTTTTTAGTCGGGCATAGAGCAGGCCGGCGATCTTTCCGAATGTCATGGCGGCCAGCGCGCCGATCAGCCATGGATCGAGGATATGATGGAACGTCTCCCAGATGGTCCCGACCGCCAAAGCGATGAGTCCGAGTAGGAAGGCGGCGCGACTGGCGAGATAGCGATGCAGCGCGGATCGTTCGTCGCCGCGCCCTTCCGCCAGCGCGAACGCCAGGACGATCATCGCTGTCGCCGCCAGAAGGGAAGGAACCGCCATCTCAAGCGTCGATTTCATTTCCATAGTCATGCAAGGGTGAAGATTTCTTCGACGCGCCGTCGGTACCGTTTTGCGATTTTGAGCGCCAGCATGAGCGACGGCACGTAGTTTCCTCGCTCGATGGCGATGATAGTCTGGCGCGATACGCCCACGGCCAGCGCCAGATCCTCCTGCGTATCGCCCGCAACTGCCCTCATTTCTCGGACGACATTGTGGATCGTGTCATTCATGGCGGTATTGTAAACTAGGCTTTACGTTAAGTCAAGTTTACATATCGACCTCACGCGAGCGACAAAAAAACCGCCGTTTAACGGCGATCGGTCACGCCCGTCCTATACGAGGGGCGCACCATGATGTGGAAACAGAGCTGTGAACCGCCTTCCTCGATGTAGATCACCTTATGCAAGCGGGCGAGTTCTTTGAGCCGTTTGCGGATGGAGGTTTGCTCCTTTTCGGAAAGACCGATCCGCCCGATGTCGACGGTCGCGCCGGTCAGGTGGGCGGAACGTCTCCAGCCGCTTCTGCCGCAGATCGCGTTGGCGTTCCGGCCGCGTCTCCCGCAGAGCCTCTCCTGGTACCGCTGCGTGCGGACCAGGGAAGTGATGACGTAACGGGTGCCGAACTCATTATGGAGCGCGGCGAGTTCCTGGTCGATAAAGTCCTTGGTCCAGGGTTGGACATAGGCGTACCGGAAGCGGTGTTCCGGGTCTTTTTCGCCGAGGGTCATATCGAGTCGATATGCCTCCGTATCCTCGACCCGAACAAGCTCGCCATTATCGATGGCGGACTGGAGCTCGTCGCCGTCCTTGAAGCGCGGCAAGCCCTCGGCATCGGCCACGCGATTCTGGAGCTTCTGCATGTAGCCGTAGGGCCATGCTCCCGATGCCGCCGGGGAAAGAAAGAACGCGAGCCAGGCGAGAATCGACAGGTGGATGCGCATGACTTCACCTCAGGAATAGGCTACAATAGGCCCGCAGTATGTTCAAGAGAAGACTCGTCATTTTCGCTGTCCTGGCGTCCTTCGCCGGTTTCGGCGCGGCTTCCTTCGCCGCGACGGGGTCGAGCCCGTTCCAGGTCAAGTCCGTGAGGCAATCGCTTGACGGGATCGACCGGGTGTTCGCTTTCGATGTCGTGAACGTTTCCGATCGCGAGCGTACGGCGCGAGGCCGCGTCGTCTTCCTTGACGTCTACGGGACAGGCGCGCCCGTGACCGTTCCCGTGCAGGACATCCGGCTGCCGGCCGGAGGCTCCACGGACCTTCAGGTCCGATGGCAGGGAGCACCGTTCATCGGACGGATGCGCGCCTTGCTTGTACTGAACGACGGCCAGGATCCGTCCCTGGTCCAACCTTTCGCGTTCTGGGCCTTCCCGTTACTGCAGATCCTCACCTTCCTCGCGATCCTCGCCTCATCGGTCGCGGGTGCGCTGGCGGCATTCCGTCTTCCGCACTATCTGAAAAATCGCGTCCCGGCCAATACGTTGCCGTACATGGTCGAAGAAGGCGACACGGTGGTCAGCGTCTCCATCCGTTTCGGCGTCTCGTGGCAAGACATCGTCCGCGTCAACCGGCTCAAGCCGCCTTACGCCCTCGTTTCCGGTCGTCGGATCTTCATTCCCAAGCATACCCTGCATCATCGGCCGAATGCACCGGACGACCCGCGCGCGACCGGAAAAACGCCAGAGCAGCTCACCCAAGGAACCCCTACCCCATGAACAAGAAAATCCTCCTCATCTCGCTCGGGTCCATCGCCGTCCTCGGTATCGTCGGTTGGAGGATCGCGGCTTCACGCGCCCCGAAGATCGAATATGATACCTATGACGTCGCCCGTCAGACGCTCAGGCAGACCGTCGAGGCGACCGGCGAGGTCGTCTCCACCCAAGACGTGGACCTGAAGTTCGAGACGTCAGGCCGACTGAAGTCGGTTTCCAAGAATGTCGGCGACAAGGTCAAAGCTGATGACATCGTTGCGATTCTCGACGACCGCAGCCAGGCCGTCGACGTGCAGAGAGCCCAAGCCTCCTTGCTTTCGGCCGAGGCGGCCTTAAACCGCGTGGCGGACGGGTCGACGCCCGAACAGATCCGTATCGACCAAGTGAACGTCGATAACGCCCAGGCCGCCCTCGATAAGGCTCAAACCTCCTTGCGCGATACCCAGGCCTCGGGCGATGCCTCGATCGCCAAAGCGTATGGTGACCTGTCCGGACAGATCGAATCGCTCTACCTCAAATCGGCGGGGGCGATGCAGTTGCTGAAGACTGATGTCTTTGACGCTGTCGGGAACCTCCGTGCGGACGTCTCCTCTCCCGATTTCTCCACTCAATCCCAGGCGCTTTCCGCCTATGCGGCCGCCAAGACCGCGCTTGGCTCGATGGATGCGGATATCGTGGCGTATCGCGCGGCTCCTTCCGATGCCGATCGCTTGTCCGCGACGATCATCGCGGAAGGTCAGCGCATCCGCGATGCCGCCGCTTTGGCGAACGCGCTGATGCAAGCCTCGGTGCCCATCAACGGGACGACGCAGGCTTCGTTCGATGTCCGTAAGGCCGACGTGAAAGCCACCTGGTCCGACCTGAACGCGGGTCTCAGCGCAGCCATTTCGCAAAAACTGCTCGTGGCATCCTCCATCGCTTCCGACACGTCGGCCACGAATGCCGCCACGCAGGCCGTCCGCACGGCTGAAGGCGCGCTAGAAAGCGCCCGAGCCTCGCTTGCCCTCAAGCAGGCGCCCGCGACGGCTTCGGACCTCGCTTCGGCCCGCGCAGGCGTCGCTCAGGCTCAGGCCGCCTTGGGCGCCGCGCATCTCGCGTTCGACAAGACCCGCCTGCGCGCACCATTCGACGGCACGATTGCACAGGTTCCCAGTCGAGCCGGATCGACCATCACGCAGAATGACGTGGTGGCCAAGCTGCACGGCGACGACGTTTATGAGATCGAGGCGGATGTTCCTGAAACGGACATCGCCAAGCTCACGGTCGGCCTGAAGGCTGAAATCACGCTCGATGCCTATGGGGACGGCGTGAAATTCGACGGTGGAATCGTGTCGATCGACACTGCACAGACGGTCATTCAGGATGTCGTCTACTATAAGACAAGATTCCGTTTCTCGGCGCAGGATCGGGCCGTCCGTGCCGGCATGACCGCGAACGTGACGGTCACCGCGCAGGAGCGGCAGGATGTCCTGGTCGTGCCGCAGCGTGCCATCCGGCAGAACGGCGAGCGGTCGGTCCGCGTCCTTGAGAATGGTGTCGAAACGAAAAAAGTCGTGGAAGTAGGGCTGTTCGGCGACGATGGCTTGGTCCAGATTGTTTCCGGGCTTTCTGATGGCGAAAAGGTCATCCTGGCTTCCCGCCAGGCGGGGAAGATCATCAAGGATTGAAGCCATGCCGACCCCCGCTTTCGTCATTCAGGTCAGGGATCTGAAGAAGGAGTACGTTTCGGAAGACGTGACGACGCCGGTCCTGAACGGGGTGACGTTCGATGTGTGGCAAGGGGAGTTCCTGGCCATTATGGGGCCATCCGGTTCAGGAAAATCGACGCTGATGCACATTCTCGGCTTTCTCGATCACCCGACGTCTGGCAGCTATGAGTTCGACGGACGTTCTGCCTCGAGCTTGAAGGAAGAAGATTTGGCCGATATGCGCAAACGCCGAGTCGGTTTCGTTTTTCAGGCCTTTTTCCTTTTGCCGGAGCTGACGGTGCTCGAAAACGTCAAGCTGCCGCTGGCGTACCACTCGATTTCCGAGAAAGAGCGGGATGTGCGTGCCAGGAAAGCGCTCGCCAGCGTCGGACTCGATCATCGGGTCGACTACCTCGCGACCCGCATCTCCGGCGGCGAGAAGCAACGCGTAGCCATCGCCCGCGCGCTCGCGCCCGAACCAGCCGTCATCTTTGCCGACGAACCGACCGGCAACCTGGACTCCCGCTCCGGCGCTCAGGTGATGGAGATCCTCGAGCGCCTCAATGAAGAGGGGCATACCGTCATCCTGGTCACGCACGAGCAGGACACGGCCGAACACGCCCGCCGCATCATCCGCATGCGCGACGGTCTGGTCCTGAGCGACGAAGAGGTCAAGAATCGCCGTCGCGCTTCCGATGGCCTCAGGAAATGATATGAATATCCGCGACACCGCACGCACCGCCCTGAAGGGCTTGACGGCACATAAGACGCGCTCATTCTTGACGATGCTCGGCATCATCATCGGCATCGCGTCCGTCATCATGATGATGTCGCTCGGAAAGGGCGCTGAAGGGCTCATCCTCGGCCAGATCTCAAGCCTCGGGCCCGACGCGCTCTTCATCCGCCCGGGTGGCGGAGAGGCATCTGGTGGGCCACCGAACCTGGCGCAGCTTAACGCGCTGAAATACAAGGACTACGAGGCGATCGTCAAGCTGCCTTCGGTGCGCATGGCCGCTCCAGTCCTTGCAGTCGACGCTACCGTCAGTTATCTGGGCCAGAATACGACGCCCCAGGTCACCGGCACGTCACCGCAATATCAGGAACTCAACAATATCGACGTCGCAGAGGGCCGCTTCCTCGATCAATCGGACATGGACGGCGCTTCTCAGGTCATCGTCCTTGGCTCCAAGGTGGCAGATGGGCTGTTCGCCGGTGAGGATCCGATAGGCAAGACGGTGCGCGTCAATCGCAAGAACTTCCTGGTGATCGGCGTGCTGCCAGCACGCGGCTCGCAGTTCTTCCAGGACCTTGACGATGCGGCCTACGTCCCGATCACTGCCGCACAGCATGAACTGAAAGGCGTTGATCACATCAACTTCATGTCAGTCGCCGCCAAAGACAGCGTCGACTTCACGATGGAGGACATCCGTTTCTTGCTGCGGGACCGCCACAAGATCGATAACCCGTCCGGCGATACCAAGAAAGACGACTTCCTCGTGCTCAGCCAGGTCCAGGCGGCCGCCACCTTCGGTGCCGTTTCGACCGCGTTGACCATCTTCCTGACGGCCATCGCTTCCATCTCGCTCGTCGTCGGCGGCATCGGCATCATGAACATCATGCTCGTCTCCGTCACGGAGCGGACGCGCGAAATCGGCTTGCGCAAGGCGGTCGGAGCCACCAGGATCAACATCATGCTGCAGTTCCTGCTCGAAGCGATGATGCTGACGGCACTCGGCGGCGCTGTTGGCGTGACGGTCGGCGGAACGTTCTCTTATCTTGCCTCCAAGGTCATCGCGCATTTCTCGTCCGATTGGGAATTTGCTATCCCGCTCTCCGGCATCCTGCTGTCGTTCGGTGTCGCGACTCTCGTCGGTCTCGTCTTCGGCATCTACCCCGCCCAAAAAGCGTCTAAGCTCGACCCGATCGAAGCGCTGCGGTACGAGTAGTGTAAGGAAGGGAAGAGCCTTGACACGAGGCTCTTTTTCGTATATCATCCCGTCAAGTTCCTTTCTTTGCGACTGGACCGACACGTGCATCCGATCATGGGCAAAAAAGAAGAGACGTTCCAAGCCGAAAAAACGGAGGAATATCCTCTAACCCCGAATGATCAGTGATAGCGAATCGTCGTTTCAAAACCGCAAAGGAGGTTCTCATGCTTGAATGGCAGAAGAAAGCTCTACGTCGCGCAGGTCTTGCTGAGTCGCTCGATGCCGTCATCGGGCAGCGTTTCATAGCCGTGTTTCAAGCGACGCTCGGACACCTACGCGCCGAATATCTCATTGAGGCAGTCGGAGCCTCTTTCCTGCCTGGTGTCGGTCCAAGCGGCGGGTGGGTGTACCTGAAGTTCGTTTCCTCGGATCGATCGCATAAGAGCCTTCCTTTCGAATGGGTCATATGCGAAAGCGATGGGGAGCCCGCAAGCACTTCTTTCCGTTTTTACGGGTGCTTCTGCGATGCGCAGTGCGAGTGCGATGCTGAAGACGGCTACGAAGAGCATTTCGCAGAACTGCGACCGCTCTAATCTCTCGGGACCTGCGATTCAAACGCCGGTCCTTTTCATTCTCTTGAAAAAAACCGGGGTTTCCGCTACGCTGACCCCACTATGACTGACGAGAAGAAGCCCCTCAAGATCGCCAAGATCGTCATCGACCGGGACCTGTGCATCGGCGCCGCCTCATGCGTCGTGATCGCGCCCGGGACGTTCCAGATGGACGAGGAGAACAAGGCCTACTTGGTGGATATCGAAGGCCACGATGCCGAGACGATCGTGATGGCTGCGGAATCCTGCCCGACCAAGGCCATCTTCCTTTACGATGAGGAAGGGAAGCAGGTCTACCCGTAAAGCGGGACGGCTTTTCGTATGAAGGATGTCGAAGTGCTGATCGTCGGCGGCGGCGCGGCCGGCACGACGGCGGCCGAGACGTATCGTGCCGGCGGCGGGGCGGGGGAGGTCCTCATCGTTTCCGACGAGCCGCATCCTTTGTACTCGCGCGTCCTCCTGCCGCACGCCGCCAAGGGCAAGATCGATCCTGAGAGGGCTTTTTTGAAGAAATCTGAGTGGTACGCGGAAAAGCAGGTCGGTCTTTCCGCGGGCCGCACGGTCCTGCGCGTCGATTACCGCGACAAGATCGTGACGCTCGATGGCGGCGAAGAGATCCGTTACGGGAAACTGGTGATCGCCGCCGGCGCGCGTCCGAGACGCTGGAATGCCGAAGGTGCGGACGCGGCCGAGGTCCTGCATCTCCAGACGTATGAGGATGCCCTCGCGCTGCGCCAGGCGCTCGTGCCCGGGAGGCGCATGGCCATCGTCGGCAGCGGCTTCATCGCGATCGAGTTCGCCGCCGCCTGCGTCGAGAAGGGGCTGAAAGCCGTCGTGCTGAACCGCGGCCCGCATTTCTGGACGTCCATGCTCGGGGAGGGGATCGGTCGCGAGGTGGAAGCGGCGCTCGTGGCGAAGGGCGTGGAAGTCCGTGGAAGCGCGAAGGTCGTGCGCGTGGAAAAAACATCCGGTCATACGCGCGTCCGGCTTTCCGATGATGACGGCTTGCTCTGCGACCTGATCGGCGTCGGCATCGGCGTCGAGGTGCCGATGGACCCGTTCGGCGACCTGCGCGGCGAGCATGGTCTGAAGGCCGACGCGTTCCTGAAGGCGAAGCATCAGGACGTCTGGGTCGCGGGGGATTGCGCCGAGTATGAGGATGAAGTGACGGGGCTCCGGCATGCGGTCGGCAACTGGACCAATGCGGTCGCCCAGGGGCGTCATGTCGGCAAGGCCTTGCTCGGCGAGACCGCCAAATTCCTGACGCTCACGAGCTACAGCACCGCCGTCTTTCCGGGCGTGAATCTGATCTTCATGGGCGGCGTCAAGAAAGCGCCTGGCGTCGAGAGCTTCGAGCGGGCGCTGGGGCCTGCCCGTCGGCTCGAGTTCCGCGTGAAGGATGGGCGCGTCGTCGGCGCGATCCTCCTGAACGCGCCAGATTTGCGGGCCGCTTGCACGGCGCTCATCACGTCGAAAATCCCTGTCGGCGGCCGCGAACACCTGCTTGCCGATCCAGCCTTCGCGCTAGACGCGTTCTGATATGCGGGTCGCGGCCATCATTCCCGCCCACGACGAAGCCGCGATCCTGGAGAAGAATGCCAGGCACGTTTGGAAGTGGGGGAGGAAGGCATTCGGCCACGGCTTCACCTTGGTGATTTCCGAGAACGGATCCGGCGACAGCACGGCTTGGCTTGCGCGCCTGCTCGAGAAGCTTTTGGATGGCTGCGTCACGCTCACGTCCAAGACCCCGGGTAAAGGGGGCGCCATCAAGCGGGCATCGGCGGCGGTCGAGGCGGACGCGTACCTGATGCTCGATGCCGACCTTTCGACCGATCTTGATACGGCCGAAGCGCTTGTCGCGGCCGTCGTCTCCGGCGCTGACGTGGCGATCGCTTCGCGTCGAGTCCCTTCCGCGCGGGTGCGGAGGCCGCTGGTACGGAAGGCGGCGACAGCCGTCTACGCGGCCCTTGCCCAGGCCGCGCTGGGTCTCGGTATCCGTGACCTGCAGTGCGGATGCAAGGCCTTTTCCCGTCATGTGCGCGACGAAGTCCTTCCGACCGTGGTCGATGACGGGTTTTTCTTCGACACGGAATTGCTGGCACGTTCGCGCAGCCGCGGCGCCAAGATCGATGAGATCGGCGCGATTTGGACTGAGCGTGCCGAGGGCGGGGGAGGAAGCAAGGTCCGTCTCCTCCGCGACGGGCTTATTTTCTTGAAAAAACTGGCCGCGTTGCGCGAAGACCTCAGGTAGGCTACGGTGGTTTCAAGGTCTTTCACCTATGGAGGCGCCATGCGTCGATGTATCTTGGCGATGGTCATTTTGACCGGATGTCTTCCGAGCCAGGTTCGCGTGCCCGTCAAGGCCTTGCCGGACCCCGGCATCGTCTTCCAGTCGCTCCGCGACCGCGCACGCCTCCTGCTCGATGGGTATTACGGAAATCCGGACAGCTTCGAAAAAAAGCTGCAGGATATCCGCTTCGCATACGATGCCGAGGTCACGATGGCGTGCACGCACGGAGCGCCGGACTCCTGGTCGGAGGCCGCCGTGGATGACGTCAGGCAGGCGAGCGCCGCGCTCGTCGAGGAGACCCTGTTGTTCCTTCTTCTCGATAAGGGGTGCGCGTTGAAGGCCGATGTCCGACGGGAAGCCGTCGCGGCGGCGGCTCATCGGAGCGGTATTTTCGAATACGTGCTGCAACACGCGATCGCCTCACGTTGGGGCGCCGATGACAAGAGATGGTTCATTTCCTTGTACACGATGAGCTATGACTGCAGCCATGGTTTCGCTGCCGCCGCCGCGTTGCACGTCAGCGACACGCAGCTGAGATGGCTCATCAAGGAAAGCCAGTGCGAAACCCCGGTCCGTACCGAAGGGTGGGCGTTTCCTCGCGAAAAACTCCGTCAGGGTTTCCTTATCTCCGCTGAAGAACGGCATTATGTCCTGGCGCTCGCGTTCGGCTCCGTGGCCGAGACCGGCGATGATGACCTGACATATCTTGCGGGAGCGATTTTCGCCCGCCATGACGAATATGCCGTCACGGCGCTCCTCGTGGCGCATCCTGCGCTTCGGGACGCGCTGTACGCGTATGCCATCGAACGGGGTCGCGCACGGTATGTCGGGCTCCAGGCCAAGGAAATCTATTGGGAAGAACGGGCCTTCCGGCGACTTCTCGAATACGGAAGATACGAAGATGCCGCCGAAGTGGCGGAGTACGGCGTTTCCTTGACGATGAGGACGGAAGGCATCCTGGCCGCTTTCCGGGCGGCCGCGGCGGACGGCGGCGACTTCCTGACCGCCAGGGCGCTTTGGAGGCGCTACCGAAAGATCATTTCCGTCAGGGAGTTCGAGAATGCGCGCGCGGATTGGAACCTCGCCCATCCTCAGGACACGCGGTTCCGTCCCATCCGCATGGCGCCGAAGCGTGCAGGTGGGCCCGGTTGCGGCACGTCCGAGTCCGGCGACTGGACGGTCAAGCGCTGTGACAGATGAATGCCCGTTTCCGTTCAAGGAAACGGGATTTTTGTCTCAGACGTGACGCTTCGGAAATCAACCGTGCAGGATGAGCGCGAGATCTTCCTCGCGGAGCGCCGCCAGGCTCTTCAAAGTCTTGTCTTCCTCCAGCAGGCGCGCGATCTGCAAGCCGCCGACGAAATGCGGGAGCAGGACGTAATCAGCGCCGCGCTCATACAAGGCGACGGCTTCGTCTTCGGTCTCCGCGGTGACGACGACCTTCGTTTTCGCCCGCTTGGATTTCATGCGTTCCAGGAGGATGGTCGAATCTTGCGAGGACGGGACCGTCGAGATGACGGCCCGTGCGGCATCAAGGCAGGCCAGATTCTGGATGTCGGGGTCGGCGATGTCGCCGTAGTAGGCGCGCAGGCCGCGGCGATGCAGCTTGGCGATGACGTCAGGATTGAAGTCGATCACCAGGAATTCCTTATGCAGGCTTTCGAGGGAGCGGAGGATGTTCTGTCCCATGCGGTGACAGCCGATCAGTACGACGTGTCCCTTGAGGGCCTTGCTGACCTCGCGCTTCTCGTCTTTCGCGCCGAATTCGAACATCTTGAGCATCGGGGCCAGTCCCTCGTAGATCGCTTCGCTGTGCAGGATCATGTACGAAGAGACGGCGATGGTGATGAGTCCGACGGCCGTCACGATCGAGACGACGTCCTCGCTGATGTGGCCGAGCCTGCGACCGAGCGTCACGACGATCAGGCCGAACTCGGAGATCTGCGCGACGGTGATGGCGGCCATGAAGGAGGTCCGGCTGCGGTAGCCGAGCGAACCCATGAGCAGCATGACGATGAGCGGGTTGCCGACCAGCACGAACGCGGAGAGGATCGCCGTCGGCAGCCAGAGCGCGCCCATGCCGGTAAGCACCAGTTTGGAGCCGAGGACGATGAAGAACATCACGGCGAAGAAGTCCCGCAGCGCCTTCACCCGGCTCATGATCTGGAAATGCTCGACGCTTCCGGAAAGGGCCAGTCCGGCCATGAAGGCGCCGATCTCGATCGTCAAGCCCACCGAAGGCATGCTCGCGAGCGCCGCCATCCCGAGGCCCCACGCCAGGCTTGCAAGGAACAGGACTTCTTGGGAGCCCGCCAGCCGGTGCAGCAGTTTCGGCATGACGTAACGGCCTATGAGCAGGGAAAACGCGAGGAGCGCCGTTCCTTTGACGAAAGCGCCGAGGAGAGCCATTGGGAGGTGGGCAGCGCCGATGTCTGGACCTGAAAGCCCGGAGAGGACGATCAGGACTCCGAGCGCCACGAAATCCTGGACCAGGAGCACGCCCACCACCAGCTTGCCGTAAAGGCTTTCCAGCGCCTTCTTCTCCGAAAGCAGCTTGATGACGATGATGGTGCTTGAGAAGGTCAGCGTGATGGCGATGTAGGAAGCGGGAAGGAAGCCGAAGCCGAGCACCGTAGCCAGTCCGAAACCGACGGCGCTCGTGAAAAGCACTTGCCCCGCCCCGATCAGTACGGCCGAACGCCCGACGTGCCGCAGTTCGCGGAAGTTCATTTCCATGCCGACCAGGAAGAGCAGGAAGGCGATCCCGAACTGGGCCAGGGCGTCCAGTATGGCGGCATTGTCGAGGTGCAGCACCCCGAGCGGGCCGACGATCACTCCGGTGGCGATGTAGCCCAGGAGCGTCGGCTGTCTCAGCGCCCGCGCCAAGATGCCGAGCGCGGTCGCGAGCACCAGTACGGCCGTGATTTCCAGGAAGATGAGATTCATTTCCGTCAGTATAACAAAAAAAGACGCGCCTTGGGGCGTGTCAGCACGAACGGCCGGTATCGATGGCGTGCTGCCTCGAGAAGTACCAGGCCAGCAATGCCGTATGCGTCTCGAAACAGAGGGGCGATGGACGGTACGCGAGCTTGATCTCCAAGACTTCCGGCTTCGGGGTGAAGGGGTGCGGTACCAGGCTGAACGGGATCGGATCCGCGCGCGAGTCGACGATCACTCGGCACAGGCCATCCCATGTCCCCACGCGCGAACTCACGAGGCTGATCGGCCACCCCTTCGGCAGCGTCACGCCCGTTTCCTCCCTGCACTCCCTGGCAGCCGCGGTCTCGAACGATCCATCGCTGATCTCGAGATGACCTCCCGGCAGACACCACTCATCCTCGAACGGCGGGATCCCGCGTCGGGTGAGCAGTATGCCGATGCGCCCGTCCGCATCGATGATGGGCAAGAGCAGGACGCTGACCGGGATGGGATTCACCCAGGTCTTTTCCTTGCATGCGCCGCAAGACGCATCGCTCACGATAGGTTCCGGGAATCGGTGCCCGCAGTACGAACAGTACGAATTCCTTCGATATTCCAAAGACCACCTCCTGGATTGGCCGAGGATATCCGCGATGATGGAGTCTGTCAATCACTTCCTGCTCAACGCGTCGATATCGGCCTGATATTTCCCTGCCGTCGCGATGACGTTGTCACCGTAGAAACGGTAGGCAAGATCGGTCGAACCGGAGAAGTACCGCATGGCGGCGGCCCATTCACCCGATTGCGAGCCGGCCCCGTCCGCTTTCAGCTTGAGCGATGCCGCCAGGAACGCGTCGCGCATGTCCCAGGGGTCGGCCGCCTTTCCCGTGATCGCGGTGATCTTCGCCTGATAGCCGACCCAAGTCGAAGGGATGAACTGGGCCGGGCCCATGGCTCCGCCCCAGCCGACTTGGTTGCCGTTCTTGTCCCGCATCGGGCAGGAAACGGGCGTACCTTCGGTCGGCCGCCCGAGACCGGCCATGATGGCGATGAACGGCTTCTGGTCCCGTTCCGGCTTCATCACGACCTTCCAGCTTTTGGATGGAGGATCGCCCGCGCGATTGCAGGTGCCGACGTTGGCGCCGAGGTTGGACTCCTGCGTCAGGACCGCCAGCAGGAACGCCGGACGCACCCCGGTCTGCGAAGAGGCCCACTGCGCCACCTGCACGGCTTCTCCGAATGTCACCTGTTTTCCCACCTCGATCAGCTTATAGATGCGTCCCTTGATGTCGGCCGCCTGCTTCTTGTTGTCCGCCAAGGCGTCCTGGTAATTGGCTTCCTTGCCTTTCGTGGCCTTGAGCAAGGTATCCTGCTCGTCGATGTCATCCTTCAGGTCCTTGTCCTGGATCCGCATGATGGCGAACAGGTTCTGCTGGTGGTCCTTCTGTTCCTCAAGATGTCCGCGCTGGTCGACCAGGCTCGCCGTCTCGATCCGATGCTGGCCGATGACGGTCGATAACCGGGCGTTGAGCTGCAGATCGCCGTTCATTTCCGCAAAAAAACCGGAAAGAGCCCTTTCGGAAAGGAGGATCTGGATCAATCCGCGGCGATCATGCCGGTATAGCTTGCGCAGGATCGCGTCCATCTCTCCCCTGAGCGCCGCCAAGCGCTTCTCATGCCCATCGATGCTGAGCGACGTCGCTGCAAGCCTGTACTCCGTTTCCTGGATCTGCACTTTGCTCGCCTGGATTTCCAAGGTCAACTGCGCCCGGTGGGCATTCAGCTGAGCGATCCTGTTGGCCAACGTGTTCTTTTGGGACTTGATGCCGACCAGCTTTTTCTCGTAGTCGGCGATCTGTCTTTGAAGTTCCTTGAGCTGTTGTTGAAGCTGGCGCTGCTGCTCCTGGACCTCCGCCGAAGTCAGTGCTTCGGCCGGTTTCTGGAACGGAAAGAACGCCAGGCCGGACGCAAGCAAGACGGCGCCGATGACATGACGGGGCTTCATGCCGGGATTATAGCACCCGACGACCATTCCGGACGTTCAAGGTCAAACGACGAACGTGCCCGAAGCGTACATCGGTTCGCCGTCCGACTCGATCCGCTCGACGTCCACGAAAACGTCGATGTGGTAGTGGGTTTTCTTGGGATTGAGACCGGGTTTCTTGTAGACGCCGTGCTTTTCCCCGAGCGAAAAATGCAGGCCTTTTTGGCGTTCGAACGCGGTGATGTCGGAAAGCACGGCGGACTTGCCCATGGCCGGGTTCAGGCCCAATCCGAATTCGCGCACCAGGATACGCTCCTCGCCCCCGATCTGATCGAGGACTTCCTGGAAAGAAGGAGGTCCTTCGTGCGCCACGAGAGCCCCTTTTTCGATGCGGATGCGGAAGGGGGAGTGGATCTGGACCAAATGATCGGTTCCGGCGAACGCGAAGAGCATCGCCTCGCCGTTCAGTCCGGAAAAATCCTTCGGTTCGCTGAAGACCTCGCCGATCGGGAACGTGCCGCCGATATTGGCCATTCCCGTATAGTCTCCGACGTTCAGCTTGGCCGGTTCCATGCCGCCCTCGTACGTCAGGACCGTACCGGCGCAGCGGACGACGATCGTCGATGCTCGGTCGATTTTCCTTTTGAGAGCATGCCCAAGCGGCGGGTAATAAGAGGGGTCATAGGCCAACGCATCGACGTAAATCGCCATCTGGCCCTCGTCCGTCGCCCTTTCGAGGTGAAGGTGCTCGACAGTCGCCAGTCCACGCTTGAAGAGCTCGATTCGGATACGGAAATCGTCCAGTCGGAAACTGGCGGATTGGATCAGGATGACCAGGTCGCCGGCCTGCATTTTATCGATTTTTTCGAAGAAAACAGCCTTTCCATAGGATTCGAAATCCATGAATACGGCCTCGGGCAGGGCGGAACGGTAGGCGGAAGTCATCAGCCTGGAAAGGGGGGTCCTTTCGTCGAATACCACCAAAATGCTCTTGCCTGTGGATAACTTGATGGCGTAGTGGACGATATCGCCGACGTTTTTTACGGCTATGGCTGTGGATGAAGTCATGTCAGCAGCCTACGACGTCGAGAACTTCACGTCAAAACCTCAGCACCTGCCGTAAGAATGCGGATCCTGGACCGTCTATAGCGATAAGACCCTTTACTTATTGCGTTTTTTTTGATACCATGCCTGTGCTTGAAAAGAAAAAAGTCATCTCAAAGTTTATGAGGAAAGCCGTCCGCGCCCTCCTGCCCCTGACCGTATTCGCCTTCATCGCTTGGCAGTTGCCTGGGATGGCTCAAGCGGCTTCGACCCTCGGATTACGCCTCAAGAACGCCGGAAACGCGAGCGCGACGCTCGTCGCCACGGCCGACCAGATGCCGGTCATTCCGGCGGGTTATGAGATGGTTGACCTCATCACGGACAACGGTTTTGAGAACTCCGTCGCGAAATTCGCCGCGTTCAGCACGGCGGATGGGAGCGTTGCTCAGACGGCGACGAACCCCATCCAAGGCGCAAAAAGCTTGGGCGTCACGGTCAAAAGCTATGGCCGCGTCGCTTTCGTGCGCGACTATCCCTACGCCGCCGGCCCCTTCGCGGACTCCTTGACGGTCAAGGCAAAAGTGCGGGTCGACAGCGCTTCGGCTGCCGGTCGTCAATTGCAGATCTGTTCGATCGCCTACTTGCAGACCACGAACGTCCCGATTTCGACCTGTCAGAATTTCCCGGTCAGCAGCCAGAACATCGCGGATGTCTATTTGAACTTGAACGTTTCGGCCCAGCAATTGGCGCGGGCATTTTTCCAGTTCAAGCTCGATAACAGCGGTTCCATCAAAGCGACGGTCGATGATGCGCATTTGTACGTCGTCCAAAAATCTTCCACCACGACCCCGCCCCCGTCCTGCACCGCCGACACCTGGAGCTGCACCGCTTTCAGCGCCTGCTCCGCCGACGGCACCCAGACCCGCACCTGCAGCATGACGTTCGACTGCCCGAACGTCGTCACCCCGAGCCCGGCGACTTCGCAGAGCTGCACTCCGACGACGGGGGGCCCTGGCCAGAATCCATCGGTTTCAGGCAATCGCAGCGTCACGATGGTCAGCCCTACGAACGGAGAGACCTTCTCTCTTCCGCTGAGTCTCCGTTTCGTCGTGAAGGGCGCTGACGGCAACGTCTTCATCAACTCGCCGGTCCCCGGCAAGGGCGATAACGCAGACCGTGTCGATTTCTATATCGACAACACGTTGCTGTTCTCCCAGAACGGGACCGATGCGGAGTTCGGCATCTTCAAAGGGTTCGCGAACGGCATCAACGTCGCTCCGGGACAGCACCAGGTCTGGGCGCGCGCGTTTTATGTGAATCCTGCGCTCGTTCTCGACAGCATCCCGTTCACGGTCACGGTCGCGGCAGCTCCCACGTACGCCCAGACGGTCGACCTCACCCAAAACGTCGTCCTTTCGGGCAACCAGGCGTACCAACTGATCGGCACGGCGAACGGCCGCATCCGCCTGAACGGCCACGGCTTCAAGATTTCCGGCAGCACGTCGGGAGCCTTCACGCTGAAGAACGTCGATGTCTATGACCTTGGCAGCCAGACCGACACCTCGGCTCCCGGCATCGACCTCGCTACGACCGGCCCCGTAACGATCGAAGATTCCATTTTCGACCACAGTAACCAGACCGCGATCCAGCTGAACGGGTCTGCGACAGCTTCGGTGCGCCGCAACCTCTGGCGCTCGAACACCCGTAACCCGATCGGCCAGCAACCCTATGCGCCGGACACGATCCAGGTGATCCGCTTCACCGGCAACTCCACGGGCGCCAAGGTTTTCGCCGGTAACAACATCGGTGCAGGACCCGTCGGATTCGATGGTGTCAATCACTGGACGATCGGCGGCACGACCAGCGTCGACGGCAACATCCTGATCGGCCCTCGCACCGCCCTTGAGGTGAGCAACGCCTCGAACATGACGATCGAAGGCAACTACGATCATCATGTCTATTACGGCGACTGGAGCCAGGGACAGAACTTCGAGCTCTTCGGCAGCACGCCGATCACGGTCCAGCATAACGTCATCAATGGCAGCTCGTGGCCGGTCCGCGGCATCGGAGGCGAGTTCAGCTATAACCTGGTCCTCAACGCCGGTCACCAGTGGCTCTGGCCCGAAAGCCACGCGCGCATCCACCACAACCTCTTCGTCGGCGGCGATAACGACGTCGGCGGCATCACCGAGTACTACGACCAGAACGACATCCGGATCGAGAACAACACGTTCGACGGGCAGATGAGCCCGCTCATGCAGGCGGCCGTCAACTGGACGCTCGGTTCGACGACGCTCCGTTCCAACGCTTTCGTCCGGGTGCCAGCCAACAGCGCGGCCGTCGCGACCGTCACGATGAGCAATGGCACGACGGTCGACGCCGACTACAATGCCTTCGGAAACCAGCAGACCCGCAACTACTCGGACAACCGGGCACCGCTTCACGATGTCGCCAATGGGGCGCAGTCCAACTTCCGTCTCGCTGGTCCTCTTCCGAGCGTGCCGTTCGACTTGGACGAGGTCGCGGTCTGGAAGCGCCAGTTGACGGTCGGCTCCATCCTCGCCACCTACCGCTCCCGCTACACGCCGGGCACCGGCAGCCCCTTGATCGACGTGGGCGATCCGACCGGCGGCGCCGGTAACGATGTCGGCGCGATCGGTGCCGGCACGCAGAACGCGCTCGACCAGTTCGGCACCTTCGATCAGGGCACCGTCGTCACCCCGCCCCCGTCCTGCACCGCCGACACCTGGAGCTGCACCGCTTTCAGCGCCT